>Ga0180443_100072_pt1 | contig 46955 bp, 29 predicted proteins | sample ChrtobMetP5_32mM_FD_119753 | JGI IMG/M metagenome (GOLD analysis project Ga0180443, IMG submission 119753) | Chrysochromulina tobin associated microbial communities from unialgal haptophyte culture, Seattle, Washington, USA - P5_32mM MetaG | ecosystem: Host-associated > Algae > Haptophytes >... | reverse complement strand
GCCGCCGCCACTTGTTATGGTTCAGCCGCCGCCACAGTGGGCTCAGGTGGTGCCCTCGCAGCCTATGGTTCAGCAGCAGCAGCAGCCTAGCGCGCCCCTCGAGTATTGGCAACCGCCCTCTCAGCCGACATCGGCGACGGCGGCGGCGGTAGCGGTTGTGCAGCCGCCGCCGCCACCAACTCAGCTGCCGCCTCCAGCGCTGCCGCCGCCACCCATGCAGCAGCTGTTGCAGCAGCCGCCCATCCCCATGCAGCCGCAGCAGCAACCCCAGCCTGCAATTCTTAGTGCAGTGACTGTCGTGCAGCAGCAGCCATTACAGTCGCAACAACCGTCGTCGTGGATGCCTCAGTAGGGAGGCTTAGTTTGTTTGTACAGTTTGGCATGTGCGAAAGTGTGCGCTTCGAGTGTTTGGGTGTCGATTATAAACATTGGCTGTGAACAGAGCGCCGATAAGAGACGGTCGCGTGTCTTAATATTACAATGGTGCGCACGGAGCCCTGACGGTCGCGGCAGGCCTGTGCGCAGATAACCGTCGGCCTGTGAGCCACTCGCCTGTGCGCCGCAGCATCTGCGTTCAGCTCGTGATCGGAAGCACTCGATGTTCCCTGCCATTCACATTGTGCTCTCACACGTTGCGCCTCTGTGCTCTCTCACCCTCAGCCGACACCGGGCGTGTACCAGTTCAAGGTCGACGTAGGAACGTTCTCGGCCTCGCCGTATGGCGGCGATACGGCCATGGAGGGCATGGAGGATGTCTCCGCGGGCAGCCTGTACGAGCTCGAGGCGGCGCTTTACAAGGCGTGCGCTGAGAAGTCTGGCATCGCAACCTACAACTACCAGTGCGATCTGGTGAAGCCGGGTGTCGCGCTTTTCACCGCGTGCATCGGCACCGCCAAGATTGGCGGCGGCGGCGGCGGCGGCGGCGGCGGCGGTGCCGCGGCGCCTGCGGCGGCCGCGCCGGCGGCGGCGGCGAAGGCGGCAGCGCCTGCGGCTGCGGCCAAGGCGCCGGAGCCCGAGGAGGAGGAGGAGGCTGCTGGCTTCGTACGTCGCGCCACCTCGAAGCGCCGCTGCCCACGCCGTCTCTTTAGCTGCCGCGCCCGCTTTCTCTTCTCATCGAGTGACTGCTCGTCTCTCCTGTTGGCAGGACCTCTTCGATTAAGAACGCTGGCAGCAAAACCACGTTGGGGGAGTGGCCCTTTCTCTTGTGTGCGTGAGACTGCGGTTGCACGAGATACAGACGTAGCGGTTGCATATTCTGTTTTTTTCTCTCTAATTTTGTGATTGACACGTGACACGCGTGCAGCCGGCCCGCGAGCGCAGCCCGATCCCGTGAACAGGTTCCTCGACCATGCTGGCGGGCGGCTCTTCATGGCCAGCGCGCGCCACGGCTAGGCTGCTGTGCATCATGAGCGCGGCGTCGACAGACGACTCGCCAAACAAGGTGTCTGCGAATCCGTTGCCCACGGCTGAGTACTTCGCGGAATACGGGCAGCTGTATGACCACGTGGGCATGCTCCAAGATGAGCAGCGCATGACCGCGTATCACGATGCGATCAAGCTCAACGCGGAGCGTCACTTTAAGGGCAAGGTGGTGCTCGACCTCGGGGCCGGCACGGGCGTGCTCTCGATATGGGCGGCGCAGGCAGGTGCAAAGCACGTGTACGCAGTGGAGGCGACTGACGTGGCCACGCACGCGGAGAAGATGGCGGAGGCGCACGGCTTCGGCTCGGTGATCACCGTGCTGCGTGGCCGCATGGAAGAGCTCGAGCTGCCGTGCAAGGTGGATGTGCTCCTCTCCGAGTGGATGGGCTACTTTTTGCTGCGCGAGTCGATGGTGCAGTCGGTGCTGCTTGCGCGCGACCGCTGGCTCGCGCCAGGCGGCGTCATGTACCCTTCCTCGGCGCGGCTGCTCGTCGCCGCGCTCGATGATCCGCCCTTTGTGCCCTCGCGCCACAGCGAGGTCGAGCGCCACGTGGCCGATTGGGATGTGCTCGCGTCTGACATGTCCACGCGCTACGGCCTCAGCCTCCAGGCGCTCGCTCCGGCGTGGCGGGCCGAGCAGGAGCAGTACACGTTCCGGCAAGCGTGGCAGGGCCTCGTGCCCGAGAGCGCGGGCATCGGCGAGCCGCAGGTACTCCTCGATGTGGACATGGGCACGGTCCAGAACGATGAGCTCTTTGGGTGGAGTAGCACAGTACAGATCAGTGAGGCGACGCCCGAGACGCCCGTTACGGCCCTCGTCGGCTGGTTCGACGTGCGCTTCTGCGCGGGGCTGCCGGAGGGCGCCGAAGGCTGCGTGACGCTCGACACGTCGCCCACGGCGGCGCCCACCCACTGGGCACACACGACCGTACCGTTGCAGCCGCCGCTCACCACGCCGACGGTCGGCGTGCGCCTGACGCAGAGCACGCGCTCGCACCACGATCTCAACCTTACGCTCAGCTACGATGCGGGCGCGCCGCCGGAGCGCGTGGGCGCGAGCTTCGCCATCACGGCCGAGTTTCGGGGCACGCACGCGCGCAGCGGCGAGGCAGGTGTGGCGCCCGCGGACGGCTTTGCGTACGATGATGATGCTGCTTGATCGGCTTCGGCTTTCGCGGCATCGCGGGGTTCTGCGGTGAGATAGCTGCAAATATATTACAATTCATGCCTGACATGTAGACCCCGGCTCACACACATCAGTTCGCGGTCGTGTGTGCCGCTGGCCAAGGCTCAGCACTTGCATGCGACACGAGCATCCACTACATCGCAAAACAGTCCATTGAGATACGCAGAGGGTCCTAGAACTTGTTGAGGTCGATCTCGTACTTCTTGGCAGTCTCATCCAGCCCCAGCTTGCGGATAGTGCGCAGCGTCGAGGTGGCCACCTTCAGGCGCACGAAGCGGTCGAGCTCCTTCGAGAACAGGCGCTTCGTCTGAAGGTTGGGCTCCTGCAACCGGGCCCACTTCTTGTTGGAGAAGCTGACGCGGTTGGCGTTATTCGAGCGTTTGCCGGTGATGTCGCAGATTTTGCTCATCTGCTCACAGCAGCACGAGCAGGTCAGCAGTGTGCACCCAGTGCGTGTGCGGCGTGAGGCATGGCGGTGCCAGCCTGGATGGAGTTTGGCAGGCTCAGCCTCCGAGAAGCACGCTGCGAGTAGCATGTGCTGCCAGATGCAGAGCGCCGACCCGACGGCGCCCGCGCCGCCTGACGGCAGTGCATTCGCAGGCGTCCAGCTCAAGAGAGCCTTCCAGAGAGCCGCCGTGTTTGGAAAAGAGGGCAGCGCGCACCTGGATGGAGTCCGCAGCGCAGCGCGAGACAGCCGCCTGCGAAGCAGGCCGCAGCAGCGGCGCAGCCTGGAAGCCGGCCGCGACGCCGAGCAGCAGCAGCAGTGTCTTGACAACGCGAGCCATGGCAAGGAATGTGGACTGCACTCGTCGCGATCTCGAGATTTCCCACAGGAAGTTCAACGGTGCCCTCGTTGCGTTCACGCAAGAACCTTACTAAATACATTTAGCGCGACGGGCGTGAAGGTGGAGAGATGCGTGCATGGTGAGGGATCCAGGTTTCGCGGTTTCTTTCTATTATGGACGCGCTCACCGCCCTTGCTCCACCCGCGGAGCAGCTCACGCACCTGTCCGCGCGCGCCGAGTCCCTCCTATCCGGGAGCCCGCCGCGCCTGGAGGAAGCCGTCGAGCTGCGGCAACACTGTCTCGCGCTCGCGCAGCTCGCGTGCCGGGACGACTCTGCTCAGCTCGCACGCGCAGCGGCCGACCTCGGAGCGGCCTACCTGCAGGCCGGGCATTTTGCGGCGGCCGCGCGTCACGCCGCGAACGCCGAGAGTCTGCTGTTCCAGACGGCGCAGCCCGAGCCGTCGCTGCACGCGCACATTCTCGTCACGCTCGCGACCGCGCTCGCCGACAGCCATGAGCACGCACGGGCACTCGAGTGCTTCCCGCGCGCGCTCGCGCAATCGGAGAGCGCCTTTGGCAAGCGCCATCTGTCGACATGTCCGATGCTGCGCGCCTTCGCGCGGCTCGCCGCCGCACGTAACCCGCCCGACTTTGCCCGCGCAACGCAGCTGCTCGAGACAGAGCGACGCATCCGGCTTGAGCATGCGAGCGAAGACGAGGTGAGCGCGCCCGCCGACGTTCGTGCGCAGCTTGAGCTCACCCAGCTCGACCAGGAACGTGCCATCTTGCTGCTGCGCCACGCGAAGCATCTCGATCAACGCGCGGCCCACGCCGCCGGCCCCGCCAGCGCTGGCGCCATCGGACGCGGTGGAGGCAAGGCCGGTGCTTGCGCGAGTGCGGGCGCGCGGCCCGCCTCGACGCGTGAGCGGCCAATGCCACTTCAGCCGCAGCAGCCGCAGCAGCCGCAGCAGCCGCAGCAGCCGCCGCAGCAGCAGCTTGCGAAGCATCGGCGCGCCGGCGGCGGATCCGCTCACGGCGGCGCTCACGGCGGCGACGTTGGCGGCGTTCTGATCGAGATGAGTGCCTCGGAAATGGTCGCACTCGCCACCCGCAAGAGGCAAGAGGCTGCCGAGCTGCTGCGCTCCGCCGCGGACGCTGCGAGGCCGAGCGAGACAGTTGCTCAGGCGCGGCGGCTCGACAGGCTCGAGGAGGAGGCAGCGGACGTGGCAGAGGAGGAGGAGGAGGAGGAGGAGGAGGAGGAGGTCGAAGGAGATTCGGACGAGGCGAGGAGCCCAACAGAGGCGCGGCTCGCTGTGCAGCTCGCCGCCGCGTACGCCGAGCTCGAGCAATGGCACGACGCCGAGCGCTCCTACCTTCGCGCGCTGCCGTATTATGAGCGCTCCCGAGGCCATGCAGACGAGACCGTCGTTTCGCTGTGGGTCGAGGTGGCAGCGCTCCGGATGCGTCGGCGAGCGTACTCGGCGGCGGCGCGAGACCATGCGCACGTGCTCGAGATGCAAAAAGTGCTCCATGGGCCGAGGGCCGCCGAGCTCATCCCAACGGCCGAGCGGCTGTGCAAGGCGCACGTGCTCATGCGCCAGTGGAGGGAGGCGCGCGAGGCGCTGAGCTTCGTGTTCGAGCTCGTGTGCGAGCGGCATGGGCGGGAGCATCGCGAGGCCGCGCGCGTCGCTGACGTGCTCAAGTCGCTCGACAAGTACGCCGGCCCCGAGAGCGCGGAGGAGCTTGCCAACTAAGTGATGTAGCGATGTACCCAAATAAGGACGGCGCCTTCGAACGCGACGCAAAGCGTGCGTGACCCAAATAGCCCCCATTGAAGCTTTATTGTAACCCCATTTAATTCCCAAACAAGTGTAGGGTTGGGGCCTAATAAACATGCAAACTATCGTTATGGTGCGCGCGGCGTGACGCGGCGCGGGGACGTCCGGGTTCTATTCCGCCGAGACAACCCGCTTTGACCGGACGGAAAAGCGAACGCGGGCGAGCGAGTGCGGATCGAGCACATGCAGCTGCAACCATTGGCATCGCATGCTGCACGCACCTGCAGAGTGTAAAACTCTACCTTCACCCTTGCGGATCTGCGTTTCGTTCTTTGCGCTCTATCGACTATCCTTGCGCTCTGATGCTTGATCGCGCTATCGACCTATTCTGGCGCTCCGGTACCGTATCTCGGTGATCTCAATCTGCCTGCTTTTCTTACTGAAGGTCTCCGAGCGGATCACGGCCGAAACACGCGTCCTCGGCCGCTCGCCCAGATCTGCGTCTCTCAGATCCAAGTAGTCCCAAAGCCCATGCCGGTCAGCGATCTCAAGCTGAGCGTGGAGACGTCGTCGTCGGTAGGAAGACGCTGAGCGGCCACATCCAGCCGGTCGGCCGAGGTGGCGGCGTTAAGGGGAGCCTCCCCGCTGGGAGAGGAGCCCTTCTCGGCGTCCGAGAAGGTCTCATCGCCGTAGACCATGGTCGCCTGGTTACTCTCCTCCCCGGACTCCTCGCTGCGAGCCTCGTCCTCCTCCTCGTCGTCGTCGCGGCCGCTCTCGAAAGCCTCCCGATAGCGATCCGGCGACTCGAGCAGCGCGTACAACTGACGCGGCATGCCGAACTCGAACTCGCTGAACCGCTTGCGCAGCTGCGTGACAGCGGCCTTGGCGCGGGCGGCTGCCGAGGCCGCGGCAGCCGCCGAGGCCGCGGTCACCGCGTCGATGGGCTCAATGTACTTGCCACTCTCATCAAATATCTCTGCATGGCTCTCGGGCTCGACGTCGTCAAACTTTTGGGCACCTGCCCATAAGGCATTCGGAGGGACTTCAGAGGTCGAATCAGAGGTCCCATCAGAGGTCCAATCAGAGGTCCAATCAGAGGTCATCAGAGGTCCAATCAGAGGTCCCATCAGAGGTCCAATCAGAGGTCATCAGAGGTCCAATCAGAGGTCCCATCAGAGGTCCAATCAGAGGTCATCAGAGGTCCAATCAGAGGTCCTATCAGAGGTCCAATCAGAGGTCATCAGGGGTCCAATCAGAGGTCATCAGGGGTCCTAGTCAGGGGTCCAATCAGAGGTCCATCAATCTCGTGGGCACCTTCGATCAGCAGCCGCTCGGGGAAGTGCCCAAACACAAGGAGCGCGAATGTGTCGTAACGTCCGATAGTCGCTGGCGCCTCCTTGGGCGGGGCAACGGGTGGTGCCCGGGACGGCGCCTTCTTGTGCGGGGCAACGGGCGGGGCCTTGTGCGCCGCCTCGGCTGCCCGGGACGGCGCCTGTGATGGTGCCTGAGACGGCGCCTGCGCCTGGAACAGCTTCTGGAACAGCGGCTGGGGCGGCGGCTGGGGCGGCGGCTGGGGCGGCGGCTGGGGCGGCGGCTGGGGCGGAGTGAAGCGCGAGGCGAAGGAGAAGACGCCCCCGACTACGTTGTCGACGATGGAAGCGAGCACTCCAGGCACAGGCGCCGTCCCGAGCACTCTAGACGGCGCCGCTCCGAGCACTCCAGGCGGCGCCGTCCCGAGCACTCCAGCCGCAGGCGCCGTCCCGAGCACTCCATGTGGCGCCGTCCCGAGCACTCCAGGCGGCGCCGTCCCGAGCACTCCAGGCGGCGCCGTCCCGAGCACTCCAGGCAGCGCCGTCCCGAGCACTCCCGGCGGCGCCGTCCCGAGCACTCCAGGCGGCGCCGTCCCGAGCACTCTCAGCGGCGCCGTCCCGAGCACTCCCGGCGGCGCCGTCCCGAGCACTCCAGGCGGCGCCGTCCCGAGCACTCCAGGCGGCGCCGTCCCGAGCACTCCCGGCGGCGCCGTCCCGAGCACTCCAGGCGCTTCGGCCGACGATGGCTTCGTCGACGCCGTTCGCTCGTCATGTGGCCAGGAGCCACCCTCCTGATCGCCCTTGCCCGCGCCTTTGCCCGCGCCCTTGCCCTCGCCTTTGCCCTCGCGCACTTGATCCTCAGCCAGAGGCGCAGGCGCAGGCACGGGCACTGGCTCGGTAGGAGGCCGCCATCCCTGCGGCACGAGCACTGGTTGTGCCATCCCGAGCGGCGCACGCAGCGACTCGAGCCGTCGGCGCAACAGACTCGAGTCAGACGCACGCACAGACGGCATCACACTGAATTCGAGCTTCCCGCCCTCCGCGCCCTCAGTCGCCGTCGGTGTCATCCCCACACTCGGCTTCGCGCCCTCAGTCGCCGTCGGTGTCATCCCCGCGGCGGCTGTTGGCATCGCCGTCGCCGGCGTTGAGGGAGCGAGCGTCGTCGTGAGCATGGACGTTGAGGGCGCGAGCGTCGTCGTGAGCATGGGCGCGGCGGCCGAGGATGGAGTCGCCTCATGCGCGCTGTGGTGAGCACTTGCATGCAAGGCCGAGGATGGAGTCGCCTCATGCGCGCTGTGGTGAAAACTTGCATGCAAGGCAGAGGCCCCCACGGCCTCCGCTGCTGCTGCCGCATCGGCTGCCGCCGCTGTCGCCTTCGCGCTCACGACAGCGCTTGGCGCTGGTGTCGGGCTGCTGGGCGAGGCACGATGCGTGCCACCGGGCGTCGAAGCTGACGAAGCTGACGAAGCTGACGAAGCCACCGTCGCCGCTGCGGGAACCTCTGCCGCCGCTGGCGCACCTCCGAAGACCGATTCGAGCCATGGAATCCGTGCAGCTGACGAAGCTGACGAAGCTGACGAAGCTGACGAAGCTGATTCGAGCCTTGGAATCCGTGCAGCTGACGAAGCTGACGAAGCTGACGAAGCTGACGAAGCTGACGAAGCTGACGAAGCTGATTCGAGCCATGGAATCCGTGAAGCTGGTAGCGGAAGCGGTACGGCTGACGAGGGTGCGGCCGCGGGCGACGCGTCGTCTTGGGCGCCCTCCGCGAAGGTGAGCCGGGCCGCATCGAGGGGCGTCACGGCGCCCTTTGCCATTCGCTCAGGACGGCGCTCCTCCGCATCGTCCTTCTGAGCAGTAGCAGCGGCCCGCACAGCTGCCTCGGCGCTCGTAGGAGGCGCGCCGTCCTGAGCGAGTCCAATGGGCCGTTCCCACTGCACAGTCCCGTCCTCATGCCAGTAGAAGGTGTCCTCACCGGGCGGTTTCACCTCCTTGAGGTTTGCTCGGCGGGCGGCATGCTCGGCGTGCCAGCCTGAGGGGAGAGGCGTCGTGGTGGTCACGTTGACGGCCTCGCTGTGCGCCGCCGCCGCCACGGAAGTGGCTGTTACGGTGGCGCTCGCGGTTTGTGCGACTGACGCAGTGGGAGGTGACGCTGTGGAAAGTGACGCTGCTTGCCGCTGCTGCTGCTGCCGATGCTGTTGCTGCTGGTGCTGGTGCTGCTGCTGGTGCTGCTGCTGCTGCTTGAGTTCAAAGGAGAGGGTTCGCTGGTTGCTGAGCTTGTTCATGCGCTCCTGCTCCACCGCCGCGATCGCGGACTCTTCCTCTTCTGGTGACGTGCCTGATTTGGGCAGCAGCGATGGCCTAATATGGGCCGCACATCTCGACGACTCCTGCACCGCCGGCGGCGGCGCAGACGGCGAGTCGGCGAGTACGGGCGACGTCGGTGCGTCCTCGAGCCTCGCCACGGCATCGACGTCGGCAGAGGAAGGTGGGCGCACTCGAGCCACTCGAGCCACTCGAGCCGGTCGAGCCTCGAGAGGTCCACGCGGAGCGCTCACTGCGGCGCTCCGATTCGCCGCCATGCCCCGAAGCATGAATTCTTCGAACTGCTCGGCATCCTCATCCTCGACGTCGGACCCGTATGAGCCGATGGCCGTGCCTGAGGGTGCCATGCGCGCGGCTGCCGCGGGCTGCCCCAACGTCCGGAGTGTCCGCTCCTCGGCCTCGCCGATGGCGACCGCGCGCGCCGCCTGCTCGGCCTCGGACACACGCGCGACGGAGCCGCTCGGAGCGCCGTAGTGAGCGCTCGACAGGGCGCGACCGCGCGCTTCCGCGGCCGCGCTGGCGGCTTCGGCGGCTGCCACCTCACGAGCAGCGGCGCTCATCTCTTCCAGCCACATGGCCGCTTGCTGCTGCGGGCTCTGCGCCACCAGCTTGACCGGCTTGCGCGCCGTGCGCCCGTCGCCGTCCGGCGCTGTGCCGAGCACCAACGACTCGAGCCAGCGCTTCTGGGAGCGGAGCACCTCGGGTGCCTCGAGTGGCGCCAGCGGCGCAGACGCGTGCGGCGGCGGCGGCGGCGCAGACGCGTGCGGCGGCGGCGGCGGCGGGATCGGACTGAGGCGCACAGCCGGCTTTCGCGGGTTGTTGGGCACACTGCGCTCTCCGGTGAGCGGTGGCAAGCTCGGGCAGAGCCCCTGGAGCGAGAGCTGCGTCTTGCCGTTCAAGTGGCTAGGCAAGATGACGGGGCTCATCAGTTGCTCGATCGCGGGCCTCCAAGCACTCTCCGACGTGTAGAGCTGCACGAGCGCTCGCGCCTCGTCGTCGAGAAACTTGGAGATGACATCCCAAAAGGGCACGAAGAAGGACGGCAGGTTGATCATGAAGAGCCGGTACAGCCGGTCCGGGTAGTGAGCCGCGTCGTGCGCAGCGAGCGACTGCACGTAGAGCATGAACTTCATCGAAGAGATCTGCGAGAAGCCGATGCCGTGCAGGTCGACGATCACGGTCCACTGCCCGCGGTGCTCAAGCGAGAACGAGCAGCGCTCGGTGAGCCACTCGTTGTACCGTAGGCACGTGGCAAAGTCGTTGCCACTCTTCTGCAGCGACGCAAAGTGGCACCGGCCGACGTTCTTGTACAGGACCGGCCGTCCGCTGTAGTCACGCCCGAGCAGACCATGCGGCAGCTGGGTCATATAAGTGTTCTGCGCGATGGGGGACGGAAAGAGCTGGCGCGCTGGACGTTCCGCGAGCGCCAGCAGGTCGTGCTTCTCGCGGTACTCGAGGTCCATGCGCATCTGCGCGAAGGCCTTGTCGGCTGTGGCTGCAGTTGTCGCAAACCGTGAGGCAAGCGCCTCGAGACTCTCACCGCAGCGGTTTTTTTCCGCAGCCGCGAGCAGCTTCTCGTCCTCATGGAGCATGCGTAGGAGCACGGCGCTCGACGCTTTCTCCTGGCTTCGGCCCATCGCGCTGACGCTTTTGAGAACTTGACAATCCTTCTCCTCCCAAACATGGAAACTACATGAAACCCCTCAGGGGGCGTCCTTACATCCTGTGTGCCGCTGGATGAATTTGTTTTGCATGCATGCAACCAGTTGAGCTTTCGAAATCGTGGCGGTATCGTGGCGAGCCTTTGCCTCGAGCGCGAGCAGGGATTCAGGATGAATACACTGTTCATGTCATTATTGATCGCGGTGGCAACGGCAGGTACCGCTGATGAAGATATCGCGATGGTGTGCGATGCGTGCAGGCCTGCCACCAGATGGGCGTATGACATCAGGTCACTGGACGAGCGAGCAGCCCTCGAGAGCATCTCATACACGTGCTTCACTCACATCAAGCGAATCTGTTTTGCTTTAGCCTTACAGTCCGGTGAGGAAATGGAAGATCTGGGCGACGATGCGGTTTGGCCGCCTCCCGGGCACGACGAACTGTTGTTGCAGTTCAGGTTCTGCGCCGGTCACACAGCTCAACATAGGGACGAACTGTCGATGGCAGCCATCATGCGTTTGGGGCAGTTTCTTATCAGCGACTGCAGCCACAGGCAAGACGAGCTCTAGCTGGTAGCTGCACAGTCTCCGAGCGTACTCACCTTCCATCGAATAATTTTGCATTGCGCGTGAGTTGCCGTCTTCTTCATATCTTCAAATGGGGCGGCTGCACATCGATCATCGTTCATCGACTAATCATCGACCACAGCGAGCAGGGCTCCTGCGGCGAACAAGGATGTTGGCCGGCCCGGCGCGGCCCCAACACCCATGCTCTCCGGACACCGGACACCGGTCACAGTCGAGTCCTTCTGAAGAAATGCTGGTGCTCGGGCCTCGGCGCCGGCGCGAGCGGCGTATTCCATTCGGCAAACGTAATGCGATATGTGACACAACTGTTTCAGTAGTAATATTCACGTGGTGATGGTTCCTCAAAAATAATATGCACTACGCCGCATCCGGAGGTGAGCCGGGCCCGTCGGCCAATGGCCGGCGGCGCACAGGGTTGCGCACAAATCACTGCGTCAGTGTCACATGTAGTCGGCGCGAGATTTTGACCTTGGAGGAGGGTTTCAACACTCAGGTAATAATTACCCTATGGAGTATGGTGTTTCTACATAGTGTGTAGACATTAGAGACGGTACGGTACTAAACGTCATCACGGCCAGTGGTGCGCGTAGACACCCGCGTCTCGGAGCGACTGGTACATTTGCGTGGCGTTCTCCAACGTATAGAAGCACCAGAACTGCGGCGTGCGGCACCACTTGTACGTGTGCATCATGTAAGGATGGCCATAGTGCACCTCAAGCATGATCTCATCAATGAGCGCATGCGTCCCGTCGACAAGCAGCGTCTCAACGATGTCGAACTCATACCCCTCCACGTCCATCTTGACGACGACCGCGTCGGCTGGCTGCAGGCCGAGCATCGTCTCCAAGAAGTCGGAGAAGCCGATCGTCGGAGGCGTCGTCTCTGGTTTCGAGCGAGAACCAATGAATGCCTGCATGAAGAAGTGGCGACGCGAAAAGGTTGCCGCACGGGCGGGGTGCATGCCCTGTTTAGTGAGGAGGCGCACGAGCTCGTCGTGCGGCGGCAGCTTGTAGAGGCCAGCGACGGCTTCAAAGGCTGAGCGGGGTCGAGCGAGACTCGATCCAGCGAACGTTACATAGCCAGTCATCGAGCGAGGCCGATGGGAGAGTTCTGTGATGAGCACTACCGTAATACTCATCAAAGTCGAGGAGAGGCGGGTACAACTTCAACATCGAGAGGAAACCAACCTTGGAATCGAATTGTCTCGCTCCGATGTCGAGATACACCTTCCGGCGGCAGTTGGAGAAGTTGGCGTGGTATCCGAGGAAGTGAGGAGGCACACGCTTAAAGTAGCTCCTCGGCCCATTCAGTGGGCCGCGAAAATGACCAGCTGGCCACAGCTGCTCGAGTGTGCTTAAGCTCGTCTCTCTGGGACAGGCTTTCGGATTGCGCCACCGACGGTGATGCGCCGGGGTCGTGCCCTTCCAACGGCGCGCCACCTCCATTTGCTCCTTTTCCGCGTTACCGCACGAGACGGGCGGATGGCCAGCTGCAGCATACACTGCCTGCACGCGCGGCTCGCAAGGGTTCTGCGCGTGCAGGCTGCCAAGGAGGCCAAACAGTGCGAACCTGTGCGCGTGCATGAGCCGGGCCGCGGCCGATCCCGCGTAAAATGAGCGAAAAAGCACATCTTGACGCTTACGACGCTTTTACTCTAGGACTTAAGGTCGGTCGGTCGTTACCCGCGGCCTTACGGCTACACACGAACAAGACGCAAGCGTGCATAGAACCGGCGCGTATGTGACTCAGTATGCTTCATGTACACAGTATGAGGTCGCGAAGGTCGCGAATACACGATCGCGCCCCAACAACAATCAACAAACCATCTCCACACACACTACGCGCGGTGACTAGACACTATTGCGCGGGCCATATTCGCATTTGGGGCCCATAGGCTCCGGAAGGCAGGTGCCCTCCATTTCTTGGGGGATCAAAGAGCGTTGTGGTCGTGGCAGCCGCGTCGCCAGCTTCGCGTGTGTGTCCGTGTGCCAGCCGGTGTGAGCGCGCGAGCGGGCGGAGCTCTGGAGCCTGGAGGGGAGGCGTCTCGCGACGTGAGACAAAAGACACGTTCGCGGGCCATTGCGATGGTTAACGCACCACGACACAACCATCAACCACCAGGTCCACAACCCAACATGCAGGGCACCACAATCATGCTGCTGTCATCTTTACCATGCACAGCAGGTCGTCAAGCAGCCGCTCTTCTTGATCCTCGCGCAGCCTTCGCTCGGCCTCGTCGAGATCGCGCCGCACCGGCGCCGCCGAGTCCTGCACGTCCAGCGCCGCTCCCTCGCAGCCCGTGCTTGGTACGTCGTCCGTCGACCGGGGCGGCTGCGACGGCGACTCGCCCTGTTGCGCGTCGTCCGTCGACCGGGGCGGCTGCGACGGCGACTCGCCCTGTTGCGCGTCGTCCGTCGACCGGGGCGGCTGCGACGGCGACTCGCCCTGTTGTGCGTCGAGCATTTCCCGACGCGCGTGCAGCTTCCGGCGCGCGTACTGCTCCCGCTCGTACTCGAAAGCGCTCCGGAAGCCATCCGGCGGGAGTGGACCATCCGGCCCTTGACCATCCTGCTCATCAGCCTCTTGCCCCATAACGCCCGTCCACCATCGGCGCGCCCACGGCCTGTCTTGAGCGCTGTCTTGAGCGCCGCCCGCCGCCTCGTCGCCTGACGCGCCGGCGGCGCTCGCCACCAAGCCCATTGCCGCTTCCACTGGCAGCACACAGTCTGGGCGCAGGGCACGCACATCGAAGCCCTCCTCGTGATACACGGGAGGCGCGAGCGGTGCGCGGCGACGCGGGCGGCCGCCGTCGTCAAGGGCCATCGAAGAGGCGCTGGGGGCGCCGAAAGCCTCGGCCGCCTCTTTGATGGCCGCCTCCTCCTCCGCCAATGCAGCCTCCGCCGCCAATGCAGCCTCCGCTGCTGCTTCAGCCTCCGCTGCTTCCGCGGCCGCTGCCTCTGCGGCCGCTGCCGCTGCCTCTGCGGCCGCTGCCGCTGCCTCTGCGGCCGCTGCCGCTGCGGCCGCTGCCTCATCTGCGGCCGCTGCCTCTGCGGCCGCTGCCTCATCTGCGGCCGCTGCCTCTGCGGCCGCTGCCTCATCTGCGGCCGCTGCCTCATCTGCGGCCGCTGCCGCTGCCTCTACGGCCGCTGCCTCTGCGGCCGCTGCCTCATCCGCGGCTGCGGCCGCTGCCTCTGCGGCCGCTGCCTCTGCGGCCGCTGCCTCTGCGGCCGCTGCCTCTGCGGCCGCTGCCTCATCTGCGGCTGCGGCCGCTGCCTCTGCGGCCGCTGCCTCTGCGGCGGCCGCTACCTCCTCTGCGGCTTCCTCCTTGCTCATCAGGACAAGCCGCTGGCCTCGGTCTGGCTGTCGGTCTGGCTGGGCCGGCGAGAGCTGCCCTATCGAGAGCCACTCACTCTGCCCACGCAGCGAGCACGCCAGCGCAGCTGCCGCCTCCTCCGCCTCGGGCTCGGGCTGCAATCGATCAACGATCGGGGGCTCTGCGGCAGGACGCTCAAGATGACGCTCACGCTGCATTCGGTTACACGGCCTCCACCAGGGAGACAATGTGGAAGTCGCTTCAGCCTCGATCTCCAGGTTGCGCTGCACCATCATCTGCTTGAAGGAGACGAAGTCATCGACGGCCAGGAGTTGCTCGAGCACGCCTTGGCCCACGTCTGTGGTTGTGAACTCTGCACAGAGTTTGACGAACTCGTGCTTCGTCGTCCCCAGGTCGGACAGGAACCTCTCGATCAGCGAATCTGCCATGTCACGGTAGGCGTTAAAGATGTCATGGGTGAGTTCATGCTCCTCGTCAGAGCCAAACACGAGGCAGTTGCCGTCCATGAAGTTCCCGACGGGCACGGTCCAGTCAGGGCTCCTGAGGAAGCCGGTCAACGCGTCGAAGAGCCACACCGAGTCTCCCGTGGTCTCCACCGCCGCTTCGGCCTCCGCCGCCGCTTTGGTCTCCACCGCCGCTTTGGCCTTGGCCTCCTCCGCCGCCTGCACCTCCACCTGTAGCCGAGCGCGGTCGAGATCAGCAAACGCGCGATTCGCCTCGGCCTCCGCCTCGGCTTCGCCGCGCAGATTGAGACCCCAGATATGCGCACGCAGCTCCTCCTTCTCGTGCGAGGACGGCATGCCGCGGCCCTCGCCTCGCTCGCGAAGCTGCCGGTGGCGGCATCGGCAGAGTGCTGCAAAGGCGCTGTAGTCCTCCGCCGCCCGCACGTGCGCAAGGATGGCCTGCGCCGCCTCAGCCGCGAGCGTTGCACCCACGCGCTCGGCGAAGCGTGAGGGCGCCACGTTAGCCTCCTCGGCGGCGAGAGCGTCGGCGACGCGCTGTGCAAAGTCTGCCTCGCTCAGCCCCGAGTCGGTGGCGGCGGCAGAGAGGCAGCGCTCAAAGAGTTCGACGTATTGGGCGTGCACTTCGGTGCAGCAGAGAGGTTGTTCGGCGTGCTCGTCCTCCGGAAAGAGCTCGCAGTACTGGGTGATGAAACGATGGAGGGCGGAATAGTGCTTGCCGTGAGAGAGGATATCAAGCACGTCGAGGAGGATCGAGTCAGCGTCATCAGCGGCGCCGGGATTGCCAGATTCGGGTCGCGAGAGCCAGGGCGCCGACATGAACGTATTGCTGGGTCGATTAGACCTTGCTTGTATTGCTGCGCCAACGACGACGCCGCCGGCAGCGACGGCTAGCGTTCCACCCATTGTGTTCACGTGTAGAGGCATCTCTTTTATCCGCCTCGATGAAACTCTCAAATACGGCCTCGAATTTAGTAAATGCGGAAACGCCCAAATCGGCGCTCAGAGCCGTCGATATGCCGAAGAGCTCCTCGCTATCCCTCGTGTGGTGGCTTACGGAGTCCAACCCTGCACCGTTCTTGGTACAGTAGACACGATGCTGCTGCTCAACACCCTTTTTGCGCTCGCGCTATCCACCGCCGATCCTGTCGGCTTCATCGGCTTGGGCATCATGGGCCAGGGTATGGCCCGCAGGTTGCTGTCGCTCCCGCGTCCTCTGCACGTGTGGTCTCGCAACCATGAGGTGACGAAGGCGATTGCCGCTCAGTATCCTGGCATGATCACCATCGCTGCATCGCCAGCGGCCGTCATCGACGCGTGCGAGCGTACCTATCTCATGCTCTCGACGCCAGAGGTGTGTGAGGAGGTTTACACCATGGAATCTGGCGTTCTAGAGGGCTGCCGCCCCGGTAAGGCGATCATCGACTGCGCCACGCTCCGTCCAGAGGACATGGCTTCGCTCGGTGAGCGCGTGCGCGCGCGCGGAGGCTCTTTTGTGGAGGCGCCCGTGAGCGGCTCCAAGGCGCCCGCCGCAAATGGCGCCTTAATTTTCATGTGCGCGGGCGACAAAGCAACCTTTGAGGCGGCTGAGGCGGAGCTGGGTGTGATGGGCAAGAAGTCGGTGTTCTGCAGCGAGACGGTCGGCGCCGCCACGCAGATGAAGCTCGTGGTCAATCTGATCATGGGCACGCAGCTGGTAGCCCTCGCTGAGGGCCTCGTGCTCGCCGACAAGCTCAATCTGAGCTCGAAGGACGTGCAGGCGGTCCTCGACCAAGGTGCGATGGCCTCACCCATGGTCGCGCTTAAGGGTCCGCTGATGGCCAAGCACGATTACTCAACGGCATTCCCCCTCAAGTACGCGCTCAAGGACATGCGCTTTGCGCTCAGCCTTGAGGAAGCGCCCGAGCTGCCCGTATCCGCGGCGGCCACTGCGCTGTACGCGGCCGCCGATGATGAGGGCGGCTTGGGCGACGCTGACTTTTGCGCCGTCATGGAGGCGGCGCGAGGAGCGATCGGCGAGAAGCGTGAATGTTAGTGTCGCTCTTTATGTTGCGGAAGCACCGCGGGGTGAAGGGGTCCTTGCGTCTTCTCCCTACTCAGTACTGGTATCCTCAGTGCGGGCTGACCGGGTCCCCGCCCCGCCGCGCGGCCGCCCGTGCGACGCCGAGCGCCCCCTCAGCCGTTGAGTTTTTCCTCTCTGCCGAGGAGCAGCGTTAATTGCGATTTGCGTTCGTGAACCGAAACCGCAACGGTCGAACGGATCGCAGACCCATGCCCGCGCAGACCACGCGCCACGAGGACGTCGCCTTCTCGACGCGAGTCGGTGGTTACGCGTACGTCTGGACCCAGGGTTGATACACTGTCATCGTAGGCGAAGACGTAGTACGCTTGTTTCCCAGCACACTCCGGTGCGTCGAATTTTCCCGTACCATCTGCAGTGCGCCCACCCACCCACCGCAACACCACCATCACAAACGCACAAGGGCCACGTCATCCGTGTCCCCACCGGGCCACCCTCATACCCTGTGTGATCTCCGTCGTGTCGCTTCGAGGCGAGCCGCAGCTGCGTGAGATTGCTGCGTTAATCACGTACGCACGGCCGCATGTCGATGACCGCGTTCGTCGGTTCTCACAACCATGCGCGCGTGGCGCGTGTGAGCTGTCTCGACAAACGAACGACGCCTGTGCATGGAGACAGTTCCCTCAGGCGACGAGGGCGGCGACGGGGGAACGTCAGGATATATCCGCCTCCACAACGACCAAAAGCACCAGAGATGCGGCGGCGCTCCGTGGCGGCGCTCCGGCGGTGCTATGTGGGCACAGTTTTGGACGCGAAAGCCCAATTGCAAAAGGATTCGATGCACCCGCCTTTGGCGGGCTAAGTCGGAATCGTCATTCTCCAGGACAAGCACGCGTGCGGACCCAAGCAGTGCTCTCGCTTGGTGAAGCGTGTCCAGCAGCGCAGAGAAGCAGCCTTCACAATCCACGATGACAGCCGTCCAGCCTCCATGAAGCAACATAGACGATGGTAGTGAAGGCACAACAGTCGAGTTTCCCCCCTCTGGTGCTTGGAAGCCGAGCCCGTTGGCAGTCCTCCCTAGCTCAACGCCAGATAGCCGCAGCGGTGGGTTGGAGAACGCAGGCACGAATGCCAAATTGCTGAAATTCGCACCATTGCGCTCGGCAATGCGGCGAACGTGCGGATCCGCCTCAGCCGAGATGACCCTGCCTGATTTTCCGACTGTCGCGGCAGCGACTATGCTGCTGCGCCCAATGTTTGATCCCAGCTCCAGCACTATGTCCCCCGGAATCAGGTTTTCGTTGATGTAGCACTGCTCGATAATCTCTTCCTTCCATGAGCCTCCTTCAAGGTCCGGATTCATGCGGTGAATCCGGGTGAGAGATGGCACCAGCGGATGCCTTCGTTTGTGATGTGCCCATCCCGATCCATCATCACCAGGAGGAAACCACGCAGGTCGCTCATAATGGTTAATCCGACCTGCGCAACTCCGTGATGGTTGCCTGCTGGTGATGCCTGGATGATGTCCGTAGCCGGCAACGTTCGGAGGGAGGTGAGCCAGAAGGTCCGCCATGCACGAGTCTCGCGAGAAAAGGAGTCTCTCGCTGCTACGCAGCGGTCGCTCGCGTGCGTCGCCGCGCTCGCTCTTCGCTCACGAAGTGCGGTTTTCGCGGCGCCGTCAGGCGCCGATTATGAATTCACAGCCAATGTTTATATTCGACACCCAGGACACCGGACCGGCGTACATACGGATTCACACCAACACGTTTAAAAGCCGTTCATTCACGACACACCAACACAATTCACAGCTGTCTCCAAGACAGTCAAGAGGGTCGAGTTGGGGTCCCCCCGCCTAATCATTCGGATCCAAATTCACGAGACAACGGGGCAAACATGATCGGTTGGAGATGCCGCACGTGTAATTTTGATGAAACATCTCTGCGGATTCGGTGCCGTGCAACCTGGGCTGCGAACCTGTGCCTCAGTAATAGCTAATACCTCCACATGATACCAAACATGCAATCAGCTATTCTCCTCTCCCACGAGCGCAAAGGATTCTTCGCCCAACGCATCCTCTTGCGCTCGCGGGCAGAAGAAGATGGCGCCGCCCACGAGGGCCGCGTAGACCAGGAAGAGCACTACCCGTTTCGTCGTGGCCCACGGCCTCTTCCCGCTATGGACTCGGCTGGCGCTCTTGCCAGGTGTGGGCGGCTCTGCGGTTTCGCACTCGACATGCACGCTGTTGGTCGTGGCCGGCATCGGCCCATCGTGCACTGTCCATGGGTCAAAGCAGAGCTCTCGGAGAGAAGCCCGGTCCGACGGCAGCACCTGCAGCATTGAGTCGATGATCTGGCGTGCGCCCACGCTGAGCACGTCGTCCAGCACGTAGTTGAGCGCAAGGATGTTTGCCACGAGGGACTCGTGTGTAGCGCCTACGAACGGAACCCCGCCCGTGAGCATCTCGTACAAGGTCGCTCCGAGCGCCCACACGTCCGACGGCGGTCCGAGCTGCGCGCGCCCCCACGCCGTGTCAGCATTGTAGCCGGTCAGCTGCTCAGGCGACGCGTAGAGGCGAGTGCCCTCCTGCAGATTCGCCGGCTGCTCCCCCAGGGAGCGAGCCAGGCCCCAATCGACCAGCACCGCCGTCGGACCGCCGTCGGGGCCCTTGAGCTGCACGCGCACGTTGGCGGGCTTGAGGTCGCAGTGTAGGATGGACTGGCTGTGCGCGTGCACGAGAGCCAACAGCACGTGCCGGAACAGCCGGCGCGCGAGCGGCTCTGGCAGTGCGCTTCCCGGTTGACTGCGGATGTAGTCATGCAGCCCGGGGCCCTCTATGCGCTCCATGACGATGTACAACGAGTCTGCGAGCTCGACCACGTCGGCAAGCTGCACGATGTGTGCGTGCCCCTTGAGCTGACGAAGCACGTGCACCTCTCGCATCGCAGCTTCGACGACTCGTTCCTCCTGCGCACGTACGCGAAGGATCTTGACCGCGAGCCGCGACGAGGAGGGGGGCATCCCGCCCGCGGCCAATGGGCCGCCGATCGCAGGCAGCTCGCCGCTGCTCGTCGTCGACGAGGCCTCAACGACGACACTATTGGCGCCCTCTCCCAGTCGAGAGCCCAGTTGGAGCAACTGCTCTGTGGACTTTTCAAGGTCGCCGCGATTGGGCGGGCGCGGCATGTTGGCCGTGGGACGCCACTCGGGGTACGAGTAGAGGAGCTCGCGTGCGGCGTGCACGAGGTGACTCCAAGCCGCGTGCGTCGAGTCCTCTCCGGAGCCTCGTTGGAAGACGCGCGAGAGCGTGCGTCGTTCAAACCAGTGGCAGTTGAGAGTTGCGGGCACCTCGACCACCCCAAGCTCGCCGCGGTCCGCGAGCACGCTCATCACGTCGGCGAGAGAGGCCGCCATCGACTGCTGAAGCATGCTCGCTACGAGCTCAAAGATCGTGGGAAAGGCCGCGAACGCCTCGCCGGCGATGACGGCGTCAAAGGAGCCCAGATGCGAACCGCATCGGATAGCGAGTTCTCGGTCTTGCGTGGAAAGGCACACTCGCGACATCGAGGTGGCCTTCAAGGAGCCCGCCCAGCTCGTCAGCGCAGGCGAGCTGTCGATGAGCGCGTAGGCCTGGCAACGCCGGCTGGACGCGCGGGTCTTGGAGGCACGCTCATGCGACGGCGGCACGAGTGGCGCATCGGCGATCTTGCGCAGCAAGCGGGCGTCGTACAGGTGGTCGGCTCGCAGGATGAGCAACGGCTCCTCGCCCGCAAATAAGGCACGTGCAGCAAGTACCGAATTGGCCGTGTTGCGCCATTGGCTGCCGGCCGAGCTGCCCAGGGTCAAGTAGACAAAGTCGATGGCCAAGCGCGCAAATCCGTACGCTGTCACGCACTCGGCGACTTGGGCCGCATCGTGGCCGAGAGTGACGACGACACGAACAACGCCAGCCATCTCAAGCCCAGCGAGGAGGTGAAGCATCAGCGGGCGCATGTCCACACGCAGCACGCACTCGCTGTCGCGACTTGTGAGTGCACAGGTGGCGTGCACAAGTGCTCGAGTCACTCTTGGCGGACCGAGCGAGGAGATCATCTTACGCCGCTCGATGTCCGTGCTGGAGACGACGCCGAGCTTGGCGAGCATCTTACGCCGATCGACTTCGCTCTGGGAGGCCATGCTGGGCTCGGGCGGTTGGAGCCGCACAAGAGCGGAAGCGGCCGAGCGCCCCGAAGGGCCGCGCGGGGACGTTTTGCGTTTCGGCAAAACTTATGGGCGCACCCAAATGTTCCCCAAATGTGTGTGCCATTGATGGCGAGGAAACATGCGCACGCCAAGTTCTGTACTTGAGGAGAAAAGTTCCAGTTCTTTGCATTACCGGTACATGTACAGTATCTGCATGCAAATTCTCAGCGAAGTTCCTGTCAGGCGCGCGGACCTGTGTTGTTCTTGCTGCAAAAAGTCTCCAAGTCACAGCTTGCCTCTCTCTACACGCGAGTCAAATGCCCGATTGTTTCGAATTATCGATGCCCACGGACCAAGTCGCAATCGACAACCTCGCGGACCTGACGAACGCCGCACCGAGCCTCTGCAAGGGTGCTCTTGAAGCATATCGAGATGTTAACCAAGCCGCAAACTGGATCCTTAGCCTCTCCGCGGAGCAGCAGGCCATCATGCTGCCCTCAAACTCACCGTTGAGCGATCTGGATGCCATCGCGATCAAGTGGCAGGGTGCATCGTATGCGCGCCACAACCAGAAAGGCACAATGACGGCCACGATGACCTCCGACCACATCCGGCTCCACGAGCAACTTTCTGCCTCGGGCAACGAGCATCTCGTGTGCGAGATAAGCTCCTTGAAGCTCAACGGGCCCGTAGAGGACCACGAAGGCCAGTGGCAGGTCGCCAAAAAGTCGCGCGCCAGTGCGCGCTGTAACCTTCGTGCCAAGGCCGCTGATGCCAAGAACAACAAGAAACCCGACCCGCGGTGCCGTCGCGTGAGCACGTCTTCGTCTGCCCCACCCGCCGCGCCCGCCGCCCAGTGCAGACCGAGCCCGAGCATCGAGCCCCGCGCGCCCGCGCGCCAATCATCGCCGGCAACGCCCTATCTCGATGCCGCGCGTGCAGCGCACCCCGCCCTGCTTGCTTCGTCTCCTCTCACAGTGGCGGCGACGCCGACTCAGGCTCCATCGCCTGTTGAGACAACACCACCGGTACCGGTCAAGGCGCCGGCCCCAGTTCCACGAGCGGCTGGATGTACTGGCTCCCTGTCGGGGCACGCGGCCGTGGAGGATCCGATTAGGGCGCAGGCCAAGTCGGCGCTCGCCCCGCTCGTGCAGCGCTCGCTGCTCGAGAGCCTCAACCTGTCGCTCTCATCTTCACTGCTGCCCATGGCAGAGCTGCGCCCCCCAGTGCCCTTGTCGCTCTTGGGCGTACTCTCGCCGCAAATGCCGGATGGAGGGCTGGCGCTTCTCTTGCCCTTTCCGTCACCGTCCGAGATCCGCCATTGGCCATCAAGCCAGCTGGCTGCGCCCGACGCGCCGTTAGACGCGCCGCCGGTTTCAGCTGCAGGTGCGGAGGCGGGGGAGCGGGACGAGGCGGAGGTCGCGCGCGCTGCGGAGGCGGAGGCGCGCGCTGCGGAGGCAGAAGTGCGTGCAGAGGCGGAGCGTACGGCGCGTGCGGCTCTCGAGGAGAAGAGGGTGGCAAAAGAGGAGAGCATGCGTCAGGCAGCGACTCAGCTTTCCATCAGCCGCGCCGATGACGGCGCGATCAGCGAGAACGTTCACAGCACGATGCTCATGTTGGCGAGGTCCATGCAGCACGAGGTGCTCCCAACGCGCCAGGGATCTTACCAGGGATCCATGCGGCCGGCGAGGCCGATCCTCGCGGCGCTCGAGCAAATGGTACAGGCCGGGAACAGCCTGAACAACGACTTCACGGCGGAGGAGGCGCATCGCGGACTCACGAACACCGCGCAGAACCACTCGTGGCCTGCAGCACGGATGCCGCCGGCAGGGGACCCAGAGGATGAGGCGGACGGTGTGCACCCGGATGTGCTGCTGCCGTGCAAGTGGTGGAAGCGCGGCACTTGCCACTACCACGGGTCGCATCTGTCGGCCGATGGCAAGACCATGTACTTGCACTGAGAAACGGACAAGGACGAGAGCTGAGAGAGGGGGCGCTCTCACCGCTACTCACCGCTTTCGAGAGGGACGTCTAGGGACATCAAGACAAGGCACCGGCCGTGAGGATGGCGTGGCACTTGGCGTGACGTTCAAGCTGAGCGAGGCTTGAAGCTGTTCGAAGCTGGAGGCGACGGAAATCCCTACAAGCTACGTCCGATCTGAGGCAGGGGAAGCGCACCAGTGAGGCTGAAAACTCTGTGGGGCGTGTGGGACATGCGGGATGTGTGGAGCGTGTGTGCAGTAAAAGAGCAGATAGGCTGAACTGAGTGTGTGGCGGGTTGCCTTGTGGATGTGGTGCGGAGGTGGGACGACGTATAGGCGGGTGTCTCGAGCGAACGATTGGGGCACTACCAGGTGGAATGCTCGGGCGTCTCATTGCGCGTGCGTCATGGGGGAGTCGCGCAACGAGAGTCTACGTCGCGCGTGAGTTTTGACCGGAGACGCCACGCGACGCGAACACATCTTCAACAGGCCGGTACGAACAGGAAACACCGCACAAACAGCGTCAGCGAGGAACCGAACGGAACGGAACAGCATCCCCGTCGGACACGTCTGGTCCTCGAGACCTTGGCACATGGCAGACGAGACAGAGTGAGACTCTACTAGTTTCGGCACACACAGAGAGAGAGTCAGAGAGAGAACACCGCCCAAGACAGCGATACATCACGATGAGCAGAACGCATGCCATTTTGCCGTACCATGCGCACAAGGGCGAGCGACTACATGTACGGAGCAGGACGCGTCGAGAGCTTGGCGTGCACAGGGCGAGGAGCCGGAGCGCCCCCGTGCTCGTGCTCGGTACGACGCCCGGCCTTGGACCACGCCCGCCCCTCCTCGATCACGCACGCGCTCACGACGCGCCGCAGCCCTCGACGCGCCGCTCCAGCTAGGCTCCTCCCGCGCAGCCACTCCACATCAACCGCCTTCGCTCCCTCCATCTCTCCCCCCATCAGAGTGCCGATCAGTGCGAACAGGGGCGCAGGAGGCAGCGCGTCTGCCAGCCTCTCGAGCGCCTCACACCGCACGTCCGCCCACTTGGTCTGGCGCGACCCCCAGCAGGCCGGGGGCGCCGTCGCGGGCGTCAGCGAGGCCAGCAGGGCGGCCCAAGCTTCCGGGGGCGCCGTCGCGGGCGTCAGCGAGGCCAGCAGGGCGGCCCAAGCTTCGCGACTCTGAGGCGCCGTCGCGGGCGTCAGCGAGGCCAGCAGGGCGGCCCAAGCTTCGCGACTCTGACCGCATAGCTCGCACCCCTCAGCGGGGCAGCGTGCGTTCAAATAGCCGAGCGCTGCACGCGGATCGACTAGAGCGAGGATGCGAACCGCCTCAGCGGGCGTAGCAGCGACCAGCGCACGGGCGGGCCACGTAAAGTCAGCTGCACGGCGCAGCTGCTCGCGCAGCTGCTCGATCGCGTCCTCGGCATGCGTGTCGACGGCCAGCGCGCTGAGGGCTGCACAGAGCACATGCTGCGCCGACGGCGCGCCGGGCAGTCGCGTGTGACTGGAGAGGCTGCTGAGGAGGCTACCCTCCGCCTCGGCGTCCAGCATGGCCTCGGCGTCCAGCATGGCTCTGGCCGCGTCCAGCCCGTTGTCACGCGTCGTCTCGGGCTGGGCCGCCACCCTCGCGAGGGTCTCTTGGCACATCTGCGTGCGAAGGGATCGTCGCGTCCGCGCGCCCAGCCGCTGCCGATGCGCCGCCACGGCGTGCACGGCTCCCGCACCTGGCGCGGGCGCCGTCTCGAGCGCCGTCCTGAGCGCCGTCTCGAGCCACGGCGCCATCGGCGGCAGCTGCAGCTGCAGGCCAGGGAGATCGCAGCTGAGATCGCAACCGAGCAGGGCGGCGCGCCACGCAGCCGGCAGCAAGGCGCTCACGGCGGCGCTCACGGCGGCCAGTGTGGCCCCCTCTGCCTCGTCGCCCGTCGCGCCGTCCCGAGCGCCGTACCAAGCGTCGTCCTGAGCGTCCGGAGCCAAAGAGTCCGGCTCGCTCTCGGCGATCAGTCGCAGCACAGCTCGCGCCAGGGTGCTCAGGAGCTGCGGCGAGGCGCGTGCTCGATGCGCCCGCTGCTGCTGCGGCAGCGTCTCCGCGCCAAAGACGGTGCAACTCAGCACGCATGCATAGAGCCATCGACCGACCGACGCATCAGGCAAAGCCGCCAGATAGGCCAGCCGCGCCGCCTCGGTGGGCGCCAGCTGGCGAGCGGCCACGAGCGCGCACAAGCAGTCGCACAGGGCGAGAGGGCGCACGGAGACGAGGAGGCGCGCGAGGCCGGTCGGGCGGGCGGCGCCGTCTCGGGCGGCGCCGTCTCGGGCGGCGCCGACTCGAGCGGCGCCGTCTCGGGCGGCGCCGTCTCGGGCGACGAGCAGCCTCGAGTGGGTGCGTGCCAACTGGAGCAGCGTCGAGGGTGGCACGCTGCGGAGCGCCGCGCTTGCGGTGGCGGCGTCCTGGGCCGACAGTGCGAAGGCGCCAAGCACGGTGAGCCACAAAGGCGATCGATCGATCGGCACCGCGGGCACCGCGGGCACAGCGGGCGGCACAGCGGGTGGCACAGCGGGCGGAACGAGGAGCAGGGCGTGGAGCACGAAGGTATGCTCGATGGGCAGTGCGCCGAGCGCCGAGTTGAGCAGGGCGTGCGGCAGCCGGTCGGACGCGCCGTACCGAGCGTCATGCATCGACAGGGTGCGCGTGAGGTGCGCCGCCAACGCGGCCGCCCCGGCCACGGGCATGGCGGCGAGAGAGGGGATGAGAGAGCTCTTCACACTTGGATAGAGGAGGAGCTCGATCACTGCGACGCTGATGGCAGTACGATGGCTGGCAGGCTCAGTGTTGTCGAGCGACAGTAGCTCAGCCACCGTCGCGCCGCTCGCGAGCCGCAACAGCGCGAACGAGCGCGCTGCAGCGCCACGCATGCCACGCGGCATGCGCGCACTCTCGGGAGGCGCGCCCGTGACGGCGCCACGCACGCTTTCATCCGTCGCCAGCCGCGCAGCCTCCGCCGGATGGACGATCAGAGCGCAGCACCGCCGAAGCTGGCGCCATGTCTGAGCGGCAGCGCTGTCCTGAGCGCTCGCGCTGCCCTGAGCGCTCGCGCTGCCCTGAGCGCTCGCGCTGTCCTGAGCGCTCGCGCTGCCCTGAGCGCTCGCGCTGCCCTGAGCGCGGCGACCCTCGGCCTCCAAGGGATCATCCCCTTGCAACCCCAGCGCTGCCGCAAGCAGCAGCAGCGCTTGCAGTCTCCACTGCGAAGCGCTCAGCACGGCGCCGATCGGCCTCTCGAGCGAGGGCATGGCTGCTGCCAAGTCTTCCTCCGCCGCGGCGGCCTGGCCGGTAGCACCATCGGACTTGGCGCTCACGACGGCGCTGGTGGAGGCTGAGACTCGGCGGAGGCCGCCGTCGTCATCGTCGTCGTCCGAGTTGTCCGCGTGAACGTGGCGTGCTGCCGCGAGCGCCGTCGTGGGCGCCACCTGCCCATGTTCGAGCTTCTCCATGAGCGCCGTCGTGAGCGCCTCGTCGTCCCTATTAGGGTTCTTCTCCTCGAGCGCCGTCGTGAGCGACGGGGAGGTGAATGAGATGACATCCCACAGCATCGAGCTCAGGCGACGCCCGCCCGCCCAGTGCCCGAGGAGGGCTGAAGAAGATGAGCCCTCACCCTCAGCCTCGGTCGCGTCCGCCTCTACCGGTGGCGCCGTTGCGGAGGCAACGTTACCATATCTGGAAGGTGAAGCGTGCTCAAAAATTGGATGAAGCGCCGTCCCGGGCAGTGCAGCGTGCTCCATAGGACGAAGCGCCGCGTCTTGCGGAGACGTCGCCTGAGCCGACCGCGTCGTGTCGGCGTGGCTGTCCTCTTGCTCGGCAGCCTTGCTGATCATCTCGTCGCATATCTCGTGCAGGAGCCGGCGTGTGTCGATCGTATGCAGCATCGCACCGGCGCCGGCCCCACAGCCGAGGGCGCCGAGCTGGGCGCCGTCAACGGCCTTGGGCGCGACTCGCGGCTCGGCGCCCAGCTCGACGCTCTCGGCGCCGTCGCGGGCTCTGGGCACGCCACGTGGCTCGGCGCCCAGCTCGACGCTCCGGCCTCGGGAAGAGAGGCTGTGGGAAGAGAGGCCTCGGCTGCTCCGCTCAGCCGTGCGCGCCGCAGTCTCGGCCGCCGCGGCCGCCGCCATCGCTGCATCCGCCACCGACATAAGGGATTCAGCGTGTGCTCTTCCCACAGCCTCTCTTCCCACAGCCTCTCCTGCCCCCAGAAGGCCAGACTCGAAACTCGACTGTTCGACGGCAGCGTCGGAGGAGCTCGGGACAGCGCCCGGCCCCCTCTCGAGAGCGCCCAGGACAGCGCCCGGCCCCGTCTCGAGAGCGCCCGGGACAGCGCCCGGCCCCCTCTCGAGAGCGGAGGCTGCAGCTCCAGCGCCCGGGACAGCGCTAGCCACACTCGTGGGCGCGGCGCGCGCTACCGTAGCCTGCGCAGGTTGGGGCACCAGGACGGCTAGCCCCTTGCCCTTCAGAGCGACGAGCACGCACCTGCGAAGCGCGTGTGTAGCTGGGGCCGCGAGCGCTGCGGCGCTGGTGGCAGACGACAGTGTGCCTGGCGCCGTCCCGGGCGCCATGAGTCGATCGAAGCCCGACTCGAGGCTCGCGAGCGCCGTGGAGAGCGCGGAGGGCTGCGAGCTGAATGGTACGTGCCAGGGCAGTGACCACGATCGAAGCGGCCTCGGTGAGGGCAGGGGCTCGCCGGCCACCTCCGCCGCAGCATCCCCAAGAGCTGTGGCGTCGGCTTGTGAGGTTCGCAGCGGCCAGGCATGCACCTTCCCCGACGTCGCGTCCAGTGTGAGCAGAGCCCCCTGTTCACACTGGAGTTCACACGCGGAACAGAGGATGCCGTGCTCGCCGAAGGCATATCGCGCGAGCGGCGGCTGCCTGAGCAGCCGCTCGGCCGCATACGCATCCGAGTGGGCGCCATCCAGCGCCATCAGAAAGCCCTCCGCAGTGCCGCACACGAGCAGAAGCGGGTCCGGCAGAGCGCACCTCGGGTCCGGGAGAGCGCACCTCGGGTCCGGGAGAGCGCACCTCGGGTCCGGGAGAGCGCACCTCGGGATCGGCGCCGCAGCCTTTGCTGCACATGTGTCGTTACATTTGTCGTCCGCCACCGCCGTCTCCGCCTCAAGCTCTGTGCCGCGCGGGTCGGGGCGCAGAGTCGCCCGCTGGGGCACGAGCCTCACGCTGTGTACCCCCGCAGCTCGCATGAACCGTTCGTGAAAGATCCATCTCACGCCGAAGGAGCGAGCTGTGAAGGAGCGAGCTGTGAAGGAGCGAGCTGTGAAGGAGCGAGCTCCGCCGCCGCTGGTGCCGCTAGAGCCACCACAGCCGGCGCCCATCTCGACGCCCATCCGAAGCGCCGCTGAGGAGGCACCAGTGGAGGCACCCGTGGGGGCGGGTGGCAGCAAGGAGTGGCGCTGCGAGCGCGTGGGCAGGCAACGTCCTGGCTGCTCCGATGGCCAAGGCTCGTGGAACGCGAGAGAAGGCGCATCGGGCGCGTGGTACGATGGTAGGGTGAGTCTCATCTGCATTGCTGCGGCGTGGCCGCTCAAAGCACGCGTGGTGGCTTTGGGCATGAGGCTGGGACCAGCCTGACTGACCCCGCGCCCCTCTTTAAGCGCGCTTGGGGCGATCAGCACGCAGATGAGCTCGTCGTCGTCGTCGTCGTCGTCGTCGTCGTCGTCGTCCTCGTCCTCGTCGTCCTCGTCGTCCTCGTCCTCGTCGTCCTCGTCGTCGTCCTCGCCATCGTCGGCACCCGTCACATCCGGCGCGTCCCTCAGAGCGTCCCACTCCTCCTCACCTACGTGCATGCATGCAGCCGCGCCATCCTCGTGCCAACGCACGCGCACCCAATCGTAGGCGTCGTCGCGGGCGACTTCGGACGGCGCAGCAGCGCTGGGCACAGCAGACTGCATGCCATCACCCATGCTGCCAGCCATGCCGCCCGCCACGTGGGCGGTCGCGTGGGCGGTGGCAGGCGGCTTGGGCGATGCAGCACGTCTCAGGCCGGCGTCGTATCGGGCGTCAACGAGGCTCAGCACTAGCACCTCGCTCAACGATGCTAGCGCTATGAGCGTGCCACAAACGTCCACGCGAGCTGTCTCCATCCGAAGCGGCACGCAGCACAGCAGGTGGAGCGACTCCCTCCCCGTGCCGCTGATGGCGTCGTAGCGGGCGCCGAGTGCGTCGTTGCGGGCGCCGCTCTGCAGGAGTAGTAGGCGGTCGGTGCATGCGACGACCACGATGCCCGAGTGCTCGCACGCGGCGACGCAGCTTGCGTCCGCCGCGTGGCCCGCGCGCTGGCCGCCCGGACCGAGCGACAGCCACACGGCAGCAGCGGAAGATGCGGCAGACGCGGTGGAGGCGGGGGCAGCGGCGGTGGCGGCGGAGAGCGCTCGAGGGTACACGGCAGCGTCGCCATGCGAGCTCGCCTGAATCAATGACTGCAACACGAGCAGGTCGTCGCTACGCGGGACGACGCACATTGCAAAGGCAATGCCAGCACCCGCGCAGCGCAGCAACCGTCGTATCGCCCACGTCGTATCTCCCTCTCCTGCGTCAAAGATCCTCAGCGTGCCATCTGCACATCCAATGGCGACCGAGCCCTTACCAGCAGCACAAGCGCACGTCACGTGGACGCCGTCGAGCGCGAACGAAGGCAGCATCGCACTTATGCGCCGCGTGCACGGGCCTTGCTGATCTCCTTCCGGAAGCACTCGTTGAGTGCACGAAACTCCTTCTCACAGGCGCCCTTTTGGACGCCGTCAAAGTGCTGCGAGATGCACTGGCCGTACTGCCTCGAAGCGTCACTACACGCAGCGAAGCTGGTCACGAGGCGGCGGACGAGCTTCTTGCCGTCGCTTCCGCTGTGCGTGTTCGGGGAGGGCATCTAGCGCGCGGCGAGACCGTCCCGACGTCGCGAACCGCCACGTCTCCATTTTCTCGGATGAATCTCTTGAGTGTGAACAGGCTACAGTACCGGTGTAGATCGGGGATACTACTGAAGGGAACCAATAAGGTCCGCACCTAAGTTCATGTAGGACCGCACTGAGCGCTCCTCTCCTTTCGATGAACACCTAATTAGGAAGTACCGTACCGGTATACTTTACATCGAAGGAAGCCGCATCTCCGACCGCGTGCCGCCCTCTATACCCACACACAGCGCGCGCCTGGCATGAGAGCAAGCTATCGCACAAAAGCTATGATTGAATCCGCGCCACGATTTGCACACGTCATCGTCTTCGCCCTGATGGTGAGCGTCACCGATGCGCAGCCGCCACAAACGGCGGCACCACCAGATCCCGGGAGCGGCGACGACGGCGGCTTGGAAATTGGGCCGCCTTCGCCGCCGCCGCCGTCGCCGCCGCCCCCGTCGCCGTCGCCGCCGCCGCCGACGCCGCCGAATCATCCCCCCCCGTCGCCACAAACGGCGGCACCACCAGATCCCGGGAGCGGCGACGACGGCGGCTTGGAAACGCCATTTGGGCGGCCTTCGCCGCCGCCGTCGCCGTCGCCGCCGCCCCCGTCGCCGTCGCCGCCGCCGCCGACGCCGCCGAATCGCCCCCCCCCGCCGCCACAAACGGCGGCACCACCAGATCCCGGGAGCGGCGACGACGGCGGCTTGGAAACGCCATTTGGGTCGCCTTCGCCGCCGTCGCCGTCGCCGTCGCCGCCGCCGCCGTCGCCGTCACCGCCGCCGCCGAATCGCCCCCCCCCCCCGCCGCCGCTGCCACCACCGGCGGTGCGACCAACGCCGGGGCCAATCCCAGAGAGTTACGACTACGGCGGCTTGGTTGATCCGCCACCAACGGCGGCACCACCAACGGGAGCAGGCAGCGGCGCAGGAGGCGGTGGCGGTGGTCCTGGCCCGGGTCCTGGTCCTGGCCCTGGCCCGCCGGGACCAATCTGGTCGATTCTTTCGGGTGAATCGTATTGCGAGGTCACCTCCGATGGGTATTGCATCACCGATGGCCCTGGCAGCCATGGCAACCTCGAGGCTTGCACGATACGAGCGGAAGTGCCAATGACACTTCGATTCCTCGAGTTCAACACCGAGATCGGATACGATTTTATCACGATTGGAGGCGTTGCTTACTCCGGCTCCACAGCCCCGACGAATGTGCAAGTGTCCGCCGGAACACTCTTGACATGGTCAAGCGATGAAGCGGTCTCGCGTTCAGGCTTTGTGATCTGTACCACTGCTATTCCACCATCATCGCCACCGATGCCACCGTCACCACCAATGCCACCGCCACCACCGTCATCACCGCCGATGCCACCGTCACCGCCGGGGCCACCGGCGCTCCCGCCAATTCCACCGTCGCCGCCGCCTCAAATACCCGGCCTCTGCTCTAATAACGATGGGGAAGATTACTGCTCGTTTATCGACGACGGCACTTGCGACGATGGCGGGCCCGGTGCTGAATTCGACGATTGCGCCTTGGGCACAGACTGCAACGATTGTGGGATCCGCATCTTGTATTCCCCACCGTCGCCCGGATATCCGCCGCTCCCGCCGTTGCCAGCCGGAGCGCTCATCATTGGAGGCGTTCCCGTGGTGCGCGTCACCTTCTCCTTCCCCCCACGAAATGTTACACAGGAGGAAGTGTTTGAGTTCATGAAGACGGTGGGCAACGTTGCGCGCTGTGCAACCCCCCCAGTGCCTTGCCAAGTATCTCGTGAGCTGACGGCAACCAGCCCGGAATTCGTACGCTCGACGGTCCTTGCGAGCACTATGACCTTTCGGCTCACCTTCCCCGAGTCCACCTTCAACGGCTCCCTTGGCTCGGCCGTCCCCGCCCCAGCGGGTGCGGCGCGCGCCAATGCGGCGCGCAACGCTCTCACGTCTACGCCACTCACCGCGCCGGTGTATTCGACGGACCGCACCATCACATTCACCCTTCAACTTGCCGGTGACGTCGCCGCGTTCACCGAGAGTGTGCGAAGTGAGATTGCCAGCGCGATCGCGACCGCGGCGAGTGTGAATGCGTCTCTCTGCACCGAGACGTGCGTGTGGGCCTCCGATGGCGATTGCGACGACGGCGGTCCTGGCATGCAGTACACATCCTGCGCCATCGGCACCGACTGCACCGACTGCGGCGTGCGCAAGCTGGTGGAACTGAATGTTACGTCGTGCAGCGTCGTGGCCTGTGGCACGGCCACCGGCGTCATCCTTGCCGTGCATATCCGGACGCTGGCAGCCAGTGCGACCACGGTCCACTCGAGCATTTCAAATGCAATCAGCAGCCCGAGCCTCGCGACCCTCATGCTCGCCAACGTCAACGTCACGGGCGTGCGCCGTGCTCGACGTCTCGCGGCTTCTGTGATCGCGATCATGGCGATGCCCGACGTGATAAGCGGGCCCAACGTGATAGGCGCATTCGGAATCACCAACTTACCACATGCAACCATCACCTCCGCAGCTGTACCGTACTACAAGCCACCATCCCCTCCACCTGCGCCTCCGCCTCCCGCAGCACCACCGGGCCTGTGCTCGAACACGTGCGACACCTCTGGCAGTGGGGGGACCCCGGGTGTGTGCAACGACGGCGTCTCTCCGGACCCTTTCCCTTTTCGGCAGCTCTGCCCGTTCGGCAGCGACTGCAACGACTGCGGCTCGCGCGACTTTTGTGTCACCTGCTCGCTCGAGTGTCAGAGGCGCAACAATGCGCTGACCGACAGAAATCGCCAAAATGGGTGCATGGAGTCCATGTATGTCGACGCGGTTTGCGACCCCAACTGCAACAACCGCGAGTGTGGCTACGACGCCGGCGCATGCACACAGAGCCAGATCCGGCCCGTGTGCATGGCTGAGCAAGATCTTGGTCGCATTGACTATAGTACAAAGCCGGAGGCACTCGGGCTCCTTGTTGGTGCAAGTGATGGCTCCTTCGGGTTCCTGAACAGCACGCTTTCCCCCGGCACCTCTACGCACGTCATGGGCCTCGTGCCGGTCGCGCTCTCGCTCGACCTCTCGCCCATCCGCTTGGTGCTGCAGAACGACTTCAACGAAAACTACATCTTTGCCGAGATGACGTACACGCTGCAGTGGGCCGACCCGCGCCTCGCTCGCTCGCCGTGTGCGGGCGCACTTTCGGGGATGCTCTCGCTCGACTTTGAGCAGGGCATGAGCCAAATCGCGCGCGAGGCGGCCCGCGCGATGCGCTCCAAGTTTTGGGTGCCCTCATTAGTGCAGACAGACGCCGTCCCTGGCTACCGTGGCCTCGACGATACCACCGATTTCAGTCTAGGTACGGAGACGATTCTCATAGATGGTGCGCCAGGGTCGAGAGATGAAGGGTTAAGGGTCCCCATCCCAGTGCAGCCTTGGCTCGATGGCTATGGCACCGAGCTGCCGGAGTCCGCACCATCAGCAACGCCCTCGGTCGTCCTCCCGATCGCCAAACAATTCACGTCGGGGTCACGCAACACATCAGCATGCGTCGGCTGCGCCTCCTGGACGGGCGACATTGAGTTCCAGCTGCTCCAGTCGCACCACATCTACTTCTTCTATCCCTTTGACCAGCAGGAACTCAGGTTGACCGTAGAAGTGACCGGTGCCTGGCTGTACGGCTGTGTGGGCACGGGCGCGGACTCGCCTGTGCTGGCCGCGATGGGCCTCACGGAGGAGAACAAGGACACGGTGTTGCTGCCGCCGACGGCCGAGTGGTACTTGAACGGACCCCTGTCCGAGTCGGTGCGTGTGGCGCACCCATTCAATAACGGAGTGGAGGAGGTGCACCGATGCGAGGTCGTTATGTTCGCGAACCGCAACCCGACCGTCTTCATCTTCCGCGCGCTGGTCACGACGATCATTGTCGTCTTCGGCTCCTTGCTCACGGCGATCTTCATGCATGCCGAGGAGCACAGCGGCGACCGCGCGTCTGTGCTGTACATCGCCTTCCTCATCTCGCTGACCAACATGGCGACGACCAACCTGGGCCTCGGAAAGGTCTCCGCGCTGCTCTGGTACGACCTCTTCAACCTTTCGCAGCTGCTTCTCTCGCTGGTCGCTGTGGCCGAGACGATGGTGGTTCACCTCCTCTTCAAACATAACGCGGGTAAGCTCGCCACGCACATCGACTCTGTCTGCCGGCAAACGCTGCCGGCCCTTTACATCGGCGTGACGACGGGCATCTTCGTCTACGGCATGGGCCGTGGCCGAGTTCTTTACACGATGGTGGGCTATGCGATCATGGGCATCTTCATCATCACTATGATCCCGGCAACCCTGTTCTTTGTTTGGGCCCGGCAGGGGCGCCTAGGGCGCTGGCAGGCAAAATGCATCAAGGAGCTCAAGAAGGCCGATCCCGACGATGGCGAAGAGTACGACAAGGCAGTGGGGCAGGTCTTCCACGCCTTTGACGTGGACGAAAGTGGCGAACTTGACACGGACGAGTTGCGCGACTTGTTCGTTGCCCTCCACCCGAAGATCTCTCGCGATGACCTGAGCTCCTGCATTCGGTGTATGTCTGCGTACGTCGACCCCGCTTCGGGGGTGCTTACGGAACCCAAGTTTCTCGACGCGCTCATCGAGGGCGAACGTACACTGTCGCAACGCATCAAAGAGCGCAACACTGGCCCCAAGGTCCCTATGCTGCGGATGAAGACCCGTGACCTCGGACAATTTCAAGAGGATCCCATGGCCATCGCCGACGATGAGCGCGAGAAGGTCCTCGAGGAGGATGTCATCCGCAGGCATCGCAAGATTGGCACGCCTGACACGGATGCCTCGCCGCTCGTGACGATGCCACAACGGGCGGAGGTGGTTACGGTGTCGTCCACTTCTACAAACTCCTTGGGGGGGGCAGATCGTTCGCACATCGCGCAGTTCGCCAAGGGCGACAAGGTCCTCTACACTACTAAGGCCTTTGGCCCGCAGATCCGCGCCGAGATCAAGCGGGTGCACACAGAGACGACGCCCCCTTGCTACACAATTCGATATGAGGGCCTTGCCATCGAGAAGCAGACGGAAGAGCACCAGCTCACACTTGCCTTTCCGCCTCCGCCGCCGCCCAGCGGCAGTCCAACTAGCGCGCTAGCGCTTGAAGCTTCACAAAAGCTGAAGGAGCAAGTGTCCGAGCAAGTGTCCAATGAGACGCAAGAGGCAAGACGAGTTTGATGGGCCAGCAGATCCTCGACGCGCTTGGACGCGTTTGAGACGAGAGTGCAACATCCATGCAGGGAATGTAGGCTGGTGATTCATTCTACTGCTCGCCGGGGCACGGCAGGCGTAACCGAAACCGTGGCCGCGGGCCGCGCTCGCGGCCGTCGGGCTCCTCCAAAGGAAGCCTATACCAACGCCGTGCCGGAATCTTGTCCGGGAGCACAGGGGTGGTGCGGGGCGTGAGTGGCGGGCTCACTGTCACTTCTGTGTCTACAAAAGTGACAGTCGAGCCGGGAGTGAGCGGGTCCTGAGGAACGATGTTAATCGATTTAGCGGTCAATGCAGCATCGGTGCCAGCCACGATCAGTGGGTGCATGTGCTGTTGGCTGTTTCAAAATAATTCAGCCGGACCTACGCTAGACGTCGTTTCGGAGGGGAATGACGCTTTGACGTTTGTATGCCTGGGTACCCCCCTCGCCCGCGTGTGCGCTGCCGTCAAAGGCGTGTATCACTTACTTACTGGAGGGGATGCCGCGGCCGCGGCGTCGACCGCGTTGGAACGAACGGGTGTGGCGGCGGAGGTGCGGGTGGCGGCGGCAGTGCCGGTGGTGGTGGCGGCGGCGAGGGCGGCGGCGCGCAGGGGGCGGGCGGCTGCCGCGGCGAGGGCGGAGGCGGAGAGTGCGGCGGCGGCCGCGTTGGCGGCGGTGTGGGCGTCGGTGCCGGAGGGCGGGGGCGGGACGACGAAGGCACCGACTCATCAACCGCGTCAACGCTTTGGAGGCGGCGCGCGCGCGCGCGCTGCCTGCTCGACGAGCCGCTTCTCCTTCTCCTTCGTCACTTGCTCCTCGTCTTCGCTCTCGGCGAACTCATCGTCCTCGCTCACCCAAGAATCGAGCCTCTCCACCGCCACCTCGGCACCAATTTGGCATACGACCTCATCAACGAGAGTCCCGAAACAGCCCAGCAGTGCGAGCTCCACGCGCACGAGCTTGGCGCTCTCCTCCGCCACCACCGCCTTCTCAATCGACCACAGGAAAGGCTCGAGTGGCGTCGGCTCCGCACTCTCGAGTGCCTCGTCTACAATCCCCCACGCGGTCGTCCTCATAAAGTCGACGATGTTCTTGTGCTCCGAGAGCGCACCTGCCTGGTCCCGGCCCAGGTAAAAGTGCGGCGAGAAGATGCGCTGCTCAATAGGTACGGCGCCGATGCGAGCGGAGCCCGTACGCACCGCGAGCAGCTCGGAACGCCGATGGTCGGTGGGCGGCTGCAGGTAGTACACGAAGACGCCGGAAGCCTTGTGCTGGGGCACGACGGACGAGCAGCCGACGGCGATGCGCTTGCCATCGGAGGTGACGGCGAGTGAGTCGAGTGAAACGCTCATGTCACGACCGAGAGGTCGGATGGGGGGACGTACCTGCACGCCGGAGCCGAGGCTATAGATGCGCACTGCATTGTCGAGGAGCAGAAAGACGTAGTCGGTGCCGGGTAGGTCGAGGTACGACGAGACGACCATTTTGACCGGCCTCTCGGCCTGCTTCCCCTGTTGCTTGAGCAGCAGCCTCGTCTGTGCATCCCATCCACCTTGATCCCCCAAAGGGATAGTCACCTTGAGCTTCAGAAACTCGCGCTGTCCTTTGGTGACGCTCAGCTGCTGGATGCGCATGTGCGGGCCCTCCGGCAGGTTATCAAAGAGAGTGAGGGTCACGAGGACTGAGCTCGTCGGGTTGAGGCAGGCGGTGATGAGAGAGCCCTTGACCCTCTTGTGCGCGTACCGGCACGACGCGTGGCGTAACAGCGTGCCGCGATTGTCACGGTCGACGATGGTAATCTCGCACGTGTGATTCTCCTCTATCGGGTCACCGTAGAAGCTGCGCACCGTGCCATCGTCGAGCCGTTGCGTGCGCCACGGCCGCTCAGGCAGTAGCTTCAAGTGGGCGTTGACGAGCCAGTCGTGCTCTCGCGACGCACTCGCGAACGCATCCGAGTAGCCGGTATTGTTGCCCGCACTCCGGGGAGCTGGTTCCGGCTCCTTGCCCTTCTTGCCCTTGGGCGCGAGCGCAACGGAGTCTCCGATGGCGCCACGCTGCAGGCCGGCGGGAGGGAAGTGGACTTGCTCTGTGCTCGGCTCGGCGGCGTTTAGGCGCACCGTGAGGCCGAGCTGCATGGACTTGGCCGGACGGAACCATCCGTAGTCGGAGTAGTTCTCCTTGCGGTACGGCCACTCTAGCAGCAAGCCGAGCTCGTCGACGGTGATCATGAGCGAGTTGTTGTGCACGAAGCCGACGAACACGAGGGGCGCCGGGTGGCCGGTGAAGTACTCGCGTGAGATGAGAGAAGCAGGGAAGAGCGGTGCCAACGTCTCTCCTGGACCTCCTCGCTCGCGCGAGCTCGGGCGCGGGCCGCCGCTCTTGGCGCGCTCCTTGCCGCGACCGGCGCGAGCCGCGGCAGCCTCAGCGGCGTCGGGCTTCTCGCCGACCCTGCGCCTGGCGAGCACCTCCGCGGCCTCCTCTTCGGTGCCAAGGGGCAAGGGGCGGCAGACAGGCGCGGAGTACACTGAGCGCTCGGCCCCTGGCCGGTTGCACTTGGCAAGCAGCCCGCCGCGCATCGCCACCACAAAGGCGGGCTGCGTGCCCATGAGTGTGAACGACGGATGGAACTCGGCTACCAAAGGGTATACCTCATCCAATTCGCGCTTGGGCCCTGCGGGCCGCAGTGCCGACGCAGCCACCACCTGGTTGGTGGCAGCGGCGGCGGCGCGCCTGGCCTCAGCTTCAGTGTCCTTGGGCGTCGGGACGGCGGCCGTCCCCTTCTTGGGCGGCGATGGCGGGGCTTGAGGCAGTGCGTCGGGTGCAGCATTCTCTGCCTTCTTGCGGCCTGATCCGAAGAAGCCGCCCGTCTTTTTGGTGGCCGGCTGCAGCGGCTGCGGCATCGGCGCCTCGGCAACATCACGCCCCGGGTTTCCTTTTCGGGGCGAGGAAGGCGGCAGTGTCTCCCCGAGTGAGGAGAGGGCTTTGCCGCTGAGGGCGCGGGCCGCAGCCTCTTCCATCGCCGCGTCATCAATCATCAACTCGGCTTTGACCAGGTGAGTGCGAGCGAGCACTTCGACCAGCAGATGCGGCCGCCGCTGCTCCCCCGACCCGCTCACCTTTGCCGACTGGCCCACAACCTGGTCGGAGAGCTTCTTGGGCAGCGCCCCTTCCCAAGCCTCTTGCGAGTTCTCATTCGCAACTTGCATGGCATTCGCCGCCTCGGCCCAAGCGACCTGCGCCGTCTCGAGCGCCTTGGCGGCACCCTCTTTCTGTTGGGCCTCAGGCGTACTCAACTCCTGCGCCTTTTCCTGCGCCTCGAGATAGGCCACCTGAGACCAGAAGGCTGTAGCTCGATGCTGCGCAAGCCCCACCAGAGAGTTGACCATGCCGGTGACCGACCAGACCCTAATGAAGCCCGCCGCGTCGGTGGTGAGCACCTCGGACGAGTCGAACGACCATCGCACGCTAAGCACGTCATTCGGCCGGTCGCACGCAACCCGAGGGATCCGGCGGATCAACTCCGCGCCCGGCCGGCGCTCGGCGCAGTGGTAGATGAGCAGCCCGCCGCCGCGCGTGCCAACGGCGAGCATATGGCACTTGGGAGTGAACTGCACGGCCGTCGGCTGCTGCGACGGCTCGCCAGCCTCGGCAAGAAAGCTCTCGATCAGCTCGGTCCCCGCCCAGTACGCCCCCTCCTTGTCAAGGAAGACCTCTCGAATCGTCTTGGAACATTTTGGAAGATCGGGCGCGTCCGACATGGGAATGATCACCACGCCACCCTGACCGTCATCCGAGTCCACGTCGTCCGAGGAGGAGGAGGAGTCGGCATCGTGGATAGTCTTGCGCGGCCGGCGGCCACGCCACTTGGTCGTCAGGGGCGCATGGTGCTTATGAATCTTGGACGGGAGCTGCGATCTCGAACGCGCCATGTCGTTGTACATGCGTGGGAGCTCCGCCGCTGGCTCGGCGTCGAGCAAGCCGCCCGCCGCTACGCGCCCTATCGAGCGTAGCAGGATGCGCCGGGCGAGGCTCGAGCACAAATCTCGCTCCGCCAGCGCCTGCCGACACGCCGCATTCGTCTCCTCGCGTACCAGATCCGTCAGCATGCGCGTGGCGACCTTATTCACGTTCGTGGGGTCGACCACCGCCTCCTCTCGCAATCTCGCTTTCTCCGCCGAGCGCGCGATGGCGACTGCGAATTCCACATCGGCCTTCACGTCCTCGGCCTCGTCCTCACCATCTGCGCCGTCTTCGTCTTCGTCTTCGTCCTCGTCCTCGTCCTCGTCCTCGTCCTCGTCCTCGTCCTCCTCCGAGCTCGAGCTTCGCCGTTCAGCAGCCTTGGCCTTCGCAATCTCCCTCGCAATCTCCCTCCTTTGGCGCGCCTCGCTCGCCAGCCGGCGCTCAAGCGCCTTGTGCGAGCGCTCCCAGTTGGCGTATTCCTGCCGGAGCTGCGCCTCGTCGGGGCCATGCTCGCCTGCGCTGCTGATCTGCCCGATCATCTCACTGACGAGGTCATACGCCACCGAGCGCGACACCTTAACAGCTTCCAGCTGCTCCGTCTTGTAGGTCTGCGGTCCCAGCCAGCCAGAGTACCCGCGCCCACCCGCGCCCTTACGGTTTTCGGCCAGGCTCAGCGTGAACGCCTTCTGGCGCGCGTGCAGCGACGCCTGCTGTTGCTCGAGGGTGGCCGCGTACGCACGGCGCACCTCCGTAGCGCTCTCGAGCGGGTGCACGTGGCTCGGATCTTCGTCAGTGTCGGCCAGCTCCGCCTCGCCGCCGCTTGCCGCGCCCGCCGCTGCCTTGCCGTCCAGGCCGCCCTCCTCGCCCACACCATCGGCCGACGAGTCGTGCGCGATGGCCGTGGCCGCCGCAAGCTTGTCCTTGTGCTTACGGGCCAGCTCGGTGCGCCGCGCCTCGAGCGCCTGCACCTGCCGTTCCAGATCGAGGCGCTGCTCGTTGAGCGTTTGGCGATCAAGTTGCTCCTTCATCCGCTGCTCCGACAGCTGCTGCTTGCGCCGCGCCATCGTCAGCTCAGCACCGCGCGCCTCCTGATCCTCGACTCCTGCGTCTGGCTTGACCGAGGTACTAGTACGTGGCGGCCGCGCGACGGCGTAGGAGCGCAGCACGTCCTCGGGCAGCGAAGAGCCCCCCGCACCACCGACACCAATGCCTGCTACGAGCGCAGCCTCACCCTTGCTGAGCGACGCCACACGCGCCTTGTAGTGCGCTGCCTGCGCCTCCAGTGCCTCGGTGCGCTTAGCGACCTCAAGCTGCTTTTCACGCGTCGCCGCGAGCTCGCGCTGAGCTGCAATGCGTTCTGCATCGAGATCCGCCATTGTTATTGATTGACCGCACACAAATTATTGATGTCAATGGTGCCAATGTGCGCTGCACGCCGTTGCTGGTGCCCCAAGTCGCCACCCTCGACGGCCGGACCCCTCTACTAGTACTCTTCATCATGTGAAAAGACGTCTATGAAAGGAAAGTTGAGCGCCGTATTGGTGATTTGAAGCATGAATATCGCAGGAGAGAACAGCCGACAACCGACAACGCGGAACACTGACAACGAATCTTCATGTCACTTGTCGTGGACAACCAATCGAAGACAACCTGCTCGAGATACGGAATCAATGTCCGGATACAATTACTTGGAGCAACTCTTGTGTCACAAGACTTGAACGACTTCCTCCTTCTGCCGATTGCGATTCTCGGTCCGCGGCGAAGTCAACGAATCGAACATGTCGCAGAAGTCGCGATCGAGGGGGGGCTCGCCCGTCGCCTTGTCCTCCGAGACAGCACTCCTATCAGAGGTGGGCGCGCTGACGTTTCGAGAATAACGCGTGGCCAGCTCCTGCTGCTTCGTCGCCATCTCATCGCAGAGCAACTTGTAAACTGCGCGCTGGTTGCAGAGCAGGGCAAGGTCGGCAGCGGTACGATTGTCCTTATCCTTAAAGGTGACGTTGGCACCCGCGTCGATGAGCAGCCGGCAGCACTCGATCGCGCCGCGTGCGGCCGCCCAGTGGAGAGGTCGACGATCTCTGTCCTTGTCGAGCCTGTTCGGGTTTGCATGGGTCCCAAGCGCCTTGTCGAGGATCTTTTTGAGCTCTCGGGGCTGGTTGAGTGCGCAGTGTAGGGAGAGCGCGTCGTGCATCATCGCACCGCTCATGGGCTTTGGATCCACCTCAGCCGGCCCGTACGTGAGAAAGTAGTACACGTCCATCGCGCCATACGCCTCGGCGAGCTCTGCCGCAGTCTGGCCGCTGGCATTGAGGGCGGCGTCATCAGCACCCGCGCGCCGGAGCTCCTGCACACAGTGCATGTGGCCGCGTGCGGCTGCCCAGTGCAGAGGGTAGCGGTCGCCGTCCCGATCGCGCGTCATCACCGCCTGCTTGTCCGCAACGGTCACGCTCTTCAGCTGCGATAGCTGGTCCAGTGCGGCGTGCAGCGAGAGGGCGGCGATGCCCTCGAAGACCTTTTTCGGATCGCGGTGCTCGGGTCCGCGGTTAGTATAATAGAACGTATTCGCCAAGTCACTTACCGTAGAGAGCACCTGGCGCGCCGAGCGCATCGATGCAAGATTGGTCGATGTCGATGTGGACGGGCTCTTGGCCTTGCCCGGTGAGTTGGACAACTTGCCAGTGTCCAGGACAGGGCTCTTGCCCGGTGAGCTGGACAACTTGCCCTGCCCCTCGGGTGGCGCCGGTAGATCCGGGAGATAGATTCGCGGGCGATGGACAGCGGCGTGTGCGCGCATCTCTTGCTCGTGATGCTGCTCGTGCTGCTGCTGCTCGGACGACATGATACGTGTTCGGTACGCCATGGCGGAAGACATCTCGTCTTCCTGCGGCGTGGATTTGGTCTGCTTCTCGTCGTTCACGGGCTGCTCAATTTTGACCGTCTCCTTCTCCTCGACTTTGACGCTGAGGTCGACCACTGCATCGGAACTTTGGTTTGCACCCATGGGAGACTCCCTTTCGCGAACACAACACCTCCAAAAACTTCAGCGCGCTTGCTGCGCGTCCAGTTTGAGATTCGTTTGCAGGAATCCTAGAGGAATCCGTACATATATAGTAAAAGGTCGGCCAACAAAAGTGTTGAGACCTTCGGCTCATTTCGCCTAATTCGACGAAGTCCGGGTGTTCCACAGCTATTTCCGGAAACCGGAAGTTTGCAAAGTTGACGAGACGCCGCGTCCGACGCGAGAGCAGAATTTAGATACGCACGGCGGAGGGAAACAGGATGTCAGCATGATGAACAGGCTCCCTGCCCCCCGCCCCCCGCTTTTTGCACGCGACTAAATGCTTCACCGATTGCGATCCACTCGATTACTTTGGCCCACCCACAGTTCGATGATGAGCGTCTCGCGCGTGCCCGCGGTGACGGGGCGCACGTTGTGATAGTCCTCCGAGCGAAAGAGGATCCCATCGCCCAGGCCGAGAGCATGCGCGACAGCCACACCCGTCGAGGGGTGACCTTGCCACGTGAGGAACTCGCCGCCTCGGAGCATCGAAGGATCGGTGAGTAGGACCGATAGGGTGAGGGAGCTGCCTGAGTCCTTGTGATCTGGGTCCATGAGACCCGCGCCCACCGAGTAGTGATGAAGCTCGACGCAGCGCACGTTCAGCCCGGCCGCCGCCTCTCGCCCCCGCGGGTCATGATCCTTCATCGACTGAACGATTGACTCGATGACTTCCACACATGGGCCGCTCAGCAGCCCACTCGCCATCGCAGCGTGCAAGAAAATGACCTCGTGCCCGGCGCCGTCGTCGTGCACAGGCCATGCACAAGCATGCGAGCGGAGCGCGAGGAGCTTACCGACCTGTACCGAGTCCACGAGACGACCCAGCACGGCCGGCGTGAAGTGCTCGAGCTGTAGCAGTGCAGCCACCTCCGTGTGCCCCTGCCCGGTCGCCCATTCAAGCGCCGTTTCGCCGTCCGCGTCGCAGATGTCAAGGGTGACCTGCGCACGCACGAGGCTGCGCACGATGCCCGGGTGCCCGATGAACGCCGCGGCATGCAGAGCAGTCACTCCTTCTTCGTCCTGCATGTTCACCTTCGCACCGTGCTCCAGGAGTGCATCCACAACTGCTCCCGCGCCGCCCGCGCTCGCCTTTTGCAGCAGCGTCGAGCCGCTGTTGTTGGCCTGCGCGTTGACCTCGCCGCCGCCGCGCAGCCAAGCAAGCACCCCTTCCAAGTCGCCCTTGGCCGCTGCGCCGAGCGCGCTGGCAAAGGCCGCAGGGTCTGCGGGCGGACGCAGCTCGGACACGCGCGAGAGGGGATAGCTCGCGTGGGCCTCCTGCCATCGCTCACGCAGCTCCTCACGGCTGAGAGGCACAGCCTCCGCCTGCAAGGCCGCAGGCGGTCCGTCAGCCAGCACGCCATCCACGTACCTCCACAACCCTCGCCACCGTGCCTCAGAACGAACAGGGGTGCCGACGAGCGAGCGAACCATTCGGAGGAGAGCGAACGGTACGAGCACCATGCGCGCAGCCTCGGCCGCGTCGGAGCCGGGCGCCAGTGGCGCGGGGTCCGAGCGGGATAGTGGGGGATCCAGCGAGATCCGGCGAGATCCCCTGGCCAGCGGCGCGGGGTCCGACGCTGCGCACTTGGTGCTCAGGTCCTCGAGCGCGGGCGCGCTGGTGGACGTGATGGCAGAGTTGAGTAGCTGCAGGCAGCGGCGCAATCGAGCGTCATCAGCAGGCACGGAGGACGAGGAGAGGACTGTGCATAGGAGCGCGGCGATCGGCCGTGGCACGTGCACAGAGGGCAGCTGGCGTGCGGACGAGCCATAGCTTGCCTCCCAGTCGATGAATCGGGCGAGGGCCGCCTCCATATTGAGTAAGGAGAACTGGGCGACGAGCGTGGGACGCATGGCATACTGTCGGCCATCGGGGAAGAGCGAGGGCATGCAGAACGAGATGGCGAGCAGGGCGGTGCGGTGCAGCCCGGGGGCATGCGCGCCGCCGCAGCGCCACAGGCGCGAGTCCAGAAGTACCGCATCACCGCAGCGTAGGTCGAAATGAACCCCAACGCCGTCGCGCAACGCGTCCGCGCCGCGTGTGCGCACATCGGCGTGCACGGCGGCGGCGTGCGAGCGTGGCCACACAAGCGGAGCGCCTGCGCGGTACCCGACGTCACACAGCGCTATGAGCACTGTGAGCACGGACGCGCCGCGCTGCGCCAGCGCCTCCTGATAGTGCGTCTGCGCGTCCTCGACGCACGCTGGGGTGGCGCAGTGCATAGGCTTGATCGGGGCGCCGCCATCGCTCATCTCGCACGACAGCTCGCAGAGGGCGGCGTCATCCCCGAGTTGCGCCGCGAGTGCGGAGGCCATGGGCGCCGATCCACGGACGGCGAGCACCGCGGCGCGAGTGGCATGTGTCAGGCCCAGCTGGACTGCGTAGCGACAGGGCGATGAACCGTCGCAGCTCAAGAGCGACTCGCCGAGCGCCGCGTCCGCGTTCGCGGCGCATCCAGCCGCTGTACGCTGATCGACCAATCCAGGCACCACCAGAATGCCATACGTGTTGATCGCTGAGATGGCTGCACGAATGCCCTGAGACTTCTTCATCGGGCGGTCCTCTCGCCGAGGTAGCAGCCACGGCGACTCGTCAACCTCTGAAAGTAGCACGTGCGCCGCCGAGCGCGTGCCCAAACGCTTGTGCGAAAGTGGGCTGGCCTGCTCCAGTGGAGGTAACGATGGGATTGGCGGATGGACGACTGGCTTCATCGGAATTGAGCGTGAACGAAAACTTGAGTGTGTACGGTGTACCGGTAAAAAGACACCGGGGGGCAGTGTGTACCGGTACATGTAGGTTCCTTGTTAGAAAACTGTTCTGCGCAGGTTTGGGGGGTGCTCACAAGAGGCTATCTCGGCAGCCGTCATTCTCGCCACCGGTACCGGTACCATCCTCGCTCCTTCTCGCCGCACCCGCCATGAGCTTCCCGAGCTAGTTCAAGCTCATCAAGGGTACATCAAGGGCATGTCGCCCTTCTAAACCGCCCCCGTGCGGTACCCGCCACTCTGGCGTTAATGCGTATGTGTGATTATGAATGTGTGTCTGAGTGTCTGTGTACTAGTCTGTGTGACTTCTACCGGGACCTTCATGGTGGGTTTGGAGGACGGTCGAAGCTTGTGGGAGGTTCGTCTGTGTGATCCGTGTGCCTTGTGCGCCCGCGTGTCCCGTGTGTGTCCCGTGTGTGTCTCGGCTCCCCCCGGTGTCTTTTTATCGGCACGTACGGCCCCGGCTCCCCCGAAAAATCCTCTCGTGTAACCCGCCGATGTCTTTTTTTCTTTTTACCGGTATGAATACCGGCCCTGTAACGCAAGAAGGTCGCACCGCGCAATGTCTTGCGGCCTGGGTGGCATGTTCTCGAGGCGCGCTGCCGCCTCGGAGAGTGGCTTCGCCCGTGACGAGAGCAAGCGATCCGTGCTGCGCTTACTCGAAAAGCGCGAGCAGGCCGTGTCAGATCAACTCGAAAAGGTTGCAGAGCTCCGTAGAGTTCAGGACGGCATTCAGAATGCTGCCATAAAGAGCGCCGTTGGATTTTCGATTCAGGCCGAGGAGGAAAAGCTTGCCGAGCTTCGTAGTCGGATGGTTGAGCTCGACCGGCAGCTGAAACTACCCATGGATGTGCCAACGGTGGACGTGCTGGCAGAAATCCACGCCCACGAGGTGCCGTTAGGAAAGGTGTCTGTCAAGGACGAGGCAACGGTTTACGACATCTCCATCCCGCCGCCCGACCCTTCGGTGCCCGTGCCGCCGCAGCCTACGACGAGCGCGGTCGTAGCAGAAATCTACCGCGAATCGGGGATGACTTATGCCGGCCGCAGCAAGAACTGGTTTGGCATGTTGGCAGCGTCGACGAGCCCATCCAACATGCTCCAGACTCAGAGCCACGCGATGGAGAAGAGACTTGGCCGTCCGCTACGTCCGCGCGAATTGGCTGAGATGCAGCAGAACGCTCGAGCCACCGTCGTGGCGTCGGCCTCGTTGCTTGTCGGAACGTTCTGCTGCCTAGTCGGTGCCGCTTTCGCCGGAGTCGTCATCTGGCGGGGCTACGGAAAGCCAAGGACATCCGAGGACCTCGCGCGCATGACAGAACAGGTGCAGACTGCGCAGAAGGAGCGTGAGGCCCGGCTACGTGAAAGTGTAGGCCCCGTGGTGAACAACATCAAGATGGTGGCCAGCGCCACCTTACATCAGCACGAAGGACTTGCGAACCTCGCAGCCGGCTTGAGCACCACGACTGCGACGAGGTACGTCCCGCCAACTACACGGCCCGTGGTCAGGCCCGTGGGCGGAGCGGCGGCGGGCAAGCTGGCAGAGGAGTTGGGGGCACGGCCGGCGTGAGAGCTCGCGGCGCGTTGCGATGCGGCAGTGGCACACGCACGGACGCTGCTGATTACGCCAAGATCGCGGCGGCGGCGTGGCAGGCTATTGGCGGTCTGACCTCGGCTGATACTGGTGTCATCATGGGAACGCCCAAGGGTTGAAAATAACTGCCGGTCAATGGGCCGGGAGTCGTATCTGTAGAAAAAATGAGTTATCAACTTCTTTTTCGCGAGCTGTTCGGGGGGTATCTGATCGGGGGCGGTTCCGCCCCCGGCGGCCGCGCGCGCGGGCCACTATGTTGAAACGCTCGAAGTGAGTGATGAAAGTCCACTCATACCCCCACGGATGTGTTGATTAGGCGTTTGGAAACCGATATATACTCGAAAAAATGGGATTGGGCCACTCATACCCCTG
>Ga0180443_100043_pt1 | contig 54247 bp, 40 predicted proteins | sample ChrtobMetP5_32mM_FD_119753 | JGI IMG/M metagenome (GOLD analysis project Ga0180443, IMG submission 119753) | Chrysochromulina tobin associated microbial communities from unialgal haptophyte culture, Seattle, Washington, USA - P5_32mM MetaG | ecosystem: Host-associated > Algae > Haptophytes >... | reverse complement strand
GCCGACACGACTGCGCGTTTTCGCAGACGCCTGGCCACCAAGCTCCGCTTACCAAAGCCCTCAAGCCGTGCAGCGCCCGTCAAGTACGTCCATCTCGTGGATCGTGTGCAGATGCTGCGAGAACTAGGGCGCGATCAGCCAATCAACGTGTACCGATGCACGAGAGCTGTTACAGCAAGCTCGGAGCCGCAGTGAACAAGCTCATCCCGCAGATGACGAGTAGCACGGGCACGAAGGTCGTCATCGACCACCCTGCCATCGATGCGCTTCGGCGATGGATGCTTTGACCATGAACTGCCTGCTCAGCCGCGTTACAATTGAAAAAATCAACAATGAAGTCACAAATGTCAAAAGAAGTTCCTCACAACTATAGGTTTCTTAAACCCTGAGTGCTCCGCAAAGGACGCAGAGGTCGGAACACCCTGCCAAGTACCACAACTGGTCCAGTTGAACTGGTCGATGGGGGCACCGGGGCTAAATTGCTTCACACATGCTCCTTGTCAGCCCTATGTCAGCCCTGCTTGCTATCCTGCACTTTCCCACAAAAGTCACCCCTTCCCCCTTTTCCCCCCCTATGTGGTTTCAATTGGCAAGTCTGTTCGAATTGGCGGTACAAATTTAGAATTCGACGAAACGGGTGATCGCGTTCACAATGACCTGGATCGTTCTGCTCGCGGTCCCGGCGCTGCGGAGAACACAACCGCCACAAGCCGCGCACTTGTCGCACGGTGCTTTTCCGACGGGGTCGCTCCCACGCTCGCGAGTGGCGTTCACTCGCGCCCTTTGCAACAGCAGCGGACGAGGCCCATCAGTGAGCGGCGTGCTCTACGCATCTTCAGTGCCAAAGGCACCGTTGGTGAAGCTCTACACCAAAGCAGGTTGCACGCTATGTGATGTGGCAAAAGACGTGCTTGCCAGCATTCAGTCGCAGCAGCCGCATTCCCTCGAGGCCGTGGACATCACAGATCCGGAGCATGCAGAATGGTGGTCAAAGTACAAGTACGACATCCCTGTGCTGCACATTGACGGCGTCTACTGGGCCAAGCACCGGATCACAGTGGAACAGTCGATTGAAGCACTGGCTGCCGCACGCGACGGCCCATTCGAGCCCCAACGAGGCGAGCCAGACGCGGGGAGGCTGGAGCGCCGCAAGTAAGCGCTCACAGTCTCGGTGCCGGAGCGGCGAGCGAGACGACCACCACGACCAGAGAGCGGATCGGCCATGTATTCGGAGATGCATCATTTCGGAGCGTGCGCGCACGAGCGCGGTCGTTTCGTCGCAACGCGCGCAGCTGCACTAGGGTTGACTAATGAGAGGCCGTCGTATACAACAAGCCGGCCTACTCACACGTGAGTGGCTACTCACACGTGAGTGGCTACTCACACGTGAGTGGCTACTCACACGTGAGTGGCACGACTCACGTGAGACGTGTCGGCCGCGGCCGCGGGCCGGGGTGCGGTGACCCGGGACCGCGCGCCCGAACGCAACCGGAACGATAACGAATCTGAGAGGATAGAGGTTGCGGCGCGTGCGCGTGCGCCCGCTCGAGCGCGTGCGCGCGCCGCCCGCCGGGCGCCGCCGGCGCACGCCGGGCGACCACGTGACGGCGTCACAGCGCAGTATAGCCGGACACGCGACTCGCGATAACATCATTGATACGTCACCTCCATACCGGTACCGCGCGGGACGCGCCGGGGCTCGGGCCCGTGGCGCAATTCCCGCTGTGCCCACATCCCGCCGCTACCCGCTTCCCCGGTAAGACCTCCCTAGGACCTCCCGGCCCTCGCGCTGAGCTCGGAGTCAGTCTCCCGCGACACGCGCGTCGTCACGCGCACAATGGCCAGAGAGCGCACCTAATACATTATTCTCAACTCGAAGACTTATGGGGGTCGAATAATCGATTAGCGTGCGCGGCGATCTCCACGTGCGCGGCTGCGTTGGGATGATGGCCGTCCTTGAATGCGCGGCGCCGTTGCCGGCGACAGTCGTCACAGACTTGCACCATGGCCGCGGCCTCGTCAAAGAAGAGGAGTTCCACCCCGGCCCCTCCCGCCTCGGCCCTGAGGTGCGCCGCGATGGCCGCCTGTGCGAGGGCGGCAAACTCGGTGGAGATGGCGCTGATTGCGTCGCTGCACAGTTGCAGATTTCCCCTGAGCACAAGGCTTGGCAGGCCAAGAGGCCACACAAAGAGGCCGACGACAACTCGCATGGTAGGCACCTCCGCGCACAAGGGCAGCCCGGACACCAAGACACGCCGGTGGCCCTTGCCAGCGAGAAAGCGTACAAGACAGCCAAGATCGCGCAAGATCCAGCGCGCAAGTACACTGGCAAATGAAAAGCGCGGGAGGCTTCCTAGCCGCTCGGTGACGCCGACGAGGCCGAGGCCGATGAAGAGCACATCTATGAGTAGCAGAGCGATCGCCACGGGCCCGAGCCACAGTGCGTGCAGCAAGTTGTTACCGCCCAAGTGCACGATGCACAAGGTACTCGCTCCGACTTGAAGGTGCTCTGCCTCAGCAAATTCGACGGCTCGTTCGTACTGCGAGATGGCCTGGCCAGCGATGGACCCACCGCGTGCCGCGTTTAGCACTGACCAGCCGCGCATGCGGCCAAGGATGGATGGCCAGCAAGAGTAGCCCATGTCGATGTCATCCGCGTAGGAATCGCCGATCACAAGCGCATCTACAGCGGTGGCCCCGGGTTTTGCGGGCACGTAGGTTGCCAAGTTGAGCCGCTTTTTGGTGATGGGCATCGCCGTCCATGCTGAAAGCGACCCATCGGGGGCCTCGAGAGGGGGTGGAAGGGGGTGCCACGACGAGTGATAACGACGGAGCATTGGTAACCACAGCATGAAACGATGATGCGGCCCACTACTTGGCTGTCGAAGGAGGGACGCCGCTCGGTGGTTGCCTGTGGACGGCGAGCACGAGCCGCGACCACACGAGACTGACGGTTCGAAACACTCACGGAACCACTCACAGTCACAAAAAACAAATCGTGAAGGCCAAACTTGGCCAAACTAAGCTAAACTAAGCCAAACTTGCAAACTTGCTGAGTCCTACAGTACCGGTGCTTTGTCCCGGCTCCCCCCGGTGTCTTTTTAACGGTGCGGAAGCGAGTCCTGGCTCCCCCCTGAACCGGTGCGCGTTAACGTGCGGTAGCGCTAGCGGCCTCCTGGCTCAAACTAGCAAACGAACCCCAAACTATAGTAAAAGTTTGACACGCGCGGGATTGAATGTTTAACTCGCTGGATGCCGGTGAGCACTCGCCAGAAGTTGTCTTGGGCCGATCCCCGTGGAATGTCAATGTGTAAACTTCAAAGTTAATCGTCGTCGTCGTCGTCGTCGTCGTCGCCGCCGCCGCCGTCGTCGTCCGCGCCAAGTGAGCTGCTCCTCGCAGACGCAACCATGCTCACCCCTGAGACCGACGCTCGCCTCAGCATCATTCGTAGCAGTTCAGCAGAAGAGTCGTTGGACGCCAGATCGCTTCCCCCAGGCTGGAAGGCAAATCGACCCGCGATGCCGTCGACAAGCCCCGTGCGACCCTCACTCGACTGGGCGCCGCTGTCCGCCTTGGATCGTGGGGAGGCGAATTGCTGCGGCTTTGCTGCGGAGGCAGCTGCTCGTTGGCGCGCGAGCATGTGATGACGATGCGCTTGCTTGATGGCGAGCACCACCTCGTGCAAAGCTGCTAGAGTTTCCTCCGGCCGCGACCAGGTTTTTTGGTCCACAGCGAGGTACCGCAGCAGCGTGCGAGTGCTCTCGTCAGCTTGGCGATGCTGCTCACTGAGCTGCTCGATGGCTGCGGCTGCGCTCCCCTGGCAAAAGCTCGCCATGCTGCGCACAAAGCTGTCGAGTCCCGCCAAAGCCGCCGGCGTCGCAGTCGCCAAGGCGGCCGACGTGGTGGACGCGCGCTCCTTCTCGATGGTGCTCTGAAGGCTTCGCAGCTCGTCGACTGTGCGCTGAACCTCCTCCACCTCGTGGCGCACGTCGGACCAAACGAAGCGGCCGACGCTCGAGAGGCGCGACTCGAGGCGCGAAAGGTCAGCAACGAGCTCATCGCCCTCGAGGCGACGCCCGAGGTACCCGAGCAAGTTGATGCGCCGGTCTGCGCTCATGTAGCCCTCAAACCTCGTGAGCGCCACAAGACGGAATCCCCGAGTCGCTGGGTCGTCGTTGACGAGACAGTAGAGCTTGAGAGCGTCTTGCAGGATACGACGCAGCACGCCCCCCTGCGCGGAGGCCTGCACGGCGGCAACAGTCTCCTGCATGGTGCGCAGACTCTCACGTAGCGAGGCGACCCGCTCGCTAAAGGCTGAGCACGTGAGCATGGCTTTGGCACGCTCCCGAGCAAAAGGCAGCGTGCTGCACGCGCGTGTGAACGCTTCGACAATGCCGAGCGCCTCTGTCGATCCCTCGTAGGCCGCCACCAACTGCAGGTCTTCGTCCGAAGGGAGCAGGTCGGTGAGCATGACAAGTTGGTCGTGTGTGAACGCATCGGGATCGCCTCTAGCCAAGGCCTGTACGATGCGAATCGTGCCTGCCAGCTCCACCTGCGCTCGGTCGCCACGCGGCGTGCTGGCTCCAGAGGCAGTGGTCGTATCGGGCAGGCTCGCGGCAAGAGCATGAATGCCAATCGCCTTGAGATGGCTCGATTTGGGATCGAGCAGCTGCACCTTAGCTGCCGCCACCTCGATGCTCTTGAGTGACTGGTGGCGCTTCGTCGCTGCCTGGGCCGGTGCACCCTTCGCCGCCACCGCAAAAAGGCGCACCACCTCGTCGTGCAGCTCATCCGGCGCCCCGATCGACCCTCCGCAGCCTGCCGAGAGCGTCTCCCACACGGTGCCGCTAATGCTCCCCGCCCCGAGCTTGCCATCCAGCAAGTGCAGCTTACGCAGCATCATGCCCTTTGGAAGTGCCCCGCTGGCCTTTGGCGCTGAGGAGCCCGGGAAGGGTGGCGGCGGCGGCGCAGGGGGGAGCCTCGTAGAGGGCAGTGGGGGCGGAGGCGGAGGCGGAGCTCCACTGCCACCCACGAGAGGAGGTGGGAGCAGGGCGGACCCAGTTGCAGGGGGCGGCGGCGCTACGATGGGCGGTGGCTGCAAACACGTCGACGGCAGTGGTGGTAGTGGTGGCGGGCGTGCCGCCGAAAGTGGCGGCGCGGTTGGCGGCGCGGTCGTCGTCGTCGTCGGCGTCGTCGGCGTCGTCGTCGGCGGCGGCGATCGCTGCAGCGGCAGCAGTGGCGGCGGCGGTGGTTGAGCAACAGCTGGGATGACAAGCAAAGGTATCTGCACGGGCGTCGGGGGGATCCACCGATCGGAAGAATCCTCGGCGTCCACAAAGGCGTCGTCCTCTTCGTCCTCATCGTCGTCCTTGCATATCTGCAGATGCTGCAGATGCTCCTGATTCTCCTGTCGCTGCTGCTCCTCCTGCTGCTCCTCCTGCTCGTCGTCCTCGCTGTTGAACTTTGCCAGCATCGTAGTCCACCAGCCAAGCAGCCCGCCGCCTTCTTCTTTCCTCGTTGGGGCCGTGGCTGCCACCTCGATCGGATCGAGGGTGGCGGGATCGACGATCGAGCTCTTCTCCATCGCAGTCCGTGGTCGCTTGCCTGGCACTGCCCCTGAGGTAGACATCTCGCCATGGGTTGGGAACCTAGCCTCCTCGACACTGCCTACAATCACCTTTGCGAGCGCCAGCGCTGCGGCATCGACTACCGCCGCGCTCACTGGAGGCGGCACCTCTGCCGTAACTGGTCCGCTCGATGGCGACGGAGGTCTCGCGCGCAAAACTGCACCGCTGCCTGCCACTGCTGCCTGTTGCTCCCTATGCTGGCAATCAGGCGCGTTCGGCAAGGGCCCACTGTTTTCCAGCGCCATCGCTGACATGGATGTGGCGCTTGGCAGTCTCACAGTCCACTGCCGGGGAGCACCTGAAGCTGTTTGCCCATAAGAGCTCGTTTTCTCGAGAAATTGCTCCATCAGTGCATCCCGCTGAACCTTAACTGCATCATTCTGTGCTGACAGGTCTTCGAGCTGCGATAGCAGCTCGCTGTTGAGATTGCGCAGCCGCTGCAACTCCTGGCGGAGCTTACTACGGGGCTGCTTAGTAGCGCCCGGCTCAGCCGCGCCGATGAAGCCAGCCGCAGGGTGAGCGGCGTCCTCGTCGGCAGTGTTTTCGTCCACGATCGCCTTGTCACGCAAGAGTGCCTCGAGGATCACCTCGACATGCTGGCCAATCGCACCCACTTGATCAACGTCGGAAAACTCGCTACGAATACGCTTTCTCACCAGCTGCACCACCTGCGTGATGCCAAACTCGTTCGCCAGAGAGATGCGATCGGCAGCGCGCGGCGAGAGCGCCGGGTCCAGCAGGGCTGCAACTAGCACCATGGTGCAATACACAGCCTCCTCGGTCGACGGCGGCTCAACCAGACGCTTGAAAAGGCGATGGCCAGCCTTGCCAAGCGGCAGCCCAAGCCAAGCTGGACGCAGGCCGCCGACATACCGCAAGGCTGCGCACACGCGTGCATGGCCAGCCTGCGAGTACGCCACTGCACTCGTGAGCAGCTTGATGGAGGTACACTGCACCCGAATGGCCGCGGCGGCCAACTCTGACGAGGACGCGTTGAGGTCAACGCACCGCGCCATGCAAAAGAGATTGCACGCCAGTGGGTCGTGAAGCTCCGAAAAGGCGAATGCGCTCGAGAGCATGGCTTTCATGCCGTGCTCGGTATTCATGAGTTGCCATAGGCAGAGCAGGAGCTTCTCCGTGCCTTCGAGCCGCGCTGCCTCCGTCACATGCGACCCGCCTCCACGAGCTAGCAGCCGTTGAAGCCACATGCAAATGAAGTCCGCACCGTGGAGTGAGACGAAGAGTGGCACCCACGCGAGCCGCGCCGTGCGACTGGCCCGTGTCCCGCTGCCACCGTGCAGCGAGCGGTGAAGCTCCTCAAGGGCCGGTACCGAGGGTTGCTCGACGTTGAGGCGCTCAATCCACTCGCGCGCCAGTTCGTCATCACTCGTGGGTGTTCTCTGCAAGCGGCTGACGCTCTCCGACATAGTCAGCTTACAGGAAGGAGTGTGAACTGGCTGTTACTATTCGCTATCTTTTGACTTGACTTGTTGACTTACTTACATGTACCGGTACGCTCGCGACACGAACGAAACGCCACCTCCCGGTAAATGTTCGTCTCTGGGGTCGTGCGTGTGCGTTGGTGGGTCGGGCTGGTTGTGAGGTACCGGTATGAGATCCGTGCATCCCGTATGTCTGTGTGTCCCGGCTCCCCGGTTTACCGGTTTTGGCACCGGTTAATTACCGAAAAAAGACACCGGGGGGAGCCGGGACACACACTTACCGGTACCGGTAAATGCCTGAAGTTTGTGGTTTCGAGACGCTCCGTGCACACCCACACATTTCCGTCCGTCTCGGGTCTCGCGTGTGCCAGCCATGCAGCGTTCCCAGTTTAAATCCCAAAGCGCGGCGTCATCCAACCATCCTTTGGCCGCGGTGCAGAGCGATCTGGCAATCAGCATGTACGGCTACGGACTAGCTGCTAAACGTGTGGCTGCCACGGAGGGATTGACGCCGCGCTCGGCGCGTGCCTGCATCACATTTCGTGCACGATCGTCACGCGCTTTGTCTCGGCCTCGTCCAGCACGGAGTGCCACCACGACCCCACGATCCGCCTCGTCGCCCTCACTCGACAATCACTGGGGACTACGCCCAAAGCAGAAGTTTGATGTTAGGGCACAGCTTGCCGTTGGTTCGCAGCATCTCATGGAGGTGGCCGACGTTTCATACCTGCACACCGCGGATCTCGTCGCCACCGATGGTCGGTCATGTTGCAATGGTTCCATCATGGTCCACGAAAGTGCAAGCCTCGACTCCACGCTCGTCGCACAACTCACCGCCCACACACGGCTCCATGTTGTGGACTCGTGCTGGCTTGACGATCATACGAAGCGTGCCCTTATCGTGGTCGAAGGAGACGATGAGCCACTGGGCTGGGCGACGGCAATCACGTCCGATGGAATCCCCCTGATCTATTTGTTCGCGCGCCCGCTGTACGAAGTGGCAAAGCAGCCTCTCAAGGTGCGCTACAACTTTGAGCAGACCAGCAAGTTCCGGAGGCAGCTTGCTGTTGGCACACGGTTTCATGTCATTGAGACGAGGAAAACGAGCGATGGGGCCCAGCGTGTTTGTGTTGTCGTCCTTGGTGAGGATGACCCGGCCGGATGGGTGACATCCATCAAGCTTGACGGTAAGCGCACCCTCAAGGAGGTGTTGGGCCTCGATGGTGGCTCCTCACCTCGCCTCTCGCCACAGTCGCTCACTCGCCAAGGTTCCTTTAGGAGCGATGAGCCGCGATACGCTCACATGTCGAGTGAATCGCTGGACCGAGCTGCACGTGAATTCATCTCACAGCGTCAGACGTTTATTGCCTCGTCCATCTTGCGCGCTGCCATGAACGAGGTGATCCACCAGGGCGCGGAGGTGACGTCGCGTCTGCAGACCATGGAGACGACTTTCCTCGAGGGTGGTGAAAAACCGTTATCTGTGCAGCTTGCCGAAATCCTGAAGGATAGGCCATTTTCGCTCGAAGACATGATGGCGGAAGCAGAGACTTCAGGGAGCAACCCAGCAGTCACGGGCAAGATTGCGAAGATGGAGTTCCGCATGTACATTCGGAAGCTGCTGAACCAGCGGTGCATGCTCAGCTCGATGACTGGGGCGGCGGAAATTGACGCCATCTTCCCGATGCTCGACGTCAACAACGACGGCGAGATCGACATCGAGGAGCTCGAGAAAGCTCTCATCATGATGGAGCAGGAGCGCGTTGAGTACCAAGAAAAGGTGGCTATCTACAAAAGGCGTGACGAGAAATACAAGCACTTTGCTGCGCATCTCGAATCTGTGTTCGCCGTGACGCTCGCAGCGGAAGAGGCAATCAAAGATCGCGAGGCGGAGACGCAAACGGCCATCGCCCCGATGCTCGGAGCGGCCATTCTCGCGGAAATGGCGAGGAACGGGTGGACAACCACGAAAATTGCGAGCTTGTGGATGGGAGAGATGGGAGTCATCGACAAGGCTGGGTTCAGGAGCAGATCGTTGGCACTCGGATTTGAAAGTCACGTTACGCTCGTGGACCAGCTCTTCGATTCTCTCTGTCGCGGCCCCGTGAATGCTGAACAGCTCGAGCAAGCACTGGCAGAACTGATTCGGCTTGCCCAAGCGCAGCAACCCAAGCTCCTGCAACTCAACATTCGGATCATCGATTCGACGAAGTCGATGAAGGCAGCACAAGCCGAGCACCACACACAAATGGAGGTTTGGTCCGCTTACCGAAAAACGGAAGAGGAGCGAGCCGCAAGAGAGCGCGCGGAATTAGAAGCGATCGCGCGCTTGAGCAAGCAGGAAAAGGCGAAGTTGAATGCTTCCGCGTCAACAAAAGGGTCCAAGAGCAAGAGCAAGACGTCAGCAGGAGCAGCTCCAGCAGCACGCGCTCCAGCACGGGCGAAATAGCGATTGAGGGTTCCACATGCTGCAGCTCTCTCTTCTTGCGGCCCCAGCCAATACATTCGAAACCATAGACTGCGTCTACAATCCAGCCTAATCCAATCCAGCCCATACAATCCAGCCAATACAATCGAACCCATGGATTCGCATAAGCAACTACTGACTAGCAACCGACAAATACGCAAGAGCCGCATCATGAGGACAGCGCCACGCAGCCTCGTGTGCTTGCCGGCAGCGAAGCGGAACATAATGACATTCGTGAGCATATGTGCTCTTTACCGGCCACTTCTTCGACGACTACGTTCAATGCAGCTTCACAGCTAATGGTTATATACGTATACCGGGTATCGTGTACATTGGCTGTGAAATATTGTACAGTCCATGTACACGATACCCGGTATTCGTATAAGAGTGACTGAAAGATCTGAAAGAACTGAAAGAACTGAAAGATTTTATAGGTACCGTGTTGGTGTGTTGTGAATGAAAAAGGTATGTGTGTGTTGTATCTTGTATGTGTGTCCGCCACGGTCCACACGCCAGTCAGGCCTCAGGCGGAGCGGTGGTGGTTGCACGGGTTCAAGGGCACGGGTTCAGACCAGGGAGGGGTTCAGACCGGGCAACGGGGTGCCGTCTGCCGAGACTAGCCGAGACCCGGGGTTGACCAGGGGTACATGTATCTATAAATATAGAACATATAGCGAGTGCGAACTTCTGCGAGGGATCGTACGTGTTGTGAATGAATTGTATTGTATTGTTTTCACGGCTGTGCTGCTTACGTGTTGTGTGTATTAACATGAATGAATGTTTAGTGAAAGGCGGCCGAAGCTCGGGAAATTCGAGAGTGTGCGCGTGACCTCCGAACGTGTCTGCGTCCTCTTTCATCCGCAATCGCGCGCGGAACGTCCTCTCCGCTCGCAACAATGGGCAAGGCGCGCATCAACAAGGTAAATCAGAAAACGATCTCTTTTGACGAAGGTGCGCGCAAGGACTTCATCACTGGCTTCCATAAACGCAGAAACGAGCGGAGGCAGTTGGCACGGAATAAAGTTGCAAAGCAAGTGCGCCAAGAACGATTGGAAGCTCGTGCTGAGAAGCGTGTCCTTGACCAGGAAAGGCGTGGTTTTGATCTGGGTGCGGGCGATGACGAAGATGATGGCGACGAGGCGGATAAGGACGAACCGGAGGCTGCGACTGCTGAGCTGCAATCTTTCCTAACGGGAGGCTCTCTGACGACAACTGTGGTGACACCGCTTCTCGACGAACCCGAGCCAGCAGCTGCCAAGAGTGCAGCCCCGAAAATGGACCAGAGAAATGCTGGGACATCCACACAACAAGCCAAGTCAAAGAAATTCAACCTCTCCGTCCCTATGGTGAATGCCATTCCTGGCTACCAGCTGCCGGCGCATTTCAAGGGTATCAAGAAGCAGAAGAAGAAGAAGAAGGTGGCGACGAGTAAGAAAGACAAGGCCAGGGCGCGAGCTCCGCGGAGAGAGTAGATCCTCCGTTTGCAGTCTCTGATTGACAGGGGTCCCCCTTTGCGGTGAGGCGCAAACTTGTGGAACTAGGCAGAAGGTGCACACGGCTCAGGGCTCACCTCTCGGGTTCCATTTTTCGGGTTCCAGCCCAACACGTCAGTGATAAAACGTTGTGAATCTTATACGGTGTAGTACGCCTAAAGCTAAATAATGCGCACATGCAAGAGGCCCCACAACATCTCCAGAAGCCAGACGCGGCAAACCCGACTCCGGTTGCGGTTTGTGTGCGATATTGACCGGTCGATTGAGCGGGGGGTCGCGATATCGTGAGATTCCACGATATCGTGCCCCCGCCCAGGACGACGCACAATCCCGTAAAGTGCTATGCAAGACTGGCCGCTAGAGGGCCTGAACGCTGAAGAGGGCGGCCGGCGCGTGGCTTTATACGCGCGCACAATGTAGACAATCTGATCCCTGTGTGCGCTACCGCCGGCCATCAAATTCACAGCCAATGGTAATAATTCGACACCCAGGACACCGGACCGGCGTACATACGGATGCGGTTACCACTAGCTCCAAGCTCGGGGACCCAGCTGGACCCCCTAAACACCAGCCATACTCGATCAGCCGGTCAGCCGCCGGGCCGGGCCCCTAAACGCTTAGCCCCGCCCGGTCGCCTTATGCGCGTCCTTGATAAGGCACATCTTCAATTCACACCGATGCGGCTGTATTCACGAAAAGTGTTGTGGACGAGATGGCTGACGGGCGACGACGGCTGCTCGCCTCTCTGCCGGTGCAGGATGCCAAAGCATACGCTGGGCCGTTTCCCAAAATCACCGAGCCCAAGGAGGTCGCATGCTTTTCGCGCGACGCTGACCGCTCTGTGCACTTTGATCGCCGCCAGCTGCGTGCGTACCGCCCGGCCACGCTGCCTGCCGAGCTTGATGCTGGCTTCGATGGATTCCGCCCCAAAGATCCCACTGCCACCGATCCAGCTCCCCTACAGGATGTCATCGGCGCACTGGCCCATCACCGAATTGTGCCTCAGCGTGGCCAAATTGTAACTTACCGCAACAATCTGAACAAACTGTTTCTGACACCATACAATCGCAAGGATGATTGGGAAATTGGGGTCGAAAGCGATGCAGCCGATGGGACCGTGCGGCTGCAGGTGCGCGACACGGCGCGGAAGACATCCGAAGAGGCCAGTAAAAGTGAGCGAGATCGGCGCTTCGAGTACTGGGGCTATCGGTTCGAGCAGCTCTCGACGCTCTCTGCAGCCGAAGCCAAGGCCCTCGCCGCGTTCCGTGCACGCAACGTCACAAGCGACGGTGCGTATAGGGTGCCGTCGCCTAGCGATCCAGGCTCTTTCGACGAGCTATATGACGATGACGAGCTGCCGCGCGTGGTGCAGCGCTACGGTGGTGCAGCGCCCGCCTCTTCGCCGCTTGGGCCCGTCGACGCAAACGAGGAGTTTTGCATCGTGTGCCAGCTCTCCATAGGCAAGGCGAAGTTGCTCATGGCCGCCGAGATTGATTGCATGAATGACGGGAGCGTTGCCGGACAGAAGCCCGGCTCGTATGTGGAGCTCAAGACGAGCAAGCAACACCTTTCAGTCAGGGATTTGGAGAGCTTCGAGCGTCACAAGCAGCTCAAGTTCTGGCTCCAATCCTTCCTTGCCGGCGTGCCGACCGTCATCGTCGGCTTCCGCGACGACGCGGGACGTGTGCTGGAGCTCAAGACGTACGAGACGCGCAGCATGCACAAGGGTTCCATACGTGAGAAAGGATACTGGGACGCCGCCGCCTGCTTCAGCTTTGGCTGCTCAGCGCTCGAGTGGCTTCTCGAGCAACTGGCCAAGCTGGACGTCGCAGCCGCTTCCCGTTGCATACTTCGCTACGAGCCATCTGCGGCCGCTCTTCAGCTGCTGCTGGTTGAAGACGCCATCGAGCAGGGCAGTGACGAGCAAGTGTCGAAGCGCCCGTGAGTCGGTCACGAAACTGACGAGGAGAAGATAGACGAGTCGAGTTTGAGCTTCGGCAAGCCTCTCTGGGCGTTCGCACGACCTCGCCTCCTCGCATAGCGCGGCCCATGGGCGTCGGTGGCACACCCACACGGCTGGGTGCCAGCTACAGTGGCCGCCTACGACGTACGAGACCGGCCGCGCGAAAGCGGCGAGGCTCAATGCGCCTCTCGCCCGTCGGAGCTCGCGACGCGTTCGCCGGTCGCCGCGCGCGCCGCGCGGGCACGCCCCCCGCCCGACGGCGCCGCCGCGGGCACGCCCCCCGCCCGACGGCGCCGCCGCGGCCCACGCCGGCCTCCGCAGCGCCGCAGCGCCCGAAATCGCGGCCCGAGGTGTGATGGAACCGATAACAGATTAAGGTATTAAGCAACGCGCGCCCGCCGGGCCCGGCGCCGGCCGCCGCGGCGGCGATTATACGATTTATAAGAAAACGAAAGGGGCAAAGGCTGCTATCACGTATCGAGTTATTACCAAGTTAAACCCCGAAAGTAAACTACGGCGAGCGGACCGGACGCGCGAGGCACGTCGAGCGTGCCGTCGCACCGAGGTGCGGCAACGGTTCCGAATGAGAGACGAATATTATATATTGCCAATATTACCAATCCCGGAATCCCGCCCGCCTGCACACGCCGACACGGCCGCCCAAGACTGTATCCTCCGTAGCTTTTTCACAAGATCCGCGGGCGTGTGCTCTTACCTTGTTTCATGCAGGTGTCTGCGTTATAGTCTGCGTGCATCCCTGCACTCCGTCACCCCGGCACCCGCGCGGCGCATTGACATGTGATCCCGGCATCCGGGAGGTTCGGAGCGGTGTCATCCCATCAATCCGCTATGCGGACGGGTCGCCGTCGGCGCCGTGTTCTCGATAATAGCGTGCGTACGTCAGGCTTTGGCTCGCTTAGCAATGGTTTGCTCGATGAACCGCTGCACCGTGGGTACGTCATATGGCTGAAGTGACACACGCGAGTCGAGCTTATGTAGCGAGGCGAGAGGTTCAGGCACCACGAGCGCTGCTGACTTCTCCTTGCCGAGTGCGGCCAAGTTTGCGTCCGGAAACTTGGCCCAGTGCGCGCACGCGAGGCAGACCATGGGCGCTGTGCTGCCCATCGGGCGCACCCGACGCGCGGCAGCGACGCCGATGGCCGAGTGCGGGTCGAGCGTATAGCCGGTTCGCGCGTGCACGTCGGCGATGGTCGCGAGTATCTCATCATCGTCCACGTTCGCCGATTCCATGATGGCGCAGGCCTTTGCCACGACCTCAGGCGGTGGGTTGAGCGTGCCCGTCGCCTCAAAGTTCTTCATCATCTTCGCCATCTGTGCGGCGTCGTTGCCAGTCATGTGGAAGAGAAAGCGCTCAAAGTTGGAGGAGACTCCGATGTCCATCGAGGGCGCGAGCGTCACGGCGACGCCATTCTTGTCGAGCGAGTAGTCGCCGCCATGTGAGAAGAAGCGATGCAGGATGTCGTTCTTGTTGGTCGCGACGATCAGCTTGCCGACGGGCAGCCCCATCTGCTTCGCATAATAGCCGGCGAGGATGTCACCGAAGTTGCCTGTGGGCACAGAGAAGGAGACCAGCGGAGGCGAGCCAGCCTGCTTGCCCATCGACGGCGTCACCTTGAGGTACGCGTACACGTAGTACACCATCTGGGCGAGAATGCGTGCCCAGTTGATCGAGTTGACTGCGGCGAGGTTGTGCTTGTCCCGGAAGGCAGCGTCGTTGAAGCAAGCTTTGACGACGGCCTGGCAGTCGTCGAAGGTGCCTCCGAGCGCAATGTTGTGGATGTTAGGGTCAGTCACTGTGATCATCTGAAGCTCCTGGGTCCGCGACGTGCGTCCCTCGGGGTACATGATGAAGCACTCGACGTTCGCCTTGCCTCGCAAGCCATGAATCGCTGAGCTGCCCGTGTCACCCGATGTTGCGCCGACGACGGTGATGGAATGGCCGGGACGCTTCGAGAGAAGCTCCTCGAACAGATTGCCAAGGAATTGAAGCGCAACATCCTTGAACGCAAATGTCGGACCGTGGAACAGCTCGAGTGAGTGCATGCCGTCTGTAATGGGCACAACTGGAGTCACATCTCGTTCCCGGAAGGTGGCATATGAGCGGTTGATGATATGCTTAAGCTTCTCGGGTGGGACGTCATCCGGACCGATGTAGAGCGACATTATTTCGAAGGCGAGCTCCTCGAAGCTCAGTCCGCGCCATATTTCCGGTGCACCCACTGGAAACTTGGGCACCTCCTCGGGAACGAGAAGTCCGCGGTCTGTTGCCAGCCCCTGCATCACTGCCTCGTCGAATCGCAAACCGTGCTGGCCGCCACGCGTACTCCGATAGCGCGTAGTCGACATTGCACGCGCGGATGTCGTGATCAGCTGGCGACCGGACGGGCGTTGCAACACGCGCAAGGCAGACCTAAGCATTCCGCCGCTCCACGTTCCGTCGGGGTGTTGCCGATCTCTACGAATCGATCTCACTTCTCACATCTCAACTCGCGAGCAGAAGCTGTGAAAAAGGTCGGGAAAAAGCAGGTCGATGGCCTACACGGGCCGACTACCCTGCAGGTCGACAAGTACCCCACTCTTCACCCTCATCACACTTAAGTTCACACTAAGTCCGGTATGTTGTGGACAAAAACACTATAAATCGAACATCTGGTGATGACATCTCTCAGATCACCATGATCCATGTGACACCTTGACGAATATTTATGGACTCAAATATCAACCAGAAAGGGTGGGCGCGTGTGTTGTTCGAACTCTTGGTGTTGTGCGTAAGCACTGAGGGTGTTCCAGCACGTTACTATTTATGATAAAGAGGGACAGATCCGCTCGCCTCGACCGTCGACCGGTACCAGTCGCCGCACAGCTCACTACCTTGCGCTGGGGGGCGTATTGGATGCTCCTGGCCGTCTGGGATCGAAGCCGCCGTGGATTGAGAGCTGGTGAGTGGGGTGCCTCGACTCGCTGTCGTACTTGGCATAGCGAGCGTGCTGGCCACAAGCGCGCCCGTGACCTTTGATTGCCGCCGACTCGGGCGAGTACGATGCACCAAGCGGTGGCGTTGCCGCCAAGCTGGCCCATACGTATGCCACCACGCCGACCGCGCATACGAGAAGACCGGCTGCCTTAAGTGCTGTCACTTGGGCTTGGCCTTGGAAATCACGCGCAACAGCCGCGATCATGGCCACCTCTGTGAGAGTGAGGATCACGCTCAGTGTGAGCGCGGACGTTTGGGCAAGCACGCGGAGCTGCATCAGAAGACCGATGAGCAAAATCACCCCCAAGGCCGCAAGAGGCACGATGGCCACCTGAACCTGCGACGGGCGCACGGCGCTCGTGCCAAGCGCATCGCTCGCGATCGCGGCTGTCAGCGTCACGAGGGTCTCCCATGGGCCGAGAGCGCATGCAAGCTGCAACGGACGAGCCACCTCCCGCTTAGAGAGCAGCCCGGGCACGTCGCACCCGTGCATCACCCGGTACAGCACGACCGCACGCACAGCGGCCACCAGCGCCGAGCTGAGCAGCATGAGCAGCGCCTCGCGCTGTTCCGCGTCTCTGGCAACGTCTCTGGCGACGGATATCAGCAGACCCAGTGAGATCAGCAGCGAAGGTAGTAGCAGCCGCGGCTGTTCCACGCCCTGCTCGCACCGTGAACGACGACACGCGCATGCGATTGCGCGGGTAAACGCGAGAGGACAAGGGCAGAAGCAAGGCACCATGATAACAGCAACTAGCAGGCCAAAATGCAGGCCAGCGCACCATGATCACAGCAACTAGCAGTTGCCAGCACGGAGTGGAGCCCCTGACTGCCACAAGCAGAGTCGCATTGCACGTCATCAAAGTTCCTACATGAAGACACATGTCCAAAGCGGTCAGGAAGCCACCGCACGCGATTGAGGCCAGGTATGGTCGCCAGCTGCGAGGCGAGCACACATGGGAGGGCACACTTCATCGATGACGGCTGTGCGCGAAACGCTGGCGACGCACGGGGCCGGCGCTGGGGATGCTCATTCTGGCGGCGCATGCCAGCGCGTGCGGGAGCATCACCTGCCAAAGCGCAGCGGCGCCTGCCGCGTGATGAGCAGCAGCGATCGTGAGAGCATCCACTTTGTGGCCGCCCATAGGACCATGGCGCTGATCAGATGGGCAGACGAGCGGTCGCGAAGTAACGTCCAGCTGGCGAGCGTCTCGCCGGCTCTCGCCGCGCCGCATGCGCCTGCGACTACAGCCGCAGCCAGCGCATCTCTGCGAGTCCACACAGTAGATGGCGGATCCTTGACCACGGCCGAACCAGCCAGCAGGAGCTCCTCCTCGTCGTCCTCGTCCGCGCTCTCGTCAACGTCTTCCTCGACGTAGTGGTCATCAAGCTCGTCGTCGAGGTCGTCCACCGCGCTGTGCTGCATGAAGGACCCCGCGTGGTAGTAAGGCGAGTGTCGCATTTCTCGTCGATTTTCATTAAGTTTTCATTATGATCACACCAGATGAGCACTTCAGGTGCTAATGAGCACAGATACATGTAACACACTGTGACCACGACGAAAGGCCGGGCGAGCAATAAGCGAGTAATTTGTCGAGCACACGCCCGTTCCTGTACCCAGTTGCTGTTGCCGAAAGGGAAGGAGAGGGCGGATAAGAGGAGAAGAACCCAGTGGGAGACGGAACACGGATGGGGAGTGTGATCTGAGTCGAACTTGTGCGTGAATCCACGAAACCATTAGCCGACGAGATGCGGATCTCGCGTTCGCGGATCGGGAGATCCTTGTTTTTTTTGCCTATCGGCCCACTGCCATGCGCGTCCTGCGTTCAGTGGCACTTCTGTGGAGTTTGTGCGAATGGTCGGTCGCGACCTACGTTCAGCCGACGCAGCAGCCAGGCAGGCATCTGCAGCAGCAGCAGCAGCAGCAGCAGCAGCAGCAGCAGCGGCGCCGGCAGCAGCAGCGTAGGAGCCTGCCAGTCGTCTGCAGCGAGGGCACAAAGAAAAAGGTGCGTGCAGCACCTTGGCAGGCGGCCGCGTGCACGCCGATAACGTGCTCGGCTCTGTATACCTCTGATCGGCGGGCACCCGTAACGCGCTCAGGTTGTGGTCACGGGACTGGGCACCTTCACCTCTCTGGGCCACGATGCCACTGAGATGTTCAACAACCTGCTTGACGGCAAGTGCGGCATCGACCGGATCACACGCTTTGATGAGGCGCTTTCGCCGATCAAGATTGCGAGCGAGGTCAAGGATTTCGACGTGACAAAGTTTTGGGAACCCAAGGACGCCAAACGGTATGATCGCTACGCCCATTTCGCGATGGCCGCCGCCAAGACTGCAATGGTCGACGGCAAGCTCAACAAGGACGACGTGAACTCGAAGCGGTTCGGCGTGATCATCGGCTCTGGCGTCGGCGGCCTCGAGTCGGTAGAGGAGAGCTGCAGGATTTTGTTCAACAAGGGCCCGAAGCGCATCACACCCTTTTTGCTTCCGTCGATCATTGGCAACACCGCGGGCGGGTTGGTAGCCATCGAGCTAGGCGCAAAGGGTCCCAACTTTGGTGTCGTGAGCGCGTGCGCAACGGGTACGCACGCTATCGGCGAGGCGCTCCGCTTCCTGCAGATGGGTGACTGTGACGTGATGCTCGCCGGTGGGACTGAGGCTGCCATCACGCCGCTCGGCTTCGCGGGATTCGCTAGCATGCGCGCGATGTGCTCAGACGGCAACGAAAACCCTAAGACGTGCAGCCGACCCTTCGACGCCGAGCGCTCGGGGTTTGTGATGGGCGAGGGCGCGGGCGTACTCCTCCTCGAGACTGAGGAGCACGCGCTGAAGCGCGGGGCCAAAATCTACTGCGAGCTCGCAGGGTATGCCGCAAATTGCGACGCGTTCCACATCACCGCGCCGCACCCGGAGGGCGAAGGCATGTCCGACTGCCTGCAGATGGCAGTGGATAGCGCGGGCATCAAGCTCACGGACGTGCAGTACGTTAATGCGCACGGCACGTCGACGCCGCTGAACGATAAGTTCGAGACGATGGCTTACAAGCGCGTCTTTGGTGACCACGCGCACAAGCTGAAGATCAGCTCGACCAAGGGTGCGCTCGGCCACCTGCTCGGTGCGGCGGGTAGCGTGGAGGCGGCCATCTGCTGCAAGGTCATCGAGACGGGAAGCATGCCTCCGACGCTCAACTACAAGACGCCCGACCCCGAATGCGACCTCGACTACATCCCGAACGTCAAGTTCGTCTCGGACAAGCCGGTTGAGGTAGCGATCTCGGACAACCTCGGCTTCGGCGGGCACAATGCGGCGCTTGTGTTCAAGCGCTACCAGAAGGCGTGAACGGACCTGCGGCGCATCACGAGAGCCTGACGTGCAATCACCGCCCTGATGTCGGCAGCGGGCGCGGGACGGCCACGGCCCACGCATGCGCCTCTGGCGCTGACGGCTCATCATGCGCGGCTCATATGGACCAAGGACCATGTCCATGATATGGACTGGGGGCTGGTGAAGTGGCCGCGCGCCGGGCAAGTCTGCGCGCTCCAACTGCCCGGTTCAACTGCCCGGTGACACAATTGTGCGTTTTACGTACGTCTGTAGTTATTTCATGGTCCACAGACTCTCGACGTCTCGAGCACCGAGCGTCACACACACTCTCGTTCACGCCAAACCATCGCGGCGACGAGAGCTTTGTCGCAGATCACCGGTTGCTCTAACCTTTACCCGCTTAACGCTTCCCGCGTGTCTAAGATTCGGTTGCAGCTCTTCACTGTGTCCTGTTTCACTGTTAACAAGAAAGCCCTTTGTCGGTTTGGGCAGTAATGCGATGGCCTGTGGGCAGCATGACGCCTATTAGGGCCACCGCTCGACGTGGCATCGCACTGCGCTACCTCGCTGCGTGCGTGGCGTCGTTCGATCGCACGGCCATTTCGCGCCACCTTTCGTTGCTCGCTGTCGAGGTCGACGGCGCAAAATGTGCCTCGTTCCTTGAAGAGATCCAGCCGCACATGCTTCGCATGCGCAGTGTGCAGCCCGTACGTGCCGGGTCGTTGGCACACCGACGCCTCGTGTTGCTCGACGCGTCCTTCACCGACGAAGGCGCGCTGCCACCACCGCTGCGGCATGCGGTTGAGGTGATTGGTGGCAAGCTTCAGCGCTACGATGTCCGCCTCTCCTATGAGGACCTGTCCGTTCGTGAGGCGCTTGCTGAGCTTCTCCCCACAGGCGTTCCGGTGCCGACAGCTTATGAGAGCGTGGGGCATGTCATCCACCTCAACTTAAGACCAGAGCAGCTGCCCCACCGTCATCTGATTGGCCAGGTGCTTCTCGACAAGCTTCGCCCACGCGTGCGCACGGTCGTCAACAAAGCAAGTGAGATCCACTCGCAGTTTCGATCCATCCCTCTCGAGCTGGTCGCGGGCGACGACGACTACAACGTGAGCGTGCAGCATGGCAGCGCGCGGTTGAGCTTCGATTACTCCAAGGTCTATTGGTCGTCGCGGCTGCACACGGAGCACGAGCGCATGGCCTCGTCCTTTGAGCCCGGCCAGACCGTGTGGGACCTCTTTGCTGGCGTCGGTCCTTTCGCGGTGCTCGCTGCCCGGCGTGGCACGGCCGTGCTTGCCAACGATCTCAATCCCGACGCGTGCAAAGCCATGCTGCACAACGTGCGCCAGAATCACGTTATGGAGCGTGTGCATGTATACAACCTTGATGCTGCGGCATTCGTAACCGCAGCGACCGCATCGCTCCTATGCAGAGAGCCTGCCCTGTCGACGAAGCGCTTGCGTGCTCTCACCTCGACCGATGACCAGCAGGCGACCATAGGGACGAGAGCTGCAACGCTTGAGCAGACCTTGCCGGACCACATTCTCCTCAACCTGCCCTCAGACTCTCTCCGCTTTCTGGCGGTCTTGAGGACGCTCAGAGACGTGCCAGGCGCCAACCCGATGGTGCACTGCTATAGCTTCTCGAAACTTGAAGGTAGCGACGCGCAGCTGCGTGAAGCACAAGAGCGCGTGGCCGCCGAGCTTGGCTACGCTCCCGCGCAGCTCGCAGTGCGCGACGTGAGGAGCGTCGCGCCGGGCAAGCTTTATCTTTGCTACTCCTTCCGCCTCGCAGCCTATCGCGTGGATTGTTCAGACCCACCCTCGGCACCGCCGTCACCGTAGCCTCTGGCGCGCCATGTGGATCGGCGCAACGGCGCTCATGGTCAGGCAGACCACACCGTGCTTCAACCGTGCTGAGTGTGGATTGGCGAGCCGCGGTTTTTATCGGCAGGTCCCACATGCGCCTGGCGATGACTATCCGGTGTGCTGATTTTGTACTCAGTTAATACTCAGTGTCCGGTCTCTACAGTGGGGGTGACGCTGACGGCGGCCCCCCGGCCGGTGCCTGCGGTGCGGTGTCCGTTTTCGGCGCGTTTCGTTCATCCGCCCGCGCCCGCGCGCCCCGGCGTTCTGTTAATAGTTAAATTCGTCTCGTCGAGTTTCATGTGCGCCCGTGACCCCGTGTACCGTCGGGTTACCGTCTCTCTGCCGTGCACGGTGGCGCACGTGTGGTCGAGAGTAGGTCGAGAGCGTCGACGCTCGACCGCCCGTGCGAACTCTCGACCTGTGAACTCAAAGTACAAGTTACTAAGTACTGTGCCCCGGGAACCGGCGATCGCGCATGATTGATCATGATAGCCATCGCCGATCACGCCTGTGTACTCTAACGTATGGTCCCGTGTTAACCTTGAGACACACATTCCGACAAGTCGACTGACTCAACGCACCCCACACCATCCTGAACAGTCACCGCCCCTGGAGGCCCACACGTGACGTCCCTGTCCTCAACACACCCAATCCTGCGTGCCCACCTTAGATTCCAAGAGACATAAACAACAGACAACCTAAAGGAAGCCTCTCCTTGAACTTGAACTTGAACTTGAACTTGAACTTAAACGGTTGTTCACACATCCGTACTGTTCTCACAGAAAGAAGCTCGATGTGCGCTCCGACCACGACCGCCCTCGTCACGGGAGCTTCGCGCGGACTCGGTCTTTCGCTGGTGCGCGAATTTCTCCGCAACAGTTTGGTTGGGGAGTCTACATCGGTGCGCGTATTGCTCACTGCGCGCACGGCTGCCGCTGCACACGGCGCCGCTTCTGCACTGCAACGAGAAATGGGCGTCGGACTTGAAACCCTTTGCGGGTGCGAGCTCGACGTCAGCAACAGGCGAAGTGTCGAGGCCTTCGTGCGTGAACATGGCGACTGCATAGACCTAGTCATAAATAACGCGGCGGTGTGCCCAACTGGCTGGAACGCTGCGACCATCCGCGAGTGCTGGCGCATCAATGTGCTCGGCCCTCTCGTGCTCACGCGCGCGCTGCTGCCTGGCATGCTGCGCCGTCGGCGTGGACATATCCTGCATGTCTCTTCTGGCGATGGCGAGCTCGTGTATCTTCACACCTCCTTTGAGGCTGCGCTACGCAACGCTGCGTCTGAGCGCGCTGTGCTCCGCGTGCTCGCCCGCGCCGCGCCGCCGCGCAACGCTTTCGGGCATGCGCCGGCGCATGGTCCGACGCCCGCTTATGCTGCATCGAAGGCAGCACTTAATGCCCTCACGCGCATTGGTGCCTCTCAGCTTCCGAAGGCCGACAAGTGCGGTGTGTGCATCTCTGCCGTGTGCCCTGGAGACGTAAACACGCGCATGCTCAGCGACCACGACCCACAGGCGCGTCTCCGCGCACTGCCGCCCGCAATCGCGGCCCGTGGCGTGCTGAGAGTTGCGGCCTGTGGCCTCGATCCCGCCGCGAACGCCTTTCCGAGCGGCCGCTTCTGGAGGCACAGTCGAGAGATTGACTTTTGATGCACTCAGGATCGCATCAGGTTCGCAATCAGCCGATTAACAGCCGATTTGCAAGTACTCAGCGGAAGGCTTTCCTGTTCCTATTTGATCTTCTATGAATGAACCGTGAGTCGGAAAGTCGATGTTTCGTCACGTTGCAAGCGTGCCGCGCCACACAGCCCACGCGGCGCTCGTCGCAAAAATCGCTATCTACAAAGCCAATGGGCAAGAAGGGCAAAGGCAAGAAGATGGCGCAGGAAGAGGAGCCGGAGGAAGAAGAGCCGGAGGAAGAGGAGCAGGGCCAGGAGCAAGACGAAGATGGTGAGCCTGTCAAAGAGGCATTTCCGCTTCCACCGGGACCGGGTGGCGCTTTACCACCGACACCGCCACCGCCACCGGATACATCCGGCGCCACCGCTGTGGGAAGCTCAACCGATGATGGTGAAGTTCCCACGCTGCGTGCCACCATGGTTGTCACCGGCACCGACAAGACCCGACACATCAAGTCCATACCCTATTGCGAAGGTGTGCAGCTTTACGACAACTGAACACCCAAGCCTCCATTTCGCACTGAAGCTCACGAGACTCGCGGTTGCGGCTCGTTCCTAAACTCAGTTTGCTCATTGCCCTTCGAGTTTTGCGAGTGGAACCCACTCTTCAAGAAGTGCAAGGATAATTTCGAGCAGAACTGGAAGACACATTTTCCTGACGTTCAGGGTGATGAGGAACTCGTGCAGCTGATGACGAGGCTCGGCTTCGAAGGGGGAGACGCAGCGTCCAAAAAGGCTCAGGGCGGCAAGAAGCCGGCCTCCGATGATATCGGCACCGGCGGAGGGGCACCCAACAAGAAGAAGGAGAAGGCGCCGGCCGAGATCGTGATCGAGCTCAACAACCGCAACAAGAAGAAACACATCACAATCGTCAAGGGCCTCGACCTCCATGGTGTCGATACTGCCGCGGCGGCCAAGGTATTTGGCAAGAAGTTCGCGTGCGGTTCCGCCCTGAAAAAGGCGCAGGATGGCCAGCCCGAAACGATCGAGATCCAGGGCAACGTTCGGGACGAGATTGCCGCGGTGATCGTGGACAAACTCAAACTCAGCATCGACAACATCGTCGTCCTCGTCGACGGCAAGAAGATTAAGGCGGCTGAGCTGCCACCCTCGTAAACACACAAACACATGTGAACATGTATATAAACATGAAACTGAAAAACCTCGTAATATAACTATATAAGTAACGGACGAACGACACACCCGCATTGTGAGTCGCGGCTTCCGTTTTATTTCAATTCGACCCGGTTATGCAACAGTCGATTTAACGAGGTGAACGGTATCCGGTGCCGGCCGCCGCCGCCGGCACGCGGGACGACGACGAGGAGATGCGAAAGCCCCGCCACGCGCCACAGGTATTAGCGGACTCGCGACTGTTCTCGCGACGCGAATTGTGCTTCGTGGGATCGGGCAATCGCGGCTTTTCGGTGGGAGTAATTTCACAATTCACTGATTTCATACTGAGGGGCGACCCGACTTCACAGACAGGGCGTGACAAAAGTTCACCAGGGCACTTTTTAATGAGGTCGGCCCTGGGTGACGCGCTCTTCGCCGCGAAGCTGACTGGTTCTACCAGCACCGAGGCAGGTAAGAGCAGCCACGGACCTAGCTCAGGACGTCCGGCGCTACGCTTGCGAGGCCGACAATGCGCACACCGGTACGACCAGATGCTTGAGCGCCGCTGGGGTGTGAAGGGCCATGTGGAGCTGCTGGAGGCCGCAGTCACGGCTGTGTCAACGACACCTCCAACTCAGCTGAACGCGCACCCAGCTGGCCATTCCCTTGCAGTGCTGCTGCGTGGGCAAGCGTTCCGTGGAAATTCTCGTGAAACCTTTTCGGTGGACTCGAGCAGAGCTGGAAAGGAGACTCGCCTGGGTGCTCAGAGGCGCTGCCTCATCTCGCTGCAGCAGCGTCTTCTTGAGCCCTTCGAGCGCTCCGGCCATCGTGTCGATATATTCCTCACCGTGTACAGGCGGCTTGGGGGACCCATGGAAGAATTGCTCAACCCACTGGGGACGCGTGTCGTGAGCGTGACAACTGTGCAGCAAGCGTCGACGCCCTCGCAGCTGTTACCCCTTGGCGTGGCGGTGCGCGCCTTCCTAGCATGGTGCGCAGAGCAATCAGCAGGCTATGCGGCCGTAGTCGTGACACGGTTCGACCTGTACCTGAAAGTGGACATGCATCGGCTGCTCGGCGACGCGTCGTCCATCGACGGATTCCGCTTCCTGTTTCGTGAGTCGGGAGGACACTGGCGGCACCACTCGGAACGCGCAGCCACGAATCGCACCTTCGAAATGAGTCAGCGGAGCGATTGGCGGCGCAATCTGCGCGTGCCCGACGCGATGCTCGCTTTTCCTTTCGCCTACACTCGGTGCTTCCTCGGAGCGGTGCGCAACGAGCTCTTTCCCGTGCGCAACGAAAGCCGCCCGCTTGGCTTTTTGCATAACATGATTTATGGGCTGCACAGAGCATTGCCGGCGAATGAAGGCCAGTCACCTCGGTGGTCGTACCTCGTCAATGGTCAGTTTGACTCCAACCCGTGCCGATCGACGTGCATGCTCAACCCGATCTACGACCTGCTCCCGCGAATGGCGTGGGTCACAGAGTCCAACATCTGCCAGCGCGCTGAGGATTTTTTATTCGATCCGGTGAGCCAGTCGCTGTGTTGCCCATCGCCCAATTATTGCTGCCCGAATAGCGTCAGCTCCTGCCGCGATCCGGGCGCAATCGTCTTCGATGTTGAAAAAGCTGGCGTCAGCGCGGGAACCATTGTGCGCCATTGGCCGTTGAAGCAAGGCCGGCCCTACTCGTGGGAGCTCACGCGGAGGTCGCGAGAGGTCGTGCGAGACGCTTGGCTAACCGCAGCGGCGGCACTCCAGGACGGCGGCACTCCAGCCAAGCGCTCTTGGGTGTTGCAGGAGCGCGCAAAGTTTCGAGCCGCTGCCGCCGAGGTGATGACGTCGAGCACGTACCAACGGCACGGTGAGTACTCCGGTGAATAGTGAACCGTGGCACGATCCTGGCACGATCGACCGGAACTGACGGAGCGCCATCGAACTGAACGGAGCCGCGTCCCAGGACTTGGAAGTTTGATTCCAAGTTTTTCGAATGGGCGATTTTATGACGTCATGACGTGGGGAAAAACCGGATATTCCGTCGACTTCTTCTATTAATTTTCGCGCAAAACAGCGCACGTCCACGACACGCACCGCACGACGACTCAAAACAAATGGATACGCGCCCGATGTGTGAGAGGCAGCTCGAGATAGAGATGCACACGCGCACCGATTCCTTGCAGGCCCTACCTGCCGCACCATCAGGCCTGCCCGGCCGAGCATCGCACTGCTCGCACGCACATACACACACGCTTCACGCCCAAGCATTCCTTGCGGCAACGCCAACACACGTTGGCTCAACCCGGCCCACCTTGGCCCGTGCCCCTGCTGCGTAGTCGAGTACCACGGCCGCTTCTCACCAGCTCCCCTCGCTGAGTGGACCAGCGCGGCGCACGTACCCCCAACCTACCGCGCGCTCATCCTTCACTGGGCCTGCCGACGACGACGCGCGTGCGGTAGGTTCTAAAGCTGAGCTGCGCCATTCAAGGTGGCCACAGGACCTCAGGTGGGACACCATCTGGCAGGCTCAAGCGAGCGTTCCCAGATGGCTGCCGACGATCTTCGCAATAGCGTTGTTGAGGCCATCTGAGGCCGAGCGTACTGAAACGCGGCACATGCCCGCCGCCGGGTTCACCTCCAGGCGTGCGAGCACCGACGCGGCGTCGGCGTTGGGCGGCACGCCCTTCGCGGCCATGTACGACGAGAGGACGAAGTTGGCCGGGTTGGGGTCGACGCCCTTGAGCAGCCCAAACTTGAGAGCCGAGGGGCCGCACTTCTCCTCTACGAGCGCCTCGGGGAGCGGCATGGCATTGAGCTTGAACACGAGCTGCTTTTCCTTGCCCTCTAGACCCTTCCAACGACGGAAGAAGTCACCCCCGTCGATGGCCATCGGCACAAGGAACTTTGTGGGCGGCACCGGGATGGGCATCACGAGCTGCGTAGGACCGCTTGGTCCGACGAAGCGAAGGCACAATTGTGGCGGATCGCCGTACGGCCCGCCACACTCGATCATAATCATCTGCATCAGCTGCTGCTTTGGAGCCACCTCGCTTGCGATCTGCGCGGGCTGCAGCGCGACCCCGGGCACCGGCGAGAACATCGTGCTCACGGATGTGAGCGGCTGAGGCGTCTTGTTGCCGATGTAGATGGCGAGGCGGCCCTGGTGGTTTGAAAACTCCATTTTGATGCCCAGCTGCACATTGGCGTCCTCGTGCAGCACACCATCGTTACGCGTGCACATCGCCAGCCATTGCGGGGTGCTGCTGCCGGCCGCGCCAGCAGCTGGCGCGGGGGCGGGGGCGGGGGCGGGGGCGGGCGCGGGCGGAGCATCCATGATGCCGAGCAAGTCGTCCATGCCCATGCCTCCGCCCATGCCTCCACCTCCCTGTTTGGGCGCGGCGGGTGGCGGCACAGGGTCTCCCATCAGGCCGAGCAAATCGTCCATGCCCGATTTCGCAGGCGCGGGTGGCCCACCCATCGAGAGGCCGCCCATCATGTCAACCTCGTCACCGATCAACGCGGCCGATGGCTGGCGATCCAAACCGGGCTTCGAAGGCGCAAATGAGTTGCCCACTGACAACCCGTTGCCGCGCGGCTTGTCATCGTCGCCGTCGTCGTCGTCGTCCTTGCCTCCGCCTGCCGAGCGCGCAGGCATCGCGTTCGCCTCGCCCTGCGTCTTGGAGAGCGTCTTCTGCACGATCGACTCGCGCTCTGTGAACTGGGGCATCATCTCGAGCACCGAATTCTTGATTTCGCTGAGACCCGCCCCCCCGAGCGCGAGGTACTCGATCGAGCGCTGCTGCATCTCTTGGTCAATTGATGTTGCTGCCAGCCGCAGCACCTCGCCCACCTTGGGCGCAACCTCGCCGAACGCGTGCGAGAGCTTGACGTACGTGTTGAGGAGCAGCGCCTTGACGTCGGGGTCCGCCTGCAAGAAGTGCTCGTGCAGCACACGCAATTGGTCCGTGGGTCTCGAGCCCTCCTCCTCAGCGATGGTGTGCCCGAACTCGCCCAGAACGTACCCCGAAACCTTGAGCAGTGTCTTGTGTGGAAAGCGCTCACCCTTGAGCGACAGCCACACTTTCTTCGCTGCGTAAGCCTGCAGTGCGTCGCCCTCGTTGGTGATAATCTGTACGACGCGGTACCAGATCTCCTCCGAGACGAAATCGCCCGCGTTCCTGATGAGCGAAAGGATGACGTCGACGAACCAGTCGTTGTCGGTGCGGTACCGCTCGGCGAGGATGGCTATCTTGAGGACGAGCTCTTCCTTGAGGTGAGAATCTGCGGTCTCGAGGTAGGCGAGCAGCTCAGCGACGGTCTCCTTGACGCCGGCCGAGTCGCACATTGAGTACACTAGGTCGAGCGCGCGACGGCGGATGGAGATATCCTGGTCCTTGAGCGAGAAGAAGATGGTTTGCGAATGCTTCTTGAGCTGGTCCATTGTGTCGGGCTGCGCTATCGAGAGGCGCGCCATCGCTTCAAGGCCGAGGTAGCGGATGTTGGCCTCGCGGATGGAGATGAAGCGGCCGAGCAGCGCGCATGCCTGTGGCAGCAGCTCTGACGTGCTCCCCAGATGGATGACCAGATTGATCGCCTCAAAGAGCACAGCGTGCGTCACGTTGTTCTTGTTGACGTTCTTGGTCACGTCGGTGCCCGTGATGATGCGCTGGAGCACCTCAGAGACGCGCATCTTCAGAGCGTGGTCGTCGGGCGGCGGGAAGAACTGCAGCATGCGCAGCAGCTTTATCTGCAGCCACGGCGTCGGGATGCCGTAGTACAGGTAGTCGTTCGAGTAGTCCTTGTTGAGTACAATGCGCGTGAGCGTGCGTGCTGCTTTGGCTGAGCAACCCTCCCAGCCAGCTGTTTCCTGGGTGAGGATGCCAATCACCAGCGAGGCCGCCGAGGTCAACACGCCAATGTTCTTCTCGTCGAGGAGCGCTAGGATCTTGTCCGCCCACTCGGAAGCTGGGAGCATCACGGGATCCTTGCGGTACAGCCGCAGGGTGGTCAGCGCTGCCTTCTTGCGCACGTACGTCTTGGTCATGTTCCCCGTCAGCAGGCGCAGCACGTCGCCGGAGAGCGTCTCTGAAAATTCCTTGCCTCCCACATTGCAGATCGCCGCGAGCGCAAGGCAAATTGCGTCGTCCTGCTTCGAGATGAGGTCGGAGCGGATGGAGTTGATGATCAGCCGGAGCAGCTCATCGCCCTCGCGTAGCATCAGCGCACACCACGCGTAGCCGACCGACTTCTCGGAGTAGCGAGGGCTCGAGATCAGGTTGACCGCTTCCATGTGGCCAAAGTCGATCTCGTATCCGAGCATAAACATGTAGAGGATTTTCCACACGTACTTCTTCCGATTGTAACCATTCATGTTGGACTCGGTTGTGAACTTTTGGCGGATGTGAGCCATCTCCTTCTCGACGCGCTTCTTCTCCTGCTCCGGGCTGGTGCAGTTGCGCAGGTCGGAGATGAACACGGTCAGGCCACGCATCGCCATGGCTACAGTGGGGTGCCACGAGTCGCAGGGAAGAGAGCCCGCTGTCTGCACCGCCTAGGGATGCGCCTCTGGAAACCTGCGGCGACACATCGAAAGGGTCGCATGTTGTCGAAATAAGCACGCGGGCGGAGCGACACAGGTTTCGGCGGCCAGGCACGCCACGCCAGGCGCAGCGCGCCGATGAAAGCAGGGACACATACTTTCTCCAAGTCGGCCTCTGCGTCGGCGCGGATTCACACCACGGATTTTTTTCTGTGTGCAAAGGAGCCTGATCTGAAAGGTGCCTATTTCCGCCCGGCCTTCGTCCGCGTGCGTCCGCGTAAGGACAGCGCCCATGTCGAAGCGGGTCCTCGCGTTCGCGTTCCGTGGCCTCGCACTCCAGGTACGCGATGCGTACAAAGTGCTCGATGTGTCACCGCGCGCGAGCCTAGACGCCGTCAAGGCTGCGTACCGCCAACGCGCCCTCGCCCTCCACCCTGATGTGAGCGGCGATGCGGGCAGCGCTGAGCGTTTTGCTGAGGTTGTGCAAGCGTTTGAGGCGATCGTAAACGGCAGCGCTGCCGATGAAGACGCGTTCAGTCGGCGGCGAGACGATCGTTCCACACGTGGCGCGCGTGTGGTCGGCGGCATCCTCGTCGTTTCCATCGACGAGCTGCGGCGCGACCCCAACTACGAGGTGTACTGCCTACGACTCGCGCTGCATGGCGACGGCGAGGTGGAGGGTGCACCCCACTCCAAGGATGCCACTGCAACCTCGGCCAAGGGGGATGTGGTGGATGCCATGAGCAATGAGACTGTGCATGTCGTGCGCGCGTCGCAGTGGGACTCAGTGGGCGATGTGCGGCGGCTGCTGCAGCAGCAGCTTGTTTTGCCACAGAGCTTAAGGTACGAGCACGGTCGCCATCAAGAGGGCGGCCTCGAGCTCATCGCGCCCGGCGGCTGCCTCCTCGGAGAGCATCTCTTCCTCGCCGATTACAACTTGCACGACGGTGATACCTTGTACTTTGCAGTGCGTCGGACGAGTAGTTAAACGAAAACGCTCGTAAACGGGCAGGCCCCCCGCGGCCAGGGCGGTCACTAAGCTAGGGTTCACATGATGAGGGGTCACACCTTCCCCCACGCCGCCGATTAAGGTTACAGCGGGCTGTGTCCTTCACACCTCGACCTCCGACCATAGTCATAGAGGACCTCGTGCATGGACGCCGTCACACCTTCCCCCACGCCGCCGATTAACGGCCTGGTTACAGCGGGCTGTGTCCTTCACACAGTCATAGAGGCCCTCGTGCATGGACGCCGAAGAAGCGTTGTGTTGAACAGCAAAAAAATATGGCGACCCCGGACGCGCACGCCGACGTCTCTTCAGCTGGCACGTGTGCCACAGTTCGCCTGCGCTATCACCTGACGGCGAGCGTGTTTCGGCTGCCTGCCGACGATCTCAACGTCCGAGACACATTCGGCACGTCAGCCTTCCTCGTGGAAGAGGCCACGCAGCAGGTTGTGCGGCTGGATGTGGCAGGCCGGCCACTAGTGCAGCTCACTGCTGGTGCGACGTATTCAATCGTGCTGGGCGCGTCGCCAAAACTGCGCAAGCAGGCACACGAGCTCCAAGGCAAGCTCGAGGCGGCACGCACGGCTTTGACAAAGCTGATCGAGCGCCACTCCAAGTTCGCAACATGCGTAGCTGCAGAGCTGACACATCTGCGCTCGCTCCTTTCCACCATGGCCTCGTCGGCTGGCACTGCAGCGGTGACAGCAAGCATGGCCGCCGCAACAGCTGCGGCCGCCGCAACAGCTGCGGCCATGGAAACCGCATCTGAGGCAGTTGTGCGCGCGCCGACGAGCGATTATGCAGACGACACCGACATTGCTGTCGCTGACAACGAGGACGCGGCGCCAGCCACTGCGGCGGCTTTGATACCCGCGTCGATGCCTATTTCACGATCGGCGACCGTGCATCTGGAGCCCGTACCCGATGGCACGTGGCCCTTTCGTCCTATCGGCCACTTGCGCACATGCTTTGTCGAGAAGAATGGTACGCCGCGCCAGGGGTGCGTGTGCCCGTCGTCTGCGGCCACACTGAAGCTGCAGCTAGGCAAGGGGCTCAACGCGACGCATTCGGTTGAGGGTCTTGGCGCATTCTCGCACGTGTGGATCATCTTCGTCTTCCATTTGAATGGCAACGTCGGGACCAAATCGAAGGTCCACCCACCGCGTTGCGACGGCATGAAGACAGGGCTCTTCTCGACTCGAACGCCGCACCGGCCGAATCCGATCGGGCTGTCGCTCGTCGAGCTCGAAGCGGTCAGGGGCGACACGCTCCATTTCCGCGGCATTGATCTCGTCGATGGCACCCCCATTCTCGATGTCAAGCCCTACGTGCCCTTTGCCGATGGCCACGGGCTGCCCGCCACAAAGGTGGCAGTAGCGCCGTGGCTTGAGACAATGCCCACACCCGACCTTGAAGTCATGTTCACGCCCGAGGCTGAGGCGGCGCTTGCGGCGCTTGAACCATCGCTACGGCTGCTCACGAGCGCCGCGCAGGCACGCGCGGCACTCGCCGAGGTTCTCGCGGCTGATCCTCGGTCTGTTCACTGGCGGCAGCAGCGAGCCGACGTCGACTACGGTCTCTCGCTCGACTGCCTCAACGCTGTCGTCACTTTTGCGGATGGTGTCGCGACGGTGACGCAGATTCAGCACATCGACCTCTGTGACCGTAGCCATGCCACAGCTGGCTCCAGATGTGCCATCGACGACGCTTCCTAAATACAGTTGTGGATTTGCTCGCAGGTCGAGCGGTTTGCCCAGACCGCTTCGTGAGGGCATGGCGTATGCCCAGACATGCGACGAGTGAAGACGCGGCCCGCAACGGTTTCGCGCCCGCGAATTTAGCGCCGGTCGCGGTAGGTCGCGGCTCGGCGGCTGTCGCGCGTCCCGGCCTCGCCCTCGAGCCTCTCGCCAGGGTTTCGGGACCGGCAACGGACCGCCGTCGACGCCGGCGTCGGTTCGGTTTGGGGTTTCGGTTTGCCAAGGGTCTGGGGACTGCGGGCGCGGGCGGACCGCCCGGGTCACGCAGCTAGACGCTTCACGCTAGAGGTAGGAGCCAAGAGCTGCTACTACTGTATACATAGTCATATTTTGTAACGTTAAGCACCACACTGTTCGCGTGAACTGTCCTCAAGCACCTCAAACGCGGGCGGCGTACTCGCGCGGGCACGCAACCCGTACCGCGGAGTACTCCGCGGCGCAACGTGTGTAACGTAAAGATTGTGCATCATGGTGTGTCACAAGAGTTCACTGGGACTAGACACTAGTCCCGCCTGCTCAGCTCGTCGAGTGCGTGCACGGTGATGGCAGTCAGGCATCGTGGTACTGCCGCCGCACTCTCCACCGCTCTGCATGGGCCCTGTCGAGTGCCGCCGATGCACGCTCAGGCAGCCATCTCATCAGGCGGTGCGGGCAGATTCGGTTCGTGGATCTTGAAATTTGACGCGATGAACGCCTGCGCTTGCTCGGCATGCTTGACCATGTACGAGTCTCCACCGTAATTGGGTGCGGGCAGCTCCTGCATCCGGTTGGCGTCCTTGATGACCTGCCGCACCCTGACTTGCTCACACTCCAAACGCTCGCCTCCCGTAGGCAGATTGGGCTTGATCCCTTGTGCGTCTCCTTTTCGGTTGGGTGTCCTCGCTTGCGTGAATTTCAGCGACTCCTTGAGCATGTAGTCCCCGAGATTGACCGTCCCCTTGATCCCCACCCACTCCCTCTTTACCGCACCCGGCGTGAACCCCTTCGCCTTGATACTTTCGGCAACCTGTTGGGCATCGATTCCTGCATGGCCCACATTGTCGAGCTTACTGCTCGCTATCGTGTCGGGAGCCCGCATCAGGTCGAAACGGTTGCGGCTTTCGGTTGCGTTGAAGGGCGTGCTTTGGGCCATTCGGATGGCCCAGGCGTCCCCAGGTACGTGCGGCTGCTCGAGCACCTCGAGCCGTTGCGGTAACAGCTGCTGCGCGTAAGCGGCATGCGCCCTCTTCTGTGCCTCCTCTACTGGGCCGTCTGCTGTGTACGCTGAGCGGCCGGCTGCCTGCATGCCCATGCCGCTGATGCCTCCGGTGACGACGGACACGTGTCGCTCGTAGCCCTCAATCGCCTTCACCTTTTGGATCATGAAGGCATCGCCCAGCATGTGAGACTTGGCATGGATCGAGTCGGGCGCTTTTGCAGAATAAAGCTGCTGTGCATTCTGGGCGGCCGCGGTTCGAAAATCAGCTACGTATGGATTTGGCTTCGATTGCTCACCGCCCATGGTGGGCGTGTGTCCTCTCTTGATGCTGGGCGGGGTGGTCCATTGCGATCCTCGGATGTTTCGCCCCAAAAGTACATGTATGTTTCGCGCGCGGGTCCGAAACATGAACGTGTCTCCCACCCCCCCCCGGGAAGTGAGTGAGAGTGAGTGAGCGAGTGAGTGCTCACTCACTCACTCACTCACTCACTCACTCAGAGTCACTCAGACACTCACTCTCACTCCACTCCCACTCACTCTCACTCACCGGAATCCGCAATGTCCCGGGAACACACCAACCGCGGTGTGCCGTGTGCTGGGGAGGTGAAGCCCGGGCAGACGCGTGAGAACGTCTCATGAGGAATGTGGAAAAAGGCAAGAGACGCCAGGGAGACGCGAGCGAGATGGAGACGCTGGACGCACCAGAACTGGAACCCGCATTGACACTTCTTGAGGCCATCGGGCTGGAAGCGCATACCTTCTGACGAGGAGGAGCTCTCCATTTCGCTGCTGTGTTCAATGGGTCCGCGTCTCCGTGAAAATCTCGAAGAGCTCGGACTAAGGCCGAAGGATGCAAGTCGCTTATCAGAGGCCCTCATTGCACCGCCTATGGTTGCGCGGGACCATGCCAGTGCCGCAGACTTTGCCGCGCAAGTGGCCGCACTCCGGGTCCACGTGACAGTGTGAGTCGCGTCGCGCCTTTCGACGGTCAGCCCTTAGACTCGTTCACTCGCGTTCGCGACGGCTGAAAATCGGGGAGGCACCGGCGACGAGGAGACGTACTGATGGCCCGCCACGCAGAAATTTGGCGTCTCACTGTCGAGTGACCGACGGCACCCCGACCCGCCGCCGCTCTTCTGGCGCATGATGTTGGTGAGGCGGCGCGGCTGGTTCACAGAAAGGCGGCGGGCTTCGCAAGCCCGAGAGTCGACCACCGGGTTGGCGGCTCCCGGGGCTGTCAGATGCGAGCTTGTCTGCTTGCCTATGGACGCCTCCTGCTCGCGCGCCTTTTTGATTTGCTCCTCGCGCGCCTCCATCATGTCGAGCGGCCCCTTGAGGTCTTTGCCCCAGACGTCGACCGACGCGCCTGCGTCGAGGAGCAGCATGAGCACCGGCTCGCGCGAGGAGCTTCCCGTGTGCGCATCGATAGCGTGCATCAGCGGGGTCCACCCCCACACGTCCTTCATGTCGAGCGTCGCGCCGCCATCGATCAGCACCTTGACGACGGCCGCCGAGCAGTTGCGCGACGCGACCGCGAGCGCCGACTTGTCAAGGAAGGCGGCGTCGGGATTCGCGCCGCGCTGCAGCAGCGCGCGCACCTCGAGAGCAGAAGCGGAGCGGCTGACTGCGGCGAGCAGCGCCGCCTCGGGCGTGCCGCTTGACGCGACGGCGGCCTCAGCGCGCGCCTGGATCTCGCCCTGCTCGGCCATAGAGAGCTCCGCCGTCTCCGCCGCGAGCATCGAGCGCTCCTCGGCCGAGAGGGGAGCGATCCGCTCGCGCAGCGCTTCGCGGCCCAACTTGCCCACTTTTGAGTAGTCGCTGTTCGCTTGCGCGGCCGCGGATGCCTTCTCCAGCTCAACATCTTTGAGTTCCTCCTGTGCGAAGGCCAGCGGTCCGATTTTGACTTCCAGTGGCGGCGGCGGCGGTACGAGCCCCTTGAACCAGGAACTTGCGGCAATAAAGGTCAGGGCCGGGTGCACCACCTTGACGTACAGTGGTGAGATCACTTTGATGTAGAGCGTCTTGCGGTACATGAACACGGCGACCCCAAGTAGTGCAAGCAAAGAGACTGCAACGCCGATCACGTACACGGTCTCAATGGGCACGCCAGACGGGGGCGGAGAAGGCGAAGGCGGGGGCGGCGAGGTTGAAGGTGGCGGCGGTGAAGGCAGAGGTGAGGGCGGCGGAGGCGAGGGCGAGGGCGGCGGCGGGGATGGTGGTTGCGGCGGGGGCGGGCACCATCACGCACAAAGCAAACTCGAAGCGTGAAGGGCAACACCTCGCACACGTCACAGCCGCTTCATTCTCATGTCACAGCCGCTTCATTCTCATTTCACAAGGAAAAAAGGACGCGAGCAAACCTGCCTCATCAGAACGAAATTTGGGCGTCGTGCTGGTGTGCAGCGAGTGCTGGCGCCTGCCGGCGCCTGGGGTGCTGGTGATGCCCTCTGCACCTCGGCAATCCCTGCCGGTGCGAGGAGTCCAGCATCTGGGTGACGACGACGAAGATGCAGACGGTTTTCGGCTCGAGGACCTCCCTCCACTGCCACGCCCAAACACAGCCGTGATGCGCTCGGAGGCGTGCACAGGAATCACGGTGGTGCTTGTCCTCATCACCCTGCTCGTTGGCGTTCCGCACGCTTTGCGCTTCGGTAGCGGCTGGCAGTGGCCAGCAGCCGGCGAACCATTCGATTCGACCGCAGCCTGCTTCCTGTGCCTGTACGTCGAGAGCACGATCGCGCTGCTCTGCCTGCTCGGTATCATCTTTGGTGACCCCGGCGTCCTCAAACGCAGCCGTGAGCGTTGCTTCCCAATACCCCCTGCGGTGCTCGAGCGTCTGCGCTCGGGCCAGTCGCTCGCGGGAATGGACAATGTCTACTCCTCCGATGGCCACGTATACTGCATTCGCTGTTGCATTTGGCGACACCGGCGACGACCGAGTAGAATCGGCGGTGCCTTCTGCGTCAACATAGAGGACGAAAACGTCCACCACTGCTCGGTGTGCCAGCGGTGTGTGCGTCATTTTGATCACCACTGCGGCGTCTTTGGACGTTGCATCGCGGGCGACGGCTGTCGCGGGAACATGGGATACTTCAAGATGATCCTTACGATGGCTCTCGCGGGCTTCATGACGTGCTTCGCTGCCATTGCTCAATAGAATAGAGCACAGTACCATATCAAGCGAATCGCACAAAGCGAAGTGAACTCGCTCACGCGCACGTACGTACGCACGCACGCACGACCGGGCACGTAGATTTCTGATTTGCGTGCCTGCCTTGCTGTACAGTCGCTTCCCCCAAACGATTAATAATAAAATATTAACACAGCCAGCGTCGGTGGCGGTCGTTCCGAGTTCGGTGGTATCGGTGCACGGTGCTCGGTGGCAGATCTTCGGGCCCATTGTGAGGCACATTGTGAGGCGCCTGTCTTATGCATTTTTTCCACTGCGCGCGCACTGGGGGTACACTGGTCGAACCCTGGACCCCCTATCACAGCCATATTCACAGCCAATGTTTATAATTCGACCCCCACAGAGGAAAGCGCTTTTATTGACTTGAAAGTCCGAGGAAAGCGCATTTTTGCCGCAGCCGCCCTTGCGTGGTAGATGCTCGCACGCCTAGTCCGGCAGCCTCCACGGTCCGCCGCGCCATATGGCCGTGTGCTTGCCGTAGGCTATCGCCGCAGCCTCTGCTCTTCCTCTTCGCAGAGTGCTGCGTCCGCTGCGCAACCAACCGTTGTCGTGGAGGTGCCAGAGGGGTCCACAAATGTCGAACCCAAGGAGAAGGATCTGATGATGACGCCGCGTGAAATCGTTGACGAGCTCGACAAATACATCATCGGCCAAGCCGATGCGAAGCGTGCGGTGGCGGTCGCAATGCGAAATCGGTGGCGCAGGCAACGTGTCGCATCGCCCCTCAAGGAGGACATCATGCCAAAGAACATTCTGATGATCGGCCCGACCGGCGTGGGCAAGACGGAGATTGCACGCAGGCTTGCCAAGATGGCGCGTGCGCCTTTCATCAAGGTCGAGGCCACCAAGTTCACCGAGGTCGGCTTCGTCGGCAAGGACGTCGACCAGATCATCCGGGACCTCGCCGACACGGGCATCCAGATTGCCAAGGCGCGCGCGATGGAGAAGATCAAGGAGAAGGTTACTGCGCGAGTGGAAGAAAAGCTGCTCGATTGCCTCGTCGGGCCGTCTAACATCCAACACAATCGCGAGGCCTTCCGCAAGCTGCTGCGCATGGGCCACCTGGACGACCGGCTGATTGAGATCGAGGTACCCGAGAAGAAGTCGGGCAACCCGCAGTTTGAAGGTGGCGGCGGCAACCAATTCCCGATGAACGAGATCATCCTGCGCTTCGACAAGATGATGCACGGGCGGCAGAAGATGGAGAAACGCGAGATGCTGCTCAAAGACTCGGTCCCAATTCTGACGGAACTCGAGTCGGAGAAGATGATCAACGAGGATGACATCAAGCGGTCGGCGATCCACCTCATCGAGCAGGAAGGCATCGTCTTCATCGACGAGATCGACAAGATCTGCTCGAAGAATGACTTCCGCGGCTCGGCCGACGCATCTTCCGAGGGTGTGCAGCGCGATCTGCTGCCGCTGCTCGAAGGTTCGCAGGTCCAGACCAAGCACGGAAACATCAACACCGACCACATCCTCTTCATCTGCTCGGGCGCATTCCACTATTGCAAGCCGTCCGACCTGCTCGCCGAACTGCAGGGCCGGCTGCCCATCCGCGTCGAGCTCAAATCGCTCACCGAGAATGACCTGCACCGCGTCCTCACCGAGCCCGAGAACAACCTCGTCAAGCAGCAAGTGGCCATGATGAAGACGGAAAACGTCGAGCTCCAAATCACCGAGGGAGCCATCCAGCGCATGGCCAAGCTCGCGACCGAAATCAACCGCGACGTCGAAAATATTGGCTGCCGGCGGCTGCACACCATCATCGAGCGGCTCATGGAGGATCTCTCCTTCTCCGCCCACGACCGCGCTGGCGAGCGCGTCGTGCTCACTGAGGACGATGTGCAAAAATCGGTGGGCGACCTGCTAAAGAAGACGGATCTCTCGCGCTTTGTGCTCTAGACGAGTGTTCCCCAGTGAGGTGCGGGGCGGAAGTTCGGGGCGGCTGCGTGTAACGGACAATCTGCGTCTGCGCACTCTACTGCGTTTCTGAGTCGAGGCCTCCGGCTCCGCGACCGTCGTGGCTCGTGCTGGCTCGGGTGGGCCGTCGACCCCAGCGACGTCACGCGGAGCGCGCTCATTGGCGGCATTGCGTGTGAAACCTTAAGTGCTGGTGGAAACGTAAAATATCATAATAACAGCATGGAGTTAACACTATACGATACGTGGCCCTCCACAGTCCGCCGCGCCCCGCGCACCCCCCGCCGACCGGCCGCAACACCGCGCTCGTGTACCGACCGTCGCGGGGCGGCCTCCTGGGGATTCTCGGTCGCGGGTTGCGGCGGGGCGCAGCATGCGCATGGCTTGAGCTTTTAAGAGCTTCAGAGCTGCTAGACACGTGCCGCTGCCACTGCCTCTAATGCTGGTCCTCGCGCCTACGCGCCATCTCCTTGCGCAGCGAGCTTTGCATCCGCCTGCGCCTTCCACTGCTGGCTCTTTGCCGGATTCTTGTCGATGAATGTGACCACGGAATCGACAATCTGCACACACGATCGCACTCATCTCAGAGGGGCGCCATGAGTAAGGTGTGGCTGGCATTTTGGGTTGCCCACCTTCATGACTGCATCGTCCGCTGCATCCGTGGACGCAATCGAAACCGTAACGTCTGCCATGCGGTGCCCGTCTTTCCACCTGTCCAGTACATCGTCGGCACCGTCGGCAGGCAGGGCGACGTTCTCGGGAGCTTCTTGTTCGAGATGGACTACGAGTCCCTGCTGCATGATTGAGTAGTCGCGCGTGCTGATAGCCCCATCCCAGGTGATGAAGACGCTGCGGCTGTAGGCCTGTACTTGCTGTACAATGGCAGCCGCGAGCTGCTCCACATTTCCCAATGGTTCCGATGCCACCAGCTTCGCCAGCGTCACGGGCTCGGCACCCGCCGATAATTGCTGGTATGTGCTGATCATCAAGGCGTTGATGTCATAGCATCGGTACCGTGTGAGGCGACGCGCGAGAACACGACCTACAGCAGTCTTCTTGGGGCCCAGACCGACTATCCACAGCGAGCAGCCCTTGAGCTTTTCGCTCAGCTCCTTTGCCTTTTCGTCCCTGCCCCATGCATCTGCCAGCTGTCCGGGAGGAATATTGTCGACGGCTTCAGGCGGAAACGCCTGGCTGTCGGACAAGCGTGCCAGCGCACGTCGACGGGGACCCTGCACCTTCGCCGAGTCACCTAGTGGCTTGGCCAGCCAGCTCGCGGCCACATGCGTGCAGCCGAGCAACATCACCGGCACAAAGCAACGAAGGACGCCAGTGGTCCTTGGAGACTGTCGGCCCACCATGGACGCTCACGGCGCAAGGGCGAGATGACGGCGAGATCCCTGCGAAGGGAGTTGCGTGCTCCCTGTGAGACGCGCGACGCATGTACATTACCGTCTAGGCAGATCTAGGTCTCGCAGTTCCGCGTCTTTGTTAATACGAATTTTCTCGTGTTGTTTCTCGCGCCTTTTTATGCACTTGGAGACTGATGGAGCCCTAGTCCTTCAATGGAGTCCTTCGACGACTTCTGCTTGCCGGACGAAGTCTTCATGGCCGTGTGTGACCTCCTGCCCGGAGCGCCGCCGCTACCGCAGGCAGGGCTTGCATCGGCGGCACCAGCGCTTCCTGCGCCCCAACCCGCTGTAGCAGCTCCACCGAGCATGTTTGAGGTTTTCCTACCTCCAGGCCCGCTGCCACTGGTGCCTCCAGCAGCAATTTTATCGGCAGCGCCATCGCTTGCAGCACCAGCGGCAGCGCCAGCACATTCGGCCGGAGGGGCAGCCGGCGCGTCATACCATGCAGCGTTAGGCGAGGCGCAAGTCGTGCGAGCTCGGATGGCCCAAGTCGAGGCGGAGCTGCAGCAAGAGCGTAACCGCGTTGGCCAGATGGCTGCTGAGCTCCAAGCGCTACGCGGCGAGAAGAACGCTGGTTACGAGACGGAGATTCGCCGGTTGAGCTCCGAGCTTATTTTCAAGGAAGACGAGGTGGTGCAGGCTATGGCGGCCAAGGCACAGCTGCAAAAGCAGCTTGACGAGCTGCAAAGCAATATGCTCCAGGGGCATGGTACCTACAAGGACCCCGCAGCCACTGGCCAGCAGCACGCCATGCCACCACCGAAAGAGGTGCCAGCCGCGCGCGCTGTTCCGGGCTCCGTGGCGCCTCGGGCCAACCCGCGCATGGCGGTCGGAAGCGCTGTTGGCGGCATGGGCCCGATCACAGGCACATCGCCGCTTTTCCACTCGCGCTCGATGCGTCCGTCGCCTTCGGCATCGAGCACGCGCAAGCGCCAGACGGCCGGAGATTCCTCACCTGGCAGGGCACCTCTCCCGGATGGCGCGACCATCGTTTGGTCCACTTCTGGTCCACCGCCGCCAGCAGCACCCGCACCCCGAACTGCTGTGCTGCGCCCCGCGTGCCATGCCGCCACCGCTTGCCACGCCGCTGCCGCACAGCCACCACCGCACTGTACGATAGCGCCACCGCCTGCCGCGCACGTGCCAGCAAGCAGGTCTTGCGATCACGTCGGCGTGCACCCGGACGAGGACACGCCAGTTGCGGAACTTCATGACACGTCTACACCAAAGGCTGTTGCACCAGGCATGCCGACTTGCTGGCCACATACAATGACGCCGCACATGCACTCGCCGTTCGAGCCAGAGAATCGTGCACGCCGTGCGGCCGCGTCGGACGGCGTGGCCCCCGTGGCAGCCGTGTCTCTGGATTCCTCTGCACAGCAAGGGATGCTTCTCGTCTCGCGGCTACTCGCCCGCTCCGACTCGAACTTGCGCCGCCTCGTATTTGAGCCGACGCTACCCACGGTCCGTGATGCCCTCGAAGGTGTAGCGACGTTGCCGCATCAAAATCTCGCATCGCGCCTGCTGCTGGCAGTGCAGTTGCTGCTGACGGGGGGCGAGGCGAGTGCGCCGCTGCTCGTGCAGGCGCTATCCCCACATTTGGTGCTTCCTGCCGCAGCCACCGTCTCCGGTGCCGACACGTTAGTGCATGCAAGCTGGCGGCTTTTGTCGCACCTGCTCATTGAGAGCGACTCGTGTCGCCAGTGCGTGCTGCGAGGGTGGTTGACGGATCCCTCCGCATCGCACGATGAGCACACCCACTTCCCTACAACCATCGAGGTTGCGCACGGCTGCTGTGTGGAGGTGCTCCCAGGGGTTTGCCGACTCATCGAGCATATGAGCCATGCGGCCGAGTACGACCTGCTGCTACCTACGCTGCGAGGGCTTTCCGCTCTCGCGTGGACCGGGACCACCGCTTGTCTGCCGTGGCTGCGTGCCTGGCTGAGCAGCGAGAAGCGCGGCGGCATGGAGGTAGCACCGACTTTCAGCAGGCTGCTCAGCGCAGCCATGCCTTGGAGAGTTCGCCTCGAGTCGCTCGGGCTCCTTGGCTATACTCTGCAGAGCGAAGAGGCATTCGAGGCCTTCGCCACATCGGTGAGCTCGCCATGGGCCAGCCCAGCCACGCTTGTGGCTCTTGCCCTCAGCGCACGCGCCTCAGATGGTACGGACAAGTGCGAGTCTGGGATCGTCAATGATGACGACGGCCTTGGGACTACTCTCTCGCCCGAGGCGACGCTTCGCCAGGCTTCGCTCCGCCTGCTCTCGTCGCTCGTCGCTCGCCATGCTGGCGCATCGGAGCTTCTGCTCGCCCCTGCACTTGGCCTCGCCCTCCCCATGCGGCTCGTCTCGATGCTCCAATCACAGGTGCACGCGCTTCTGCGCCTGCATGGCCGGGAGCCGAGCATCGGCGAGCTTGAGCTCGTCAGGGAGAGCGTGTTGCTGCTCCTTGAGCTCGCCAGGGGCCCCACGAGCATGCAACAGGCACTTGAGGGCGGCTCGTGGAGTGCAGATCTCACCAGCGCCACCCTTTGCCTCGTGCGCAACGAGGTCCATCCGCAACTTGCAGACCTCTCGATGCCTGCCAAGCTCCTGCAGAATGCAATGGTGCGCGTGGCGTGATACACGTTTTTGCTCCAAGGGGCGAAGTGGGGTCGGTCCACACTCGCGCAGGCCGCCGGCGCGCGAAGCCGGTGTGTTTCAAAACACACCTCACCGCACCCAGGATCGAGGATGCCTAGACGCTTGTCACGCTAGACGCCCTAGATGAACCCTTGAATAGCTTGATGAACCCTAGATGTTCCCCCACAGACAACACAAATTGGCGCTCAACCGGAACCGCCGCGTCCATCCATACATAGCGCCCACACTAGTAAGTTCGGCAATGAAGTTCGGACTTGGGACTGAGCCCACGCACGCGGCGGCCCTTTTCGCACGAAGGCGGGGCGGTCGATGCAAGCATCACCTTATGGTGGACGGCACTCAGGACGGCACCACTACGGCACCACCGACCACCACCGCCGCCCCGGGCCTAGAACCAACTGTTCACGGGAGGCCGGCCCCGCCTCCAAGTCCCCTAACACGTACCATTCACAGCCAACGGTATTCGTAACACAGACAAACTTTTCCATGGCGGCGGCACACACAGCGTTCGTCCGCGGTGACTTCTCTGACGCGGCGAGGCAGTATGGACTTTTGCTCGACTGCAATTCTCTCAGCTTGCAGGAGCGAATCGTACTGCTTTGTAATCGTGCCGCCGCGTACGCTGCGATGGATCTGAACCGGAAGGCTCTGAACGATGCAGACGCAGCACTCGCATTGGATGCTGGATGCTTACGTGCGCTGTTGATCAAGGGGCGCGCGAGCATGGAGCTCGGGCGAACGGACGTGGCCGTTGACACATGGGCTCGCGGCGCATCGGCCATCGATGGCGATGTGGTTCTGGTGGCTGAAATGGCCAAGCTCGTAGCTCAACAAGCAGCACCCAAATCAACACCAAAATTAATGCCCATAATGCCTATGCCACCACCTGCGCCACCACCTTCGCCACCTTGTTTGCCACCACCTGCGCCACCACCTGCACCACCACCTGCAGCCCTTGAAGCAACCAATGGCGTCCGAGACGAGAAGATTGCCATTAATATGCGCCAAGCAATCACGCTCTTTAACGCCGGAAAGAATGTTGAGGCCATAAAGCTCTTTACTAACATCATCAAGGTAGCACCGCATCACGTCGGTGCCCTCTCCGGGCGCGGCACTGCGCATGCGATGGATGGCGATCTCGAACTGGCCCGACGTGATCTCGATGCGGCCCAGGAACTAAGGCCCAGAGATGTCGACTTGATGGCTCGCAGACTGCAGGTCTTGCAGGCCCTGGGCGAGCGTGACCTTGTCATCGTCGTGGCAACCGAGGTGCTCGCCGTCGATGCTCGTGACATGAATGCGTTGTTCATGCGTGGCAAGGCGTACCACGCGCTCCAGAACTATAGGCGCGCTGTGCTCGATTTTGAAGCTTTGCTGCACATTGCCCCGGCAGGGTCGACTGCTATCTTCAATTTGCTCGGCACTTCTCTCGCTGCTATGGGTCGATGCGCGGAGGCAATCCGGGCATATGAAGAAACGCTGAAACTCGATCCTTCGCTCAAAGAGGTTTACATCAACCTGGGCCAGGCGTGCCGTGATTTGGGCCAAGTTCATCAGGCCGAAGTGCACTTCTCACGAGCAGTGGACATGCAGCGAGGCTTCGTGCATTCACATTATCGACGAGCATTGCTTCGGCATGTCGTGGGCCGAACAGCGATGGCAATCGAGGACTTGATCGAGGTCGTGCGCATCGAACCGAGCCACATGGAAGCCCGAGCCCTGCTCGCTATCTCCTACGCTGCATGCAATGACTTCGAGAGAGCAGCGCAAGCGTTTGAGCAGCTACTTGAGCGCGACCCACAGCACCCCGCATATCACCAGTACGTGTTCACGCAAATCCTCTGCTGTGAGCTCGACGCGCCGCGCTCAGCACGACGCATCTGCTCTCTTGTACCAGCGGAAGTGAAGCTCGGCATGTGCAAACAACTTCCGGCCGCCACGTCAGCAGCTGCCAGCAAGGCGAGCCTAGCCGAGATCAAAAAGTCCCTTGGCACTTCTGCCCGAGCGTCTGTCGGAGATGCACGCTCTGGGGATGTGACTTCGCTCCTCCTCGCGGCGCGGCCATTCGGGACGTTAATGCAGGTTCGCCTTGCTGGCTTCGTAGAGAACCTGCGCTTGCAACGGCAGGCCGGCCTGGCCGTGCTGGACGTTGCACAGCAGCTTCGCCTCCTGTGGGCACAAGGCCTAGACAAGTCGAAGACATATGGGTGGCGCAGCGCGTACGACGTGGCTGTGTGCTGGAGACAGCTGGGTGAGCCCAATGACAACGTTTGGTGGATCGACGGCATGCCTCGGCGTGACTTCGAAGAGGGCTTTGGCTCGCATACGCCCATCCTGAAGGGCCAGCACGAGACCGTTCGCTACTATCCTCACTATCCTCGTGTCTTTAGTGCAATGAAGGCCCTGGCTGCACAGCAGTGGCTGTTGGACGACGAGCAGAAGGCAGAGCTTGCGCGTGCCAAAGACTGCCTTGACATCCGGCGGCTACGAGGACGGGATGACTATGTGGTCAGCCCGTGCGGCGGATTCATCAGTGGTCAGCTCGAGGGCACTCGTCTCACTGTGCAAGATCGACCACCTGAAGGTGTCGATGTATCCATTCGAACACCTCTGACGCCGAGCCGATGGTCCGGCTACCACCTCGAAATGCAAGCTGCGTGGGAGCACGTGTGCGACGTAGCTGTGCCTTTGCTTGCGGCCCGCGGTGATGGTCCGCCCAACGACGCTTTCGTCAATGCTGTGTTACGCATCACATTTTTCTGGTACAATTTCATGCCTTTGACGAGAGGCTCTGCAGCAGTGGGTTGGACTTTCCTCATGGCGCTGCTTCTTGCCTGTGGCTTCGAAGTGGATTCGCAGGCACCTGATGGAATCTCTCTTGATTGGGAAGCTATTTTGACCCCATCCCCGTACGATTTTATTGCAGCGACACGCACCTGGTTGTTGCCCATCTGCAGACGTCGCAAGCAGTCAGTGGACGAGCTGCCATCAGTGGCTAACACCATCGCAACGTACCGCCAGATGCTCGACGCGCTCAACATACCCGACCAATTCTACATGTAATCCGAAATTATGTGCTCGCGATGCTGGCTTAAGTCCATGGCGACCGTCCAAAATGCCTCTGTGCGGCTGTGCGCTGTCACTGCCACTGGTGTCAGAGTAACTTCAAGAGTAAGTTGGTGTATGTGCCGGCCGCTGTGACGCGTCCGGTTTGACTTTGGGGGGATTGAGTACCAACGCGCAAAGCGTGCTTACCACTAATAGTTAATTAGTTATCGTACGGAACCACACTAGACATTTCTTGCACAGAACGCGTCACAGAGCCCCGTCGCCGACGCCGCGGCCATGCGCGCGCATGGGCTGCTCCTCGTCTGTTGTCTTCCGCTAGTGCATACAGGGATGAGAAGGGCAGATCGCGCTGCGCTCGTCCAGCTATTCCGATTGCTTGGTGGCCCATACTGGACGCACAACGAAGGTTGGGACCCGGATGGTGGAACAGATCCGTGTGACATGAACACGAGATGGAGAGGCGTTGGCTGCATTGACCCTTGTGACTTCTACCGCGACGGAGCTGACTGCGCGTTCGGCCGTGTCACGGCGCTGAACCTGCGTGATAACAACCTTACGGGCTCAATCACGAACTGGACGGGAATTGGCGACCTGCACAACCTAACGTACTTGGACATGTCGTTGAATGCAATTTCTGGCTCCCTACCTGCCGAAATCGGCCAAATCCAAAACATCGAGATTATCAGCTTATCCTTCAACAAGCTCGACGGGCAGTTGCCAACCACGCTTGGCAATATTAACAGCAACGGCAACGCCAAGCTTGAGGAGATCACGCTCCATCGCAACAACATCACTGGGTCGCTGCCCACTGAAATTGGCCGTCTGACGGACCTCGTGATGCTCAACGTGGGGCTCAACCGCATGATTGGTTCCATACCAACGCAGCTGACGAATCTCACGGCCCTGCAGGTTTTTTATGCTCACGGGATGGGCCTTGAGGGCACGATCCCAGAGGACCTCGGCGCCATGACTGCACTCAGGTACCTGAACTTCTCCGAAAACAACATCTCTGGAACGTTGCCGCCGTCTGTTGGCAATCTTGGCATGCTAAATGATCTGTCGCTCTTCGAGAACCGCCTCTCCGGCTCCTTGCCCCTGGAACTCGGCAACATAGCACCACTGCGCAACTTGCGCATGCAAAACAACATGCTGAATGGCAACTTCACCGAGTTCACAACACTGGGTAACTTGCGCAGTCTGGTAACGCTCGACCTCTACGAGAACGCCATGGTTGGCGATGTGCCCGCATCGCTGCAGAACCTGACATCTCTGCAGTACCTGTATGTCGACAATCAGCACCTTCGCCCAGTTCGCCAACGGTACTGTGGTCAGCGCATACCCAACAATGGAAAGTACAACTGTGCGTGCGGGCATACGCCGATCGAAACCCAGCGCCCTGTTCACTTTTCCCGACTCCCCTTGTCTGTTCGCGTCGCACAACTGATGGCGTCGGCAAACGCGTGGGCAGGGATCATCGTCCGTCACGACTATGTGCAAATGACATCCATGGTGTGCGAGAACATGCACGACACCAACTTTGCGTTCAACTCGCTGCAGGTCTCCGGCGTGTATCCGGACTGAACCAGGGCATGCGCGAACATGCCAAGAGACGCAAGCAAGGCCAGGCTTGTGTTCGAGATGGGTTGCCAGCTCTGCGATCTCCTCCGTACACTATACTCCTCCCATGAATCCAATCGGCACTGCACAACAGGCCTCTTCGGACTGCGCTCAGGGTAAAGGCTAGAGGTAGAGGATTGTGTTCGCTGTCCCTGAGGGCAGTAGGGCGTTGTTCAGTAGTATAGTATTCAGTATAGTATCATAATCATTCGGACTCGCGCCAAGGCGCCATTTGCCCATTTCCCACATTGCGAGCTCGTCCTCGCACCTCGGTATTATAGGAAGGCAATCCCTTATCGAGCTCACGTCATGTAACGTCCACACGTGGGAGAGCATCCTGCTGCAAAAAAGCTTTGCCTTTGCGGATTCAGGTGCGCGGAACGAATGCACAGTTTCAAAACGGCGCAATCGCGAGCTCGTTTGTGAAAAGAGCGACGGCGGCGGCCCGACGATGAGCTGCGCCCTCGCTCCGTTCTTGCTCTCCTATGCTACCTCGCTGCAGCATCAGTTTCAACCATTTACCAGCCCGCACATCCCGTGCTCCAGTAGGCGATGCAGTTGCCCAGTAGTTGCTCTGTTACGTGGCCGGCGCGTCCAGGTGATCACTGACATTGACGACACCATCAAGTCATCTGGCGGCGTAGCCCTTGGCACCATACCCCTTGGTGGCGTGGACACGTCTTTCGCGCGGGGTGCGTGCTACCCAGGCGTGTTCCGCTTCGGTGCAGAGCTTGCGGCGCACGCCATGGGCTCCAGTCGGCCGCCTGCACCGATGGCTGTTTTGACAGCACGAGCTCGTGAGTTTCGGTGGGCACTCGAGATCAAACAATCCGACAAGATCTGTCAGGGTTTCCGGCGGGCAGGCGAGGCGGCTGGGCTGAGTGAGTGGGGCATCGGGCCCGTGCTTTATGGCAGCGTGCAGGAGTGGATCTGCCAGGAGCGGAAAGGATGGCGAAAATTTGAGAACTTCAAGGTCTTGCGTGCAAGCAGCGGCGACTCAGACTTGCGATGGGTGTTCGTTGGTGATAATGGTTCCTCCGAGAAGGACCTCGAAGCGGCTGAAATGATCATCAGCGAGTATCCGCGCGCGCTGCGGGCTGTGTTCATGCACGCAGTTTCTGGCAATGAGCAGCCGGCGACGCTCCCAGAGGTGATTCCCATGCAACTCGGGTCTACGAAGGCTTTGTGGTGGCACCCCTGAATCTGAGCCATGTGCTCTGTGCTCTCGGTGGTGGCGCAGGATAACGACATCGATGGCGTGCCCTTCCGCTACTTTCGAACGTACGCGACAGCCGCATCCAAGGCTGCTAAGCTCGGCTTGCTGAGCAACGCAGCCGCTCATCGTGTCTTGGATGCCGTGGAGGAGGACATGCGCGCTGATCCGATCAACGTATCCCCAGGCAGCACCAATGAGCAACTGCTGCTCGATGAGCTATCCGAAGCACGTTCCGCTCTCAGGTTTTCCATGCCATCCTGGACGAAACGGCTGATGATGAAGCGTTCCTGAGCGAGGGGCCAGCGCTGGTCGTAGAACAGGAGCACGCGCCCCCGAAAGCTGCAGGGGGCCGGTCAGCCCGTGCCACCTCGCGCCTGGCCGCTGCGAAGACCGCGCGTGCTGCCGGGCGGGGTCTCCGCATCGGCGCGGCGACGGAACGATCCCGTATTCTTCTTGTGCGCTAGATACGCGTTAAGCGGCTCCACGGGCGCGGCGGGGCACGCTCGTAGATGGTGCAGCTACGCGGTGCGTCGGCCGTCGCGCGGCCCGCGGGCCGAGCCGCGAAGTTCACGCTGCTTTTTTCGTTACTTGTTCGCGGCGTCTTGTGTGCGCCGACATACACGAGCGCCGTGACAGACTCAAATGCGCGCGCGCCGCACCGGCTCTAGTCTCACCTTCATCTATTCTCACCTTCCTCTATTCTCAATCTCTCTGTGGACTTAGACCCGGGAGCCGAGCCGGGGCCGGGCCGATGTCCCGCCCATTTCCAGGGGGATACGCCACGGGCTTGCACAGCCTGCTGCTGCGGGTATACACCACACCATCGCCCGATGGACTATAAGGTCCTGGGCGATGGACGCAGGACGGTGGCACGACGCGCGTAGATCCAATAGGCGAAGCCACTCGCTTCGTCAGCATCAATCCGCAAAGAATGGCTAACACAGAATCGTTCGACTCTGCTGATAGTCGACGAAGCTTGCGGGCTTGCAAATCCGTTCACACATGCGCACTCGTGGCGTGCGTCAGGTTCGTCGTGAAGTGGTAGCTGACATTGCGCCCCAGTTTATCGGAGGGCTCCTCAAATTGCGAGGTGATGCGCGCATCTAGGCGCACGAGCACGCCGTGGGCCACGGGGAAGACGACGGGCAGATGCCAGTCCTGCTCGAGCGACTTGCCATAATAGCCGTACGACAGCTCGTGCTGTGGTGGAACGAGCGCGGGCACATTCGCACTGCGCTGCAGCGCCTCTGCGTGGGTGAGATGAAGGTTGGCACGATTTTTTAGTGACAGATTGCACCGCGGGTTGAGCGCCACCGCGGACGCAAAGTATTGGAGCGCCTGCTCCATGCGTCCGTCGTCCTGGCAAGCGGCGCCGAGGTTGTTGAGCGCACACGAGTGCAGCAGCCGGCCGTCAGGCGACCTCACGGGCGGCGCCTCGTCCATCGCATTCTGGTAGCACGAGATCGCTTCCGCGCTCAGCCCGAGCGCCTTGTACGCGTTGCCGCGATTGATCAACGCAAACACGATCAGGTGCGGAGCTTCCATCGCTGCGGCGGCGAATTCGGCCGCAGCACCGTAGAAATCGCGCTTGTCGAATAGCTCGTTGCCTCGGCAGAAGTCGCGCACGTGGTGTGCGCTGTGCTCGTCGACGCGCGAAGGCCGTATAACGCCCTCCGGCATAGCGACCTTATCGGCAAATTTCTTCTTCATGTCGGCCTCCATCTTCTGCAGCTTGGACGAGTCAAACTGCGGTGTTTGGCGCACCTTGCCCTTGCCATCAGGTTCGCACGGTTTGCCGGTATCGCGCCGGCGGCCAAACGCGTCCTTCACTTCCGTGCGCTGCGCTCCGATCGCCTCAGTCACGCCCTCCTTGAATCCGCGCTCTGTTGGAGGCACAGTCACCAGAGGCTCGGCGAGCACCGATGTCCGGGAGGCCTGCAGCGCGTCTGACACGCCGGTCGGGATGGCGGGGTCCTCCTCGCCACGGATCACCTTCTCAAGCTTTTCCTTCCAGTAGCCGATTTTAGCAGAGGTGTCGAGCCCTCGAGCCATGCTGGAACCCAACAGACGCGACTCGAATCGAAGGACTTCGTCAAATTCCGCAAGAATGATGCTTCCTGTCCTTTTCTTCTTGGCTTGGGTGCCCTTGCGACCGCCAGCGCTAGCACGTACGTGCGTGCGCACCCCGTCCACATATCTGCTCACGACGGGACCGAGCACCATCAGCAGCAGCGGCGTGCTCGCCACAGGCCCGGGCGCATTGGCTTCACAGCTGCAGACAGGCAAAGCTTTGCCTCTGCGTGTCATGGTGGCTGGAGGCGGCATAGGTGGACTCTGCGCGGCGCTCGTGCTCAAGAATCAGGGCTTTGATGTTAGCGTCTTCGAAAAGACGGAGACCTACAAGCCGTTCGGAGGTCCCATCCAGATCGCGAGCAATGCCCTTGAGTCTCTGTTGCGCATCGATGCGGGCGTGTACAAGCAGATCATGTCGCAGGCGACGGTGATCGGCGATCGTAAGAATGGTCTCAAAGACGGCTTGAGCTCAGAGTGGTTCGCCACCTTTGACCTCTACTCGCCGGCCAAGGCGCGTAATCAGGATGTGTCTGTCGTGATTGACCGGCCCAAGCTGCAGGACATTCTGCTGAGCGCCATCGGCGACTGCGTGCAGACGGGTGCGGAGGTCGTGGGATATGAGCCCAGCGCCGCCAACGGCCGCGTGATCGGTATCCTCAGTGATGGCACGCGCCACGAGGCCGACATGCTCGTGGGTGCAGACGGCATATGGTCCAAGGTGCGCGCCGTGTTAGACCCCAACCCCAAGGACCCTGTCTGGTCCGGGTACACGTGCTTCGCGGCGATCGCCAACTGCGTTCCGGATGACATCAAAGAGGTGGGCTACAAAGTCTACCTTGGCAGCCGCAAATACTTCGTCTCCGTCGACGTGGGCGGCGGCCGCGTGCAGTGGTATGCATTTCTCAACGTGCCGCCCAAGTCGCTCTCGCTAGCGCCGGGCGATCAGTTGCGCTGGCTCAAGGAGACCCAGTTCAACGACTGGAGCCCGGAGGTGCATCAGCTGCTGGATAGCACACCCATCGAGGAGGTCGAGCAGCGCGACCTCTATGATCGCATCCCCGAGCTCCGCTGGGCCTCGGGCCGGGTGTGCCTGCTCGGCGACGCGGCGCATCCTATGATGCCCAACCTCGGGCAGGGCGGCGGCATGGCGATCGAGGACGCGCTCGTACTGGGACAGGAGCTGCGTCGCATTGGCACCCCGGAGGCGGTGCCGCTCGCGCTCACCAAGTACAACAACAACCGCGTCGTGCGGGCTGCTGCCGTCCAAGGCATGTCGCGCCTCTCGAGCGCGATCCTCTTCCAGTACAACCACCCTACGGTCGTGGACTCCGTCTGGCCGCCGCGGATACGCAACGTCGGGCCGCGTTCCCTCATCACGCGTGCATGCCAGGGCTTCCTCGAACGTGTCGCGTTTCCGCTGCAGTTCGAGTTCCTGTTCTCTTTCCCGGGAAAGATTCTCGATCCGCAGGTCTTTGCCCCCGCCACGTCTGGTGACTTTGCCGCACCTGATGCGGTTAAGAAAGACAGAGCTGGGCCGAGCACGCGCGGCGTCGCGGAGAGGACGTTGGCGCAGACGAGCTTCAAGGATTGGCTAGCCACTTACTGGTAAGCTCAGGACAGTCGATCTCGCCTTGATGACCATAGATGGCTGCGCGCAGACACGCCGCGCGCGCGGCTTGTATCGAGCTAGCGACCTTACTGCGCAGCAGTCGCACAGTTAGCTCACGTGGTCTCAAACGGCAACGCGCCGCCTCACCGAACAAGTGGCCGCGCGCGCGGGCCGAGCTTGGCGGGGGCGGACGGCCGAGAGACACCCGCGCCCCGCCGGCGGCCGGCGCGCGGTCCGCACACGTTCGGTCCCGGGCCGCCCCTATCGCCTATGCCGCAATGATTGGCCGCGTCCGCTCGGCGCGCCGCGCAACGAGCTCCGAGCTCGACCGTGCGCCGCCCGCTCGACGGCAGTCGTAGCGCCGGATGAGCGGATCGCGGCATATACGTTTGTCCGCACACAGACCGGACGCCGACCTCGAGCACGCGCGGACACGCAGCGTCGGCGAGCACGGAGGTCCGCGGGATGGCCGCTTGAAGACGCCCACGGAGTAATGTTGCCGATGCGTGCGTGCGCACCACCAAAACTATACACACTTCTGCACGGTGAAAGTACTAAAATGAACGTCCAAGTCATACGCGCAGCGTGACTCAAGTGCGCGCGCCAAGCCGGGCCAAAGGGCCACAGCGGTTCCGGGGCTCCGCGCGGGCGGCGCGCTGGCCGCGTGTTTGACGGGCGGCGCTACGACAGGCACGCGGACTGAACGATGGGTGAGGCAGTCGACAGGCTGCTGCCATGCGACGCGGGCAGAGCGAGTGTCGCTCAAGGCCCAGCCTTGAACGAGTGCTTGTACGTCATGATTCGCATGAACTCGTCCTCGTTCACCTCGCCATCGCCATCGAGATCGGCCTTGTTGATCATCTCCTGCAGCTCTTCATCGGTCATGTTCTCGCCGAGCTCGCGCGCCACACGCTTCAGATTGCGGAACGAGATCTTGCCCGTCTCGTCATCGTCGAAGAGCTTGAAGACGCGTCGAATCTCCTCCGGCGAGTCACGGTCGCCCATCTTGCCTGTCATCATCTCCACAAATTCCTCAAAGTCAATCGTGCCTGAGAGCGGGCGCGCCACGTCCGTGCTCAGCTTTCCAGACGCACCCTTCTACCGCAGGAATGCCATCTCCAGAAGCGCAAGAAGCGTGCCAGGGTCTTCGCTAGGGTGCCAACACGCCTAATGCAGCAGCGCACAGCAAGCGGCACAGAGGGCGGGCGCAGCGCACCGGAGCCGTCCAAGTCGATGTCGGCGATCATTTTGCGCACCTTCTCCTTCTTTGAGTCGAAGCCGAGCGCACGGAGCGCCACCTGCAGCTCCTTGGTGTCGATGGTGCCGGAGCCATCCGTGTCAAAGAGGTCGAATGCTTCACGCAGCTCCTGCATCTGCCACTCCGGGATTCCTGGCCGTGCTGCGACCGCGCCGCCCGCCTTCTTGGCTGAGGCCGGCGCGCGCACCATCGGCGATGCCTTCTTACCGTACGGTTGAGAGTCCATGGTGGCTGGAGCCTGCTGCGCAACGAAGCACAGAGATGGGCGATCAGGCAGAGCAAGAGCGGAGACTGCTGAGCAGGCTACTGGCGCCGACACACGGGATAGGCGTGGCGTGCACGTCATCGGCATGGTCAAGGGTCAGGCAAGCCGCATGCGCCATGAAGTGTGTTGCCGTCCGGCGCGGCGCGCGCAGAGCCGTCGGCACCTTAGTCACCCGCCAAGTGGTTTTTCGACCGGTGCAAGATGTGTGAACGTACCAGACCGCCTGGTGTACAGTCTGTGAAACGCTAGACGCGGGCCTTCCACCCAAGAAACGTTTACGCGAACTCACACACCGAGTGCGGCTCATGCCCTAACCGTGCCCGTGTAGCATGGGAGAGCGCATTACGACGCACGCTGACACTCGTACTGTACGCTGCATACGAGCCATACAGCTTGACAACCTTGGTGGGCAGCGCGGGCCAGAGCTCGTCGACCGCCGCCAGAGAGCGACCATGCCGTCCGGGCCGCTCGGCGCTCGCATGCAGAGAGCG
>Ga0180443_100005_pt1 | contig 210607 bp, 188 predicted proteins | sample ChrtobMetP5_32mM_FD_119753 | JGI IMG/M metagenome (GOLD analysis project Ga0180443, IMG submission 119753) | Chrysochromulina tobin associated microbial communities from unialgal haptophyte culture, Seattle, Washington, USA - P5_32mM MetaG | ecosystem: Host-associated > Algae > Haptophytes >... | reverse complement strand
GAATTTTTCATCAATCTTCGAAGATGTACTGCACGAAGGAATTGCAGACGGCATTTTGCAGGAATTACCAGAATGCCCAGACGATGATGCTGATGAAGCCTCATCTGATGCAGCTTCAGATTCTACAGTTCACTAAAAGGATCAGCATATGTGGATAATCACGAAAATTGGGTTTTTTAGCATTGTTCAGAAGCCATGGAACCAGCCAGACGATAGCCTAACCGTCAGAGCAAGAGCCCGTACAGACTTAGAAAATCTGAGAGCCTACCTGCCCGACATGTCTGAAATTATAGCAAGTGAGGATAGCGATTACCGCTACAGAGCTACCGCCGATAGAGAAGCCGTGATGGCGGCAATGTCCAAGCTGACTGCCGATATAGACTATGACAATTTCAAAAATGAAGCGGCTTCACGACAGGGCTATGCCCGAGCTGCCATATATGGCGAAGTCTGGGAGGTACTCTATAAATTACAGAGTGGCTGATTTGAAGAACAGCAGAACCAAATGTTCTGATCACGGACGGTGTGTCCTATTGTGGCATGTGACGACTGTTCTTATTGCTTATTCATGTTAGGGCTTCGGGCGTGAGAATGCGCGTTCTGTGGAGATAAATGTGAAGTACCTATTTTTAGTTATTTTAATGCTTTCTCCGCTCCCGCTTGCCGCCAAGACCCCGCCCGCCGATGTGATATTGGAGGAGGCTAACCAATACACAGTAAAAATACGCAGAGGCAGCACCGTTGGCTTAAATGAGGATGATGGCACATCGGTCCAAGCCACTGGCTTCCTAGTAGACAGAACCCGCGGATGGATACTCACAAACGCGCATGTAGCCAGTCGCTCGCCGGCTACGCTCACCGTTTCCTTTAAAGGCGAAAAATACATTTCAGCGCGCCGCATTTTTGTTGATCGCCTTTTAGATGTGGCGGTTTTAGAGGTCGAGCCGTCCGAGCTTCCGGCGAATGCGCTTGCTGCTGAATTGGAATGTAAGGACCTACCCAAAATGGGTTCTGCTGTTGCGGTTTTTGGGCATCCTGGTGACTTCTCGTACACGGCTACTCGCGGTATAATTTCGAGTATCTCGTGGATTTTTCCTACCGAGCAGATCCAAAGTGATGCAGTAATTAATGGTGGAAACTCAGGTGGCCCGTTGATTGACCTTTCAACAGGGCGTGTTGTTGGCCTTGCCGCGGCAAGTTACAGAGACACAACAGACACGCATTCTGTCGCTGTTTCGCTATCGGAACCGATGCCGCCAATCTGCGAAATACTAAATCTTTTGAAGTCCGGTCGTGATGCACGCTTCCGGCAATTACCTGTCTCCTATGCAACTGCTGAGGATGACGACCGTCCGATCGTTGCAGCAGTCTTTGACCGAAACTCAGGACTGAAAATCGGAGATCGAATTGTTGCCGTCAATGGATATCGCAATATCCGAAATACCTCGGTTCTTGCCGCGCGATTGAGAGGCATTGAAGGCGCCGTCAACGTAACAATCGAACGCGAACAAAAAGAAATGAACGTCAACGTGGTAGCGACGGCTATGCAGGAGGTTACCAATACCCGTTCCATTTTCATCTCAGGTTTGGTGATTTCTAATCAATGGAAGCTTGATAACGCTGAGCTGCCCGATGTGACCCAACCTATCATTGATTTCGTATATCCAGGTTCTGACGCAGAGATGACGAAAGCAACCCCAGGTTATCATGTGGCTGCGGTTAACAACCTTACTTTTCGAACTCTAGAAGAGCTTTTCCAATATCTGGAAAGCCTGCCAAGTGACACTGACGTCAGTTTCGTCTTGCAAGCTGCTTCTGAAATCAACCCATTTCTCAAACAGTATCATTACGTGACGCTGCCGAAAGGGGAGCTCTACTGGATCGATGTATCCCAGGCGGCGGAATGATCTGATGAATGTTAGACTAGTTAAAGTGGAGTGTTTTTATAAAATAAATATTGGCTATTATTCCTTCGGTGGTTCGTGAAAAAATCGCCTGCCGCAGCAATTCTGCTGCTGGATATTTTGGAAGCGGGCCTCATCGGCGTTGCGATTGTGCTTGTATGTGCACCAACAGTGAACCTTAAATTCCGTCAATGTAGCATTGGCATGCCTCTCGCGGCACTTAGTTTTAAAGTAGATAGCCTCCTATCAAAGCACTTCAAAGCCTAATGCTATCACCCCTGTGTCGCCCGCTAGAGAAATAAGGTAAAGTTAGGGCTGCGACAGGCGTTTGGCAAAAATATCTTGCGGGGGTCAAAGAAGTTAAGAGATGTTGAGCATCCCATTCTGCGCAGCAACGGGCCTCCCTAGGTCAAATGGGGACATACAGGACCAATGCAGAGGTAGCGATGGACGGTATTTCTTGCAAGTTAGCCCTTCATAATGCAGCAAAAGAATCTCGAGCAGAGGGTCAATTAAAAAGCAATGCATTGCTTCTAGAAGCTCTTTGCGATCGATAAGAAGTAATCTACGTGTCGACGAGAGATGGCGAGCTAAGCAGAGGGATAGTGCGAATTAGATGTTCGTAGAGGCGGCCACCGGCGTTTACGCTGCGTTAGGAATAGGAAAGTTAATCGGCCAGGATGGAAATTCTTGTTTAGTCGAGTTTTTTGACGCGCCTGGAGCCGAACGGATCGTCCATCGCATCGATGAGGAATGCCTCCGCCAAGCGACTGTTAATAAGCAAACCCGTGTCTATTATTTTGACTATCAACTTGGGCGATGGTTGGTTGGCTTATTGCTAGAGGATCAAGGAACAAAACATCTCATTGTGTTCTCGCAAATCGATCATAGGCTGCTCGATGTAGAAGACGTCTTTGTGCGATGGTCACCCGCGATTAAAGACCCTTCAGTGTATTTGTCATACGGCGTCAACGAAAGCCTAGAATTCTGTGATGCGCGCAGTTCTTTTGTGCGTTCACAGATACAACAACGCGCAGCGTCATATGGCATATCGGCTTTACTCTCATGCGCAATTGAATTGGAAGCTCACCAAATCGAAGTCGTCAGGCGGGTTCTTCAGGACCCTGTGCAGCGCTATCTCCTTGCTGACGAAGTCGGCCTTGGCAAAACCGTTGAAGCCGGAGTTTTGATCCGCCAATGCGTCCTGGATACCGATCAAAATTGCGTAATCCTTATCATTGTCCCCAATTCTCTCGTTGATCAGTGGCTCGGAGAGTTATGCAGTAAATTTTTCCTGGGCCGTTTCTTATATCGGCAAGACCCCCTTATTCACGTCCTCGCTCTCGGCGATGATGAAAACATAAAAAAGATTTTACCAAAGGTAACTATGCTAGTGATCGATGAGGCACACCACCTCACCGACATGGAATTTGGAGGACGCGGGGGTATTTATGCCGATATTGCTCGCACCGCTCCGAAGATAGAGCGAGTTCTTCTGCTGTCCGCAACGCCTGCGTTACATAATGAAGTCCGCTTCCTAGAAATGCTTCACTTGCTTGATCCCGCCGCCTATCCTTTAAATGGCCTAGAAGCGTTTCATAAAAAAGTTTCTGGGCGACAGTCACTTGCTCAAATCGTTGCGGGACTCACGCCTGAAAATCTATTTTTTCTCGGCGATACAATCGATCAACTTGCCCCTTGGTTTGCCGAAGACGATTTACTCAGAACCTATGCTTATGATCTCAAAGAGGTTGTTGAAACGATACCTGATGAGGATGACCCTGAATTAATAGATGGGATCAGCCGACTTCATTCGCATTTAAGTGAAGTGTACCGCTTGCACAGGCGCATACTTAGACACCGCAGAGTAAATCTTATCGATCTCATCCCGGACCGTGGCGGTTTAGAAGTTGTCCATTATACATGTATGGACAGATCAGCACTGATGTCGGCGATAGACAATTGGCGATTTGAGGAGGTTACGAAACTCGATGCTAATAATGATGATGCTATCAAAGACGCTAGGACAAAGGCCTACAAGCAAGTTCTAAACCGCGCCTCTCAATACGCTAACTCGTTCCCTGGCGCGATTGGATTTTTCGCCCAGAGATCGGATATTGTCGGAGATGTTAAAAAGTTTGGTTTAGTAGCTAGGTTGTTGGGACAGGCCGATCTTTTCGAAAAAAGGTCGGATGCAATGATAGAGGCGTTAGTTCCTCACCTAGATTCCAAAACACAATGCATCATATTCTGTTCGGACAAGCAGACAGCAGATTCTTTGACTTCAAAGATGAAACGTCGGCTGACTTTTCAAGTAGTTCGACACGATCCTAAAGACAAAATGCAAAATGCTGGTTATGACGTCCTCGTCTGTGACCAGAAGGCAGAGGAGGGGTTGAACCTTCAAGGCGGTAGAAAAATCCTTGTTCACTATGACCTACCTTTTAACCCAAACCGGGTAGAGCAACGCTTGGGGCGCGCCGATAGATATGGTGCAAAAGAACCAATTCGCTCGATGGTTCTCGTATGTAACAAAGATCCAATTGAAATGGAGTGGGTGAACTATCTAAACAAAGCTCTAAAATTGTTCAATCGCTCTGTTGCAAGTCTTCAATACCTCATAGCCAAGACAGAAGTAAATCTTTATTCTGCACTCTTCACCGACGGTGCCGAGGCGCTTTTAGATCTCATCTCCATCAGCAGCGATGATACCGGGACGATCGATCAAGAATTAAGGGCGCTTGAGCAACAAGATGCTCTTGATGCCTTAGGCACACCTCCCTTGGGGGTTGTCGATGACCTTGCCCGTGTTGATCAAGCCTGGCGGTCTCTTGCCGATGATGCGACACGATGGCTCGAGAGATCTCTTCGTTTTGGCATCGACGAAGATCAAAATTTGCAAAGCACACCAACGGATCAACACTCCAGGACACTGCCATTATTTCTTGACAACCCTCCAAAGCGCGCCTCAGTGGCTGCGCAAGGAGGTATCCTTAGATATGTGTATTCGGACAACGAACCCGCAACCCTGCTTCCGCGAACAGCCTTTTGGTCCAACTGCAAGGAGGCGCTTGACGTCCAATGGGATGCAACGGGCAAAACAACAATCCGAACATTTCCATACACATTTAGTCGCCAGACGTCGCTAGCACAAAGCAGCGCCATTATTGGCAGTGGGGTGAGCCTTCTTAGATATGGCGATCCCCTTATGTCAGGTGTAACGGCACTCACTGAACGTGGTGATTACGGGCAATCATTCGCAATTTGGCGTTATTTGGCAGCACAGGGCCAAGAGTATGAACCAGGAATATATCTAAGGTTCGATTTTATTGTGGAAACGGACGTAGCAATTGCTCTTGGTGCTCTCGATCAACTAAATCGCCGAGATCCCTCGACAATTTCGGCAATCCGTCGGCGTGCAGATATGGCCTTCCCTCCATCATATCACACAATTTGGCTAGATAGGCATTTAGAACGTGTGACAGATGAACAGATACTAAGCCAGTTGCGGAGTGGGCAGCCTTCTTCGCAAGACATCGTTGATATAAACCTTGGACCACGTTGCTGGAAAAATTTGGAGACACTGAATATTCCCGAAGTTACCTACTGGTCGGACTTTTGCGCAGAAGCCAGCAATGCGGCTGGGCTGGTTTTACTTGGAACTGATGATCTACTGGAGCGAATAGCCAAGGCAGAGAGAGTTGCGAAACGTGTCGACTTCGGACGCATTGGTCAACTTAAAGCACGCGCCCAAACAAATCACGATAAGTCAGTTGCAGATGAATTAGCCTTCGAAGATCAAATCGCATCCGCCTTGAGGGATGGTATTCACAACCCTCACATACGTCTTGACACTTTGGGCGCAATTTTCTTGTCAAGTGATCCAAATGCCACCGCTCGCATAAGAGTAGAACCACGATGACCGCCTTCGATTTTGGGGCACTTCAAGAGGCCCTGCTAGATACTACCACTGCGATTGATAGCCCTATTGATCGCGATGGAATTTTCGACCGGATAGGAAAAATTCTGTTGGTTGAGCGCGAAATCGATCGTCTTCAGAGTGCCCCAGACACAATGGCGTTGATCCGACACATTTTGCGCCGCGAAACGTTGCGTTCGGGTTCGCCAGCATTTCTTAGAGTTCCTCGCCGCAGAGGTTGGCCGGCACCCTCTTCATGGTCATCTTTTGGTGTTATCGTTCATGATGCTACAACTGACACGCTACTGATCGAAGCAACCCCTTGGAACCCTGCGTGGTTAGAGAAAAGTGACACCCCGGTATTCGAGGGCGTATTTGAGCAGCGAAACGTAAGGCCAAATTGGAAAAAGCCAATTGACCCCTGTTTTAAGGAAGTAAGTGGTTTTGATACATATGTATCTCCAGGACAGCGCGAAGCCGTTCGAAGTGCACTTTTACTCCCACAAGGTGAGACGCTCATTGTTGCGTTGCCAACTGGATCAGGAAAAAGCCTAGTGGCACAAGCTCCAGTCCTGGCTCACGGCCATGATGGCGCATTGACAATTTGCATCGTACCGACGACCGCTCTCGTTCTCGATCAAGCGCGACAAATGCGAGGGATGATTAAACGTCGCTTCCCTCGACGCGTTGTACCTGAATTAGCCTGGCATTCAGATCTCAAACCTGATCAAAAAAATGAAATCAAATCAGCGATCCGGGAGGGACGCCAGGGCATTGTATATTGCTCGCCAGAGGCCGCGACAGGAGCCTTAATGCCTTCCATTTATGCCGCGGCTCAGGAGGGGCACCTAGCTTACTTTGTCTTAGATGAAGCTCACTTGGTTACTCAATGGGGAGATGACTTTAGGCCTGCCTTTCAGATGCTTGCGGGCCTAAGGCGAGGATTGCTAGCTGCATGCCCGCCAAACATAGCTTTCAGAACGATTCTGATGTCAGCAACGATGACGCCCGACACGTTTGCAACATTGGAAGCCCTATTCGGACCAATCAACTCCGTTCAAATGGTGGCGTCAATACACCTTAGGCCTGAGCCACAATACTGGATACATCGTGAAGACGATCACGGCGGTAGGCAGCTAAAAATTCTGGAGGCCATAAGGCACGCGCCGCGACCGTTCATTCTTTACGTCACGAAACGTGAGGATGCAAAGGAATGGGCCCGACTTCTCCGTCAGACGGGTTATTCACGTTTAGACTGTTTTCACGGCGCCACCTCAAACAATGATCGAATGCGCATAATCGAGCAATGGGCCAATAATGATCTTGATGGGATTGTTGCCACGTCTGCATTTGGCGTAGGTATTGATAAACAGGATGTTAGGACAGTAATTCATGCTACCGTTCCAGAGACCGTAGATCGCTTTTATCAAGAAATCGGGCGTGGTGGACGGGATGGCTGCCCATCGTCTTCATTACTAATCTACTCACAAGCAGATCGGGAAACCGCATATCGATTATCAGCTCCCGACTTAATTGGTGATGAATTGGGCTTTGGCAGATGGATGTCCATGCTCGGTTCGAGCAAACCGATCGATGCAATAGGTGAACTGCTAGAAGTAGATCTAAATGTTTTGCCTCCTTGGCTATCCCAGCAGTCAGACTATAATCGTTCTTGGAACATGAGAACGCTAATCATGATGGCGCGTGCTGGATTACTGCAACTCGAGTCACGCCCCCCTCCGGCAATTAGTAGAAATAGCGACGAGCATGAAGATGAATTTGAAACAAGAAGCGATGAGGAATGGGAACATTATTACTCTCACTGTTTAGTAAAATTGAAAGCAGAAGGAAATTTGGGCCAAGAAAAATTTGAATATCTCTTAGGAAAAGAGAGGCAACGATCTGTTGAGGCCGCGAAAGAGAACCAACTTCTACTCGGGCGCCTTCTCAGTGGGGCGGTTGAGGTATCCTCATTACTGGACCAATTGTATCGAAGTAATACGCCAGGTAGGACTGTAATTGTATCTAGGACATGCGGTGGGTGTCCAACCCACCGCCGCGGCCTGGGTGAGGAAATGCATTACGCTCAACCTCCCGCAATTGGCATTGAACGTGTAGGAACGACGGATATTGGCTTCTTCAAAAATAAGTTCCCACACATCGATATCAGTCGTCCCGCACTGATACCGTTACCAGGCGCTGTCACGGATGCAGAAATTTTCTCGCTGCTAAAGGACCTTGTCTCTCTATTTTCTATCCGCGAAATTGGAGTATCGGATCAATTTAGGGCGACAAACCAAGCGTCCTTTGCATTATTGCATACTATGACGGAGGACCAACTCCTCCTGCTTGAATCTGTCGAGGAAGAGACACCCTGGCCCAACCGATACCAGTTACCAAGGGCGTCTATATGGAGAGCAGAGCAAGCTGTTAAATTTCCCGCTTATCTTCTCGATTTAAAGCGCCCTCTGCATGTTATTCTAGTTCCATCTTCTACCTTAGACCCACATAACCCGCATCGTCGGTTGTGCGATACGGGCACCAACGTCATTTCAATATCTCAATTTAAAGCTGGAGCCCAACTATGACAGTTCTGAACTTAGCAAATGACGGGCTTTTTAACGTGTTAATAGTTGTCATCCGCGCGCTTGTTCGTTTTGGCCATCGCAATCGCGACGAGCTAATTATTGCGTGTGGCGGAGGGTTAGGCACCATTGATGCAAAAATGATTTCGAACACTATAAATCGCTGGACTGAACTCGGCCTTCTTCTCGAGATTAATGGTGTGGTTTCCATCAATGAAAAATATATAAAGGCGCTCGGTAAGGCACCAGATGTCGCAGAAAGCCGACTGCCAAAGTTAGCCGTCACCGTCGCATTTTTGCCAGAAAATAATGACTTGTTTTGGGAGCAACAAAAGTCTCGTTCTGCGGACCTTTCTAGGGGCATTGCCTGGATGCTAGCTCAAGATATTTATACCCTAGATACAAAGGGAGATAAATTAGAAGATCTGCAATTCAAACAAATTGCCGATATGAACCAAAAAATTGTTGCAAATGACACCCGCTGGAATGGACTCAAAAGTTGGATGCTTTACCTCGGATTCGCCCGAGACAGCGGCCAATGGACTGTCGATCCCACAAAGGCGATACGCGATTTTTTGCCTGAAATATTTGCGCAAAGTCGCGAATTGAGCGGGCCTGATTTCGTTCAAAGCGCTGCTAAAATTTTACCTGTGTTGGATGGCGGCAGCTACCGAACTCAAGTCGAGCAGGCGTTAAAAGAAAGTGCTTGGCCAAGGACCCCAGCGGGACGCATCTCAACGTCGTTGTCTCTTGCAGTACAACGCCTCGGGAGGGAGGGAACAATCATATTGGAAAAACGCAGCGACGCAGTTGGGGTTGTTACCCTGAGCGGGACTAATGGCAGTGTGTGGCGCGATGTTTCGCACGTGATTTTTGCACCAAATGGAAGGGGCAACTGATGCTGCAGAATTACTGGCCCGAAGCGTCTAACGTAAACGACTGTATCAAAAACGAGGCTGAAACAGCAGATGTTGCTGTCCTCCTTGCGACCCATCAACCTCTGACATTTATAGCACGCAACGCGGGCAGCAATATCGAAACGCAAAAATCCGAACAAGATCTCCTGGACGCATTCATTTCCGACAACGTCCCAGAGGGTTTTCTTTTATTCCCAATCACGGGGCCGTCTGGCGTCGGCAAGTCACACGTAATTCGTTGGCTTGATGCTCAATTGCGGCGTTCAGCCAAAAAAGAACTCCTTCACATTATTCGTATCCCAAAGAGCGCCAGCCTTCGCAAAGTCGTAGAGTTGATCCTGGAGCCTCTCGCTGGCGACCCAGAATATGAGAGTTCACGTTCAGATTTTACAAAAGCAGTTTCGCAGGTTGATAAAAATGCTGCCGTTGTGAGATTTCGTGCTGAAATCGAGAATGCTTTGAACCGCTTATCTGCCGAAATGATTTCAGAAGCGAAAGAAAACAAAAGCCTATTCTCAAGCATTGGTCATGCCCAAAAATTGCCTAAATTGTTTTCTGATGCCGCCTTATCTGAGCATTTTGACAAAAATATTCTATCTAGGGTTATAGCAAGAGCACTGTATGGAAGAGATGAGGAAACAGAAAAGCAATTTGCATCAAGCGAAACTGCGTCTCAATTTTTTGCGGATGACTTTATTCTTCCTGATAACGTCAACCTTAATCAGGCTTCATCGCTTGTTCAAAACTATTATCATACATCGCTGTCTTCTCGCGACGGTAGCGCAAGGGAGACTGCTGCAGTACTTCTCAATGGTATCGTAGATAATGCAATCTCTAATGTGTTCCAATTAGAACAGAGCACGAGTGGGGTAACATTACAGGACATTATATCAAATGTCAGAAAACTACTTTTCAAAAATGGAAAAAAAGAACTAGTTCTATTAGTGGAGGACTTTGCCGCACTTTCCGGCATACAAGAAACACTCCTTAAGGTTTGCATTCAACAAGGCGTGGATGGGGGAGAGCAGGCGCGCGCTACGATGCGCACAGCGCTAGCTGTTACCGATGGTTATCTTGCTGGCAGGGACACCTATCTTACCCGTGCTCAAAGAGTGTGGGTTATTAGCGGCAGCCATCAGAACGAGCAGAAATTGATGGATGCCACAGTTGACATGGTGGGTTCCTATCTCAACGCTGCTCGATGGGGAAAGAGAGAACTCCAGAAGCAATTCGCGCGTCAGGCTATTGGCGAGGGGCTCACAGACTGGCTGATCTCATGGGAGGATGGGCAGGTAACTGATGATGACAATGAAGTCCTAAAAGCCTTCGGTTTTTCTCGAAGGGGGCACGCTTTGTTTCCGTTCAATAGACTTGGAATTGAACAACTCGCGAAACTCCATCTGAACGATGGCGGTGATCTAATTTTCAATCCTCGGAAAATCATCAACCATGTTTTGCGTGAGCCATTGTTTTTGCGGAGTTCCTTTGCAGCAAGCACTTTTCCGCCAGCCAATTTCCAGGAATTGCGCCCAAATGCCTATCTTGCAAGGCTGGTGGATGAGGCCCGTCTCCCGCCTGAAGTCAGAGAGCGTCTGAATTCAACGCTCACGATATGGGCTGGAAACGCGCCAGATGAAGCGGCGTTAAGCCAAGTACCGCCGCTAATTTTCAAAACCTTCTCACTCCCAACACCCGAAGACCTCGCAAATATAGGTTATACACCTGTCGATGAGACTAACGACCCAGTCGATACACCTAATCATCTAAAGCCTGCACCTATACCTCCCCCCACTCCCGTTCCCGGTTCCAAGGATGACACTAAGGTATCTAACTGGTCAACGAAGCTAGAAGATTGGGTGGGCGGAAAGAAGCTTGAGCAATCTGACGCACGAGAACTTCGTAACGCTTTAAGGCTCCTGCTTAAGGATTCCATTAACTGGCCGGCACTTCGTATCCCCGCGCAGGAGATAAGTGCTCAGTGGCTTACAATTGCGAATGCCCAGGGCAACCTCGCGTTCGGCAGGCGGCTTATTGTCTGTGAAAGCCATGAGGATAAAGACGCCAGTCTCCGAGAAGGATTTTTGGGTGCGTTGCGGTTCAGTTACAATGGCGGCAGTTGGAATTATCCTGAGGCGCACAACGACTACGTCGCAAGTTCAATCATTATCGACCGCCTTGTAAGTCAACTGACGCCTATACTAATTGAGGAAGCCAACGAGCAGATATCCGTACTGGGGCAAACGCTAATAAATCAATCGCGGGTCCTTGGCCTTGCGCCTCCGATTCGATCTACGGACCCCGAAGCGGTAGTTAGGGCTATTTTAACTCACCCCGCACATAAGGAACCTGAGCCTTTCGAAGAGGCCTGGGATCAGTTGCTGGTTCGCGCTAGCGCGCCTGAGTTGCGGCAGCAACTCCAAGAATGCTTGCTCGAGAGGATAGCGTGTTACCAAGGTACGGGAACAACCCCCCACGCATTAGACGTATCCCGTTTACTGGGCGCCCTGACCTCTGTCCCATCAGATTTTCGTTCACCTGATCGGTGGCCTGGTATGGTTCGCGAATTCGTCCCACTTATGGGCGATGCCCGATTATCACGACTACTCCAGAAACCGATAGCGAAGTTGCGGAAGTTTCGAGAGGAAATAGCAGAGTATATCGATAACACCTTCGACAAGGATGCATTCGCTGAAGATCTGCGAGGTATAATACCGATGCTTCAGAGGCTACAATCATGGCCAACCAACCTTGCTGAAAAGCCTTCGGAGTTTCAGGCACGTCTTGCTCTCTTCCAAAAGAGTGCTTTTAAAGGCCTGGTCGAGAAAATCGTCATCATTGTCGATGACAGTGGTGAGGACAATTTACCGAAGTTGTTAAATGCTTTAGGGTCAATGGATCTAGGTATGGTCGATCGGACGATGTCCTTCCTTAGAATTGCGGAAGATCTTGTTTCGCAAGCTGAGACAAAGGTTGAACAGCAATTGATTATGCGAAGCGGGTCCAATCCGGAGCACAATGTCGCTGAATTAATAGCCCTTCTTGAAGAGGTTAGCGGAACCTCTGCTTCGAAAAAAGAGGTCTCAGAATGACTAACACACTCCACACCAGGGTCCAGTCGCTGGCCAAGCGCTTGTTTGAGCTAGAAAACATTGCAGTGAACGCAGATGAAAATGGTCGCCTTATTAAACTTTTGTCGGAACTCAAGCCTCCAGCGACTAACCTGCAAAGTGCACTTTCTCACAAGAAGGTTATGATTGATGCGGGACTGAACATTGCAGAGCCCGCCAACTTGGAAACCGCCAGAAGTAACGCGGGGAAACTTCTAACTAAATTTGCAAGCGATAGTCAGGCCTCAACATTAACGCATAGGGATGGTTGGCCGAGGCTAATTGAGAGCCTCAAAAATGCAGCAACGGCTATTAACGCGTCCGCAACAGCTAGCTGGAAATCCTATCGAAACGTGATCTTTACCGGGGATACCCCGGTAGTCATAAGGGGGCGTATTGCGGGGACCCCTCAGAACAATGAGGCTTTTAAGGTTTATGAGACATTGCACCGCCAGCTAAATGAAGCGTTTTCAAATCTTCCACCTGACCGGCAGGCAATTGAGAATGCCCGCACAATTGCAGCAAAGCTTCTCAAGGTGGTGAAAGATTTTGATTTTGACGTTCCGCCCGACGTGAAGAAATTTCTTGATGCTATCCAGGGTGGAGGTGCGTCATTAGAAATGCTGAATTCGAATGTTAGGGATTGGCTTGAAACAAACAACGCCCTGCCCACTTACCACATCGTGCCAAGGCAATGACGGACAGGATACTTCTGGAGGTATTGGACCAGGTCGAGCAGCGCGAGGCGCGGCTGCTTACCTGGGGGTTAGTTGATGGATATGTTTCATCGATGGAGTTGAACTCCATCATAGATAAGTTGCTTGATGACCCTGAGTTCGGAGATGATGCAACTTTCTTTTCCGCATCAGAAGTCATAAAGGCACTGATTGATAGGGCTTTGCTTTTCAATGTTGGTGAAGAAGGCAAGACGCAATATCGATCTCGCATGGCGGAAGGGGTCCGCCTTTTGTTTCGACTGCGTCAACTCTTCCCTAAGCATGCTGGCCCAGTTGGATGGCACGCGGCTCCAACTCTTGTTGCGGATTTTCGTTTTATCTGGAGGCGCCGACGCTATCCGAAGCGTGACGTCAATTCCCAAGCGGCCTTAGATCAAATAGCGCTTGCAACATCTGATAAAAGCGCACGTGCTGCGCTTTCCGCTCTTATTGAAAGTTTTGGCGAAGGATTTGAACTAGCTAAATTTCAGGTGGATGCTGCCGAACGGATATTGGGCGGATTTGAAGCGCGACACTCTATAGCGACTTTAGTAAGCGCAGGCACCGGCAGTGGAAAAACGCTGGCCTTTTACCTTCCGGCATTGTCGCGGGTAGCTGCCATAATCAAAGGAGCGCCAGACAATGAGCGTTGGGTTAAGGTTCTCGCACTTTACCCACGCAACGAACTGCTCAAAGATCAATTTTCTGAAGTGTATGAACGCTGTCGTCAACTTGATTGTCACATGGATACGAGTGGCAGTCGCAAAATTCTCATCGGAACATTTTTTGGGCCAACCCCAATTTCAGCAAAAACTGCGCATGAAACAAGTACCGGTTGGAGGCAGACGTCTGCTGGACTTGTTTGCGAATACCTGCGGTGCCCGGGAAAGAATTGTGATGGAGAGATGGTTTGGCGTGACTTTGATCGTCAAGCCAAGCAAGAGCGTCTCGAATGCATAGAATGTAGCAGGTCTATCGAGAGTGATGAGATTATTCTAACGCGCGAGCGATTGGAGACCGAGGCGCCAGATATCCTGTTCACCACAACCGAAATGCTCAATCAGAGAATGAGCGATAACCGTTATAGGCACCTCTTTGGCATTGGAGATCGCGTCCATCGGCCTGTGGAGATGATGCTTCTGGATGAAGTACACACGTACGTAGGAGCAACTGGGGCCCAGGTTGCATACCTTCTTCGAAGATGGAGGCGAATGATAAGGCGTAACGTTTGTTTCGTTGGATTGTCCGCAACTCTAAAGGATGGCGCCCAATTTTTTGCTCAGTTGACCGGACTATATGAAAATTCATCCGTTGAAATATCTCCCTCCAGCAAAGACATGATCGCAGAGGGCGCAGAATATCTTCTCGCACTTCGCGGCGACCCGGTTTCCCGAACAGCATTGCTTTCAACCACAATCCAAGCTGCGATGCTTCTTTCACGCCTATTAGATGCCCCCGATTTTCTCAAAAGCCGCGGAGTTTTCGGAGAGAGACTTTTCCTCTTCACAGACGATATTGATGTCACAAATCGTATGTACTTTGCCATGCTGGATGCCGAAGGACGTAAAAGTGATGGATCTTTTGATCGCACAAGCAAACCTGACGGAGGTTTGGCATCAATAAGGCGGCCGCTCCCATCAGCGTCACGTAAGCTGCATGGCCAGGATTGGACAGCTGCGGTTGAGATTGGGCACAGCCTGCAGGCGCAAGATCGAAAGTCCGTGGGTCGTGTCATGTCAATGGATCCCGGTGTAGGCAAAAACCACGACATAATTGTCGCAACGGCTTCACTAGAAGTAGGGTTCAATGATCCCCGCGTAGGCGCTGTAATCCAGCATAAGGCTCCCCGTGATGTTGCGCAATTCCTTCAACGCAAGGGGCGCGCAGGCAGATCGCGCCTTATGCGACCTTGGACAGTAGCGGTATTATCCGACTATGGACGCGACCGCATAGCATACCAGGGTTACGATCTACTTTTCGACCCCGAACTCCCAATGCGTACGCTTCCTGTTAGCAATCGCCATGTTATGAGAATTCAATCTGTCTACGCGACAATGGACTTCTTAAGCCAGCACATGAACTCCCGGCGTTTTGGTAGTGTATGGAAGGACTTGGCCGGAAGTCGGAAGACGAAGTATGAACGCGATCGTCAACTTGAGTTGGCAAAGCTTATTCAACGAATACTAACCGTTCCGACTGAATTGGAACGATATACCGCGTACCTTGCATCCGCTTTAAAGATAAGTGAGGTCTCCGTGGTTCCATTGCTGTGGGAAAACCCGCGGCCCTTGTTGACCCAAGTTTTACCAACGGCGCTTCGCAGGCTGGAAAGCAACTGGCATGCATGGGGCATCGAAGAACACGACCACCAGATCAAAAATTCTCCTCTGCCCGAATTTGCACCCGCTAATTTGTTCAGCGACCTAAACCTGCCTGAGGTAAACATCGTCATACCTCAACAAGGAGGCTACCCCCCCAAAACAATGACTATGCCTATCGCGCAAGCACTGCGCGAATTCGCGCCAGGCCGTGTCTCTCGTCGATATGGAGTAAGCCATGCGTTCGAGAGGTATTGGCTTTGTCCAGATTTAAACGACAATATCGCGCAAGCGTTGCCCTTGGAGGATTTCTCTACCGTCGACAAAATTGGTGATTGGCAAATTTTCGATCGCGGTTCAGTTAAAAAAATCTTAGTATGCCGACCGCGCGAACTCCAAGTGCAACCTCCTCCTGGAACAATTGTCGACACGTCAAATGCGAGACTTCGCTGGGCAAGCCAGATTGTGTCACGAAAAGATGGCTTAGTTTGCGATCCACCACTGGGGTCACCTTGGCATCCCTTGATCAGAGAAATCCGCTTTTTTACTCATGAAGGGTTATGCCCAGTTGAGGTCCGACGCATGGCACTTGGAAGCGATGCGGGGATACGCTTTCGCAACGGAGGATCACTCACAAAAAAATTGAACTTTGAGTTCGAAGGGCAACCCGCCGCCCTTGGTTTTAATCTTGCGGTAGATGCAATTTGTTTGCGTTTGCGCTTCCCTAGTGCCCTCTGGAGAAGTCTAAAAGACGAAGGAACAGCGACTTACCGGGCCATGAGAACAGCGCGCTTTTACCACCAAGCGGTGCACGGAACTTATCTCGGCGCCGTTGATAACCCATTCGCTCGTGAGTGGCTTGCTCACCTTATGCTTGCTGCACTCTCGAACGAAGGAATAACTAAAGCCATAACCCTACAACAAGCGGCAACACATCTAAGCAATGGAAAGGCCGAGCTAAGTTTAGAGAAAACCCTAGACATCCTATTCCAGTCACCGACTGTCGATGATGCGAATGCCCAAGGGAATTTACAAGATAAGCTTCGACAAGAATTATCCGATTTTATCAATGATCCTAGTATTTTGGCGGGTCTTTTCGATCTTTCAAAAATCTTATGGGGGTCGATCGACGACACCTGGGAGCCTTGGTTACGGGAACGATATGCGATTACAGTAGGCGCAGCGGCAATGAGTGCCATTACCAGCCTCTGTCCTCAAATAGACAGTGATAGCCTTGTTCTTGATATCAGCACGGGCCCTCGGGAAACTGGCGATATTTTCAGCGGTTCGGAAGATGGCGAGATATGGATCAGTGAATTGTCCCCCGGAGGCAATGGACAAATTGAAGACGTACAACGACAATTTGTTGATGATCCGAGGCGCTTTTTCAATTTGATGACAGCGGCCCTTCGAGACAATGACTTCGACTTAAGCGATTTTCAATTACGTCGTTTCCTTACGATCGTTGTCGAAGGTGATGTGGATGGTCCATTGGCCCACGCCACGACCGCATTCCGTTGCGCAGATGGAGCAACTGAGAGCCATGCCGCCTTCGCATTGCTTCGCAGCACCCTCGCGAGTGAGGGCTTTCTAACGTTCCACTCATTCCTAGTCTCACTCGCAAACCGAATTTTGCGTCCAGGATCCAGTTCAGAGAGCGACGCATTTTTCCTCGAAGCCATGAAACTATGGGATGCGGAAGAGATGCGCCTTGGGATCGAACTAGATGCGCGAGTTCTAGCATATAGATTAGCACGATCAGACGACATCGACGCAGCTCTCGGCCTGGAGGGGATGGACGTCCCGACGGTAAACCCAGACCAATGGCGATTTGGTGTAATATATGGCTTGTTATGGCCAAGAGGTGCCCATGTCCGGCAATCTGGGCTTCAAGCATATTCTCCGTTTACGCACCTTCCATTAGCTGACCCGTTGTTGCTCAGGACATATATAGAAGAGGATAAGGCCCTAATAGATATCATTTCAGTTAATTGGGAGGACACTTGCCTTGCGCGCCTTTCCGATGTTGGTGCTGCTACGTTAACCTGCCCAATCTCCCAAGTGTCATTACTTGCTGACGCACTGAGTTTCCTAGCTACAAACCCTGTCCAATCCTCCTACTTGTCTGTATACGCTCGAGTTCAAGCGGTAAGGCGCGTTGGGGACATCTTACATATAGATGTGGATGTCGCGGAGGCACTGCAATGAGTTTCGAGACTAGGCGTATCTTCAAAAGTATTGTCACAAGCCAGAACCTTATCCGGGAACTGCTACAGATGATGTTTCTCGGTGAGATGCTGTCACCAGAAACCGATCGGGTTTGGTTGGTGAGTCCGTGGATCAGTAATATAGTTTTGTTCGATAATCGCGCGGGTGGCTTCAGCATAATCAATCCTGAATGGGGGAACCGCGAAGTACGTCTTATCGAGGTGCTGACACATCTGATGGCCCGAGGCACGTCGCTCGGTATTGCAACCAGTTACGACGACCACAACGATCCTCTAATCCATACGCTCACAGATGCAGCAGAAGAAGCGGGCCTATCTGAAAAATTGTGCCTTGTGAGAAGACAGCATCTCCACATCAAAGGCGTGCTGTTCAAAAGAGGCCTTCTGACAGGATCTATGAACCTGACCTACAACGGTCTCGAATTGAACGATGAGATGGTGGTGTATGACACAACTCCTAGGGCACTTGCAGAGGCGCGTATAAACTTCGAATCCTATTTGGATTCAAGTCAATGATCGATGGCCTGGATGCTAAAGAACTCGAATGGCTGTCCGATTTTTTCGGACCACCTAACGAATTGATCTTAGATGCAATTCGTGACGGACGAGCCATGGGAACCGAAGTTGATCAGGTAAAAATGTGGTTAAGGTTGTTGTTCAATCAACGACATGACACACCTGTAATTCTTCCCCTCGTCAGGAATGGGCTGATTGAAAGTTGGTACGCCACCACGCGTGGATCTGCAGGTGGATATGAACTTGGTGAAGATATCAATGCTTGGCTTGGTCCAACTTGGCTGAACCAATTTGAAACTGTTCCTCGGGACACTAATGATCCCATGGCAATTGCGCTACATAAGAGATTTGGCGGTACAGTCTATCGCTTCCAAAATACCGATGGTTTAGCCACAGAAACGATAACCGAGCGCCTACGTATTTTTGCATCGCTGCTTGAGCACAGACCACAAGCCAGCGATAAAAGAGCGAGACCTGTCGGAACTATCCGCAGCGATTTTGATCGCGCTATCCTCGCTGGCGACGAAGCGCAAGCCAAGGTCCTGATTACTGAGCTTAAGCAAACGGGCCGCTTAAACGAGGAAAACATCCGTTATCTTGATGTCCGACTAAGTGCCGGCCTAGGCTTATGGCCACAAATAGCTCGTGACCATTGGCTCATCAAAACTCTGGGGGATTTGGCTCTACCGCCTCAGATACTAACTGATCTGATTGAAGCGCTATATCGAACTTACGTCGATGAGTTAGAGGTTTTGGGTGACGCCAGTGCAATGCGTGATGCATTTAATCATTATATTGCAAATCCTTATCCTAAACTTTTTGCATCGCGACGAGGCATCCGTAATCCTCGAGTAGTTAAAGCCTTTCTGCTTTTTGAGCGACTACAGCCTAATCCAGACAACGGAATCATATTAGATCTCATTTCACTTTTGCCATCTCGATCTAGAACAGATCTCTTTGGCGCTTTTGACACCACCGAAACTAAGGATAACCCACCCAGGGGCAGCACACATCCGCAACAATCGGAGGCAGATGCTGCCTTTGATGACGGCCAATTTGACCGCGCTTTTGAATTTTATCTGAGATCCGATGTCAGTAAAAAATCAATTGCCCGCCTTCTGTCGTGTGTTGGTATTATTGGGACAAGTGAAGCACGCGACAAATTCATTCTGCTGTTTGACACCGCCAGTAAGGACACAAAAGAAGGCCTTTCATCTCACATTATTGCTAAAGTTGACGCGCTTCGAGGAGATCAGGTAAGCGAAATTGATGGATATAACCAAGCGGATAAGGGCACAGCTGACAAAAGCAAAAACCCGTGGATGGCTTGGGCGGAAAACCTAAGATTTGGACAGAACCTTGCAGCATTGGAGAACGAAGTCCAATTAGCACCCACCAACTGGGATGCATCCGATTTCTATGAAAGCCCACAGTTGTGTAGGCAATTTGCCGACATCATCGGAAACCTTAATAATCAACCGAGCGCCATCGCGCGTGCTGCTGTACCTCAGATTTATTCCGGGTTTTTCACATCTGACTCTCAAGCACCAACTTCAATAAAGCCAATTGCATCGCTATTGTTTCTTTTGATTGCAATGGACGAAACGTTTTCGCGTGCCGACCTTGACTTGCTGTTGCAACTCACTGGCACCCTGATTGAGATGGGACTTTCATCCGACGAATATATGACATTAATCAAAGACCTAGAGGACGTTCAGAGGCGGGCGGATTCCTATACCTATTTGCCTTGGAGCCTCGACCTGTGTGAAACTCTAGCACTACTGCCATGCCCTTCAAATGCAGCGTTAGATGCCCGACTTAGATTGTTTCTTAGCGTCCTTGGGCAGGCTTCAGCATATGCCCATAGACTGAGCCAGTTTGATCTTGTGCCTATCGAAGCGCTTATTAGAGATTATGGTATCGACCTTGAGGCCATGGATACTCTCAGGCGCGATCATATCTCTGCAGAGGAGACCAGCGTTAATCGATCTTTAGATGGAAAAACAATTGGTCTTTACACTCTTGCGGAAGCAGCAGGTAGCAGAGCTAAGGTTGCATTGGAAAAGTTGTTTCCAGGTTGCAAGGTAACACTAAACTCAGATTTGGTTTGCACTGCTCAACTATCGAGTTTGGCGAAAAATTCCGATTTTTTCGTTTTTGCTTGGAAGAGTAGCAGCCACCAGGCTTTTTATTGCATAAAGGATGCGCTTCGCAGCGGAGATCCGATTTGGGTTCCCGGCAAGGGTACCGCAAGTATTCTGCGCGCAGTCGTAGAGCACATCAATTAATGGCGCTCTCAGGTTTTAGGAACAAAAACTCTTGTAACCTGAACTGCGCAACTTGCATGCGGGACATCCGCCGCATCCAAAGCCCCAATCATGCTTATGGTCACGGTCGCCAAGATAACATGTATGCGTGGAAGTCTTGATCAAATCGACTAGCTGGTCACCACCTAGGTCATCTGCCATTCGCCACGTCGCAGCCTTATCGATCCACATCAATGGGGTATCGACAACGCAGTTTGATCCCATTCCGAGGTTGAGTGTAACCTGAAGCGACTTGAGGGTATCGTCCCGACAATCTGGATAGCCTGAGTAGTCAGTTTCGCACATGCCACCCACGAGGTGGCGCAATTTACGGCGATAAGCGACCGCTGCCGCTAACGTGAAAAATAGAAGGTTTCTTCCGGGTACAAACGTGTTGGGAAGTCCATCTTCCCGGAGGGCTATCTCAGCTTCTTGCGTTAAGCTGGTCTCACTAATTTTACCAAGAAGCGAAAGATCAAGTTTGTGGTCGGGACCCAGGCGTTTCTTCCATAAAGGATTTATCTCGACCACCTTATTCAAAAACTCTTCACGACATTCGAGTTCGATTTTGTGCCGCTGGCCGTAGTCGAAGGCCACCGTCTCAACCACACTGAAGCGTTCAAGCGCCCAGGCTAGGCATGTTGCAGAATCTTGCCCGCCCGAAAACAACACCAATGCCCTCTCGCCTGTGTTCATCCTTGACCACCCTCGCCCCAGTAACTGCATGCGTCCCCGTTGCTGGAGCGGGATACGCTCACCTTCCACAAGGCGGGAAGCCCGGCTTCCAACTTGAGCCAAATCCAGCGGCAAAGGTTTTCCATCGTTGCGGGACCGAGATCTTCAATTTCATCTAAAAAGCGGTGATCCAGAGCATCCCGCACAGCTTCAAGTTCACGCTCAAGGTCGCCGACATCCATAATCATACCAGTCACTGGGTCTGGCAAGCCGCGCAACGTCACGTCCGCTTGGTAGCTATGCCCGTGGATGCGAAGGCTAGATTCAGATTCGATTTTGCGATGTAGCGTGTGCGCCGCGTCAAAGAGAAACCGTTTACTCAGTTCGTACATTATCGGATCCCCACAGTCTTATGCGTCTGGAGCGATAGCCTCCAGCGAGGGTTATTGATGCAGAACTCAATCGCCTTTTCAGTGCACGATGCCGCATCAACACAATCCATGGGCTGAAGAAAAAAATTTTCAAATGGCAAATGCTCAAACTGATTTGGCATCGCATTCTTTTGTGGATAAACCAGCTTGAGTTCATGACCTGATTTCAGAACAAGTTCTGTTCCCGCCTTCGGACTGACGCATATCCAGTCCAATCCATCGGGTGCAGGCTGAGTGCCGTTAGTTTCTACACCTATTTCAAAGCCAACGTCGTGTAAGGCATCTACCAAAGGCTTATCTACCTGTAATAAAGGCTCTCCTCCCGTCAGAACCACATAACGATGTTCTTCCGAAGTACCCCACTCGGCAGCTATCGCCTGAGCCAATGAATCCGGATCTGCATAACGACCGCCTTTAGTTCCATCCACGCCAATGAAGTCAGTGTCGCAAAACTGACATTGAGCCGTTGCGCGATCCTGCTCACGACCCGACCACAAGTTACAGCCACTGAAGCGACAAAAAACAGCTGCGCGCCCGGAGTGAGCCCCTTCACCTTGAAGTGTTTTGAAGATTTCTTTTATGGCGTAGCTCATCTGTTAACCTTCTGATGTTTCAAATAAAGGGGTTGGCACGGCGAGACGTTGCTGACGTAAGTCAGCTTTGATAAGTCCTACAAGGTAGTGCTTCAGCAGGGCTACATCTCGATTTACGTTTTGCAGCGAATTCCACCGGCGGACCTCGCCGCCAAGTTCCCACTCACCCTCAGTCCAAGCAACTTTGTTGTTTAGGCACGCAAGACCACTCACAAAGTCATCCGCATCCCGAGCATCCTTTCTTTGCGCAAGTACCTCCATAACGTCACCCATCGCCTGTATACCTGCACCGTGAAGCAATCTTGATGTTGTGGGTTTGTGACCATGCCAGGCATTCGGAAACACGCGCTTTACTGCCTCAAAGAAGTTGGAAACGATTTGGATGCAATGATCCTCACCTTTTGGCCTGCGGATCAGGTCACGCATTATCCCGTTATTAAGGGATTCCATTATTATTTTTTGCATCACGGTGTCTGCGATTATACCGTCAGGGCAAGTGTGTTGTCGAATATACCCCTTGAGTGAGGTATTCTCAAAATTCAACCGAGCGGTAATATCAGCGGCAACAGAACGCCGACCAAGCCGCGCCGGCAAATCATCAACTGTAGGCAACAGCTCGAAAATCAGAGACTTTGGAAGTGGCTTCGTATTGTTGATGAGAACGAATTGTCGGCGCAATTCTGCTTCGTCTTGACAAATTAACACCGATACAAAAACATCAAAGTCGCGCTCAACTCCGGCCAGTGCAGAGAGGCGCTGTTGGCCATCAACAACTAAGCCCGGAGGCCCATCGCTCAAATCGATAATCAACTCTGCCGAACCTTCTGTCAGTTCGTTTATGCTAACATGATCGATGAAAGCCACCACAATTGGATTTGGTAAAATAGAATTTGGTTTCTCAAGATAATCCTGAATTTCTCGAATGTGGCCGGCAACCTGCGGCCTTTGAAAACCACTCAGTTCCCCTTGAGCGCTTCGACTAATCCGATCTATTGATGCGAATCTAAGAATGTCTGATGCTTTGGCAGCGAAAACCAGCACCTTGTGCTCGTTGCTCTGCTGGGCCGTTATAGTTAAGTATTTTAATGTATTAGAGGACGGCACGCTTCAAATCCAATCTTTCAATATGTTTTTTATAAACTGCAAGGTTATGGATGCCTCGGCGCTTGTTCCGGTTGCTCCCACGAAAAATGATTACATCCACAGCAGCATGCTCACAAATTGAACATTTACATTCCTGCCACGGTTTAGCAGCCAGGGTATCCCTGTAACGCTCCGCTATCCGCATCATTCCAATCGATGTACGGCAATCCTCATATGGTTTCTCTTCCGCTAGCGGTGCACTGTAGACCATCACGTTGTGAAGCGTCTCCTCCAGGCCAGCTTCGCCACGGTCATAAGCCCTTAACGAATTGAGAGCGACGCTCTCCATAGTCACGAGTTCTTCTGCACGGAAAATTCCACGTTTAATGGAGCGTTGTAGTCTAGGGTTCTCGATCGCCTGGGGAACGCGGATCGATGTAAAATAACGAAGCCGAGCATCTTTACCTGGCAGGTAGTAGTTTTGCTTCGCATCTTTGAATGCGCGAATGAGCGGAGAGGTGGTATCAAAGCTTGTAATGTCGAACTTGTGAAACCCATCAATATCATCTGCTTTAGCAAAACCGAGAATATGAAGGCGAGTGGAAGCGGGAACAACTTCTCGAATGGCCTCTAGGCATAACTTTATATCCGGAGATTTTAACGGAACCATGCCACCGAGAGCTAAGTAATTATATCCCATAGCCACCAGTTGCCTTGCAGCCTGCGCCATACTTCCTGGCGACCAGCCTTGCACAACCCCGACGGGTACAAAGGAAGCGCCGATTGATAGAGTTTCACGCCTGAAATCATTTGCGTTTTCAAGGGTAATATCAAACCGCTCTCTTGCGGCCTCCGATCCACCTTCCGCTCCAACTTGAGTGGCGTTGAAGTCGAAAACGATATGATCGACTGAGCAGCCATGTGTAAAACCGCACTCGTCGTAGAATTCGGCTATTTCTGCGGGCGAGTAGGGCGGCACTGCTTCGTTCGCGTAGGTAAAAGCGCCGCAGTCGCCGAAGATGTCAAGTTTAGCATACTCGGGTTTATCGAGGCGAAGAAATTTACGCGCACCCACTAGTTCAAATCTTCTTGCCTGACTGGCGCTGTATTTACCCTTAACTCGGTGATCTCCAACAATCCCTTTGGAAACAAGCACGCCGTCGTAGGGTGCGTATCCTAGAATTTCATGCGGATAGGCGTCGTCCCAGTAAGGCTGCCGTTCTGCAGGGCTCCTATCAGCAATAAAGTCAAAAGATGGATCCACGTAGTCCAAACTATCTGCAAATATAAACTTCACGCGCCGCCCTTCGCTAAATCACGCTCGAGGTGCATGAGGTGCTCTGTAAGCTTTGAAATATGTTGCGATGTCGACTGGACCTCATTCCATACAAGATTTATATGATCCCACCGACCCGTCGTCCAATGACAATGTGGCGCTAAACGTTTCAGGATTGCGGTAACCGCTGCCGATCGGTCGGAAGCGCCATCTGTTCTAAGCATAATTTGATCCATCAGCGCGCCCATCGCTCGAATACCCGCACTGTGCATCAAGCGACTTTGTGTTGGGGGCTTTCCCCAAGCATCGGGGAAGGCTATCCGCACCGCTTGCCAATAAAGGACAAGCGCCTCGTACATTCCGTTTGCATCGGTGCCATCGCCTCCCCGTTTGTACTGCCCTAAAGCACCACTGGGTGATTTGAGGCTTAGGCGCATGGCTTCAATAAGAGCCGAATCTGCAACGATGCCCGGACCACCTTTGGCATTTGATTCCCGTTTTATAAGCTCAAAAAACGGCGATCCACTATCCTTGTTCAGCATTTCGCAAAGTGCACTTGGCAATTGTCGCACAGCAAGGTCACGAGGCAGTAGTGCGCTAACTTCTGGGAGTAGCTCGTCGATTAATCTCTTGGGCAGAGGCCTCGCCTTATTGACCAAAATGAACTGCTCGCGCTGAGCCTCTAAGTCATCAGATACAAAACCAATTACTGGTACTGCGATTGACTGGTTTTTTGCTTTAGCAAGGGCAAGTGAGCGCTGCTGTCCATCGACTATCCATGCTGCTCTTTGCCCGGTTGGATGTATGGGAATTGTTAGCGTTCCAGCATCGCCAACCTCACAAATTTTTCCAGGCTTTCGACCGCGGGCGGATGCAAACTCGACCTCTGGAGATAGCGCCAAAATAATTGCATTTGGAAACAGAACCTTACCACTATCCAAAAACTCAGTAATCGAATTCACATGCGCCTTAATCTCCCCTCTTTGGAAACCTTTTAGTTCCTGCTCATCCCTACGAAGGCGAGCGATGTCCGCGATGCGGATAACATCCGCGCCATGTATAAAGAACGCATAAATAGGGGTACCGTCACCCTGCTCGGTTCTGACCGCCCTCACTGACAGAAGTTCTTTAGCCATTTGCTCTCTCCATTCGCACGTGGCGCGCCAGGGTCGCAAAGCGGCTCTGCTCACAGGCGACGTTAAGTTTATCTCTGAAAAGCCTGAGCAAGACAGAGGTGCTGCCCCTTGCTTCCTCCCAGTGCTTATTCAACAGGTCCAGAATTTGGTCGTCGCTTAATCGACCTCGTTCCACGCTAACAGGGAAAGACCATCCAGCCATTGCTAATTCAACGGATTTTCTGTGTTGCTGCGCAGTAAAGCCCTCAGTGCCAGGTAAGACATAGTCTGTAAAATGACGCAAGGATCGGCCAGCAAAATCGCTCCTAGTGCCCCTTACTAGACTTTGTGGTCCATCCAGGCGATCATCATACGGCATAACACATTGGCGCAATCTGTCCGGAATTCCTTCTATAGGAGCCCGCGTAAACAGCCTGAGCTTGAGCAAATCACTATCTGCCAATGCAAGCAAGTCGGGAGACAGCATGCGGATGTAGCTGTCAGACAAGGCTGCCAGAAAAAGCTCAGAGCCATTGCCAGAAAAAACATCAGCTAGCTTGATCGTGAATGGGGAAACTTGGTTGAGTTGGGCCCACCAATCTGCACTCGAAAAATCGCCCAGGACCTTCGGCCCAATTCCGTCAACTGCTCCAGTCGCGACGGTACATGCGTATGAAGGTATCTCTCCGGCGGCTTCGATAAGGCCAAGTCCTGCAGAAACAATAAACAAGTTAGCGCGGATGGCTGTCGCAGAAGCTTTCGCCTCTTGGAAAGACCTGCCTCCGTATAGATCCAAGACGGGGAAACGCGGCGCGGGGCATTGCAGGCGCCTACCCCACTCTTCGGCCACTGATGCCAAATCACCAACCGCAAGTGAAGCGGCGCTTAACCCCGAAGTTACAGGCCTACGCTTTCTGTTTGTGCAATTGGTGATAACGACGACCATAATCCAAACTCGCTGTTGTATTTTGTCTTACATTTAATGCTCATATTTTTTATTTTCTATTTTACATAAATGCAAAGTTTTTTATTTTTTTATGATAAAAAAATGTAAATTTTAAATTTTATGTTTTAATAACAATAATTTAAATGCTGTCACGCCCTGCAGCTTCAAGGCTCTTTTGGCTTCGAGGGCGTAATAGCCAGTGCATCTTAGCCCTATATCAAGTGCCCCACATAAATTGATTTCTTAAGAGGAACGCAGAGGCACCTAACGGGCGGCGGCGATCAATGCCCTAATTTATTAAGCATCGGAACCAAAAACGACTATTTATGTCCCCATTCGACATAGCTCATGTTCCCAATTCCATTAATCGCTTTATCTTGGGCAAGTGAGGCATTACCGAAGGAACATCGTCAAGAAGGGTTCTTACCCTGCCAACCGGCCAGCTTCGGCATCGGTGGCAAAGCGACGAGGCCCTCTGGGGCAAACAAAGGAAGTGAATATGACACCATACTTGACATTTGCGCCATCGACGGGCGCCCCGACGTCTAAACTGCCTGCCAACAGGGAGGCTAACCCATGTTAACTCCCAGCTATTTTCCGCACCAAGGCTCAACGCTGATTAGGCTAGAACATGTTTTGCCTGACCTATGTGAGGATATTCTCGGGGCAAAGATATACCGGCTCCAGGCAATCGATAGCTGGACGGCAGAAAAGAGAAAGTTACAGCGCGACCTAGAAGTAATGAGTCCATACTTCGGGTATATCGGCCTGCGAGTAGATCCGAGGGCTTACCTAGTTCACCAAGTTGGGCAGTCCTTCATTTACGATGTCCCCTTGGACAAACGCGGCAACCTCTCCGTTTTTCGCGGTAAGCGCATTCGCATAATCTGCTTAGGTAGCGGAGCATTTACCCGCTGGATCCGGGTAGGCCCGCTTAGTCCGCTAGATGTTGAAACGACTTTACCAGAAGCGCGAAGTCTAAGGTGGAGCGACTGTGCCCGAAGTGACTAAGTATCATGTTATCTAAATAGAGGCTTAATTTGCTTACCTCCTGCCCAGTAGCAGCGCATATATACCCGTCGCCGCCTCTCCCAAGTGCTGCCTCGTTGTTACAATATGCGGTGCTTGGGGGATAAACTAAGGTCGTTGGGAAATATTGGTTTAATTGGTTTTGATATGTAACGTGATCTAAGAGGGGCAAACGGGGCATGAGGTACAGCAGAGCAGAGCGTATTATCCAGTTGGCACTGGAGATGCAGTCTACCCGTGGGGGCCTAACGCTAGGAGAAATCGAGGAGAAATTCGAGGTCAGCAGGCGGACCGCCGTTCGAATGCGTGATGCGGTTATTCGGGCGTTTCCACAGGCTAAAGAAGTACCAACAGACGATCGGACGAAACGATGGCGTATACCTAACGGATCGGCACAGACTTTTACGGAACTCACGACCGAAGACTTGGCGGTCTTAGAAACCGCTGCGATGGCAATGAAACATGCCCACCTTCCCAGCCATGCCGAAAACTTACGTACCCTAAGTGCCAAGGTACGCAATTTGCTAGCCGGCGACCTTCTGCGGCAGATCGATCCTGATCTCGAGGCTCTCACAGAAGCTGAAGGGATTGCGCACCGGGCAGGGCCTCGTTCATTTATTCCTCCTGTTTTGTTTGAATCTATTCGCACTGCGATCAAATCCTGCCGAAAAGTCTCATTCCATTACAAAACTTCAACAGGGGCCTCTTCAAGCCAGCGCACAGTCGCGCCATTGGGATTTCTATATGGCCATCGCCACTATCTTGTGGGCAAAGAGGCGGGGGTTTCCAAGCCGAAGTTCTTCAGTCTTCCCTCTATCTCCAACATTAAGATACTGAGAGAGTCCTTTGACCAAGACCCCGACTTTTCGTTGAAAGATCTCGTATCCCAATCATTTGGTGTGTTCGATGAACCGGCCCAAGACGTAGTCTGGCGCTTTTCCGCAAAGGCAGCACCAGCGGCCCGGCAATTCCTATTCCATCATACCCAAAAATACGAGGACATCGAGAACGGCGAACTTATCGTCCGGTTCCGCGCCGGGGGGATGCTGGAGATGGCATGGCATCTGCTAAAGTGGGGTGATGACGTTGAGGTTTTAGAGCCTGCAGAACTTAAAGAACTCATGCCTGACACGCTATTTTCCTGGCCAGCTCTGCCATAAATTTAATCTTTAGGTTTAGGATGTTAGTAACGCTCATCAAGGGCAGTTCACATCTAACTCATCGGCGATAGTTATGGGCGACGGTGTAGTGCAGACCGGTCATACGCAGCGATGCCCGCGCCAGTACTTATTCCACTTCAGTGCCCAACCGCCTTTGACCATGGCGCACGATATATCCCCGCCCTTTGGCGAAACACACCAAGCGGCTGTACGCGAACCGACGCCATTACCTTTTGAGAGACAGGTCATAGTGGGGCCCCTTAGCAGAACGTGACCTTGCGCACTTACCCCGGTTCGCACACCAAGGAGTGCTACGAGTGCATCGCGGGCCTTGTCCGCTGCCGCGGCTGGGCATGGCTGGTTATCTCGGCATGTGCCATCCATCTCGCGAGTAGCAATGCCGGACAGGCGCAGGCGCGGCCCTTCGGCGCACCAGACGGGGCCATCTCCATCCCACACACGTGTTGGCGTGCATTTAAACACTTTGCCATCTGGAACGATGGTTGCGAACAAAACTAGAGCAAAAAACATCGGTAAAATAAACCTCTTGCTGACACTTTAATCGAACCTGTCACCGGTATTGTTGAAGCGTAGTGTCGTCTTTCTGCACATGGGGCAGCGGTAAGCTTGGTCAAGTATTTCATGATCGTCCCACTGACATATGATTGTGGGCTCTGCCTGCTCAGGTTGTGGATTTCTAGTGCGCAGACCAATGCGCCCTAGGAAGCCGATTGGTTGACTTTTCTTGCGGGCCTCCTGCGTACGCTGTGTTTCAAGACGATCAGAATAGCTACCGCCGATACGACTGATTTTATGGTTCGGGCTCCACGGACAGGCTGGGGTGTCATTGGCGATGTTAACAGAAACGATTCCGCTGCCACATGCTGCGCAATAATATGGAAAATAGCTATGCGAGCCGTGTGAATGCATCCCCCCACCAATCGGGAAGGCTGCTTGATAACCGCAGGAACATGATGCTTTTACAGACGTCCCCATAGGGCCTCCCGAGGTATACCCATGTGCATTAGTTGGCAGATTTATTGTATTACGGGATAGTGAGGCATCGGCCAGTTTTCATCCGGATTATCCATCATGAGATCGATGAATACCGGCAACAGGCAACTGAGTACAGCAGCGCCCACGCCTACCTGCCCACGGTTCACTTCGCTGTTCCAAGTAGCTCCCCCATGCACCATTTGGTTCCTCAAGACATAAAGCCGGTCAAATAAAATTGCGAGGATCTTAGCAGTGTCATGCTCTCGAAGCGCGTTGCCAACAGAGTGCCGACTACGCTCAAGTTTATGTTCCCAGTCTTCGTTCCCTGGTATGCCGTTATGGTGGCCCCAAAACGGCTGAAAAACATACTGATTATCTAGCAAAATCCGGATCTCTTGGGAGAAGCGTTTCCAGACCGCGTCGTATATTCTGTGCTTGCTATCGAACCGCACTAACGTTGAAAAGAACGACTGGAACAGCGCGCGTTCATTCTCAACTGCCCGATCCACGTCGGTTGCGTATGCAGCATTAAAGCCGATCCAGAGTAGGATGAACCTAACGTCATCGTCAGCATCTTCCCGCTCTGCGCGGGTCACCCAACTGAGCGCGCGGTGGACGCGCAGCGCAAGCGGTGGTGCAAACTTATCGCGGATGCTGCGTTGCTTGTCCTTAAGGGACACGGGATTCAGCGCATGGCCGGCAGGATATAGTGAAGACATTGTGGAAGCTTACCATCAGTGATCAGAATTTGAAGGCTTCTTCATGTGGTGCGTTAAATTCAATGCCATTTGGGGACATGTCCGTTGCTGCCGTCTCTAGTTGTGCCCCTTACTGGCACGCTGATGGCCTAGGCCGCTCGCAGGCCACGAGAATCGCTCGGGTTTATCTGTTTAAAATTCACCTCAAAGGGTTCTTATGACAAAACGTTTTTTCGGCATTTCCTTATGCCTGCCTATCGCACTCCTGGCGTCCACCGCTGCCCACGCTCAGAGTTTTCAAGGTTTTCGCGTAGATCTGCACGGCGGTTACGATAGCGTTTCTAGTGAATACACAGTTGATGGCACCATGGGTGGCATTGGTATTGGTTACGACATCCCTGTCGGCGAAAGCATCGTATTAGGCGTCGAAGCGAACCTAGATTACTCTTCTGTGAAGGACGATGGCTCATATTTGGGCGTTGCATATTCTCAGGTTGCACGGCGAGACATCGAGCTGTCGGCCCGCATTGGCGCTAAGCTGGGAGAAGGAACGCTGGGTTACCTAAAGGCTGGCTACAGTAATGCTGGCTTCGAAGGCGCAGCAGCCGGCTATGGTTTCTTCGAATACGAAAAAGGTACGAGTGACGGAATTCGCGGAGGCATCGGCTTAGAGCAGCGGATTAGCGACCGTTGGTTTATTAAAGGCGAGTATCGTTACACGCGATATGGGGAAGACGACGCAAATCGCAACCAAGCCATCCTGGGGGTTGGATACCGCTTCTAATAGCAATTCTCCCCGGTGCGTCAAACGGGTGCGCTGGGGAGCCCCCCTTTCTCAGAGGATTTTTCCATGAAAGCTTCTTACACCACCGCATCAATCATCGCGGCCATCATTAGTCAACAGCAGATAGCGCCAGTGCAGGCAATCTTCTATTCTGCTCAATCGTCTACGCCTAGTCAGGTAGGCGTACGCGCACTTCCCGCCAGTACTTTGATGTCCGTTACGCCCAATGCAGAAATAACATCCAAGCAGGTTCAGGTTGGTCAAAAAGTCGGGTTTACAGTGGTCAACGATGTCATCGATGGTGGCGCGGTGGTAGTCCCCCGCGGTTCACAGGTCGTCGCAAGCGTTACTTGGAAGACCGGCAAAGCGGTCGGCGGTAAGTCAGGCAAGTTTGAGGTTACCTTTGAGAAGGTAACCATAGCCGGACGTGATTATGCCATGAGAGGGGTTCATCGCCAGGAGGGCAAGGGAAACACGGTCGCTGCTATCTTCGCTACATGGCTTGTAAGCGGTCGTTCAGCAGTCATGTTGCCGGGGCAGATCGTGAACGCTTTCACTGCCGAAGCCATCCCCTACTGAGTGGGAATATCTGCCCATGAATGTCAGAATGGGACCGAGATAGAGGGGCTAACATCTCGGAAAGCAAATTTTGATTGCGCATGGTCTGCGGATTGGTATTTGTACGAAATCGTCAAGAAGGGCTCAGCCCTGCCAACCGGCCAACTCTGGCATCGGTGGCAAAAAGACGAGGCCCTCTGTGGCAGACAGACTTCACCTACTTCAAGATCATTGGCTGGGGATGGATGTACCTGTCCACCGTGCTCGACGACTTCTCGCGCTATATCATCGCATGGAAGCTGTGCAGCAATATGCGCGCCGAGGATGTCACCGACACGCTGGACATGGCCCTGGCAGCGTCGGGGTGCGATAATGCCACTGTTCAACATAAGCCCCGGTTGCTGTCGGACAACGGTCCCAGCTATATCGCAGGCGAACTGACGGAATATATCGAAGCCAACAAGATGAGCCATGTGCGCGGCGCACCGATGCATCCGCAAACACAGGGTAAAATCGAACGCTGGCACCAGACACTCAAGAACCGCATCCTACTCGAAAACTACTTCCTGCCAGGCGACCTTGAGCAACAGATCGAAGCGTTCGTCGAGCATTACAACCATCAGCGCTATCACGAGAGCCTGAACAACGTCACACCTGCCGATGCCTACTTCGGCAAGGCGCAAGCCATCATCCAACAACGCGAAAGGACAAAACGACAGACCATCGAATATCGGCGCTTGCAACACCGCAAGCTCGCCGCTTAATATCAACCCAACTGATGAGGCCAATGCTCCGTTAATTTACGCAGCCATCAGTGCCAAATGTTCTGATGACGGACAAATTGGTGAAGCAAGTTCTCATACTTCCCTGATCGTGTAGCCGCTTCAAGGTATTCTAATTTTCCATGAAGCAGTTTATGAAATGTCCCTTGCCCAGTCCAGTTTGTTCTCTCAATAAGTACATCAGAATTGACGGTTAATCTTTGATTGGGGGCGTATGGCTGATATTGAGAATATAGTCGGTTATTATAGCAGGAATTTCCCCGATAGGTTGGGGAAGCTTATCCGAGCCATTACCACTAAAATCGAGGCAGGGTTGGCCAAGGGTGAAATACCTGCCCGTGTTTCTGCCCGTGTGAAAACCCCCGAAAGTTTGCGAGGGAAACTTGAAAAATGGCAAAGAGATCCCTCAAAGCAGGATCGGATTGGCGGCGCAGAGGACACTTTGAGACAGATAAGCGACCTCGCCGCTGTCCGGGTAATGACATACACAGAAAGTGACAGGGTACGTGTTGTCGATTTAATCGAAAGCTTCTTTCAAAGCCCCGAAGGGGTTTCTAATTTTGATCTCGAGGTCAAAGAGGAATCAGACGAGAGAATAAAGGAAGATAGCGAAAATCACTACCGAGCCACTCACATGATGATTGGGATCAAAAATTCCGACTTGGAAGGTGATCTTGCTAACCTGAAGTTTGATCAATGTGAGCTTCAAGTGACGAGTATGCTTGCTCATGTCTGGAATGAAATCGAGCATGATACCAAATATAAGGAAAAATCTGGAACACTCTCGTCTGCTGAAATGGGCGCAATAAACTCACTTGGCTTACTGACCAGAACGGGTGACATTATAATAGAGAGCCTATTACAATCACGGCGCTTGCGTGAAATAAAAGAAGCGGACGACGACCGTGAACACAACGGAAAAATTCGCGATCAAGAATCTTTATCTTCGTTTTTGTTATCCCACTTTGGTGGCATCGTTGCGGGTGAGGTAATGGATTATGATGTCGGTTCGAAGGAGCTTCTTGAAACTCTACAGGCGATAGGATGGGATCACCCAAGAGAAATATGTGTTAATCTATGTCCTAGTCACCTAGCCGAAGCAAAAAAGCTGTCCAAGATTGTGTTGAAGGCCCAGAAAGATGCGGTACGAAATAGATTCAGAAACAAAACCTGCGATTTGTTTCGTTTAGCAGCATATATGCTCATGGCTGATGAACTGAAATCCTACATTGATAATCTACGTGGAAATACACGGCATTCTTCACTTTTCAGGGCATACACTTCAATTTCCAATTCTGAATAATGCATGAGCTAATTTTAACTTAGGCTCAGATAGATCGGTGGAGGAGATGTCTACTCAGGAAATCATACAAAAACTGTCTGAAAGCCTTCCATTCTTTCGCGAGAATGTGACCTAATCACTGGCGTCGATCCTCTTCAGACCCTGAACAGCGAGATGTAAGGAAATCCTTGAGAACCTTTGCTCGTATGCAACTCAAGCGCAAAATTATTATCCCCAAAACCGAAATTAAAACAAGCCTTGATCTTTAAACTGATTCTGAGAGAATAAGTATTCCGAGATTGGAAAAATGCGAGGGAAAATGGAGTCTGCAAAGTATCCTCTTGGCGGCAACTTCAGCAGATTTACTGGCCCCATTTTAAACATCAACGCCGGCTGGGAAACCCGTTGTGGGCGTGAGCATATTTTGGACTAATGGGGGATATCTAACATTAGAAGAGTTGGGACAACGACCATTTTTGTCGGATAGTTGGTTATATTGGACGGAACACCCGCAACTTGGGCTTTGAAGTAAGGAACTGTAGAATGACATCTGTAAAATTTAAACTAGTAATTGAAGTCGACAACGCTGAAGTTTTTAATGAAGAACTTGGCTCCGAGTGTGTGAGCGGCGTTGCTGGCCGGCTCCAAGACATAGCGGACAACAAGGATCTCTTTGGGTTTCTAGCAAAATGTGCCTCATCGGAGGTTCGCTCAGATATAGCCTACAAAGATAACCTTCATGAAGACACCGTCGCGCTCCTAGCCCAAGATGCTTCTATGGATGTTCGTCGGAGACTATGCGGCCAGACACCATTTAGAGAGTGGGCAAGCACCGAACTTCTGTTGGAGTATGTTAGCTCCGACATCGATTGTGCTAAAACGATAGCTGGTGGCGTTGGCGAATACAACAATGCCGATGTGAACAAGATTGCCATTGAGCTCTGCAAACATTCGGATCCTGATGTCCGCAATGCTTTGGCTGGCAGTTGGGGCGCGCCAAAGAAGTTCGTAAAGCAACTCCTTTCTGATACCGATTCCAGTGTTAGGGCTTCTGCAAAACGAACGCTCGATTGATACTAAACCGAGGGGGGGGAGGTGACCTCCCCCTTTAAGGCCTGGGGAAAATACATGAGCTCGCAAGACGTCCAAATACATGGCGTTGCAGTTAATCTCGCCAATTGGGCGCGCTACGTTGCTTCCGAAGATAGGCTCACCGCCAGCCGGATAGCAGAAATCTGCGAAGAAATTCATCATTCAGGTAAGCATCTGATAACCCGTGGGTATGTCCGCCGGGCTTTCTCACAATCCGTTACCAAAGGCGTGATAGCTTCGGTGATTTGGGGATATCCCAAAGGCAGATTTCCAGGAGGTAAATCCTTCGCGGGTATTTTTGCCAGGGCAGAGATTCTAGCCGATAAACTTACAAAGCTTAAATCCGGTACCCCGCTCCCTGCTGACGCTGTTTGCTCTGAGTTCAATGGTTTCCAGGGGCTGGGGCCTTCAACGTATACTAAAATGCTATATTTTGCAGACATCGTAGCAGTCGAAGGCAAGTGCCTGATTTATGATCAAATGGTGATGCGATCAATCGCAGAAAGTAGCGAGCTACAATGGGCTGCTTTGAAAACAAAGCTGGGTTCGTGCCGTCACCCCAACGGCAAATTTAGAGTCTACCCTGGGACACTTCAGATTGGAACTTATGGGGACTTTCTAAAGCTCACCCATAGCCTTTCGACTGACGAGAAGAGTGCCGAGGCAATTGAACTGGAGTTGTTTATGAATGCACCGCGGGGCAAGCCAACACAACATCAGAGAGGTTAACGCGGGCTTATTTTTTGCAGCTAGAATGATATTACTTAATACAATGCGCTTTGAACGGTAAACTTGGCCAAGACGGGGATGATTAAAATGTCGGTATCGGATGTTTTCAAAAATTTTAAGCAGATTGAGATATCAAAAAACTGCTACATTCATCCCAATATCCCTGCCAAAAAACTACAGAACTGCATTGAATCTTATTGCTTTTCTGGGGTGCAGGTCGACTTTCTATTGGATGATACAATTTGGGGCTCAGCCAAAGATGGGATGGCCATCTCTAATGGACAACTGTACTACAAACAAATCGGAGAGGGGCCCAAATTACTCAACCTTTCAACCGTAAAGAAGTTCACATACGAAAAGCGCATGCTTGGTAATATCGAGCTATTTATTGACGATATGCCGTTTGTGACAGTAACGGGTTTCGACAAAGCATATCATGAAATTTTAGTAGATATGCTTAACGCCTGTGTTGAGGAAGCGCGCCGACTGTCTGTAGCTGAAACGAAACCCAAGTCTCAACCTAAAGCAAAGAAAGAGCCTGTTAAAGGTCCGCAATCCGAAGTTGACACACTTCAGTGCCCTGATTGCGACGCACAGCTGCCAATCGACGCCAAGTTTTGTCACGAATGTGGTTTGCAAATCCCGCCAAAGGATACCTGCGGTCAATGCCAATCAAAACTTCCGGCAAAAGCGAGGTTTTGCCCGAAATGTGGTGAAAGCGCCGACGTTAAACAAACTCAATCGAAGCCAGTGGCGGATCCAGTTTCACTCCGTGCAGATCTAACTCAATGGTTGTCTGACGCGGAGCAAGAGGCCTGGATTGATAGCGACGGTGACATGTCTCTCCGTATCAGGCGGGGCAAGCCGAACTTTGCCAGCGACTATCGGGCTTGGTGTTCAAAGCACGATATCACCATCATCTCAGAAGGCGAACGCCAAGAGCAGACCGATAGCGCGTGCTTCAACGGTGATGACGAGTTTTCGATCAGTAGCCCTTACTGTAGGGTAGGACGCCTGCCCTCAGCTCAGTATGAAGCCTCGGTAAACGCTTCTTTTTTCGTGTTGAAAACTGTTGAAGTCCACGAAATTGAACTGAAGGAAGGTGCTCTAAAGATACCCAAACTGGGTTCTAATAAGATCAGCATTTCAAGCCTTAGTGTACGAAAGGACGATGATGGCTCTTACGGTTGTGACTACGAACTGAGCGCCTACCCGGGGCATATAGTTTGTTTTGAATTCTCATCCGACAAGCCAGATGCCGACGCTAACGTCTGGGGTAGGTATGAGGAGGAGCCCACTCAGACCGGTACGAGCTGGCTTTGGGACGTAAAGCCTGGCCAAAAGATTTATCTGACATTCGGAGAATTTGAACCCCTCGTCGATGGCGTTAAAGCTACGTTTAGCGGCGACGCCAAGCCGTCTGAAGGAGCATATGATAATGCCGAAGATGGAGGGGGAGATGGTGCCAGCCCGTGGTCGGACGATGTTCCGTCCTCTGGCAATGATGATGTCGACGCAATTCTGAAGGCAGCTGCAGACCGCATGCTGGAATTGGACTGGTTTGAAGATAGCATCGCCAATGGTGGTCATGTAGATAAGCTAATGCTTTTCCTGACAGGTGAGCCTGACGAATTTTCTCTTGGAGTACACTTAGCTCTCACCGATCGGCAAGATGAGATCGATGAGAATGAGCTGCAAGAAATACAATCGGCAGTAGACACTTATTTCGACCTGAATGACACAAAAACAAAGCTCATGTCCCAGGGATACGATTGGAGCAATCTGGCCGGTATTGAGTGTGAAACTGCAATTATGGGCAATTCAGGCCGCAGGGGATCGAGCCGTAATATTTCTGGGGATGGCGAAAGCGTCACAGCATTTTTCGAATGGCACATGTTCCGAGGATCCGTGAACATCGATGATATGGAAGATGAGGACGAACGTGACGCAGCTAAAAGAGCAGTGGTTTTAGTTGAGGAAGGCGAGCAAGAGGCTGCTCTCCAAGCCCTACCTGCACTGTGGTTTGAGTATAATATGGATAATCTGGATAGCTCGCCAGATGAATTTATGCCCAGCGATCAACAAGTCTATTTCGAAGTGAATTACGCCAATCCAGATCATGACATTGTATTGGATTACGACGATGACACGCTCATTTTAACGGCCACGATCAGATTCCCGATGCAGATCAATCCCGGCGTAGATGAGGATGAAATAAATGACTGGCTGAGTGAAAATGGAGGATATGCAGCCGGATTCATCAGCGCAAACTGGTCATATAATGGCGATGAAGGTGGGCACTTTGTGTTCCGCGAATTGGCCGAGACTGACTGGGGCGACAGCGACAGAAATAATAGTACATCCGACGGCGACGCAGATTTCAAAGCGGAAGCAATTAGGCAGATAAGAGACAAGCTAGCTAGCGGCGATGGGGTTTCCATCTTTATTGCTGAGGAGGCTGGACAGGGCCTGCGCAAAGAACTCGTCCAGGACCTTGTCGACGATGGCGCTCGATTGATCGGCATCGAACCAGGTCAAAGCATGATGGAGTATGTGACCCCGCTTCTCGAAGTGGAAGAAGGGCATACGGCGATCCTAGATGCCGTTCAGAACATTGACGACGACGCGGTAGATGACTTTCTCCGGGTCGTGACAGATCGCGTCTTGGTAGGAACGATTGGTGAAGGCGATGGGGCACAGAGCTTCGAGGCTCCATTACCTAAATTTAATCTAGTTCTTGTCGATCACGGCAGTGAGGATTTCAGCCTCGGTACTCTCCGCATGCGTCAGGTTACACAGCTGGTTATTACAGACGATGAGGCACTTACTTTAGACGAAGACAATGACGCTGACATCGATGAAAATAATGATGACAGCTCGCGCATACCTGGAGAGGTAGAACAATACATTCGGGTCAACGACGACGGGTCCGTCAGTGCAGTCATTGTTTACACCGTGGTCGAAAATGCTGACGAAAATGTAATAGTCCATGGCGCCTATTATGGTTACTGCGGAGGGGGAGTGAACGAAGGGGGATACTTCGTAATCAACCACGAAGACGATGACGTCAGGGCCATGGATTACAGCGACATCGATGAAATTGAAGCTGACGATCCAAGGGTAGGTGGTATCTACAACTCTCTGATGCAGCAGGTCTGGACCCTGATTTCGGAAGATGATGGAGCGCTGCAGCTTTCAGTCGAAGGCGCAGAGCTTTTGGCTGAATCAGGGGACAGCGAGTGCTGCATGTCATCGGGTTTCGATGGAGACGCCTTAGATGAGGTCTCGAAGCTCTGGCATCTGACACTGCATTTCGAGAGCTGATTGTGACGGTCGAACCCCACTTGCCAATCGTAATAGGTATCTCGAGCCGGGCGTTGTTCCGAGCCGAGGATGAGGATAAGATGTTCGAGCAAGAGAGCGTTCAGGCCAACCGACAACACCGGCTTGATGCAGAAGAAACTTTACTTGAGCAAAGCAGGGCTCTCAATTGAATCAAATGTAGGGCATAAATGGCATCGCTGTTAGAAGTTCGCTGTTCCAAGAGTAACATTTTTGTGGCTGACCGATACTTGATTTGGGTTTGCCAGAAGTAGGGGGATAGATTTGAGATACCTCACTAAATCACGCTTTAAAATGGCGGTTGAATGCCCCCGTAAGCTCTATTACGCGGGTAAGAAGAACGTGTATCGTGACAATAAGGAGGAAGACACTTTCCTCCAAGCGTTAGCAGATGGCGGCTTCCAAGTTGGTGAGCTTGCTAAATGCCTTTATCCTAATGGCACTGAGGTTTACCCCAAAGGTAACGCGGACGCGCTGGCAGAAACAGCTGAGTTATTGAAGCGAGAGAGCGTCACACTCTTTGAGCCCGCAATTGCTTATGGTGCCTATTTAGTAAGGGTAGATGTTCTCATAAAAACTGGAAACTCAATCAAGTTGGTTGAGGTGAAGGCAAAGTCCATCAAATCCGATGATCATCAGATAGAAGGGCGCGGAGGTCTAAAATCGGCGTTTAAGCCATATATTGAGGACATTGCGTTTCAAAAATATATTGTAGGGTTGGCTTATCCAGAATGCCACATCACAAGCTATCTTTTGATGCCTGACAAAACCCAAACGGCCGTCATCGACAAAATGAACCAGCTGTTTAAGGTTAAGAAAGTCGGTTCGGAAAGTGAAGTGGTCACTGACACCGCAGCCAAAGATCTGACTTTCAATCAATCACTGCTCCACGAGCTTAATGTCGATCACTATGTTGATTTGGTCCACGCACACGGGTTAAATTTTCCAAATGGCACAGGTAGTATGGAGGAAATGGCTGCTGCTTGGGCGAAGGCTTATGCCGAAGATATTGCAATCCCTGCACCCATAGGCGCCCAATGCGCGAGTTGTGAATTCAAAGCTGCACCAAATGACAGTCTGAGAAGTGGCTTCCACGAATGTTGGAAGGAGGCAAATAATTGGTCGGACGATGACTTTACTGCGCCAACCTTGCTGGATTTGTGGAATTATCGCGGCAAACAAAAGCTCATGGACGCTAAGATCAGGCGACTTTCTGAGGTTACGCAGGAACACTTGAAGTATGCTCCCAGCGATGACGGTTTAAGCAACTCCGAGCGGCAATGGATGCAAGTGCAATGGTCGACTGATGATGTCTCCGAAGAGCTTAAATCTGCTGGGTTCTTCATTCATCATGAGTACATGGCAAAAGAGATGGATAGTTGGCGCTTTCCATTACACTTCATTGACTTTGAAACGTCTACTTCCGCCCTACCATTTCATATCGGCATGAACCCTTATGAGAGCGTGGCTTTCCAGTTTTCGCATCACACGTTGGAGAAGGATGGCTCGTTGCAGCATGCCAATCAGTTTCTTCTTGCAGAAGCTGGGCAGTTTCCGAACTACGAATTTGCGCGCGCCTTGCAGGCCGCACTTTCTGGAAATGACGGAACCGTTTTCATGTGGTCGAGCCACGAGAACACGATACTCTCCCACATCATCAAACAACTCAACACTCGGAGCGATGCGCCAGAAGACAAGACTGAGCTAATCGCCTTCCTTGAAACGCTCGTAAAAGAGGGCAATCGAGCGATGGTCGATCTTAAAATCATCGCACAAAAGGGATATTTTCATCCTTCGACCAACGGCAGCAATTCTATCAAAAAGGTCCTGCCAGCAGTTCTCGAGAGTTCTACGTTTCTTAGAGAGCGTTACTCCCGACCAATTTATGGCGCAGACAATGGCATTACGAGCCTGAATTTCTCCAACATGACTTGGTGGCAAAAGGACGCGCAGGGCTTCGTGCAAGACCCATATAACGCGCTCAAAGATAATGAGGTAACTGACCAATCTTCTGCTGCAAGAGATAGTGACAATCTTGAAATCGCCGATGGCGGTGAAGCATCGATGGCATATGGCCGATTACAATTCGAGGCGCTACCCGCCGACACCATAGATTCTATCAAAGACAAGCTGCTGCGCTATTGTGAGTTAGACACACTTGCGATGACGATGATTGTCGAGGCTTGGAGGTCGGAATTGGATAAAAAAACATTTGCAGATGGCGATGCGTAATGGTGTCTATCGGCTACGCAATTTACGATGAGACCCGCAATCGTTTGGATATCGCTTTTCCAGCCTGAGCGGCGGCCCTAGCACAGCGTTATAATGAAATTAGGATGGCAGGAGAGCGGTATCTGGTATGGATATTTTTGACGCGCTGAAGAAGGTAGGATTTATTGATTTGGGATTCGCTGCTTGGGAAAGTGGTAAAGGCCTGCAAATTTTAAATTTGGACAAGCTAAATGAAGAGGCACCGGGAGTGTATGTGATGCACCACGAAGGGGCTATTTATAAGATAGGAAAATCCAGTGCCTCGCTGCGCAGGCGGCTTACCGGTTATCGACGATTTGATACAGATTATCTTGCCTGTGCCGAGCGCGGTAGGGACAAGTCATCTCAGAAACAAAGATCTGCTATTGAGGAGTTCGCTCTTCCAGGCCTATTTGTTTTGGCATTGCCGGCAAAGGTCTCGACAGAGCCTATACCAAGCCTTGGCATTGAAGTAAAAACTGCCAGCTTTGATCCTCATGATTATGAGAAAAAATTAATTGATTTAGTGAAGGATAAACACCCTCTAAAATTTGGTCGATGAAAATTCCACGCTAGACCGAACTCGGCCTTGTATATATAATTGATATCATGAGATATTATATTCAATTTTCAGGGTTTCCAGCTTATGGAAATCATAGGGAGAGTACTAATGCCAAATATATTTATCAAAGCGGATTGTGAGATTCTAGTCGAACTTCCTGAAGTGGGCTGGACCTCAGATGAATGGAAAAGCAAAGAAAATGAGCGGATCTGCGAAGATTACGGGCACCCTAAATGTACAATCGATTTTAGAATTGAAAACCCAGATGAGCCTATTTGCCCAGCTCTTATTTTCGTGGGCAATAACGATGCCGTCGATGGGGGTATTTCTGTTGAGGCGCTAAGTGAAACAAAATACAAATTTACCATAAAAGGCGTTTTCAAATCTAAAATGCATAAAGATGGCGTCGCGCTGATGAATGCAGGTCAAAAGCCTATGTTGGCGGGCGTCACGCGTTTCCGGCAGGGGTACAGTTTTGAAGAACCTCAAGCGACGGATTGCGAATTTTCATTGAAAAAATTTAACTGAACCATAGTCGACATCAACGGAGGTTGTGTAGGCCCTCGGCCGTGTAAAGGTAATATACTTCCTTGGCTAGGATGGCGCTTTGCGTCAGTCGGATTGTTATCTGTCGAATGGCGCCATGATGTCATTCAGACCTTTGGTTTTCTTCCCCGGGTACGTGTCGACCCGGGAGCCAGCATTCCCAGCTTAGCCATAAGATTTTAAAACGCAGACATTTCATGACGCTTAGAAGCGCTGCTTGCTAGCGCAATATTGAATTGGTAGCCCCATACAATGAACATCGTCATTCTCACAGGGGCAGGCATATCGGCGGAAAGCGGGCTTGCAACATTCACAGGAGCTGACGGTCTTTGGAATGGCCACCATATTGAGGATGTTTGCATACCAGATGCTCTGGAGCGCAACCCTGATGTAGTCTGTGCCTTCTACGATGAGCGAAAGGCAGAGGCCGCGCTATCAGAGCCTAACCCTGCGCACATAGCTTTAGCGAAGCTTGAACGGCATTGGCAGGAGGAGCGCAAGGGTGAATTCTTACTAATCACGCAAAATGTCGATGATCTGCACGAGCGAGCAGGTTCAAAGAGCCTAATCCACATGCATGGCCTTCTAAATTCCGCTTTCTGTGTGGAGTGTGGTTGGCAAGGCCCGAGGCACGGTAGACTGGAAGGTAACAGAGAGTGCCTAGCCTGCGAGCGCGACGCACTCCGTCCAGACATCGTTCTATTTGGGGAAGCGCCTCGGCATATGCGCCAGATTGAAGCGGCCTTGGAACAGTGCGACTTATTTATAGCAATTGGCACTTCTGGCACAGTTTATCCCGCGGCAAGTTTTGTTGAAATCGCAAAGGCTAATGGCGCCGAGGCACATCAGTTTGATATCAAAGCGCCACAAAATAGCCAAATGTTCAGCAGATGCCACATCGGCCCGGCTAGCCAAACGGTTTCTGCGTGGGTGGATGGGTTTACAGTTATATAGTTAGTTACATCGACCTGATGAAGCTCATTCGACCGTTGGCACTTGAGCCAATTCCGAAAACTTGGCAGCCATGGTCGGATTTCCTCGGGTCAGTTTTTTAATTGTAACATCCTGGGCCTTGTCGTTGGCGAGGCGCAGGTTACGGTCGCAACCGAGCAGGGCTTCTTTCGTTTTTTGCAGGTGGTCGATGGATTTGTCGATTTCATCTATAGCCGTCTGAAACTTCCGTGAGGCCAGGTCAAAGTTCCTTCCAAACCCGGCCTTGAACTGATCAAGCTCATCCTCAAACTTAGTGATGTCGATGCTCTGCGCTCTAACCAGCGCCAACTCCGACTTGTATGCGACTGTGTTTAATGCCGCATTCCGAAGCAGTGTAATCATCGGGATAAAAAACTGCGGCCGGACCACGTACATTTTCGGGTACCGGTGAAATACGTCGACGATACCGGAGTTGTAGAGTTCATTCTCCGGCTCAAGCAGTGAAATTAGGACTGCATATTCACAACCCTTTTCTTCTCGGTCCTTGTTTAGCTTAGCGAGGAAATCCTCATTTCTGCATTTCGTGGCGCTAGTGTCACTTTCGTTCTTCATGTCAAACATGATCGAGACGAACTCTGTGCCGCTTTCGTCGAAGTCACGAAAGATAAAGTCGCCCTTGCTTCCACCTCGGGCGTCGTTGTCCTTCTCGAAGTAGGCTCTGGGAAATGCTGTCGCTCTGATCTTGTTGAACTCGATGTCACAATGCTGTTCAAGCGTTTCCCCGACCATTTTTGTCGAGAGACGAGCTTTCATGTCTCGCAAGCGCTCAATGTGGTCGTCCCGGTCCTTGATCTGCGCATCATACCGTTCTTTTAAGGCCGTTTCGGCAAGCTGTTTCTCCAGCGCCGCCTTCTCTAAGCTGTTTTTGAGTGCATCACGCTCCTGGCGGACAACGTCGACTGCTTCGGTAATTGCGAGTTTTTGGGCGATTTCAATGGTCGTGAGCTTCGCTTTTAGCTGCTCAATCTCAGTGTCTTTTGGAGACGTCGCTTCGTTCACCGCGAGTTTCTGAGCAATTTCTCCGGCCTTCAGCTTTTCTTTTAGTTCGCTGATCTCTCCGTCCTTCTTGGCAGAGTCTCCCTGCAGAGCCATTCTCAAATTGGCCGTTGCCAACTCGATGGCGCTTGCCTTCTGCTGTTCCGCAAGTTCAAGACGATCATGTATTTGCTGCTCAAAATCCGTATCCCGGACCTGTTTCAAAATGGCAGCATATCCAGCATCGTCAACCTTGAACGCCTTATGACAGTGGGGACAAATAATCTCGTTCATCGTTCAAATTCCCGTAAACCAATATGTAGTTCTGATAAAAAGCAATAACTCGAAAAATTGTGAAAGGAAGAGATCCTATAAATCCTTAAGGGTCCGGCTAGCCTCCAATAACTCCCGTTCGACCTTCACAATTCGATATTGAACGAGGCCCTCCAGCCTGTCATTCGCCTCAATCATCAGATCATGCATTTTTGATTGGGTCTGCGATGCGATCTCCAGCACAACCTCTCTCGGGTTGCCATCGAACCTTCCCGGATTATTATCCTGGACATGAGCCAGTTCAGCGACAAGGCGGCCTAAGCGATCGTCAGTCTCCCTGAAGAAAAATTCAAACGGTTTTATAAAGTCGCGACTAAGTCCATGGGCGATTTCCTCGCAGAAACGATTGAAAATTGAAGACCACACGCGTCCAGCTCGTGGGTCCTCGTCGGAAGCAAAAATTGCCAAGAGCGCAAGCACCACAATTTTTAGAGGCATCCCGCACAGGTCCGAAAGACGGCGCAATTGGTCCTCACACGAGAGATCATTGATTAGCTTTTGAACTTCGGGGTGCAGACCCGAGAAATCGCCACGGGTCAAACGCTCGGGGTTATCCCCCCAATCGATTAGTCGAACAATTTGAAGTCGATCGAGCCACACGGATGATGCCGGTACCGACGAAGACTTTATCGCACGACGATCAGAACGTTCGCGTATAGGTTGGCTCGACGGTATAAATTCCATACTAGCGTTTACAGCAGAATAGCTAACGCTGTCCTCTCTGGGAGACGCTGAGTCAAACATGGCGCTAGATTCATGAACCGCAGACATACGCATAGCGTTTCTGCTCGAAGTTTTAGGCAATGCGATCTTCCGCATGGTCGGAAGCTCAGACTGTGTATCGCCTACCTCATCGACTAATACCAAGCTGGTTAGATGAGAGACGATCCCCTCTGATGCCGCGTACTGTGCTGCGAATTCAGGGGTCGCACAGTTGACTACCAGGGAAGCCGCTACAGCGGTGGCCGCTTTAGAAATCACCGAAGATGCCTCACTACCTGAAGGCTGTGCCCAATTTGCGCGGATCTCGACGTTGTTGCGCAAAAGCATGATTTCGTCGGGGAGATCTGTCACTGTGGGCAATGCGATTGTGGGGCGGCGCAGGGCACCAATTGCGGCGGTCATGACATCAGATAGGTCATCCGCTGTCGCGATAAATAGATCGCCTCCTGTAAGTGCAGCAAGATGCCCGATCCGCGCCTCAAGGCTGCCGGCCCCGATCAGGATAACGCTGATGCGTCGGCCACATCGAGCCAGTTTTTCAATGTTGAGCTGATGGCTCAAGCCGTCGGTTAGCAGCAGAATGTCTTTGGCACTTGAGGATCGAATGACAGCCTCGAGAGCGTCGCCAATTTCGGTGCCCCCGGATGGTGGCGAAAGCTGTGTTGCGAGATAAGCCAGGCGCTCACGGGCAGCAGGCAAGTCTGAAGCCTCGCTTTTTGTCATGCCTACTTGGCGGAACTGAGTATCAAATTCCCACAGGTCAACATTGTCCCCTGCAGCCAGCCCCTTGGCTAACGTGGTGATGCCATTCCGAGCAGCATCATGCGCCGAAAACGAACCGCGCGCGCCAACCTGGTCCGCCATTGAGCCCGAATGGTCGACAAGTACTGCTACATCTAGTGCAATCTCGCCCCCAGATTGCGGGGTCAGCATCAGACTGAGATTACGGCCACCAGCGTCGCGTACCATGATAGGGATAGCCTCCCAAAGCGACGCAACCAGATCGATTGGATCGGCGCTCGAAACTGCTACGCGCCCTTCAACCAACTGAGCGCCGACAACTTCGACCTGGCTCTCAGACTGAATTGAAACCATGACCGACTGCGCTGGTCCGCCCGTCAGCAACTCATCTGCATCGCACAGACCTGAGCGTCCATAAACATCACCGAGCGTCTGCGGGATGCGCAAGGTCGAGCGCCCAGCCGCTACGGAAAGAGGCATCGCCCATTTCGTCGTCACCTTGATCTCTCCGCCAGGCTGAATGTTAGCCACGGAGATCATATGAATGCCTTTGAGCAACTCCTCGTGAAGCACGGCCGATTTGCCGCGTGTTACAGCATCTTCGTATACTTCGCGGGCCTTGGAGCGAGCATGCGCCTTTGCATGCAACACGCGGCCGTCAGTCTCGGCCGTCAAATCGAACAGCGTTGCATGAACGGGTACTGGAAAGGTGAGGACGGCTTCGATGTTGGCACTTTCTGAGTTCCGGAACAGCCGGTGCGTCGTCACCACTGCAAGGCCAGAGGCCAATGCTACCTCATGATCCGTTGAGATTAGCGGGATCGGGGTCAGGCCCCGCTCGTTGATTGTGTTGCCAAGAAATACGGCGAGAGGGTCAAGCATCAGTGTCTCCTGAAGATTTCGAATGTGTGGATTTATTAAGAGCGCGGGAGAGCACATCACGCACACTCCGAATAATTGGCTCAACGTCTGCGCCTGATGCCAACTGGACTGGATCGATCACGAGAGTGATACCCATGGCGATTGGAAAAGGAATGCCAGCGGTAGCGTCAAGCAACATACGAATAGCCGCCGGGGGGAACCCAAGTTCCTTGAGAAGCGAGTAACGGGTTACCGCTTCGACGTGGTCTTCGCCATAATCCGCATTCGCACGGCCACCCCGTGGAGGTGGCACGAAGCCCTCGGAGATAAGATAACGGATCTGGCGCGGTGCCGTTCCCGTTCGTTCTATAAGATCACTGAGCCGCATTAGCGCTCCTTTCGACAAGTATTTTGTCGAAAGAAACGGCGGGTGTCAATCTCTTTTATCAAGAATTTTGTCAAAAGGCAATTAAGCCATTTGAATTAGGACAGAACCGCGTTCAACATCTGCCGCCGATAACAATTAGCGGGCAGTTTTTGGACCGCTTTACTCCAGCAGAGTTTCTGGAGTTAGGCGTTCGATCAATCTGCTCAAGGCCTCATGGAGTTGCAAATGTTTTGCGCCGGTGAACTAACGCATCCTGCCACCTTAGCCTGGAATGCGATCGGGCGTATGCCACTTACTCCTCGCCGTGTCATTTAGGGACATGTACGTCCCTTAGTGCTTTGTTTTTCATTCAGCCCCAGCTAGATAATCTTTAAGGGTTTCAAGCGGATCGCGCCGCACGTTCGGTTCTCCGTTCGTTGTTGGTAACTTTGCGGCGCGGTCCACCTGAACGCTTAAGTGTAGATGTCGGCAACGAGCTTTTGTAGACTGTTGTGACGACGGACATTGACATTTACAAACGCACCAAACCCAATCCCACTACTACCAACACAAGCACCACAATCCACGGCCAAGGCGACGCCCATGGCGAACGTTTCGACAACTTCTCTAGCCGTTCGATAGCTAGGTTGATCGATGCCTGTTGCTGGTGAAGTTCCTTAAGGGCGATCAACATGGCATCATCTTTGACATATGAACCAGCGTCTTCAGCAAGAAGCTCAACCTCGTCCAAAAGCTGCAACACCTGACGCAGTCTTGGAATGGCATTTGCATCAGGTGCGCCGATCATAGCCATCGCTTCCTGATGCTTTTGCTTGGCCAACGTCAGCATGGAACTGACGTGGTTGGCAGCGGCAGTGGGTAGGTCAGAATCGGTGGTCATGACCGCCCAACTTAGGGTGTGTGAGCTTTAGGGAAAGTGGGGATGGCGCATGATACGAGAAAATTGTCACCTAGCTTCACCACTAAATGGGGTGATTTGGCTTAGGCCATGACAAGATTAACCGACGATTCACATGGACTGAGATGTAAGCACATTCCTTTTAGGTGCTTACATGGTGCTTACATTTTAGGAAATACTGGCAATGTCAGGACCGTAAAAACTACTTAAATCATTGAAATATATGGTGCACCCAACTGGATTCGAACCAGTGGCCCCCAGATTAGGAATCTGATGCTCTATCCTGCTGAGCTATGGGTGCAGCGGCGACGGTCATAGCTGCGCGTAATCGGACGGTCAATTTTTTGCCGAGGGTGGGACGACCGGAAACAGCAAGGGCGCAATGCCGATGCCTTCTTCGACCAATGCCTTTGCCTCATTACTGCTAGTTTCGCCGTGAATGAGGCGCTCGGGTTCTTCGCCATAATGGATTGCACGCGCGGTTTCGGCGAAGTTGCCGCCGACCCATTGCGATTTATCGAGCATCTCGGATTGCGCACGGGCCAATTTTTGGACCAGTTCTGCCATCGCAGGGGGCAGGACTTCGGGTGCCAGTGCCTCGGTGCTTGCTTCATTGCGAGCTGCGCTATTTGTTTCAGGCAATGCGGTGGGCACCGTAGGCAGGGCCACCGCCCGCTGGTTGCCCTTGCGCGGAACATTGGGCACCGACAGCGCCTTTTGAATTCTGCCGTCATTGCACGTGGGGCATATAAGCATGCCGCCGGATTTCTGCGCCTCAAAATCCGCAGAGGACGCAAACCAGCCTTCGAACTGGTGCCCGTTGCTGCAATTCAGGTCAAATGTGATCATTGGGCGCCGCCAACTCCCAGCAAGCCATCGAGCTTTCCCTGGGCATCGAGCGCGCGCAGATCATCCGACCCGCCAATCGCGACATCATTGATGAAAATCTGCGGCACGGTTTGGGCGCCCGGCGCACGTGCGACCATCTCAGCGCGCTTTGCGCCGCCCATCGTCACGTCATATTCGGTATAGGTGACGCCTTTGCTGTCCAAAAGATGCTTGGCCCGCACACAATAAGGGCACGCGAATTTGGTGTAGATTTCAACATTTGCGGTCATTTCGTAGAAATGGTGTTCCCCGCCCTGCAAGTCAAGCGTCGAACGATATCGCCGCGTCTGCTTGCGTGCTGCCGCCGCGCAAAGCCCGCGCCCAGCAAAATAATTGCACCCAGTCCGCGCCGCCACGTTTCAGCACCGCGACGCAGCCGTCGCTGGTTGCACCCGTGGTCAGGACGTCGTCGATCAGGATGATTTTTCGTCCTTTCAATCTGCCTTTATATTTTGGATGCAAGGCAAAGGCGCTGGCCACAGCCTGTCTGCGGCGCTTGTGGTCCAACCCCCGCATGCTGGGCGTACGCTTATGCCGTAACAATATATCGGGTGCGAAGGCGATGCCCGTTAAGGCCGCGAGCTGTTTGCCGATCAATGCCGACTGGTTGAAACTGCGGGACCATATCCGTGTCCAATGCAGCGGCACGGGCGTGATGATCAGCTGGTCCGTCTCCTCCGGCACATGGCGCAATAAATGCTGCGCAATGACACGCGCCAAGCCGATTTTACCGCCATATTTTAGCCGGAGCGCCACTTGCGCCGACAAATCATCATATTTTACCGCGGCGCGGATGCCATCATGTCGGGGCGGATTTGCGATGCAGGGCGCGCAATAGGCGTCCGGCCCCCGGTCAAAGTCAAAGGGGGTTGCGCATCCCCGACACCAAGGTGGCCCCAGAAATTCCAGTTTTCGCCAGCAGGAAACACAAAACTGCCCGCCCGCTGCGGTAATCGTACCGCAACAGGGGCAGCGTTCGGGTAATACCCAATTCAACATGCTATGGAAAATGTGGCTGCCTTTTGCCATAGCATAGTTGTCGGACAAAGATTGGGGCTGCACAAGGGCGCAAATGGACAATGATGTGAATCCACCGGAAATTTTTGACCGCCGCCGCCGTCATGCCCTGCGCGCGCGGGGCGCTGGGCGCGCGGGAGATCATTTCCTGTGGCACCATATCGCGCAAGATATGGCAGAACGACTGTCTGCGGTTACGCGCACGTTCGAACACGCCTTGATCCTTGGCCCTATCGGGCGCTGGCAGGGGGAAATACTGCCACCCAATGTCACCTGCACCCTTGCCCCGCTTCGCGATGCAGCGGCGGAGGCAAAGGCTGGAGCAGGCGCGGCGGATGATGCGCCAGTTGCATTGGAAGAAGACCGCTTACCCTTCACGCCCGGCAGCTTTGATCTGGTGATTTCGGCAGGAACGCTGGATAGCGTCAACGATTTGCCCGGTGCGCTGATTCAAATCCGCCGCCTCTTGCGGCCCGACGGGTTATTCCTTGGCCATATGTTTGGCGCTGGCACTTTGGGAACGCTCAAGGCGATGTTGCTGGAGGCGGATGCCGATCGGGTTACCCCGCATATCCACCCGCAGATCGACCTGCGCAGCGCGGCGGACCTCATCGTACGCGCTGGCTTCACTTTGCCTGTCGCGGATCAGGACATCGCGACCGTACGTTATGGTGACTGGCGCTCCATCATATCAGACATAAGGGACGCTGGCGTTGGCAATGCGCTTGCCGGCCCGCGTAATTATCTGGGCAAAGCCATGCCCGCACGGCTTGATCATGCCTTTGCCGCCCGCGCCGATGCGCAGGGCAAGGTTACCGAAAGCTTTGCGCATATCTATTTAAGCGGCTGGGCACCGTCCGAAAACCAACCGCGACCGGCCAAAAGGGGAAGCGGTCAGGTTTCGCTCGCGGACATATTGTCCAAGGATCCAGCGGGCTAGGGTCAGGGCCTAGGGCCCTAACCCTAAATGCCTTGAAGCTTGCGGACCAGCGGATAATCGGCGGGGGGCATAGGCAAATCCGCCATGTCTTGCGGCAAAGTCCATTGAATATCGGACGCATAAATTGCGGTAGGCACACCCGACCATGTGGTGCAGCGATAGAGCAGAAGCACAAGATTTCGCTCGCCCAATGGTTCGCTGGCGAAGGTTTCCGGCACCAAATCCTGCGCGGCAACGATAATGCCCAGCTCCTCCTCCAACTCTCGCACAAGAGCTATTTCTGGCGTTTCGCCAATATCTACTTTGCCGCCGGGAAACTCCCATAAGCCGCCCATTTGGGCATGCATAGGACGCTGCTGCAGGAGGATTTCACCCCTGTCATTGGTCAACGCAGCAGCAACCACGAACAATATATTCCGACTAATTTCCATATCCCCGTCATGCCGCAAGCTTTTGTTAACTTATGTGTGACATTTTAACCGAGCTCGCAACCAGGGAATGAAGTGAGACCGGTCATGTTGGAATTAATTCGTTGCATAAAAAAATGCGACCAGGGCACGACAGCTGTAGAATATAGTTTGATATCTTCAATAATTGTTATTGGAATTATTGCGTCATTAACGCAGGTTTCAATATATAATGATGATATATGGAATATTATATCAAGTAATTTCATCGCAAATAATAATTAGTTTTTACATTTACTAAATATTAAACATTTATCATTTATTTATGCTGCGACGACTTTTTTCAAAGAGTCGCCCGAGTGTATAGAATAGACTGGAGACCAAAAATGAAACTTAGCACAAAAATCTTCAAAAATGAAGACGGCGCGACTGCAATTGAATATGGCTTGATCGCCGCCTTAATCGCTGTTGCCGCCATTACTACAATGGGGGCACTTGGCGACGAATTGTCCGCAACCTTTGGGAATGTAAGCACCGAACTCGCCGATGCACGAACACCATAAGCTGCTGCTGGATAGTTACTTTCAGACGATATGCGCATTTTGACGCTAGGCACAAAAGCGGGGACTTCACGGTTCCCGCTTTTTTCGTTCAATAGGTCACAATTTTCAGCTTCTGCCCAGCGCGAATGGTTGCGTTGGACGACAAACCGTTCAGCGCCCTAAAGCGTTCGGTCTGCAAAGACGAATAAGCCATGCGTGCCGCAAGCGATGCCACATTATCTTGTGGACCTGCGGTAACAACGCGCAGCTTGCGCGGTTTTACGGTGGCGGCTTGCGCAGCGGTCAGACGCGCCATGCTGGCAAACATGCGGTCAAATGGGTTGGCGTTGCTCGCCGTGATCGTGACGAAATGATAGGCCGTGCCCGGCGCCCATTCATAGGCGAACACCGTAACCACGCGTTGCCCCTGCTGCGTATTCACGACGGCATTGGTATAAAAAGCCGGGATATCGTTCACCGTCGTTCGCCGGATTTCCCCCGCCGGAATGGTTCCACTGTCGCCCGACACCGCCTTTAATGCTTTGGCGATATAGCTGTTACGATTGCCATCAAACGCGCCGCTGGTGAATATGGCTTTCCCGCTATTGCCGTTAATTGTCACCGCATCACTGCTGTTTTGCATGCCAAAGCCATAAGGCGCGGTAAACTGCATCTTCAGTTGCGGATGCCGGAAATCTTGCCCTTCGACCACACCTTGCGCGGGGTCATCGCCGTACAACATGCCGTCAATGGCCGCCAAATGGGCGTCCGCATTACGCAAGCTGCTGGCGGGATAGCTTTTGGACCGCGATACCGCGCGCGCAACGCGCCTTGCTGGGTCAGGATGGGTGCTTGCCCACTCTGGAACGCGGTTATCGGCCAGGCCGGCCACCTGCGTGTCCACATTGGTCTGCAATGCCAAGGAATTGAGCATCGACGCCATTGCGCTTGGGTCATATCCGGCTTTGCTAAGATACCGGATACCGTAATCATCGGCCTCCTCTTCTTGCGTGCGCGAATATTTAAGCGAGAAAACTTGTGCCAACGGACCTGCATATTGCTGCAATCCGCCGCCCAGCGCCCCCAATAAGCCACCCGAATTACCGAGCACTGCCCCCAATATGCTGCCACCCACCCCCAAAAGGCCAGCAAGCGTGGCATTATTCTTGCGCTTTTCACTATGCCGCGCTGCGGTGTGCCCGACCTCATGGCCCAGAACGCCCGCCATTTCGGCTTCATCATTGCTCAAGGCAACCAGTTGGCGCGTGATGTAGACATAGCCACCGGGGAGCGCGAATGCGTTGTTCACCGACGAATTGAGCAATGTGACGTTAAAATCGCTTTGCGCGTTTCCAAGTCCCGATTGCATGGCAATATTCTTGCCAACGCGCACGACATAAGCGGTCTGCGGACTTTGCATCGGTCCGCCAAATTCTTTCAAAATTTCTGTGTGATATTTGGCGCCCTGATTTTTTTCTTGGGCGGTGAAGGGTTTGGGAACCGCTGGGCCTGCTGTTCGCGACTGTGCGTCGGCGGGAATAGGACTGCCGATGACGCCTAGTCCGAAAATTGCGGCACCCGTAATGAGAAGCGTTTTCGAAAACCGCATAAAATTCCTGCCTAAATGCACTGAACCCCATTTAGCCGATTAAGTTTCAACGCGTCGAAATTTTAAAGCGTATCAACTGTCTATCGTGCGAAAAACTTAGGCGCCCATGGACAAGAATTTTGCGCGCCGCTGTTGAAGTAGTTCTTTAGACGAGAAACCGGACAATGCGTCCAACTCCTCATCTATCGCAGTCGCAAGCGCGGCTGCAGCCATGCCATGGTCGCGATGCGCGCCACCGACGGGTTCTGGCACAATCCGGTCAATGATGCGCAGCGCTTTTAGGTCATCTGCCGTCATTTTCATCGCTTGTGCAGCGTCGGCCGCCTTGTCGCCCGTGCGCCACAAAATCGAGGCGCAACCTTCGGGCGAGATCACCGAATAGACGGCATATTGAAACATCAAGATGCGGTCAGCAGCCGCCAGTGCAACGGCACCGCCCGAACCGCCCTCACCCACGATGCAGGCAATCATCGGCACGCCCAGCGCCAGGCAGGTTTCGGTGGAACGGGCAATTGCCTCTGCCTGCCCGCGTTCTTCGGCCTGAATGCCAGGAAACGCGCCCGACGTATCGACCAGACTCACCACCGGAATGCCGAACCGATCCGCAAGTTCCATCAGGCGAATAGCCTTACGATAGCCCTCGGGCTTGCCCATGCCGAAATTATGGCGCAGGCGGCTTTGCGTGTCGTCGCCTTTTTCATGCCCAATAACCATCACGCGGCGGCCATTTAAGCGGCCAAGACCACCAATGATCGCTTGATCGTCGCCAAAGGCGCGATCCCCTGCCAAGGGCATGAAGTCTGTGAACATCGCTTCGATATAATGTTTGAAATGGGGACGTTCGGGATGCCGTGCGACTTGCGTTTTTTGCCATGCCGTCAAATTGGCATAAGTATCCTTCAACTGCTTGTCCGCCTTGCCGCGCAACTTGGCGATTTCGGCGCCCGCATCAACGTCGCTGTCACGCGCAGCATCTTGCAATTCAAGGATGCGCGCTTCGAGCGCGGCAACCGGCTTTTCAAAATCGAGATATACCATCATGCCTGCGGGTTAGAGCCTCGCGCGCGACGGGTCAATGTGCGCGTTGCCAATGGGTGACGCCGATTGACCAGTTCGACAAGCTTGCTGCTGTCCACATGCGTGTAAATTTGTGTCGTCGCGATGTCCGCATGGCCCAGCATGGACTGCAGTGCCCGCAGATTCGCCCCGCCCGCCAAAAGATGCGTCGCAAAGGCATGCCGCAGGACATGGGGGCTGACTTTTGCCGGGTCCAGCCCTGCATGCGCGGCAAGGTCCTTAATGATCTGGAACAGACGAATACGGCTGATATGTCCCCCGCGCGACGGAAAGAGAAAACGCGATTTTTCAGGAACAAAGTCCAACCAAGCACTTACCGCTTGGCGCGCACGGTTGGAAATGGGGATTAAGCGTTCCTTGTCACCTTTGCCTTTTACGATGATGAACGGCCTATCAGATACCACCGCATTTCGCGGCAAGGCGACCAATTCGGTCGCACGCAGCCCAGAACCGTACAGCAGCTCAATCAGCGCCGACAGCCGGTAATCACTCGATATCATATGCGGCTGCGCAAGCTTATCTGCAATCACCGCAAACAAGGTGTCGACTTCGTCTATATCGAGAATTTTAGGCAAGGGCCGCATCTGTGCTGGCTTTGGCAGCGCCGCCGATGGGTTGTCGGCGCGAAAGCCCTCCTCATGCAGAAACGCAAAAAAACGTCTTAATGCCGATGCCTTGCGCGCTACCGAGCTGTTGGCAAGGTCGCGCCATTGGCGTGCCAGTTCCACAAGCGCATCAGGCCCAGCCACCGCCAGCTGGCCATGCAAAAGGCCGGATGCTGACATCAAGTCGCTTTGATATGCCAAAAGCGTATTCTTGGCGACGCCCTGCTCTGCCGCCAACATCTCTAGAAAACGCGCAATCAGATCACGATCGGGTAAGCTCATTGCTGGCTGGCGATCGTGATTGCCATATAGTCAGGCAAAAGTGACAGCTTCGGCGGCAATCATCCGAGCTTCAGCCTCCAAACCGACCTGACGCAAGGAACGGACGATATGATATAGATGATGGGTGGGCACAGCCGACCATGAAGGCGCCTGCAGCGCAGCCATCGCCATCAACGCAACCGTGCCCTGCTCGCCACGTCCGGCAGCAGCGGTTATCGCCTTTGACCATGGAGTTTGCCGGGAAATATTGACTTTGAGGTCGCTTGCAAATTCCCTGCGTGCATCGGTTTCGATACGGCCAAGCCCCGACAAGCCGGCAAGCAAAAGCCGCGATTTATGTCCGTCGATGCTCTCATCATTACCAAAAAAATCGTCGAGGCTATTATAATCAGCGGGCGCTACCCGCCCAGGAGCCGCCAGTGTCACCAGCGCCCAACCCAGCGATCCATCCGCCACAACGTCAATCCATCGCGCGGCGGAGCGGTCAAGACCAGCCGTCAGCATGGAAGAAATCAGCCGATCCGCCTCTGCCTGATGATCAGCATCTGGCACGATCAGCGCAGCCGCCCGCGCCGTCATCACCAACGAAGCGTGATAGTCCGCACCCGCGGCCGCCGTGGTCCATAAAGACGTCATGGCCGCAACCTTGTCACCTTCACCTGATGCGATGTACGCATTGCCGAGGTTTTCCGCCCGTGCCCGCACAGCGTCGGGCGCGTCCGGATCATCAAGGACCTGCGCATAAAGATCGACCATATTCCGGTTCGACAATATACCAAGCGCCGCCGCATTGGATGCATATTTGGCCCGGACTGTCGGCGTAAACATCGGCAGTTGCACCCGCCAACCATCGACCTGACGCCCCGTGTTGGCAAATAAGCGTTCCGGGGGTTCAAGACCCACAGCCGCAGAGAAACCGAAGCGCCAAGGGTTCATGCCTTCCACATTTTCCCATTCGATTTTCACCGAACCCCGCCCATTAATGCCGGCCCCGACCGCTTTTTCAGCCAAGAGATAATCGACGCCGCGTACCCAACCTTGGTAGCGGCCCTGATTGATAAATGCCGTCGCGCTGCCTTGCTCTCCCGCCAAAGACGCACAAATGGCACGCGTCATTTTCCAGCGGCCATTGTTCACAAGGCGCACGCCGCTTTCGGTAATTGGGCACATGCCCGCTAAATCGCCATTGGCCAGATAGGCCTGCATCGCGACTTCGTGGAGGCGTTTTGTATAATCTGCGCCATCCACCTGCTGAACAAGGTTGCGCGCCACGACCGAGTCGCCCATCCGCAGCAACAACCAGGCGCGCTCCGCTGTCCAATCCGCGCCGTTGACACCGGTTGGCGTGTTGGTGCGGCTGGCAAGTAAGCGCCGCGCCATGATCGTGCCCCAGCGCGAGGCAATCGGCCCAGACGTCCGCTCTATTATCTGGCGGAGAAAAGCGCCATCCAACGCACCAAAAGAGTCCGCTGGAAAGCCGCCTGACGCTTCGGATAAAATCCCGATATCGTTTAAAGACTGGCGCGCGGACGGTGGCACATCAAAACGAACGGCCAATTCTGGCTCTTCTTCCGCTTCCTCTTCCGTCGCGCTTTCATCCCCCGTCAAAGGGGTAGCAGGCGCCGCTTCATTCGAAGATCCGGGCACATTCGGCGTTGGGCGGCCTGTCACAGGGGTCGGCGGGGGTGGTGGATCGCCAAAGCCCTCTGGCAACAAAGATTCAGGCCCCTGCTGCCCAAGCGCAGGCAAAGCAAATGCCAAGACCAGAGCACTGGCAACCAAAAGGCCGCTTTTTGATATCTTGTCAGTCAATGATGCGAACCTGTTTCCATATCTGCGAACAGCAATACGCTATGTCCATTATCATCCGTTGCCATTGCCGCAACCCTCTGCTGAGAATAACAAGCCTATGCCCCTTGCCGCAACCGATAGAAACCGCAAAAACGGCATTTCACGAAAATATGCCAATTTACCGAGTCTATAACGCTGCATTTAAACGAAAAATCCGCAAAGCGGCAAACTGCTTTCGGCTGACGCCAAGGCGATATATAGGCGATATCGTCATGGCTGAACATCTCGAACCCAAAAAACGTAAATCTGGCATGCAAGCTGCCTTGGTCATTGACCGTCCGGTGGTGCTTGTCGGGATGATGGGCGTTGGGAAAACCAGCATCGGAAAACGGCTCGCCGACCGCCTCCATACGCCTTTTGTCGATGCCGATGACGAAATTGAGAAGGCAGCGGGTCTGTCGATTACAGAAATATTCGCAAAATTTGGTGAGGCCTATTTTCGGGATGGTGAACGCCGCGTCATTGCCCGGCTGATTGAAGGCGCACCGAAGGTCATTGCGACGGGCGGCGGCGCTTTCGTAAACGACGAAACCCGCGCACTGATATTGGAACGCGCGACATCCATATGGCTTAATGCCGATGTCCATGTGCTGGCCGACCGTGTGTCGCGACGCAACCACCGCCCTTTGTTGAAAGGCAAGGATCCAGTGACTGTCCTGACCGATCTTGGTACGGTGCGTAACCCCTTATACGCTGCAGCCAATATCCATATTCGTAGCGATACCTCGCCGCATGGGCGGACCGTTGAAAACATATTAAAGGCCCTTTGCGCATGACCGTGATATCCGTTGACCTGTCAAATAGCCCTTATGACATTCATGTCCGCGCCGGATTGCTGGCCGATGTCGGTGCTATTCTTCGGTCTTATGCCCGCGACAGCCGCTTGCTTGTGGTAACCGACGAAAATGTGGCGCACGCCGTTCTGCCGCAGTTTGCAGCGACATTAAGCAGTGCGGGCATTTCATGCGCGCATTTCATTCTACCCGCTGGTGAAGCAGGGAAAAGCTGGGTGCAGTTGGAAAGACTGACGGATTGGTTGCTGGAACAGCATGTGGAACGCAGCGACCATATCGTCGCGCTGGGCGGCGGCGTGGTTGGGGACATTACGGGCTTTGCCGCGCATATCATCAAACGCGGTTGCCCATTTGTGCAGATACCCACGACCTTGCTTGCCCAAGTCGACAGCAGCGTTGGCGGCAAGACCGCCATCAATAGCGCAGCCGGCAAAAATCTGGTCGGGGCGTTTCATCAGCCTGCTTTGGTCCTCATCGACCCAGAGATACTTTCAACCCTTCCCACCCGCCAACTTACAGCGGGATTTGCCGAGATAGTGAAATATGGTCTGATCGATGATCCGGCCTTTTTTGCGTTTTGCGCAGATAATCTCGACAGTTTTTTTGCAGGCGATCCTGATATCCGCGCGCAGGCCATTATCCGGTCCGTGCAGTCCAAGGCGCGGATCGTCGCCGCCGACGAAACCGAACGCACCGGCACACGGGCGCTGTTAAACCTGGGCCACACTTTTGGCCATGCGCTGGAGGCGGACACAGGTTTTTCCGACCGGCTATTTCATGGCGAAGCGGTCGCCGCCGGCATGGCCTTAGCGTTTCGATATTCGGTACGACTGGGCCTGTGTCCTGCGGATGACGGCATGCGGGTTACAGCGCTTCTAAAACGGGCCGGCCTGCCCACGACTTTATCCGAAGCGGGTGTCACTGCCAATGGTGCGGCATTGGTCGACTATATGCGGCATGACAAGAAAATGAGCGGAGGCACGCTGCCCTTCTTGCTCGCGCGCGGTATCGGGCACACATTTTTGTCCAAAGATGTCGCACTGGACGATGTCGCCGCATTCCTCGACAGCGACGTTTAATCATCGGCAATCGGAAAGTCATCGGAACCATCGCCGCCGAAACTGTGGCGGGTTCCAGCATGCATATCGCCGCTCGTGAACTGCGCTTTCAGGCGGCTTTGGTCACGCCGCCGGAACTCTAAGAGAATGTCGTGGATTTTCGCACGATCCGTTCCAAAATATTTCAGCGCGTCCGCAGACATACGGATTGAGGATTCAAACAGCTCACGCATGATGCTGATGCCGTCATCCTGCATCAATAACAAAGCCTGCTCGCGCCCATAAGCGCGCACGAACAATTTTGTGCGCGGGAATGTTTCGCGCACAGGCATCAACGATTCTGCAGTCATGTACCGGTCATCGATACAGAAGAATATCGCTTGGGCGTCTTCGCCCCCTGCCCGCTTCAGCAAGTCGACACGTGTGCCATCCCCATAAAAAACCTTGAAGCCAAAGTCACCGCTGAGGTCGATAGTCTGCGGGTTGATATCAATCAACGTGACTGATCGCCCCGCCGCCTGCATGATCTGCGATACCTGCTGTCCGAAACGTCCATGCCCAACGATGATGACATTGGCTTGTGACGCCAATTCCGGGTCATCAAGCGCGACATCGCCCTTGACCTTTCGCGCCGCAAGCTTGCCGGCAAAGATCATCAGGAACGGCGTCGTTGCCATCGATAAGGTGACGACGGCGCCAAACAGGCTCGCCGCCTCCGGTTCAACCAACAGGGCCTGCTGCGCGGCGGCAAACAACACAAAGGCGAATTCACCACCTTGGCTCAACAGCATCGCCATGATGATCGACGGCTTGTTTTGAAGGCCAAAGCCCCGACCAAGCGCATAGATGACGGCGATCTTGACCGTGATCAGCGCCAGCGCCAGACCCGCGACGAAAAAGGGCCGCGAAAGAATGACATCAACGTCGAGCAACATGCCAACCGCGAGGAAAAACAGACCGAGTAAGATCGAACGGAACGGATCAATGTCGGCCTCCAACTCATGCCGATAGGGTGATTCCGCCAACATAACGCCCGCGACAAATGCGCCCAAGGCTGGCGAAACGCCAATCGCCTGCATCACCGCAGCGCTGACGCAGACGGTGAATAAGCCAGTGACGATGAACAGTTCGCGCTCTGAAATCTTGCCGACCAAGCGCAACAGCGGCGATAGCAGATAGCGGCCGGCCAACACCAAGCCAGCAATCGCCAACACGGCATATAATACCAGATACCATCCCCCAATCGCGCCTTCTTCGGCAGGCGCGCGCGACAAAGCGGCAACGATAGTCAGCAAGGGGACAATGGAAATGTCCTGAAACAACAATATGGAAAAGCTTTTTTCGCCATAATCGGTCTTCATCCGACCGCGCGATTGCAGCAAGGGCAGCACCTGCGCAGTGGAAGACAAGGCCAATGGAAGCCCAAGGACTAAGGCGGCTTGCCAGCTAAAGCTGGGCATTGCGAAATGGATGACGGCAAACATGCCAAGCCCACATAAAATGACCTGCAACGGCCCAAAAAGCAGGATGTCGCGCCGCAGCAGCCACAGCCTGCTCGGCGATAGCTCAAGCCCGACGAGGAACAGCAGCAAGATGATGCCGATTTCGGAATAGGCCAATATGGTTTCTGGTGAGTCAATCAACGCAAGGCCATCGGGCCCAATGGCGATGCCCGCGACCAAATAGCCAAGCACAGCGCCAAGGCCGAGACGCCTGAAAATCAAAACCGCCAACAGCGCCGCGCCGAGCAACACCACCCCGCCTAACATGACATCAGCGACAAGATGGTGTGGCGCGGTTTCCATCAGCTTTTCTCTTTGGCCTGCACGGCGGCCGCAAGGATCGCGTCAAAAGGCAATAAGATTGCTGCATGACGCGACGGATAATCACATGCGGCGGCCAGCAAGGCGAGTTCAGGCCAGCAGCTTGGCATGTCGCCCTCCCGTTGTAACGCCTGCGCCACGCCATCGCGCAATTTGGCAATTTCGGCCATAGCTATCCCAATGGCGTTGTGCGTCAAAATAGCCGCAGATGCCTGCCCAAGGGTGCAGGCATTGGCGCGCAGGGCAAGGCCGCGCAATATGCCCTCTGCGTCCGTCACAACATCCGCTTGAATGCGGCTGCCGCATAAGGGCGAACGCACTTCGGCACTGCCATCTGGCTCTAATAAGCGATGGTCAGCGACCAAAGACGTCGCCAACCGCAAGATGTCGCGATTGTAGAGCGCTGAGTCCATCAGTTTGCCGTTTCCGCGTCACTATCGGCAGCGAGGCGTTGTTCGCGGACAAATTCGGACAACGCATCGCCGCTGGCGTTGAGCAGAGGATAGGTGCGCGAGCTGGTCATCCACTCGGGTCGCTCTTCATCCGCGCCATAGATTAAATCAAATGCCATCACCAACAGCAGGAAAATGAGGGTCGCGATGATGAGACCCTTCACCATACCAAAGCCAAAACCAAGGGCACGGTCAATCGGACCAAGCACGGACTTGCGCGATCTGGCGCCAATTGATTTCGCAATCCATTTACCCAATGCAAAAATCACAATGACCAGCGCCAAAAAGGCGAGCACAGCAGCCCCGGAGTCAGAACCCACCGCCTCTGCCAAAGCCGCAGTCGCGGGCGCGTGGAACATACGAACAGCCAAGATAATCAGCACCCATGCGATCATCGACAAAGTCTCTTGCACAAAGCCGCGCAGCGCGCCGAACACGGCCCCGCTGCCCAACATGAAAAAGACGATAATATCGAGTGCAGTCATCTATTCCTGTTGCCCCAATTACGTAAATGCGTCGAGATTCAAAGGCAGCGCGCGTCCTATTTCAACGCCCCTGCAACCACCTATATGAGATTTAGGGACGTCCCAGCATATGGTCAACGAGATTGGCAAGCGTGCGGAACTCTTGCGTTGAAATACCCGCCTGACCTTTCACCGACGGCGGCACCAATGCGCGGCTAAACCCGAGCTTCGCCGATTCCTTCAGGCGCAACGCACCATGGGCGACGGGACGGATTTCACCGGACAAGGCGACTTCACCGAACAATACCGCATCGGACGGCAATGGCCGTTCCGCCAAAGCCGAAACCAATGCCGCCGCCACCGCAAGATCGGCAGCGGGGTCGGAAATGCGATAGCCGCCGGCGATGTTGAGATAGACCTCAGCGGTTGAAAAGCTTAGGCCACATCGCGCCTCCAGCACCGCCAATATCATCGCAAGGCGGCCACTGTCCCAGCCCACAACGGCGCGGCGCGGTGTTGCGCCACTGGATAACCGCACGGTCAGCGCCTGTATTTCCACCAGCACTGGCCGCGTCCCCTCCAACGCCGGAAACACCGTTGCCCCCGTAACCTGCTCGGCCCGATCGGTCAGGAATAAGGCGCTTGGGTTACCAACCTCGGTCAAGCCTTCTTCTACCATCGCAAACACACCGATTTCGTCTGTCCCGCCAAAGCGGTTTTTGGACGCACGCAAAATGCGATATTGATGGCTGCGCTCGCCTTCGAACGACAATACGGTGTCGACCATATGTTCCAGCACGCGGGGTCCGGCGATCGTCCCGTCCTTGGTAACATGGCCGACGAGCATCAACGCCGTGCCGCGTTCCTTGGCAAAGCGGATAAGCTCTTGCGCCGATGCGCGGACCTGGCTGACCGTGCCCGGTGCGCCTTCGATGAGGTCACTGTGCATGGTCTGAATGGAATCGATGACCAATAAAGCGGGCGGCGCGCCTTGGGCCATCGTCGTCAATATATCGCGCACAGAGGTTGCAGCAGCGAGCTGCACCGGCGCATCGCCAAGGCCCAGCCGACGTGCACGCAGGCGCACTTGGTCGACCGCTTCTTCGCCGGAAATATACGCAACAGATAGGCCGCGCCGCGCGAGGTTCGCGGCGGCTTGTAACAATAAGGTCGACTTACCAATGCCCGGATCACCACCAAGCAAGGTTGCCGAGCCCGGCACAAGCCCGCCACCCAAAGCGCGGTCGAATTCGGATATGCCCGTCGAGGCACGTTCAGGCAGTTTAATGTCCGTGTTCAATCCGGATAATTCAACCGCACGCCCGCCCGAGTGCAAATGATGCTTTAGTTCAAAAACAGTGGCCTTGGCCTCTTCCGCCAAGGTGTTCCATTCGCCGCAATCGTCGCACTGCCCCTGCCAGCGGTTGGATTCCGAACCGCATGCCTGACACACATATTTGCGCTTTGCTTTTGCCATGCCCGATAATTAACAGAACAAATCAAGAACTCAAGACATAACTGTTCTGTATCAGCGCTTGCGTGTGGCGCAGCCTAATGCCACATCATATCTATGCGCGAAAAAGAACTCAGGCTGGCGCTTATTTGTTATGGCGGGGTCAGCCTTGCCATTTACATGCATGGCGTGACGCGCGAGATTTGGCATATGGTCCGCGCGAGCCGCGCTTTTCATGATGGCGCGCCCCCCACCCGCCGCAGCGAGATTGTCTATCATGACCTGCTTGCGGAATTGTCGCGGGTTAGCGGCGTCAAGTTGCGGGTTTTGACAGACATTATTGCAGGATCAAGCGCAGGCGGCATCAACGGCATATTTCTGTCGCAGGCTATCGTCACGGGCCAATCATTAGAGCCGTTGACCAATATGTGGCTTGAAATGGCAGATGTCGACATACTGCTTGATCCAGACGCCCGCCCGCTGTCGCGCTTCACCAAATTTTGGGCAACGCCGATTGCATGGATGATCTTGCGCCGACGCGGCGGCGCGGTTGAAAGGACAGTCGCGAAAGAAGCGCAGCAGGAAGTCGCCGCCAAGCTGTCCCGCTTTGTCCGCGCCCGCTGGTTTGCGCCGCCCTTTGGCGGGAATGTGTTTTCGAAATTGTTGCTTGATGCGCTGAACGCCATGGCCGCCAGCGCAGCAGCACCGCCACTTTTACCCACAAGCCAGCCGCTGGATTTGTTTGTCACCGTCACTGACTATTACGGGCATGATCGGGTACTTCGCCTCAACAGTCCCGAAGAAGTTACCGAGTCCGAACATCGCATCACCGTCGATTTTTCGACACGCGGGCGAACGGGGCTCGCTGACATTCCCGAGCTGATTTTTGCGGCACGTGCCACGGCAAGTTTCCCCGGCGCTTTCCCGCCATTTTCTGTACGTGAACTTGACCGTTTGTTGGCGCGGCAAAATGTCCCTTGGCTTGGCCGGAGTGCATTTTTGAAGCGCATATTGCCACAACAATTTGCCGCCAATGCCGCCGAAGATACGATGTTGATCGACGGATCGGTATTGGCCAATGCGCCATTTAATCAGGCAATTTCCGCCTTGCGCAACCGGCCCGCACGCCGCGAAGTGGACCGGCGTTTTGTTTATATCGACCCAAAGCCAGGCCGACCCAGTTTTCGTTTTGGCAAACGCAATATGGACGGCACTGCCGATATCCCGCGCAAACCGCCGGGGTTCTTTTCGACTATATTGGGGGCGTCGTCCAACATTCCGCGCGAACAGCCCATTCGGGACAGCCTAGAGAAAATCACAGGCCGTTCGGAACGTATTGAACGGATGCAACGCGTCATCGACAGCCTACGGAGCGAGGTTGAAAATACCGTAGAGACGCTGCTGGGCAAGACATGGTTTCTCACCCAGCCAACCGCAAGTCGGATGCAAAAATGGCGAAATTCAGCGCAGGAAAAGGCGATTATTGCCGCCGGCTTCGGTTACCGCGCCTATACCCATCTCAAAATCGCTGGCGTGGTTGACGATATTGTCGCCACCGCACGCCGCAGCTTGCCCGATGCATCAAACGCGTTTTTCCGTAACTTGCGCGCTGCGCTTTGGACCGAAGTCGGTACCCGTGATCTCGACCATTTGCCGCCGCATAAGGGCAAGGCCACAGCGCGCCAAATTGCCTTTTTTCGGGCACATGATTTGCGTTTCCGCATCCGCCGCTTGCGCTTTCTGGCTCGGCATCTGACCGAAGAGGTCGAAAATATCGTCAATATGCCGGACGATGATATCGCCAAAATGCGCGATGCTATTTACAATTGCCTTGCCTTGTTCCTCGATCTGGAAACAGCAGAATATTTAGGCCCGGATTTCGCGCTGGCGGCCAAATCTGGCATTGACGATCCTGCAGGCGTTATGGACTATCTTGCGGCACGGCGCGATCTGGTACGCGCCGACGCCAAGGTCGACAAAATATTGTGCGATGCCATGCTGACCCTGCCGGTTGAGGCACGCCGGATCATGCTGCTCGGCTATTTGGGCTATGCACTTTATGACATCGCCACCCTACCTTTGTTGCAGGATGAAGGCTTTGACGAATTCGACCCTGTCAAGGTGGACCGCATATCCCCCGACGACTGCGCCTCTATCCGCAAAGGCGGCGCAGCCACGACGTTAAAGGGCATAGAGTTTAACAATTTCGGGGCATTTTTCAGCCGCGCTTATCGGGAAAACGACTATCTATGGGGCCGTTTGCATGGCGCGGAACGGATGATCGATATCCTGATATCGTCGCTCCCACCCGGCCATGAATTTTCGGCCAGCCGCGCGCAAAGTTACAAAAAGCAGGTATTTCACGCGATATTGGATGAGGAGGAGGATCGGCTGGCGCATATCCACCCCCTCATCATGTCCTTACGGACCGAGGTGGATCAGATGCAGATCTGAACTTCTACCGCACGCCAGCCTAATCGGTGATGCCGTCCCAAATGCCCTTAAGCTTGTCAAAGAAACCCGTTGATTGCGGGCATTCTGCACCCGTTTCGGTTTCACGGAACTCGCGCAAGATTTCCTTCTGCCGCGCGGACAATTTGGACGGCGTTTCGACGTCGATTTGAATGACCATGTCTCCGCGACCACGCCCTTGCAACACGGGCATGCCTGCGCCGCGTTGGCGAAGCTGCTTACCCGACTGTATGCCCTCTGGAACGATGATGATATGTTCCGCGCCATCAAGGCCCGGGATGCGGATTTCGCCACCCAGCGCCGCTGTGGTGAAGCTGACGGGCACACGGCAGAATAATGTTGTGCCGTCGCGTTCGAACACCTTGTGGCGCGATAGATGGATGAAGATGTACAGATCACCGGCCGCCGCGCCATTTGGCCCAGCCTCACCCCGGCCAGCCACGCGAATGCGCGTGCCTTCATCAACGCCAGGCGGAATATTGACGGCGATGGTCTTGCGTTCATCCGCCCGCCCTTCCCCGCCGCAAGCGCGACATGGCGACTCAATCACTTCGCCGCGACCGTGACAGGTCGGGCATGTGCGCTCGACCACGAAAAAGCCCTGCTGCGCGCGCACTTTGCCATGGCCAGCACACAGGTTACAGCGGCGTTTGCCCGACCCCGGCGTCGCGCCACTACCGCTACAGGTTCCGCACGCGGTTGCGACGTCGATGGTGATTTCCGCGTCCTTGCCGTGGAAGGCCTCATCGAGCGAGATTTCGAGATCATAGCGTAAATCTGCGCCACGCGCAGGGCCACGCTGACGGCCGCCAAAGGCGTCGCCAAAAAAGCTTTCGAAGATATCGGAGAAGTCACCAAAGCCAGCACCGCCTTGGCCACCGCCACTGCCCATGCCGCCATTTTCAAACGCTTCCTTGCCGAACCGGTCATAAGCTGCGCGCTTTTGCGGATCTTTCAGGACGTCATAAGCCTGACTAATGGCTTTAAACTTGGCTTCGGATTTGTCGCAGCCGGGATTGCGATCGGGATGGCATTCCATCGCGATCCGGCGATACGCGGTTTTCAGCGTCTTCTCATCCGCTGTCCGCTCGACTTCCAACAATTCATAATAATCAATGTCGAGATTCATGAATGACTAACCCCCCGGTATTCCCAACCGTCGCTGCATTTCGGCACCGACGGTCGGAGATATTCAACATCAGTCTTTCTTGTCGTCTTCGACTTCGGAGAATTCAGCATCGACAACATTATCGTCGGCTGGCGCTTCTTCCGATGCGGCATCTGCCGATGCGCCGGCAGCTTGCTCTTCTTTATAGATTGCTTCGCCAAGCTTCATCGCGATTTGGGCCAAGGCGGTTGCCTTTTCCTTCATCGCTTCTGCATCGCCGCCTTCGATAGCGGTCTTGGTTTCCGCCACAGCTGCTTCGATCTCGCCCTTCAACGCAGCGTCAATCTTGTCGCCATGCTCTTCCAACTGCTTCTCGGTGGAATGGACAAGGCTTTCTGCATTGTTCTTGGCTTCTGCCGATTCACGACGCTTCTTGTCTTCTTCGGCAAAGGCTTCGGCATCGCGGACCATCTGCTCAATATCCGCATCGGACAAACCGCCCGATGCCTGAATTTTGATCTGCTGTTCCTTGCCTGTGCCCTTGTCCTTGGCAGTCACGCTGACAAGGCCGTTGGCGTCAATGTCAAAGGTCACTTCAACCTGCGGCACGCCGCGCGGTGCAGGTGGAATGCCAACCAAGTCGAAATTGCCCAGCAGCTTGTTATCCGCCGCCATTTCACGTTCACCTTGGAATACGCGAATGGTCACGGCATTTTGATTGTCTTCGGCCGTCGAATATACTTGGCTCTTCTTGGTCGGGATCGTCGTGTTACGGTCGATCATGCGCGTAAATACACCGCCCAGCGTTTCGATACCCAAGGACAATGGCGTCACGTCGAGCAACAACACATCCTTAACGTCGCCTTGCAAAACGCCCGCCTGAATGGCTGCGCCCATGGCGACAACTTCATCCGGATTCACGCCAGTATGCGGTTCCTTACCAAAGAAATTCTTCACGACGTCGCGCACCTTGGGCATGCGGGTCATGCCGCCGACCATTACGACTTCATCAATGCCATCGGCCTTGATACCCGCATCAGCCAAAGCTTTTTTGCATGGCTCCAGCGTGCGCTTGATCAGGTCATCGACCAATTTTTCAAGGTCGGCACGGGTGATGGTTTTCACAAGGTGCTTTGGACCATTTTGGTCAGCGGTGATGAACGGCAAGTTGACTTCGGTCGTCTGTGTTGACGACAATTCAATCTTCGCCTTTTCCGCTGCTTCCTTCAAACGTTGCAGCGCAAGCTTGTCCTTCGTCAGGTCAATGCCTTCGGCCTTGTTGAAATCGGCTGCCAAATGCTCGACAAGCACGCTGTCGAAATCTTCACCGCCCAAGAATGTGTCGCCATTGGTCGATTTCACTTCGAACACGCCGTCGCCGACTTCTAGAATGGAAATATCGAACGTGCCGCCGCCAAGGTCATAGACCGCGATGGTTTTATTCTCATCCTTGTCCATGCCATAAGCAAGCGCCGCAGCGGTTGGCTCGTTGATGATACGCAGCACTTCAAGGCCCGCAATCTGGCCAGCATCCTTTGTGGCCTGACGCTGGGCATCGTTGAAATAGGCTGGGACGGTGATAACCGCTTGCGTAACAGTTTCGCCCAAATAGGCTTCGGCTGTTTCTTTCATCTTTTGCAAAATAAATGCCGAAATTTGCGATGGCGAATATTCTTCACCGCCGGCTTTGACCCATGCATCGCCGGTCTTGCCTTTGACAATGCTATAGGGGACGAGGCCCATATCCTTCTTGGTCATAGGGTCATCGAAGCGACGGCCGATAAGGCGCTTCACCGCATAAATGGTGCTTTCCGGATTGGTGACGGCCTGACGCTTGGCTGGCTGGCCGATGAGGCGCTCGCCATCCTTAGCAAAGGCCACAATCGATGGCGTTGTCCGTGCGCCTTCTGCATTTTCGATGACCTTTGGCTTGCCGCCGTCCATTACCGCAACGCAGCTGTTTGTCGTGCCCAAGTCGATACCAATAACTTTAGCCATAAAAACTTACCCCGAAATTTTAAAAAATTGAACTATACCCTGTCGCGTTTCGCACCAGCCCTATCAGGCACTGGGGTTTCGCATAACGTGACGTTGTAGCGGCGATATAGGAGCCAATTCTCTTGGCACAAGACTTCGGCGTTCCTAGATAGGGAAAAAGTTAAGCGAAAACTCTGTATAGATTGGTCGCAAGAACGCGCGCACCTAACACCAAAAGGAGGACGTTATGAACCGACGTATATTCACATTCAGTGCCGCCGCGGCAGCCCTTTTGCTGGCCGGATGCGGCCCAACACCGCAGCTAAAAGTGAAAGAGGCAGTGTTGACGCTGTCACCTGTCGACAGCAACCCGTCGGTCATGCACTTCAACGTCTATGGCGGGCCGGAGGATGTGCATTTGCTGCGCGTAAGTTCCCCATCTGCCGTTCGCGTTGAAATGCACGATGTCGCGGTGGACCCAAAAACGGGTGCCGTGACCATGGCGCCTCTGGACCGCGTGCACATCCCGGCTGGTGAGAAAATTGCTTTCAAAAAAGGCGGCAAGCATGTGATGATCTGGGGCGTCAACGTCATCCCCCGTCGCTTGGGCGTGATTGAGACCGAATTCCTGTTTTCGAACAATGTCCGCATATTGGTAAAGGCGCGGGTCCAAGAAATCGACGGCAGTGACCCGGACGAGAAGAAAGCCATTGATGGTTGATGGCTGCGTGCTGGAACCAAAGGCGCACACTTTAGCTTTTCAGGGCACCCTCCAAGACCCGTCCTCCTGACCTTGTTTCAGGATAAGCTTCTAAGACTCGTCATCCTGAACTTGTTTCAGGATAACGCATAAACGTCGCCTGTTATCCTGAAACAAGTTCAGGATGACGAATGTTGGTGCGAGTTCAGGGTGACGAGTTTTGGTGCACGTTCAGGATGACGATTACTGGTGCAATCTAAGGATGACGATGTTCTAATCTTCTAACGGCAACAGCCCAAGCCGCGCACGCATCGACCAACGGACCAGCATAAGCACCGCGACAATGCCAAGCCCCGTCGCCAAGCCAACCCAGATGCCAACGCCATTCCACCCTTGCGAAAACGCCAGCCATGCGCCGACGCCAATACCCACAACCCAATAGCCAAAGGCGGCAAACAACATCGGCACTGTTGTATCATGCAGCCCGCGCAGCATGCCCGCGCCCACAACTTGTGCGCCATCGACAATCTGGAACAAGGCGGCAATGGCAAGGAAGCTGACGGCCAGTCGCACAACCTCTGCATTGATCGCGGCATCGCGGTCAATGAACAAAGCAATCAACAATTCTGGTGACAGCCACATCAGCACCGCCATCGCCGCCATAAAGCCCGTTCCCATGACGAAGCTGGTCCAACCGGCGCGGCGGATAAGCGCAAGATCGCGCCGGCCATAGCCAATGCCCACACGCACCGTTGCGGCCTGCGCAAGGCCCATCGGCACCATGAAAGTCACGCTTGCAACCTGAAGCGCGATGGCATGCGCCGCGACCGAGGCAGTGTCGATTAACCCCATCAGCATGACCGCAACGCCAAACACGCCGCCTTCCAAACCCATCGTCACGCCAATCGGCAGGCCCAATTTCCACAGCGCCCGAAACCGCGGCCAGTCGCTGCGCCACCAACGCCCGAACAGATGATATCGCCGGAATTTGGGATGATAAGTGATGACCGCCACCATGCCCAAAAACATGAAGATATTGGCCAATATGCTGCCAATGCCTGCGCCGATTATGCCCAAGGCCGGCACGCCCAGCTTCCCGAAAATGAGGACATAATTAAATGCCGCATTGGCAAAAACGCCCAATATGCCGATGACCAGCGACCATAAGGGCTGCTCCAGCGCCGACAGGAAATTACGCGCGATAATCAGCCACAAAAATGGCAGGATCGACCACATATAGGCGCGAACATAGCTTTGCGCTTTTACCGCAAGTTCGGCTTGCTGACCAAGCGTCAGCAATATGGCTTCCGTCTGCCACAAGATCAGCCAGATCGGGATCATGACCGCAACCGCGACCCACAATCCTTGCCGGAATGTGCGGCGGATATCGCGCACCGAATGCGCCTTTGCGCCGCGCTCGCTCGCCATCATCGGCGCGGTCGCGGTAACAAGGCCCATGCAGAAAATCGCCGCCGTCATGCACAGGTTGAACCCCAAAGACGCCGCTGCCAACTCGGTCGGCCCAAGCCAACCCACCATCACCACATCGGTCGCGCCGATCAACGACATCGACAGGTTGGTCAGGATCAAAGGCCAGGCAAGCGACAAGGTCGCGCGAAGTTCATCGCGCCAAGGGGACTGACGGTCCGTGGGGATTGCCGCTATTGTCATGTGACGCGCTCGATAGCGAAGCGCGTTGGGTTAGACCACCCCCGGCGTGATGGTCCTGAACCTAATCCGCCGCCTTCGCCACCCCGACCAAAGCAGGGCGCAGCAAGCGGTCCTTAATCATGTATCCCGCCTGCATTTCGGCGACAATGATGCCCGGTTCGACATCAGCGCTGGGAATTTCAACCATTGCCTGATGCTGATTGGGATCCAGCGGCATGCCCATGGCGGCAATGCGCGTAATGCCGTTTTTGGTAAAGACGCTGTCCAGTTCACGGCCCGTCGCTTCAAGGCCGATGACAAGCGGTTTCATCGCCTCGCTCTCGCGCATTTCGGCTGGAATTGCATCCAAAGCGCGTGACAGATTGTCGGAGACCGAAAGCACATCGCGGGCAAAACCCGTCGCGGCATAAGCGCGCGCGTCCTGCGCCTCTTTTTCCATACGGCGCCGCACATTTTGCGTTTCGGCCTGCGCGTATAAAACATCCTGCTGCGCAGCGGCGAGCAATTCTTCCAGCGCCGCAATTTTGGTATCAGCAGCATCGCTTGCTTCTGGCGTATCGTCTTTCATATGTTCTGGCACGCCTTCAAGTTCTTGTTCTACAGCAGGATCGGCTGCGGCTGATTTCTTCTTTGTCATAAACCTGATTAACCCAATTACGTTGCGACTACATGGTCGTTTGTTGCTGCTCGCATATAGAAAGCAATTTTATTTCATCAACCCCCGCACCATTTAGGCGTTCACGGCCTAATTAAACGGCTGAGTGCCTGCGCGGTAAAGTCCACCATCGGCACAATGCGTGCATAATTCAGGCGTGTTGGACCAATGACGCCAATGACGCCAACGACCTTGCCCCCTGCCTCCCGATAGGGCGCGGCGATGACCGATGACCCCGAAAGCGAGAAAAGATTATTTTCCGAGCCAATAAAAATCCGCGTCGATTGCGCCTCACGCGCGCTGTCGACCAGCCGCGCAATTTCCTCTTTGCTCTCAAGCTCGTCAAGCAATTGCCGGACGCGGTCAAGGTCAGCGGCGGCGGCTTCGTCAATCAGGTTCGACTGCCCGCGCACGATCAGCACAGGCCGGTCATTGGCATCAAGCGACCAAATTGCGAGGCCGTCGCGCACCAATTTTTGGCTCGCTACGTTCAGCTCCGCCTTTTCGGCGCGAATTTCGCTATCAAGGCGCTCAAGCGCTTCAGACAAAGTCAATCCCGAGAGGCGCGCCGAAATATAATTCGCAGCTTCCACTAACATGGATTCGCTAATCGCTGGGTCAATCGACACCAGCCGGTTTTCAACGCTATTGTCGGATCCAACCATGATCGCGAGCACTTGCGATGGGGAAAGGCGCGCAAAGCTAAAGGCCTTTAGGATCGCGTCCCGCTTTGGCACCAGCACGATGCCGGCGCAGGCGGACAGGCCCGACAGCACAGACGTTGCGGCGGCCAGCGCCTCCTCAATCGGTCCCTCGCCCCGGATTTGCGATTCAATCGCGCGCTGCTCCTCAACCGATGGTGCCGCCGATTGCATCATGCCGTCGACGAATAAGCGCAGGCCGCTTTCGGTTGGCACCCGTCCAGCACTGGTATGGGGAGAGGCGAGATAACCTGCTTCCTCTAGATCCTGCATGACATTGCGGATGGAGGCAGGCGACAGGTTTAACCCTGCAAATTTGGAAACGGTCCGCGATCCAACCGGCGCGCCATTGTCCAGATAGCTTTCAACCACCATCCGGAAAATCATGCGTGTCCGGTCATTCAGTTCATGGATGGGCGTTTGGCTCACCATGATAGTGTAGCGCACCGCGCACTTGCAAAGCAAGCGGGGCAGTCTAAGGCCGTGAACTCATAAATATCACCTTCACGGTTTGAGGCCATATTGTTCAGTGCAAGGCGGTAAGCGCAGGGCTTAGTGGTTCTAAGTCCAAGCTTGCCAACGCAGCAATGGACAGTATGGGTCAAATCCGAAAGACGTCAAAATGGCTTCGATCTCGAAGCAAAATGCCCTTGCAGGCAGAGTGACTGCCTGCGGCGGACATTTTGCCTCGATATCTTTGCCGTTTTGACGCCGTGAAGGTGATATTTACGAATTCACGGCCTACTGCGGGCGGCAACTTATTATCAGGAGATTATCATGCGTCCATCCGGCCGTGCGCCAGACGAAATGCGCGCCATTTCGATTGAAACCCATTTCACCAAGCATGCCGAAGGCAGCTGCCTTATCGGATTTGGCGACACCCGCGTGTTGGTAACCGCCAGCGTCGAAGATCGCATTCCACCATGGTTGCGCGGCAAGGGTGAAGGCTGGGTCACGGCGGAATATTCGATGCTGCCCCGCGCCACGCATACGCGCAGCCAACGTGAAGCGGCCAAGGGCAAGCAATCGGGCCGGACTCAGGAAATTCAACGTCTTATTGGCCGTTCGTTGCGCTCGGTCGTCGATTTGAAAAAGCTGGGCGAAAACCAAATCACTATCGATTGCGACGTGTTGCAAGCCGATGGCGGCACGCGCACCGCCGCCATTTCTGGCGCTTGGGTTGCGTTGCGGCTTGCCGTCAATGGTCTGATGGCCTCAGGCGCGATCAAAGAAGATCCGATCAGCGGACGGGTTGCAGCCGTCAGCTGCGGTATTTTCAAAGGCACGCCAGTTTTGGACCTTGATTATATCGAAGATTCCGACGCGGATGCCGATGCGAATTTCGTTTTGATCGAAGGTGGACAGATTGCCGAAGTGCAAGCCACCGCCGAAGGCGCAACCTATGACGAAGAAGGCCTTCTGCGCTTGCTCCGCCTCGCCCGCATGGGAACCGACCGGATTTTCGCCGCGCAGGCCGATGCGGTTAAGTAAAGAAGTCTTAGGGTCAGGACCACTTAAATTTCTGTGTCATTCCCGCGAAAGCGGGAACCCATGGCCGAACAGTTAGACCATGGATCCCCGATCAAGTCGGGGATGACACAATGACTTGAGGCGACGCTTATGATTCATTGCGAATTTTTATTACCCGTCACCCTGAACTCGTTTCAGGGTCTTACTTTTGAACAGCCCAGAATTAAGATGCTGAAACAAGTTCAGCATGACATGAGTTGGGCATTATGACTCACCGCAAACTCGAACCCGGCAAGTTGGTCATCGCCAGCCATAATGCAGGCAAGGTCGGTGAAATCCGCGCCTTGCTGGCGCCTTATGGTATCGAGCCGGTATCGGCAGGCGAACTTGGCCTGCCTGAACCCGACGAGACCGGCACCAGCTTTGCCGAAAATGCGTTGCTGAAGGCCCATGCGTCGGCGCAAGGTTCCGGCCTTCCCGCGCTGGCCGATGACAGCGGCCTGTGCGTTACCGCCTTAAGCGGTGCGCCGGGGGTCTACACCGCCGATTGGGCGGAAACGCAGGTCTTCGAAGGCGGACCCGGGCGTGATTGGTATATGGCGATGGGCAAGGTTGAGGGCAAGTTAGCTGAACTTGGCCCCGCCACCGACCGGAGCGCTTATTTTATTTGCACTTTGGCGCTTGCATGGCCCGACGGACATCAGGAAATTTTTGAAGGCCGTGTGCAGGGCAGCCTGACTTGGCCGCCACGCGGGTTGCTAGGCTTTGGTTATGACCCTGTGTTCCTGCCCGAGGGCCGCAGCGAAACCTTTGCCGAGATCGATCCGCAAGAGAAACACGCCATGAGCCACCGCGCGGACGCATTTCGCAAATTGGTTGCGGCGGTGTTTTGACCAAGCCCGCGCGCCTATACACCGCAGCCCTGAGCCGTCAGTGCGACAGCGCTGACGAAAGTCGAAGGGCGCTTTTCAGTATAGCGTCTTGCCAGAGGGCGACGCGCCCTTCGACGGACGCAGCCGATCCTCGGCTGCTGCTCAGGGCTACGGTCGTTGTTGGCTGATGACGATGACACGCCAATCGCAGTCCACCCCGCTCGCCCTTTACATCCATTGGCCATTTTGCGTTTCCAAATGCCCTTATTGTGATTTCAACAGCCATGTCCGCGATACGGTGGACGATGCGGCATGGTGTGCGGCGTTGCTGGCGGATATGGCCTATGAGGCGGGGCTGACGGGGGATCGTAAGCTCACCTCCATCTTCTTCGGCGGTGGCACGCCATCGTTGATGCCCCCGTCCACCGTTGCCGCATTGATTGACGCGGCGCAGCGGCATTGGGGTTTTGCCGAAGATATCGAGATCACTTTGGAAGCGAACCCGTCTTCAGTCGAGGCGGCGCGTTTCGCGGACCTAGCGGCAGCAGGGGTCAACCGCGTATCGCTTGGGCTTCAGTCATTGGATGATGCCGCGCTGACGTTTCTGGGACGCGCGCACTCGGTTGCCGAGAGCCTTGACGCGCTGGCCATTGCGCAGCGTCATTTTGGCCGCGTGAATATCGACCTGATTTACGCGCGCCCCGAACAAACCGCTGTCCAATGGGAGGCCGAATTGCAACGCGCCCTCTCCTTTGGCACCGACCATATCTCGCTATATCAACTGACCATTGAACCCGGCACGCGCTTTGAAACTTTGGTGCGCACCGGCCATTTCATTCCGGCGGATGATGATGATGCCGCGACATTATATGAACTGACCGGACAGATGACATCCGCCGCAGGCATTCCCGCTTATGAAATCAGCAACCATGCCCGCCCTGGCAGCGAAAGCCGCCATAATCTGAGCTATTGGCGTTATGATGATTATATCGGCATTGGCCCCGGCGCGCATGGACGGCGGCTTGAAGCCGCAACACAGCGGCATAAAAAGCCGGAGAATTTCTTGTCCGCTGTCGAACGCAATACCCACGGCATCAGCAGCGAAGACCATCTTGATGCTGCGACACGCGCGACAGAAAGCTTGCTTATGGGATTGCGGCTGGCGGAAGGAATTGACCTCAGCCGCCTGTCGCATCGGACGGGCATCGCCGCTGCTGACTTGTTGGACATTGATGCAGTGGACAAAATTGCACAGCTTGGCCTGATCACCCGCGATGCAGACCACATCACTGTCACGCCGCAAGGCATGCCGTTGCTCGACGCCATCTTGCCCCAGATAGTAAACGTTGAGGCGGATGCCGCCGCCTGATAGCATACAGCTTATGCCGTCCTTACTTGCCGAATATCTTGCGTTCCTGACCGACAACCGCCGGATGTCGCCGCACAGCGTGCGCGCTTATTATGCGACGGCGGACCGGCTGGCCGGATTTCTGCAACTTTATTGGGGCGGCGATGTCACCCGCGTGACGCTGCGCAATATTTCATCGGCAGATATGCGCGCCTTTTTGGCCGACCGGCGCGGCGATGGCCTCACCAATCGTTCCACGGCGCGTGAACTGTCCGCCGCGCGCCATTTCTTGCGCTTTGCCTTAGGCGATGATGTGACTTTGCCTGTGATGAAAGGGCCGCGTGTGCAGCGCAGCCTGCCGCGTCCGGTGAACCCCGATGATGTTCTGGCACTCGCCGATGACGTCGCCGAAAATGCAAAGGACGGTTGGATCGGCGCGCGCGATTGGGCGTTGCTGTTGCTGCTTTATGGCAGCGGCCTGCGCGTCAGCGAGGCGACGGGCCTGATGGGCGACATATTGCCAATGGGCAGCACATTAAGGGTTACCGGCAAGCGCAACAAGACACGCATCGTGCCCTTGCTGGAGCAAGTCAGGGCGGCCATTCAAGAATATCTCGCGCTCTGCCCTTATGCCGCCGATGCCGACCAGCCATTGTTTCGCGGCGCGCAAGGTGGGTCATTATCCCCCGCATTGGTGCGCCGCGCGGTTCAGGGCGCACGCACGCGATTGGGCCTGTCCGACCGGACAACGCCGCACGCGCTGCGCCACAGCTTTGCCACGCATTTGCTGGCGGGCGGCGCGGACTTGCGCAGCCTGCAGGAATTATTGGGCCATGCCAGCCTGTCGTCGACTCAAGTTTATACGGCTGTTGATACCGCTATGCTTTTGGATGAATATCAGAACGCGCATCCCCGGGCTTAAGCGCGGGTTTAGGTTTCCAGCGCAATAATCGCCAAACATAAGTCAGAACGATGCCTGCGATCACTATGGTCGACACTGGCCCAAGCCATTTTTCCACATCGTCGAATTGCGATCCCAGAAAATAGCCTGCACAGGCCAAGGCCGCGGTCCATCCGGCGGTCCCGATGGTCGAAAATATCATGAAGCGGCGAAAGGTCATGCCGAACAAGCCCGCCGGTATCGAAATCAGCGACCGTAATGTGGGCAACATGCGCGCCACCAATACAATGATCGATCCATGCTTGCGAAACAGGCTTTGGCCGCGCTCCACCTCATCCCAGTCGAGCGTCAACCAACGGCTGTAGCGGTCGATGAAGATTTGCATCCGTTTTTCACCAAATTTGACCGCCACCCAATACCATATCCAATTGCCCAGCATCGCGCCCGCAGTCCCCGCCGCAATGGTGCCAGCAAGGCTCATAGTGCCGCGCGCCGATGATAGGCCAGCCACGGTCATGATGATTTCGGACGGGATCGGCGGGAAGATGGTTTCGAGCAGCATGAGCAAAGCGACGCCCCAATAATGGCCCCACTCAACCAAGCGAATGATCCAATCTTCCATTATTTCTGCTCCGACAATCTGCGTTCAATCGCGTCGAGAATGCGCAAAGGTGTGTCCGTTCCATTAAAGCGATCAATCGCGACAATGCCCGTGGGCGAGGTCACGTTTATTTCAGTCAAATACTGACCGCCGATAACATCAATGCCGACAAATATCAGGCCAAGTTGCTTCAAACGCGGGCCCATCGCCGCGCAGATTTCGCGTTCGCGCGCTGTCAGCTCAGTCGGCTCCGCGCTGCCGCCAACGGCCAAGTTAGAGCGGAATTCGCCTTCGCCCGGACGGCGGTTGATCGCGCCGGTTACTTCACCGTCGATCATGACGATACGTTTGTCACCCAATGCGACATCAGGCAGAAATGGCTGCACCATATGCGGTTCGGGCCATGTGTTGTTGAACACCTCAAACAAGGCGCCCAAATTGCTGCCGTCGGCGTCAATGCGGAAAATGGCTTTGCCACCATTGCCGTGCAATGGTTTCACGACGACTGCGCCATGTATTTTTTGGAAGTCGCGCACTTCGTCTGCGGAACGGGTGATGATCGTTGGTGGCATATATTGCCGATAATCGAGCACCATCACTTTTTCGGGCGCGTTGCGCACACTGACGGGGTTGTTGACCACCAACGTCTCATGCGCGATGCGTTCCAGCAAATGGGTCGCGGTGATATAGCCGACATGAAAGGGCGGGTCCTGCCGCATCAAAACTACGTCAATGTCTGCGCCCAAGTCGATTTTCTTCGGTGCGCCAAAACGATAATGCGCGCCGTCCACCCTTTGCACATCATGCACCGGATGCGCCCAAGCCGTCAGCCGGTCATGGGCATCGAGTGTCAGCGTGCCGACATCATAATGCCAGATATCATACCCGCGCGATTGCCCTGCCAGCATCAGCGCAAAGCTGGAATCGCCATTGATGTTGATACCGTCCATAGGGTCCATTTGGACCGCCATTTTGATTGCCATTTCGCGAGTTCCTATCCGTGCCAGACATTTGGCAAATGCTGAGGGAAGCGCCACGGCGCAACCATAATCACATCAATCTGCATATTTTCACATTCTTTACCATATTTGGGCAAGAGAATTTCCGCCGCGGCGGCCACACGGCGCAAGCGACTGGCATCAATCGCGGTGGCAAGGTCAGCGGCTTTCGTCCGCGCCTTCACCTCAACAAAGGCGATGCTTTTGCCGCGCCGTGCGATTAAATCCACCTCGCCGCGCGGGGTTTTCACGCGCGCAGCCAAGATACGCCATCCTTTCAGGCGCAGGAACCAAGCGGCAATTGCCTCCCCGCGCCGTCCGCGTTTTTCGGCGGCAAGGCGGCTCACTTTGCCTTCAATTCCGTGGCGCGGGCGTAGACGGCATTGCGTTCCAGCCCGAACCGCTTGGCAATCGCGCCAGCGGCCTTGGCGGCGGACATGGTTTCAAGCGCCGCTTGCAGCGCCACATCGACATCCCCCGTCTCAGTCACCACGTCATCGGCAGGCGGGCCAATGATCAGGACGATTTCGCCTTTTGGTTCCTGTTCGGCATAGCGCGCCGCCAGTTCTGCGGCGGTTCCGGTTACCACCTCTTCAAACTTTTTGGTCAGTTCGCGGGCCACAGCAACTTCGCGGTCGCCATAGGTTTCTGCGATGGCGGCCAAGCTTGCGGCCAGACGCGGGCCGGCCTCGTAAAACACCAATGTCGCCTTGACCTGCCCCAGCTCGGTCAATGTCTCAACCCGCGCTTTGGCTTTATTGGGCAAAAAGCCAGCAAACAAAAACCGGTCTGTAGGAAGGCCGCAGATCGACAAAGCTGCTGTCACCGCACTTGCACCCGGAATGGTAAACACCGGCACGCCAGCGTCACGGGCGGCGCGGACAAGCTTATATCCTGGGTCGGAGATTAATGGCGTGCCAGCGTCCGACACCAAGGCGACAACCCCATTACGCGCGGCAGCGACCAAGGACTCGCGCTCAACGCCCCCGCTATGGTCGTTGTAGCGGCGCATTTTCTTTTTAATGCCCAAATGATGCAATAATTTGCCTGTCACACGGCTGTCTTCAACCGCGACTATTTCGGCGGCGGTCAGGAGGTCGATTGCCCTTTGCGATATATCTGCAAGGTTGCCGATGGGGGTCGCAACGACATATAAGCCTGATTCGAAAGTCATCGGAATATGCAGCTTCTTCCCAAGGAACCCAAAATGAGCGCAACCATTGCCGCAACGCGCGCGCAGCCGCAAGCTTTAGCAGGCCAATTCAAAAAGCTGCTGATATTAGCATCGGTCATCCTGCTGGCGGCCTGTAGCACAGTCCCGCGCAGCAAAGCGCCGATTGTCGTCGCCGAACCGTCAGATGGCATGCACCGTGTCGCGCTTTTGCTGCCCGTGACTGGCCCTGACGCTGAAGTGGGGCAATCGATTGCCAATGCAACGGCACTGGCACTTGCCGATACCAAAGTCACCAACATCCGCATGGTCACTTATGACACGGGGCTTGGCGCGGCCGCCGCGACACAACGCGCGATTGCAGATGGCAACAAGTTGATCTTGGGCCCGCTACGCGCCGACAACGTCATTGAGGTCGCAGAAATTGCACGTCCTGCAGCCGTGCCCATCATCAGCTTCTCCAATGATGTCGGCGTTGCTGGACAGAATGTGTTCTTGCTTGGCCATTTACCGAACCAATCGATTGAACGCGTGGTGCTATATGCCAAATCGAAAGGCATGAACCGCTTTGCTGGCGTGGTTGCATCCAATGTCTATGGACAGCGTGCGCAATCCAATATCACGACAGCCGTGCGCGCAGCCGGCGGCGTTTTGGTGGGCATTCAAGAATCAAACGGAACAGCCGCATCAGCCGAAGCCGCCGCGCGTCGTCTGGCACAGATGGGCGCTATTGACGCCATCTTAGTTGCCGACAGCGGCCGCGCAGCCATCACAACCGTGCCTGCCTTGCGCCGTGGCGGGCTGCGCACGGCCAAAATCTTGGGCACTGATTTGTGGAATATCGATGGCACGCTGGCGGGCAGTCCGCCCATGTATGGCGCGTGGTTCGCAAGTGTGTCGGACACGCTCTACACGCAATATGCGACCAAATATCGTGCCCGTTTTGGCAAGGCCCCCTTGCGCCTGTCGAGCCTTGGTTATGACTCGGTGTTGCTGGTGGCCCGCGTCGCCCGCGACTGGCGTCCCGGGACACGCTTTCCCGTGGGGCAATTGACTGATCCGCAAGGTTTCATTGGCGTTGACGGCGCGTTCCGGTTCAACGCCAATGGCCTGACCGACCGTATGCTTGAGGTACAGGAAATTCAGGCCGGCAAGTTTGTAACGGTTAGCGCCGCCCCGTCACAGTTCGCAAAATAACGACACCCCGCCTAGAACGGGGTTTCAAACTACCGCATCAGTGGCGGCAATCGGGCCCATGCACATGACCGCCGCCCATTTTGCGCGCCTTCTCAATCTTCTTCAACACCATCTGACGCTTTAGCCGCGACAGATGGTCGATGAACAATATGCCTTCCAGATGGTCCATTTCATGCTGCAAACATGTCGCCATCAGGCCAGTCATCGTCTCTTCATGCACCTTGCCGTCTAAATCCTGCCAACGGGCGCGGATTTGGGCTGGGCGCTCCACCTCGGCATATTGGTCGGGGACAGACAGGCAACCTTCATTATACAGGCTATGTTCGTTGGACGGGTCCAAAATTTCGGGGTTCACAAAAACGCGCGGGTTGCGGACGGGTTCTTCGCCCTCCGTTTCCTCTTCCTGCAAGTCGATCACCAACAGGCGCTTTGGCACACCCACTTGAATGGCGGCCAAGCCGATGCCGGGCGCGTCATACATCGTCTCGATCATGTCATGGACGAGCGTTTTCAACTCGCCATCGAAGCTCTCAACAGGTTTCGAGATGGTTTTCAGCCGCGGATCGGGCACTTCAAGAATAGGTAATATAGCCATGGGTCGCAAATAGGGACGGTCTTTGGATAAATCAACCGACGGGTCGTCGCGCGCGCAATGCTTGCGCCAAAGTGCCGTCGTCGAGATAGTCCAGTTCCCCGCCCACCGGCACGCCATGCGCCAATTGGGTCAGGCGAATGGGGAATTGTTCCAACCGTTCGGCCAGATAATGGGCCGTTGTCTGCCCCTCAAGCGTTGCGTTCATCGCCAGCACCACTTCGTCAATGCCGCCTTCGGCAATGCGGCTGACCAATCCGTCGATGTTCAAATCCTCTGGCCGGACACCGTCCAATGCGGACAAGCGTCCGCCCAGAACATGATATTTGCCCGGAAAAAGCCGCGAGCGGTCAAGCGCCCACAGGTCCGATACATCCTCCACCACGCAAATGGACCGGATGTCGCGGCGCGGGTCGACGCAAATGCCACATGGATTGCCAGTGTCTATATTGCCACAGGTGCTGCAAACAACGAGCCGCTGCTCCACATTCTGTAACGCACGCAATAACGGCTGCAACACGCTCTCACGCTTTTTCATGAGGTGCAGCACGACGCGGCGCGCCGACCGTGGGCCAAGCCCCGGTAACTTCGACAATGCTTGTGCCAATGCGTCTATTTCTTGCGATGCCATGCTTCGGGTCTTAGGGGGCTTTTGAACAAAGGAAAAGTGACGATGCGTCTTGCCTTCATGGGAACCCCGGAATTTGCCGTACCGACGCTCGATGCGTTGGTGGCGGCTGGGCATGATGTGGTCGCTGTCTATACGCAGCCGCCGCGCCCCGCCAATCGCGGCAAGAAGCTGACCCCGTCCGCTGTGCAACAACGCGCCGAAGAACTGGGGCTGCGCGTGCGATCCCCCCTGTCGCTGCGTCAGGCGGAGGCACAGGCTGATTTCGCTGCGCTGGGCGTCGATGTGGCTATCGTTGCGGCCTATGGCCTCATATTGCCGCCAGCGGTCTTGGACGCGCCTCTGCATGGCTGCCTGAATGTCCACGGATCCTTACTGCCCCGCTGGCGGGGCGCCGCGCCTGTGCAGCGTGCGATATTGGCCGGCGATACCAATAGTGGCGTCATGGTCATGCAGATGGAGGCGGGCCTTGATACGGGCCCCGTCCGCGCGACAACGGAAATCGAAATCGGGCACAAAACAACGGGCCAGCTTACTATGGCGCTGGCGGAGCTTGGCGCGGAACTGATGGTCCGGGTTTTGGCGGATTTGGAAGCATTTCCCTGCGTGGCGCAGCCGGACGAAGGCGTTACGTATGCCGCCAAGATCGACAAGGCCGAAACTAAGCTGGATTTTTCCCAGTCTGCCGAAGCCGTCGAACGCCAAATCCGGGCCTTTAACCCCGCACCGGGCGCATGGTTCGAATTTGAAGGCGAACGTTACCGTGTATTGGCCGCCGACATCGTCGCAGCCCACGGCGCGGCAGGCAGGATTATCGACGACCAACTTACCATCGCCTGCGGCGTTCATGCCATCCGTCCAACACTTATCCAACGCGCTGGCAAGCCCGCTATGCCAACCGCCGACCTGCTGCGCGGCAAGGCCATTCCTGCTGATAATATTCTCTCATGATTATCCTCATCGAAAACATCATCGCTCCAACCAACATCCCCCGTCGCCCCAGCCTAGGCTGGAGTGGCAGTGTTTGTGCGATGCGAGATTTACCCGTTACCCCTTCGGTCTTTGCGGCACGATGGATGCTGAAACAAGTTCAGCATGACGCAGGGAGACGCACGCCTTTGCGACCTCTGCGCCTCTGCGTGAACCCAAATAACCGTCGCCCCAACGCAGGCTGTAGCGACGGAGATGTGTCCACGCGCACGAAAGCGACCCGCAGTTGACTCGCTTCGCGCTCACCATCGAATTTGACGGCGGTCCCTATATGGGCTGGCAATGGCAGGACCATGGCCCCTCAGTCCAAGGGGCGATCGAGGAGGCCATATTCAAAACCACCGGCGAAAAAACTTTGGTCTACAGCGCTGGTCGCACCGATGCAGGGGTTCATGCGCTTGGTATGCGGGCGCATGTCGATGTGGAAAAAGGCCTTTCCGCCTTTCGCTTGATGGAGGCCATCAACGCCCATTTGCGCCCGCACCCCATCGCGATATTGGCATGCGAAGAGGTCGCCGACGACTGGCATGCGCGTTATAGCTGCATTGGCCGGTCTTATGCATATCGCATCCTCAACCGCCGCGCCTCGCTGACTTTAGAAAAGGGTCGCGTCTGGCGCGTCGGACCGGAACTGGACGCCGAGGCGATGCATGACGCCGCGCAGATACTTGTCGGCCTGCATGATTTCACCACCTTCCGTTCGACCGCGTGCCAATCCGCCAGCCCAATCAAAACACTCGACCGCCTCAACGTGCGGCGGGAAGGGCAGCATGTGATTATCGAGGCAGCGGCCTTGTCCTTCTTGCATCATCAAGTGCGGTCCATGGTCGGATGCCTTGTCGCCGTTGGGCTTGGGCGTTGGACAGCGGCAGACCTAAAGGCTGCGTTAGATGCGGCCGACCGCTCGGCTCTGGCGGAAAATGCGCCCCCTGAAGGGCTCTATTTCGTGCGGGCGCTTTATCCTTAAAAATTGGCGACTGCGCGCCTGCCCGATTTCAGTGGTCCTGACCCTAAGCTGAAAAAAGACCGCCCTGCCCGCTTTCCCACGCCAGCAAACGGCGCTTGCGTTCCAGCCCATAAGCATAGCCGCCAAGGCCGCCATCGGACCGGATGACGCGGTGGCAGGGTATGAGCACCGACACCGGGTTTGCGCCGTTAGCCGAACCGGCCGCGCGCACCGCATCGGGCTTTCCAACTGCCGCAGCGATTTCGGCATAATTGCGCGTTTCGCCCGCAGCTATTTGCAGCAACGCCTGCCACACGGCCATTTGGAAATCCGTGCCGCCGATATCCAGGGGTAATTGGGGCATCTGCCTGGGGTTTTGAATCGCAAAGACGGCACCATCGATCAGGGCCGAGAGCGATCCGCCTTCACTCAACAGGGTCGCGTTTGGAAAGCGGCGCTTTAGCGTGCTTTCATTTTCGTCAAACGACAGGCGGCAAATCCCTTTGTCTGTCGCGGCCAGTAGCATCGAGCCAAGCGCGGTTTCAGCCACCGCCCAATATATGGAAACGCCCGCACCGCCGTCGTTCCAGACGCTTTTTGTCATCGCCGCCGTCATCCACCACAGGCGCGAAAGAGCGCCAAGGTGCGCGCGCGTGCCAGATCGGCGCTGGCTTCATGATAATCCTTGCGTCGGTCGGAATTGAAACCGTGATTGGCATCGTAGACAAATATTTGCGCGGTCGGGTGCGCCTTTTCAATAAGTGCCTCGACGCCCTCCATCGGTATGCCCGCGTCATAACGGCCGAAATGGGCAATAGTCGCGCATTTGGGGGTGGTGTCAGCGTACAGCGTTGGAACGAGACTGCCATAATAGCAGCTGGCTGCGGCAAGATCATCGCTGATCCCCGCCATTGCCCAAGCGACTGAGCCGCCATAGCAATAGCCGGTTATAAACACTGGCCCCTTGTCTTTCAGTGCATTTATGCAAACCTGCGCATCATCGAGCGATTGCGCGAACGGGTGCAGGTCCCGCGCCAACTCGACAGCGCGGTGATAATCGGGCCCAGTATAAGCCGCCTCAAATCCCGGATGCTCGCGGTCAAAAATGGCCGGCGACAATATTTCATATCCATCGGCGGCATATTCGTCGCACAATTCGCGGATATGGTCAGTCACCCCAAATATTTCTTGAACAAGGACAAGCCCGCCGCGACGTTCACCCACTGCTTCGGCATGGTAAACCGCGATTTCCGCGCCATCCGACATCGTCATGCGAATCATTTTGCCCATTACACTCTCCGTCATATCAACCTAAACTTGCTTCAGGAAAACGTCCTACGGCAGTTTGTTATATTGAAACAAGTTCAGGATCACGATTCCATTTAAACAAGCGACAATCGCCATCTTGCATCGCAGCAAAACCCCTGCTAGGCGCGGCGCGACGCCAGCAAGGGGCAACCCTTCGGTGCGCTCGAATAGTTTTTCAGTCTCACATTTTAGGAATTCGACGCGTGGATCATTCCGGCGGCACAAGCGCTAATATTCAAGCCAGTCTTGCTGGCCGTTACGCGACGGCATTGTTTGAACTGGCCCGCGATGCGAAGGCGATCGATGCAGTTGAAAAGAGCATGCAGGCGATAGCCCAAGCCGTGCGCGAATCGGCTGATCTAAAAGCACTCACCAGCAATCCGGTGCTGAGCCGTAGTGATGCGAAAAAAGCCATCGCCGCTGTGGCAAAAGCCATGAAGCTTGATGCGTTGACTGCAAAGACATTGGGCGTGCTCGCCGACAACCGCCGCTTGAACGAAACAGCTGCCGTTGCCCGTGCATTTTCAACGCTTGCTGCAGCCCATCGCGGCGAAGTCACTGCCGAAGTGACCTCCGCCCACGCGCTCAGCGCAGCACAGACCAAGGCATTATTGGCCTCACTTAAAACACGCGTCGGCAGGACCGTCGCCATACAGACCAAAGTCGATCCGTCACTTCTTGGTGGGCTGACCGTTAAAATCGGTAGCCAGATGATCGACAACTCCATCAAAACCCGTTTGAACACCCTCGCTAACGCGATGAAAGGCTAAGTAGCAACATGGATATCCGCGCCGCAGAAATTTCCAAGGTCATTAAGGACCAGATCGCCAATTTCGGCACCGAAGCTCAGGTTTCGGAAGTCGGCAGCGTCTTGTCAGTTGGTGACGGCATCGCCCGTATTCACGGCCTCGACAATGTGCAGGCGGGTGAAATGGTCGAATTCGCCAATGGGATTCAGGGCATGGCGCTGAACTTGGAAGCGGACAATGTCGGTGTTGTTATCTTCGGTTCCGACAGCGAAATCCGTGAAGGCGACGTTGTAAAGCGTACCGGCACGATTGTGGACGTTCCTGTCGGCAAGGAATTGCTTGGTCGCGTTGTTGACGGCCTTGGCAACCCCATTGATGGCAAGGGCCCATTGAAGACCACGCAGCGCAGCCGCGTTGAAGTCAAGGCGCCTGGCATCATCCCGCGCCAATCGGTTTCGGAGCCTGTGCAAACTGGCCTCAAGGCGCTTGACGCCCTCGTGCCTGTTGGCCGTGGCCAGCGCGAATTGATCATTGGCGACCGTCAGACGGGTAAGACCGCTGTCGCCATCGACACCTTCATCAACCAGAAGGAAGTCAACAAGGGCACCGACGAATCGAAGAAGCTATATTGCATCTACGTCGCCGTGGGTCAGAAGCGTTCAACCGTTGCGCAAATCGTCCGCGCATTGGAAGAACAAGGCGCGATGGAATATTCCATCGTTGTCGCCGCAACCGCTTCGGAGCCTGCACCGCTTCAGTATCTCGCGCCTTATACCGGCGTTGCGATGGGTGAATTTTTCCGCGACAACGGCATGCACGCTGTCATCGTATATGACGATTTGTCAAAGCAAGCTGTGGCCTATCGCCAGATGTCCTTGCTCTTGCGTCGTCCTCCAGGCCGCGAAGCTTATCCTGGCGACGTTTTCTATCTGCACAGCCGCTTGTTGGAGCGCGCCGCCAAGATGTCCGACGCCAATGGCGGTGGTTCATTGACGGCTTTGCCCATCATCGAAACCCAGGCTGGTGACGTTTCGGCCTATATTCCAACCAACGTGATTTCGATCACCGATGGTCAGATTTTCTTGGAAACCGACCTGTTCTTCCAAGGCATTCGCCCTGCAATTAACGTCGGTCTGTCGGTTAGCCGCGTGGGTTCGGCGGCACAGACAAAAGCGATGAAGAAGGTTTCGGGCTCGATTAAACTTGAGCTGGCACAATATCGTGAAATGGCTGCCTTCGCGCAGTTCGGTTCAGACCTTGATGCCTCAACGCAGAAGCTTTTGAACCGTGGTGCACGCTTGACCGAATTGTTGAAGCAGAAGCAATTCTCGCCGCTTCCGTTCGAAGAGCAAACCGCGTCGATCTTTGCAGGCACCAACGGTTATCTCGATGGCATTCCTGTCACCGACGTGACCCGCTACGAAGAATCGATGCTTGCCGACTTGCGCGCCAATCATGCGGGCGTTCTGAAGACCATTCGCGACAGCCGCGACTTCAGCGACGACAGCAAGAAAGTGCTGATGGCCGCACTCGACACGTTCACGAAGAATTTTGCTTAACAATCACCCGTCATGCTGAACTTGTTTCAGCATCTTAATAAAGACTCTGAAACAAGTTCAGAGTGACGGTAAAGGGAAGAATAGATGGCGTCTCTTAAGGCCCTCAAAATGCGGATCAACTCGGTCAAGTCGACCCAGAAGATCACCAAGGCGATGAAAATGGTCGCCGCTGCGAAGCTGCGTCGGGCAACCGAAGCAGCCGAAGCATCGCGCCCTTATGCCGAGCGGCTTGAGGCAGTGGTGTCAAGCATCGCGTCCAAGGTTTCGGTTGGCCCGCAATCGCCAAAGCTGCTTGCAGGTAGCGGCAAGAATGACTTGCATTTGTTCGTTGTCGCGACCAGCGACAAGGGCCTTGCCGGTGCGTTCAACACCAATATCGTCCGCCTCGCCCGCCGTCAGGCCGAAGCATTGAAGGCCGAAGGTAAGACCGTCAAATTCTACACCATCGGGAAAAAGGGCCGCGATCAGCTGAGCCGCACTTTCCGTGGCGATATCATCCACAGCATTGAACCGGGCGATCTGGGCAAGCTGACCTTTGCCGATGTGCAAAATTGGGGCGAAGATTTGACCGCGCGGTTTGAAGCGGATGAATTCGACGTCGCACATTTATTCTTCAGCAAATTTGAAAATGTGCTGACACAAACACCAACCCAGATTCAGCTGATGCCCGTTGCAGTGACCGCTGATGAAGGTGACATGGTTGGCCTGTCGGCTACAGTCGAATATGAACCCGACGAAGAAGAAATTCTCGCCGAATTGCTGCCGCGCAATGTGGCCGTGCAGCTGCTGCGCGCAAACCGCGAAAATGCGGCGTCGGAGCAAGGTTCGAAAATGACGGCCATGGACAACGCAACGCGCAACGCGGGCGACATGATCAACAAGCTGACCATTCAATATAACCGCACGCGTCAGGCGGCGATTACGACTGAACTCATCGAAATTATTGCGGGCGCCGAAGCGCTCTAACGACATCCAAAGGCAAGGAAGAAACACATGGCTACCGCCCCTAAAAAGACCGCCGCTTCGAAGGCTGCTGCTGCCCCTAAGGCGAAAGCGCCTGCAACCAAGGCTCCCGCTCCAAAGGCAGGTGCAGGCCAAACCGTGATTAACGTCGCTGGCGCAACTGGCCGTATCAGCCAAGTCATCGGCGCTGTTGTCGACGTCACCTTCACTGGCCAATTGCCATCGATTTTGTCGGCACTTGAAACCGACAATAATGGCAACCGCTTGGTCCTCGAAGTTGCGCAGCATTTGGGCGAAAACACCGTTCGCACCATCGCTATGGACGCGACCGAAGGTCTTACCCGTGGTCAGCCAGTGCGTGACACCGGCGCGCAGATTTCGGTTCCCGTTGGCCCGATGACCCTTGGCCGCATCATGAACGTGATTGGTGAGCCAATTGACGAACGTGGCCCTGTTGGCGCGGCAAAGTCCAACCCGATCCACGCAGAAGCGCCATTGTTCACCGACCAGTCGACCGAAGCCGAAATTCTCGTCACCGGTATTAAGGTTATCGATCTTCTCGCGCCTTATGCAAAGGGCGGCAAGATCGGCCTGTTCGGCGGCGCTGGCGTTGGCAAGACCGTTCTCATTCAGGAACTCATTAACAACATCGCAAAGGGCCATGGCGGCGTTTCGGTGTTTGCTGGCGTGGGTGAGCGTACCCGCGAAGGTAACGATCTCTATCACGAATTCCTCGACGCAGGCGTTATCGCTAAGGACGCCGATGGCAACCCAACCCCAGAAGGTTCGAAGGTTGCGTTGGTCTTCGGCCAGATGAACGAGCCTCCCGGCGCCCGTGCACGCGTTGCGCTGTCGGGCCTGACCATGGCGGAATATTTCCGTGATGAAGAAGGCCAGGACGTTCTGTTCTTCGTCGACAACATCTTCCGCTTCACGCAGGCTGGTTCCGAAGTGTCCGCACTTTTGGGCCGTATTCCTTCGGCTGTGGGTTATCAGCCAACTTTGGCAACCGACATGGGTCAGTTGCAGGAGCGCATTACCTCCACCACCAAGGGTTCGATTACCTCGGTTCAGGCCATTTACGTTCCCGCAGATGACTTGACTGACCCTGCACCAGCCACGTCATTCGCTCACTTGGACGCAACGACCACGTTGAACCGTGCGATTTCGGAACTGGGCATTTATCCAGCCGTTGACCCGCTTGACTCGGTCAGCCGCGTTTTGACACCTGCCGTTGTTGGCCAAGAGCATTATGACACGGCCCGCCGCGTGCAGGAAACTTTGCAGAAGTATAAGTCGCTGCAAGACATCATCGCGATTTTGGGCATGGACGAATTGTCGGAAGACGACAAATTGACCGTAACTCGCGCACGTAAGATTCAGCGTTTCTTGTCACAGCCTTTCCATGTTGCGGAAGTCTTCACCGGCATTTCTGGCAAGTTCGTTCAAGTCGAAGACACTGTGAAGTCATTCAAGGCAGTCGTGGATGGCGAATATGACCATCTTCCAGAGGCAGCCTTCTACATGGTTGGCGGCATCGAAGAAGCGGTTGCGAAGGCAGCCAAAATGGCTGCGGAAGCGGCGTAAGCCATTATGCCGCTCCACTTCGAACTGGTAACCCCTGAGAAGCTCTATCGCTCGGACGACGTCTATATGGTCGTCGTTCCGGGCACTGAGGGCGATTTCGGCGTGTTGGAGGGCCATAGCCCAATGATGAGCACGCTACGCAACGATGCGGCGCTGGAGATTTACAAGACGCAAGGCGCAACGCCAGAGCGCCTGATGATCGCCGGTGGTTTTGCCGAAGTGAATGCAGGCGGCCTGACTGTATTGGCGGAACGCGTCGAAGCTTAAGCTTCGCGCGTTTGTAGCGCTTATTTACAGCGCTTCATCGCCCCAAATACGCGCCGTTTCGATATAGCCGTACCGACCATTGGTTTCAAAACGGCAATAACCCATTTCGCATTCATCAATGACCCCGACCACACCGGGTTGAACGCGCCATGAAATATGCGCGTTGGCTTGCGGCAAGTCCCGCAATGCGCCATTTTCTTTTCCAATAACGATGGCAGTCCGCTGGGGGCTTAGCAACCGAACGTGCAGCCAGCCTTGCGCCCCATCGGGGTCTTGGACCTTGCGCCAGACGCTGTGGACGGCGACGACTTTCACCGGCAAATTCTGCCTTTTATACACCCAACTAACTGGAAATTCAGTACTAGGCCCTGAACGCATGCGGGCTTCAGACTTCTGAATAGACGCCCAATAAGGCGGCTTGCGCTGCGTCTGTCCAGCGGCCGACGCCGCCCCCAAAAGCGCAAGCGCAACTGCGCCGTAGCGCAGGATCGATTTGTTCTGATGAGCCATATTCTTTACCATCGTTTGCATCTTATACGGCAAGCGTTGTGGCGAGCGCAACCATCCTGTCTTGACCTTATCGCAAATTCGGCTTTAGTCAGTCTATGCCAGAACTTAGCCGCATCGAACGTCCATCCATCCGCGTCACCCGCAGCTTGCTACCTGCGGTTGAAAAACGCATGGCGGAGTTGTTCGACGCAAGTTTCAACGCCGACGACACCCCATTAAGCCGTGACGCATTGGTCGCCGCGATGGCCGATTGCGACGTGCTTGTGCCTACGGTCACAGACAGTATCGATGCAGAGATTATCGCGGCCGCCCCGCCCCGGCTTAAGCTCATCGCCAGCTATGGCGCAGGCGTCAACCATATCAACCTTGCCGCTGCCAAGGCGAAGGGCATCATGGTCACGAACACGCCCGGGGTGTTCACGGACGATACCGCCGACCTCACGATGGCCCTCATCCTCAACGTCCCCCGCCGCCTTGGCGAAGGCCAGCAAGTCATGCGCAACGGCGAATGGCGTGGCTGGAGCCCTACAGGCATGCTTGGCCACCGAATTGGCGGCAAGACCTTGGGCATCATCGGGCTGGGCCGTATTGGTGAGGCCGTAGCATTGCGCGCCAAGGCCTTTGGCCTCAACATCCTCTACAATAAACGCCATCGCTTGCCGGCCAGTGTCGAGGATGAATTGGGTATCGTCTTTGAACCTGACATTGACCGGATCATGGCGCGGTCGGATATTATCAGCCTGCATTGCCCGTTAACGGCAGAAACCGACAAGATCATCAATGCCAACCGCATCGCGCAGATGAAAGCGGACGCTTATATCATCAACAGTTCGCGCGGTGAGCTGATCGACGAGGATGCGTTGATTGATGCCTTGGAAACGGGCCGCATCGCTGGTGCCGGATTGGACGTATATACGCATGAACCAGCGGTGGATTCGCGGCTGTTCAACATTCCCAATGTCGTATTACTGCCCCATCTGGGCAGCGCCACCTTTGAGGGCAGAGAAGCTTCGGGCGAACGCGTGATTACCAACATCCGCATGTGGGCAGACGGCCACAGACCGCCAGACCAAGTCTTGGAAGGCTGGCAATAAACGAAGCGCCGCCTTCTATGAAACCAGCGGCGGTGCATCTGCCATCACGCGGTTTACGTATGCCGGAGATAAGGTGATTTTCACGGTAATTCGTCCGTAATTCGTCGCCCCAGCGCAGGCTGGTGCCTATCGCGCCTGTCGATCTAGCCAGACACACGTGATAGGCACCAGCCTTCGCTGGTGCGACGACGTTTTTTGCTAAGCGGGTTAGCTTAGGGGATGATGCAATGGTCACGGTAATTGCGTATTTTTGCAGTCCCTAAGTTTACAAACTTATACGCAAAACGCGGTATTTCTGTAAACTTACCGCAACCTTGCGACGTTGGCTTACGGCGTGCGAAAGCCGATATGGGGTTCAACAGGTTCAAAGAGCCAGTCGCCCAAATATTGCGGGCGTAGCGCACAGAATCTCAAACCAAATCCTACATTACAAGCGAAAGCTGTTTAGGGGATGACGCAATTGTCACCGGAATTCCGAATTCCGAATTCCACCGTAATTCGCCACCCTTTCGTCATCCTGGGGCCGTAGGCGTGCAGAGCACAACTTGTTTCAGGATAACGAACCACGGTCGCATGTTATCCTGAAACAAGTTCAGGATGACGAAAGAGTGGGCAATTCCTATAACAGGAATTACGGGAATTACGGTGACAGTGCACTAAATTAGATTCCACTAACAGGCCCGTCATCTCCAAAACAGCCCTGCGCCATGACCCCGTGGGCCTCACATCACCAACATCAGTCGCCCGTTAAAATACGGTCCATCAATTGCTGCACCGTCGGGACAAAACCGTTTGAATAAAACGGATCTTTCCCGAACAGATAGGCGCTGTGTCCCGCGAACATCAGATTTTCATCAATAGGCGCGCCATGGGCGATGTTCTGCAGCGCCTTTTGAATGCAAAAGCTGCGCGGGTCGGCAAGGCGGCCTGTGGAGTTATTGTCATGGTCCTTCCACGACGAAAAACCGCAATGCGACAAACAACCCATGCAGTCCTTTTGGTCTTTCCGGATAACATCACCCGAAGATGGCGTGACGAACACAAGCGAATTGTCCGGCGTTTTCAGCGCCACGGTAAACCCGCGGGCATCCCATTCGCGTGCCTTCATCAGGTCGGCTTGGGTAACCCAGAAATTCTTACCCTTCACGCCCACATCCAATTGCGCGGTATGTTCCGCGTCGGCGGCCTGCACAAAGGAAATTTGACGTTCCGAACGCGCCTGAAGCTCCAAAAGAAACGGATTGATGACCGCGCTGGAATAAAAGCCCGTTGGCGAAAATTGATGCAACAAAACGCCGTCTTCCGGAATTTTCGTAAGCGCGTCTTTCCAACCCGCAGGAATGGGGCTTTCTTGCGTCAACAGCGGGCGTGTGCCCAATTGGAATGCAATCTGCCCCAGTTCGGGGTTATCAATCCAGTTGTTCCAGTCGCGCAAGAACCAGACGCCACCGGCCATGACGATCGGCACATCATCCGAAATGCCTTCAACGCGCATGACATCGCGCAGGGCCTTTACGCGGGGATAGGGGTCTTCGGGGCTACGCGGGTCTTCGGCATTGGACAGGCCGTTATGGCCACCGGCGAGCCATGGATCTTCATAGACAACCGCACCAAGCCATTCAGGCACCTTATGATAGGCACGCTTCCACAAAGCGCGGAACGCGCGGGCGGAGCTGACGATGGGAAGATAATAGACGCCATATTGCGCCGCAATTTCGGACAGCTTGTACGGCATGCCAGCGCCGCAGGTGACGCCCGTGACCATGCCCTTGGTAGCTTCAAGGATACCGTGCAAGATGCGTTGGGCACCGCCCATTTCCCACAACACGTTGATGTTAATTGCGCCGCGCCCATTGGAGATTTCATGCGCAAGCTTCACCTGCGCAATACCGCCGCGAATGCCATATTCGACAAGTTCTTCGTGCCGTTCGGCGCGCGTTTTGCCCAGAAAGACTTGCGGGATCATGTCCCCATTTTCGTCGTAACTGTCGGCATTTACGGCTGATACTGTGCCGATGCCGCCAGCTGCAGCCCATGCGCCGGAGCTTGCATGATTGGTCGCCGCAACGCCCTTGCCGCCTTCGACCAATGGCCATACTTCACGGCCACCATAGATAATGGGTTTGAGACCCTTGAACACAAATACCACCCCTAAAAATTCTTGTCTAAAGCACCTTGGGGGGCGCTTACAGCGGTCGGCGCTATCGGAAATGTTCAGCTTTGTCGCGCAAAATCGGCACGTTTCATGGCAGAACCATAAAGCTGCCGATAGCGCGCGAACATCGTCTCCTCATCATATTGAGAACAGGCCAATAAGCGGTTTGCAGCAGCCAATGTTTCACGAAGCGCCGCATCCTTTGCCAGGCTCGCGATAGCCAAAGCCAGCGCATCCTCATCAGAGCGGGCAACGATAAATGGGCGATTCTCTCGCGACACGATGTTCCGGACATCCCCCACATCCGTGGACAATATGGGCAGCGCGCTGGTCATCGCTTCAACCAATGAAATGGGATATTGTTCGCTATCCGACGACAAAGCAAAAATGTCGAACAGCCGAATATAGCGGGCCGGGTCTCGCAAATGGCCGGGCATCATCACGCGGTCGGCGATGCCAAGCCGCGTCGCCTCTGATAGGATGACGTCACGCTCCGGCCCTTCGCCAACAATGGCCAGCCGGATATTCGGGCCAGCCGCAGCGACCGCACGCAATAAACGGGGTAAATTCTTTACCTTATTCAGCCCAGCGATCGTGCCAACGACAATTTCTCCATCGCGCTTCTGGAACCCGGGAAAAGAGCCGCGTTGCGGGCGGCGGTTATAATGTTTGGTATCAATGCCGTTGGGAAAGCGCGCAATTTTCTCCAGCGGTTGATGCCAGACGGTTCGGGCAATGTGCTCGAGCGTTTTGGAGGGGACGACAAGCGCGTTAGACCGTTGCAGTGCGATAGTGCGGAACCAATTACGGTGCCATTTCAGCCGATCCACCTCATCATGTTCAAACCCGTCCTCATGATGGATCAACGGTGGCAATTTCATGCTGCGCGTGAACAAGGTATGCGCCATGACGCCATCCATCGCGCCGAAATTGTAACTGAGCACAAGGTGAAATTTCTTCATATATCCCGCCAAGCGCCGATAACGGCCCATGCTGGGCATTCCGCTGAGCGAAGGCGCTGCGTCTTTGGGAAAGCTGACCTTCACGCGCCGATCTAAGTCATGCGATGCGCCAAAGGCATCGGGAATGGCCGACAAAACCGTATGTTCGGCTTGATCACCAAAATGATTCATCAGGCGCACCGTGCGCGATTGCGGATCACCTAAATCAAAGCTGCTATGCAAATGCAGGATTCGAACCGCCGCCATACTTGCCTTTCCCTTATGCACCGCCCAGATGCTTTAGGGTCAGGAGCTATTAAATCCACCTTCGCGGCGTCAAAATGGCAAAGATATCGAAGTAAAATGTCCGCCGCAGGCAGTCATTCTGCCTGCAAGGGCATTTTGCTTTGAGATCGAAGCCATTTTGACGTCCTTCGGATTTGACCCATTTTGTCCATTGCCACGTTGGCAAGCTTGGACTTAGAACCACTAAGTCCTGCGCTTACCGCCTTGCACTGAACAAAATGGCCTCAAACCGCGAAGGTGGATTTAATAACTCCTGACCCTAGATGAATATGAAACCGTCTCATTCCTCCTACCGCCCTGATCCGCAAATCGCCAGTCTTGGTGCAAAAATCGGCGATGCCGTCCGGCCTGCACATTTTCCGGAGACGATCTTGCGCTTTCGTAATGATCGTTGGGCGGCGACCGTCGGCCTCGCAGATTATGATGATGCTGCATGGATCCGCCATTTTGGCCGCTTCGAACCGCTGCCCGACAATATGCCTGAACCACTTGCCTTGCGCTATCATGGCCACCAGTTTCGCGTCTATAATCCTAACATCGGCGATGGTCGGGGTTTCCTGTTTGCGCAGATGCGCGATGGCGCCGGCCGCTTGCTTGATCTGGCCACCAAAGGATCGGGCACCACGCCTTATAGCCGCCGTGGCGACGGCCGCCTGACGCTAAAAGGTGGGGTGCGCGAGATATTGGCGACCGAAATGCTAGAGGCGTTGGGCGTCAACACCTCCAAAACATTTTCGATTATTGAAACCGGCGAAGAATTGATGCGCGGTGATGAACCCTCACCCACAAGGTCGGCAGTGATGGTCCGATTGAGCCATAGCCATATTCGCATTGGCAGTTTTCAACGTGTGGCCGCACAGGGTGATGCCGAATTCATGCAGCAGCTTATCACTTACTGCCTGACGCAGCTTTATGATGTCGCCCCGGCGGAAAATCCTGCGGCGCAATTGCTTGGGCTAGCGGTCGAACGGGTCGCTGATCTTGCGGCGTCCTATATGGTCGCGGGCTTCGTCCATGGCGTGCTTAATACAGACAATATCAATATTACCGGCGAAAGCTTCGATTATGGGCCGTGGCGCTTCACGGAATATTGGGACCCGCAATTCACGGCGGCCTATTTCGACGAATCTGGGCTTTACGCCTTTGGCCGACAAGCCGAAGCGCTGCATTGGAATTTGGGGCAATTGGCCGTTGCGCTGCGCTTGGTATCGGATGCGCCCCCGTTGATTGCGGCGCTGGAACGTTTTCCCCTTCTGTATCAGCAAGCCGTCATCCGGCGCTTTCTCTGGCGCTTGGGCGTTGCGTCACGCGGAGAGGCATTGGACCGGCAATTGGTTGAAGCCGCAGAACGCAGTATGTCGCGGGAAAAAATTGCAATCGATCAATTCTTCTATCGCTATCGCCACGGCAATGCTGATGCGGGCGAAGCCCCCGGCGAATATGAGGCGGCATTTGCCGCTTTGCTGCGCGATTACGCGCCAGTGGCCGGTGATCGCCACGATTATTGGGCAAAAGGCGCGATCTGTTCGATGTTGATCAACGAAGTCGAAGATATCTGGCAGGCCATATCGCAAAAGGATGACTGGCAAGCGTTACAGCGCAAAATTTGTGATATTCGGGAGATGGGACAAGCCCATATTTCGCTTGTAATTTAGGGACAAAACGACCGGCTAAAGTTCTTCTAAGCCTTGGCCAACTTATCCTGATTTGATGCTGGCGACGATATTGTCCATCTCAGCAAGATGGAAAAAGCACGCGTATATTTGGTGGGCGCTGGCCCCGGCGACCCCGAACTGCTGACGGTGAAGGCCGTGCGGTTGATTTCGACCGCGGATATTGTGGTGCATGACGGCCTCGTCGATGACGCGATTATGGCGCTCATCAATCCCGCCGCACGGCTCATTTCCGTCGCTAAAAGCCGCTCCCGCCATTCAGTGCCGCAAGACGGCATCAACGATATCCTCGTCCGTGAGGCACAAGCGGGCCATATGGTCGTGCGTTTGAAAGGCGGCGATCCATTCATTTTCGGACGCGGCGGCGAAGAGGCGGAAGCCTGCCGCGACGCTGGCATCGATGTGGAGGTTGTTCCTGGCATCTCTGCCGCGATGGGGGGTGCAGCAGCGACGATGTTGCCGCTGACCCACCGCGATGCCGCAAGCGCCGTGACCTTCGTCGCTGGCCAGTGCAAGGGCCTGACCGATCAGAATTGGGCGGGCCTTGCAGGCAAAGGCCGCACATTGGTCATTTATATGGGCATTGCGACGGCGGCGGACATTACCGAAAAGCTTATCTGCGATGGCCTATCACCCGATACACCGGTCGCAGTGTTGGAGCGCGCGACCCGGCCCGATGCCCGCGCCATGCGCACCATATTAACCGATCTTGGCGACATGATCGCGCGCGAAGGCGTTATGTCGCCCGCCATCATCATTGTCGGCGATGTCGTCCTGAAATCCGATGCCGAAGACCGGTTGTTCCATTTTGCCAAGCAGGCGGAGAAAATTGCGTGAAATTACTGACGGGAAATGATTTGGTTTCTGGCGCCGTGACCTGGTGGACGGGCAATGGTTGGTCCATCCATGTCGAAGATGCCGCCGATGTTGGCGAACATGGAGAGGCGATACTCCACGCAGAGGAAGGCGCACGCCGTGTTAACGCGCCTTACATCATTGACGCGCTGCCAACCGAAGGCGGGCCGCGCCCTGCGCATATTAAGGACCGCATCCGCGCGCTGGGACCAACCGTGCGCACAGACCTCACACTTAAGCCTGCCGACCCTGCGGCCGGTGACTGGATAATCTGATATGTATAAATATGACAATTATGACCAAGCGATGGTGGACGCGCGCGTCGCCGAATTTCGTGACCAGATAAACCGCCGCATCGCAGGTGAGATCACCGAGGATCAGTTCAAACCTCTGCGATTGATGAACGGCCTTTATCTCCAATTACATGCCTATATGCTGCGCGTTGCCATTCCTTATGGCACGCTCGATTCACGGCAAATGCGGATGCTGGCGCATATCGCGCGCAAATATGACCGCGATTATGGCCATTTCACCACGCGCCAGAATATTCAGTATAACTGGATCAAGCTGGAGGATTGTGCCGATATCCTAGAAGAGTTGGCCACGGTCGAAATGCATGCCATTCAAACGAGCGGCAATTGCATCCGCAACATTTCGTCTGACCAATATGCAGGCGCTGCGGCTGACGAAGTCACGGACCCGCGCCCTTGGGCCGAATTGCTGCGCCAATGGTCCACCTTCCATCCGGAATTCAGCTACCTACCCCGCAAGTTCAAAATTGCGGTGATTGCCTCGTCCGAGGACCGCGCAGCCATGCGTTTACACGACATCGGGCTTGAGCTAGTCCGCCAAGATGGCGAATTGGGCGCGCGGGTCTTTGTCGGCGGCGGCATGGGCCGCACGCCGATGATTGCGCCCGAAATCAATCCCTTTGTGAAAGCGGACGATCTGCTGAGCTATTTGGAGGCGTGTCTGCGCGTGTACAACCGCTACGGATGGCGCGATAATATCTATAAGGCGCGGATTAAGATCCTGATCCATGAAATCGGCGCGGACGCATATCGTCGTCAGGTCGCAGAAGAATTCGCGCATGTAAAAACATTGGGGATCGACCCGCCTTTGGCCGAGCTGGAACGGATCAGCGCCTTTTTTGCGCCTCCGGCTTATGATGCTGCAAATGTAGAACCGGACCGCAATGATCCCGATTTTGCCCTGTGGCTTGACCAAAATGTAAAGCCGCACAAGCAAGCGGGCTATGCCATCGTCAACATCAGCCTGAAGCCTATTGGCGGCATTCCGGGCGACGCGACATCCGCGCAAATTGATGTCATGGCTGACCTCGCGGAAAAATATAGCTTTGACGAATTGCGCGTCACCCATGCACAGAATATCGTTTTGCCTTATGTGGCAAAGCGTGACCTTTATGCCGTGTGGCAGGGCTTGCGTGATGCCGAGCTGGCCGACGCCAATCTTGACCTGATCAGCGATATCATCGCCTGCCCCGGCCTTGATTATTGCAGCCTTGCCAATGCCCGTTCGATCCCTGTCGCGCAGAAAATTGCGACACGTTTTGCCGACATGGACCGGCAGCGCGATTTGGGCGAGTTGAAGCTTAAAATTTCCGGCTGCATCAATGCCTGCGGACATCATCACGCAGGGCATATCGGCATATTGGGCGTCGATAAAAAAGGCGTGGAAAATTACCAACTGACCTTTGGCGGTTCTGGCGCGGAAGACGTCAGCATCGGAAAAATCATTGGCCCCGGCTTTGACGAAGACGGCGTTGTCGACGCGGTGGAAAAGGCCACAGAGGTCTACAAAGCATTGCGGGAGGGCGATGAACGTTTCGTCGACACCTATCGCCGTGTCGGCCTCGAACCCTTTAAGGAGGCGATTTATGGTTGAGTTTCGTTATCGCACCGATGAGGTCACCGAACAGCCTTCGGTCACGTTAGATGCGTTTCTGGACCAGTCCAACGCGACCGCCGTCCGGTTGGAACCCGATGATGATGCACGGGCTTTAATCCCTTTCCTTGACCGGCTGACGCTGATCGAAGTGGCCTTCCCCAAATTTCGCGATGGCAGGGGCTATAGCGCCGCACGCATCTTGCGGGAGGCGGGATATAAAGGCGAATTGCGCGCGCAAGGTGACGTATTGGTTGACCAGATGGCATATATGCGCCGCTGCGGCTTTGACAGCTTCGTCCCCGAAGCTTCGCTGAACCCCGATGCGGTGGCGCGTGCGCTGGCCAATTATGACCATGCCTATCAAGGGGCCGCCGATAGCGCCGTGCCTATTTGGAAACTACGGCATGGTTAGCAAGGTCCGCATCGCAGATCGTATCAACTCCGCCCCGCTTTATACAGATGGCGACGCGGTTCGCCTGAACAACATGTTCCGGGGCCGCGATACATTTGAGATGCTGACCATCTTATTGCGCGAGAATATGTTGGGCGATGCGGCTGTGGTCTCTAGCTTCGGCGCGGAAAGCGCGGTTTTGCTGCACCTCATCGCAAGCATCGATCCGACGATACCGGTCTTATTCTTGGACACGGGCAAGCATTTTCCAGAGACGATACAGTATCGGGAAGAGCTCCGGTCCAAGCTCGGTTTGTTGGACCTACGCATCCTGACCCCGGACCCAATTTTGCTCCAGCAAAAGGACACAACAGGCCTGCGTTGGTCCTATGACCCTGATGGTTGCTGCGAAATCCGCAAAGTGCTGCCGCTAAATGCCGCTTTGGCTGGTTTTGATGCACAGTTTACGGGGCGCAAAGCGTTTCAATCATCCACGCGCCGCGCACTGCCCCGCTTTGAAATCGAAAATGGCCGTTTGAAGATCAATCCGCTCGCCGATTGGGACCAAGCCAAAATCGACGCTTATATGGCCGAACATGCTTTGCCTGCGCATCCTTTAGTGGAACTGGGCTATCCCTCGATTGGCTGCTCCCCTTGCACCACCAAAGTTGCACCAGGCGAAGACCCGCGTTCGGGTCGTTGGAAGGGTTGGGACAAGGTGGAATGTGGGATACACAATGCCGTGACGCCCATTGGCGATGGGGCAGACGACCCTATTTTTTGAGGAGACACAGCTGGTTTCGTCGGATGCGGACCTATGAACATCATGCGCTTCATATCGTCACCCTGAACGCATCCCCTTCGTCATCCTGAACGCACCCCCTTCGTCATCCTGAAAGTACCCCCTTCGTCATCCTGAAAGTACCCCCTTCGTCATCCTGAACTTGTTTCAGGATAACAGGCAGCCGTAGCGTGTTATCCTGAAACAAGTTCAGGATGACGGTGCAGCGGCCATTGCGTGTTATTCTGAAGCAAGTTCAGCATGACGCGGCTTTGGCAAAACGCTTCAACCAAAACGCCGCGCGGCCAATCCCGAATCAATCCCTACTGAAAAAATACGCCTGAACATCGGCCGCAATCCGCGCAGGCCGCAGTGTTTTTGCATCAATGCAACACCAGCTCGACTTTACCTCGGCAAGAACGTCCTCGCCACGCTTGATCACCGTATCGTAAAATGACCGCGCGCCTTGCACCTTTTCAAGCACAACCGATGCAATCACCTCATCATTAAGGAATGCTGGTTTGCGGTAGGTAATCTCATGCTTGAGTGCGACCCAAAGATATTTCGCCGCGGTTTCTGGCGGGGCAAGCTTGTTCCAATGCGCCAGCACCGCCTCTTGCACCCAGTTCAGATAACGTGCGTTGTTCACATGCCCCATGAAGTCGATGTCAGACGGCACAACGCCGATAAGGTGCAAATGGGAGAGGGCTTTTGTCATGAGACTTTCATCATAAGAGATCAGACAGACTGATGCAGCCTTATTGCGGTGAAATGATGAATAAATGCTGACGATAACGGACAAAGCTACAGATTATGTATTTCTGCGAAAACGGCTTGATGCCGACATGAACTTGCAACATCCGCTCCTTCATCCCACATGACGCTTATGCACCGCTCGAAACGAAAAAATTGGAGCGATACGCCTGCCTATCGCTGGTCGATGGTCATTTTGGGTTGGGCGATAATCGTTGCGGCGCCGCTGGTCAGCTGGCTTCCGGGACCAGGCGGACTATTGCTTTTTATCATCGGACTCGGCGTGATCCTCAAACATTCGCGTTGGGCAAAGAAACGATATTCGCGGCTTTCAAAGCAACATCCCGAATATGCCCGCTGGGCAAATTGGGCACTGCGGCGCAACAAGATCTCAGGTCGCCCGCCATTTCCCGACGTCAAAGGCGATTTCCTGCACCTCTTTCGCCGCGACGACATTGACATGAAAATGCCCTAACCCATGTTGACTTTTCGCCATGCTGACCGTATCGGCCACTGCAACAGAAAGGGTCGCTGCGCAGATTCGGCGACCATTTTCATTTCAAGACGCAAAAAATTTAAGGATTATAGTCATGAAGCGCACTTTTCAGCCGAGCAATCTCGTGCGTGCCCGTCGCCACGGTTTTCGTCTCCGTATGTCAACCGCTGCAGGCCGCAACATCCTGAACGCACGTCGCGCACGCGGCCGCAAGAAGCTGTCGGCTTAATAAGCGAGCAGGCGGACCGCGACATGCGCGGTTATAGCGTTATCAAAAAAAGGCCAGATTTCTTGGCCGCTAACCGGGGGAAGCGATATGCAACTCCCGGTTTTGTTTTGCTTGTGAAGGACAGGCAGGACGAAACCGCCGAGATTCGGCTGGGCATCACCATCACCAAGAAAGTCGGCAACGCCGTCGTCCGCAACCGCATGCGTCGCCGCTTTCGCGCCTTGGCGGAGGAAATGCTGGCGGACAAAGGCAAGGCAGGCGCGGATCATATCCTGATTGGCCGCGACAGCGGGATCGAGCGGGACTTTGACACATTGCGCAGCGACATGGTCAAGGCGCTGGGGAAGTTATGCGGCTGATAATGGACATATTATCCTCCCCATCGACTTGCGATGGGGAGGTGGCACGCCAACGGCGTGACGGAGGGGTCTTCAAGCATAGAGGCCCCTCCACCCTTCGCTGCGCGAACGGTCCCCCTCCCCATCGCAAGTCGATGGGGAGGTCCACATGATCGCGCGCATCTTCATCCTTGTCGCACGGGCGTGGCAGATCGGGCCATCGCGCATTTTGCCGCCAACATGCAGATATAGCCCAAGCTGTTCGGCTTATGCGATTCATGCGCTGCAAAAATATGGCGCAATTAAGGGTGGCTGGCTGGCCATCAAACGGCTATTGCGCTGCCAACCTTGGGGTGGGCACGGATATGATCCCGTGCCATGACGCTTCATTTACGGATTAACGGGGAATTTTAGACGTGGACGATAAACGCAACCTGATATTTGCAGTATTGCTGACGGGCCTCATCCTGTTCGGCTGGCCCTATGTCGCCAGCTATTTCTTCCCCACGCCTCCTCCAGTTGCCAGCACAGCAGCATCCGCCGCCAACCCCGCAGGCGCGGCGACGTCTGATGTGTCTGTCGAAGCGGCCCCCGCTGCGGTTCAGGCCATTCCACTCAGCACTGCGCTGAAATCTTCGGCCCGCATCATGGTCGAAACGCCAAAGCTGAAAGGTTCAATCAATCTTGAGGGCGCGAAAATCGACGACCTCGTGTTGCTCACCCACCGTACGCAGTTGGCCAAGGATTCGGCGCCGGTTCGCCTTTTTGCGCCATCTGGAACCAAAAACGCCTATTTCGCCCGCTTTGGTTGGGCTGGCACGGGCATCACAGCGCCAGATGACAAGACCGTGTGGACACCCAGCAGCAATAAGCTGACGCCGTCCACGCCTGTGACCTTAAGCTGGACCAATGCGCAAAGTCAGACGTTTGAAATCGCATTGTCGATTGACGACAATTTCATGATCACATCAAAGCAGCGTTTCGTTAATAATGGTACAACTGCCGTTGAAGTCGCTAACTTCGCGTTGCTTAGCCGCACCGGTAAGCCCGCCGACGCAACGTCCGGTGGCTCAATATTCACGCACATCCACATCGGCCCCATGGGCGTTTTTGATGACAAGCCCAATTATGATTGGGGCTATGTCGATGTGGTCGAAAACAAAGGCGAGGCTGCTTTCACCAGCACTGGCGGCTGGCTGGGCTTTACCGATAAATATTGGCTCGGCGCGCTGATTCCCGATCAAAAAACGCCTGTCTCGGCCAAGTTCCGCGCGAGCGGAGACGTCTATCAGGCGCAGGTTATCCCAACGCGTTATAATAACGTCGCCGCAGGGGCCACATATGACAGCAGCTCTCGTCTGTTTGCGGGCGCCAAGGAAATGGCTGTCCTCAACGCGTATTCCAAAGATTTGGGTATTCCCTATTTGGACTATGCCATTGACTGGGGTTGGTTCTGGTTCATCGCCATTCCGTTCTTCTGGATCCTCCATTGGCTGTTTGGCGTATTCGGCAACTTCGGCGTTGCGATTATTGGTCTGACCGTCATTGTCCGTCTGGTCATGTATCCGGTCGCGCAAAAGCAATTTGCGTCGATGGCGCAAATGCGTGCGGTGCAGCCAAAGCTAAAGGCGCTGCAGGAACGCTGGAAAGACGACAAGCCGCGTCTGCAGCAGGAAATGATGTCTTTGTACAAGGAAGAAAAGGTAAATCCGCTCGCGGGCTGCCTGCCGATCTTGCTGCAAATTCCTATCTTCTTCGCGCTGTATAAGATTCTCTTGCTGTCGATTGAAATGCGTCATCAGCCCTTTGTCTTATGGCTGAAAGATTTGTCCGCGCCCGACCCGTTGACGCCGATCAACCTGTTTGGATTGTTGCCGTTCGATCCGCCCTCTTTCATCGCGATTGGTATCTTGCCGATCTTGTTGGGCGTGACGATGTGGCTGATGCAACGGCTCAATCCGCAACCCATGGACGAAATCCAAAAGCAGGTCTTTGCGGTCATGCCATGGTTCTTGATGTTCATCATGGCGCCATTTGCCGCGGGTCTTCAGCTCTATTGGGTGATGTCCAACATCGTGTCGATTGCGCAGCAAAAATGGCTATATTCGCGCCACCCCATTTTGCGCGAGCAAATGGCCCGTGAAGCCCAAGAAAAGGCGCAGGCGAAAGCGAATGCCAAGGCGTGACCGAAACGACGACTAAGATCTTTTCAGGGCCCATAAGCTTCCTGAAATCCGCGCCGAAGCTTGAATTTCTGCCCGAACCAACGGTGCCAGAAATCGCGTTTGCGGGCCGGTCGAATGTCGGCAAGTCGAGCCTGATCAACGCGCTCGTCAACCGCAACAATTTGGCGCGCGCGTCAAATACGCCGGGCCGCACACAGGAATTGAACTTTTTCGATGTGGGCGACCCTGCGGTATTTCGGATCGTCGATATGCCAGGCTATGGTTATGCCAAAGCACCGATCAAGACCGTGCAGCAATGGCGTTACCTGATTAACGATTATTTGCGTGGCCGCGTGGTGTTGAAACGTGTGTTCGTCCTGATCGACAGTCGCCACGGCATTAAAGAGGTTGATCATGACATCATGTCCATGCTCGATAGCGCAGCCATCAGTTACCGCATCGTGCTGACCAAGACCGACAAGATCAAGGCCAGCGACTTGGCCGCAGTTGAAACCGACACTATGGCAAAGCTGCGTAAGCATGTTGCGGCTTATCCTGACCTATCGGTGACCTCCGCCGAAAAGCGCGGCGGAATTGAAGAGCTGCGGACTGCCGTGTTGGAAGCCGTGGCCTCGTAAAAAATGTGTAAATTTTGCTTTTCTGCCCTCTCGACAGAAAAGCAAACAGCGACGATGTAAGGTCATATGAGCCTGAAACTGATCATTGGAAACAAAGCCTATTCAAGCTGGTCGCTGCGCGGCTGGCTCGCGGCGAAACAATCCGGCCTGCATTTTGAAGAGGTCATTGTTCCTTTATTTGACCAGAACTGGGACGAACGCAAACGCGCGGCAGACCTTGCGCCATCGTCGGGCAAGGTGCCGATCTTGTGGGATGGAGAGGCGGTGGTCTGGGACAGCCTTGCGATCATCGATTATCTCGCCGACAAGGTTGGGCGTGACCGTTATTGGCCCAAGGACGCAGTCGCGCGCGGCATGGCGCGGTCGATGGCTGCCGAAATGCATTCGGGTTACATGTCCTTGCGCCGCGAATGCCCGATGAACACGCGCAGGACGGTTACCGACATAAGCTTATCCGAAGAAACCCAGGCCGACGCGATCCGCATCTTACAAAACTGGGCAGAGGCACGTTCGCGTTTTGGCAAGGACGGGCCATATTTGTTCGGCACCTTCAGCGCGGCGGATATCATGCTCGCGCCGGTGGTTACGCGCTTTGTGACCTATGGCTTCCCCTTACCGGGTTTCGCCCAAGCCTATGCCGACGCGATCATGGCGCATCCGTGGATGGAACATTGGTATGCCGCCGCAGCGCAAGAGCCGTGGACGATAGAGCGCATTGAGAGTGCTTTTACCTAAAGTAGGCTGCTTTTAACTTAAAGCACCACGCGTTCGTCATCCCGAACTACTCGTTCGTCATCCTGAACTACTCGCACGTCATCCCGAACTTGTTTCGGGATGACGTGCGACGCGGCTTGTTATCCCGAAACAAGTTCGGGATGACGATTCTGTTGGGGAGTGTTATCCTGAAACAAGTTCAGGATGACGATGGTTTAAGCGAACGCGCTTTTACCTAATCCACCTCTAACCGCATTGCGCGCGGTGCAGCAGTTTCTGATCCGCTAGCACCAACGCCATCATTGCCGCGACAACCGGCGTGCCTCTGATGCCCACGCAAGGGTCATGGCGGCCCTTGGTGACAATGTCGGTGGCGTCCCCGTCGCGTGTGACGGTTTCGACAGGCGTAAGAATGGATGACGTTGGCTTGAACGCGACGCGCACCAATATCGGTTGCCCCGTTGAAATGCCGCCCGCGATGCCGCCTGCATTATTCGCCAGAAATTCAGGGTGGTTTGATCCCGCGCTGGCTGGCCGCATCCGGTCGGCATTTTCCTCACCGCGCAAACGCGCTGCGCCAAAGCCTGCGCCAATCTCCACGCCCTTGACGGCGTTGATGCTCATCATCGCCGACGCAAGCTCGCTGTCGAGTTTTGCGTAAAGCGGCGCGCCCCAACCCGGGGGAACGCCGGTGGCCACGCATTCGATGACCGCGCCGAGCGAGGAACCAGCCTTGCGCGCTTCATCCACCAATTTTTCCCAGCGCCCCGCCGCCGCTTCATCAGGGCAAAAGAACGGGTTTTTATCAATTTGTGATGCTTCGAAATTATCGCGATTAATGGCATCGCCGCCGATTTCGGCGACATAGGCCATGATGCCCACATCAGGAATGACGGCGCGCGCCACTGCACCCGCCGCAACCCGCGCCGCAGTTTCACGGGCGCTGGACCGGCCACCGCCGCGATAGTCGCGAAAACCATATTTGGCGTCATAGCTGTAATCGGCATGGCCGGGACGATAAGCCTTGGCGACGTCGGAATAATCCTTCGACCGTTGGTCGACATTTTCGATCATCAATGAAATTGGCGTGCCTGTCGTCCGGCCTTCAAAAACGCCGGACAATATCCGCACCGCGTCGGGTTCCTGCCGCTGCGTGGTGAAGCGCGACGTGCCGGGGCGCCTTTGGTCCAGAAATGGCTGAATATCCGCCTCAGACAAAGCAAGGCCCGGAGGACAGCCATCGACCAACGCGCCCAGCGCCGGACCATGCGATTCGCCCCAAGTCGAAAAACGAAAGACGCGGCCAAAGGTATTAAAGCTCATTTATTGTTTCCGTTTTCTGCCCATTGCCCGAACGATAGCGGACTTGCTCCTTGCCCAACCAAGTCCGGATTGCACGGAAAATGATGAGTGCGATTGCGACACCCAGCACACGGGCCGCGTTGGGATAACCGTATATCGTGCCAATACGTCCGGCCCATACAAACGCGCCAATGATGACTAAAAAACCTGCCATCGAGACAAAGGCGTCCAACAAAGGCGGCAAACCCTCCCAATAGCGACGCGCATGCAAATAGCCGTGGACGCCAACCAGCATGGCACAGCCTGCCAGAAGAAGAACCAGCGCGTCGCTATGCCCCTCAAACATTAGGAGATAGCAATATCAGGAGCATCCTCCTGTTTCATGCCGACGGTGTGATAGCCTGCGTCAACATGGTGGATTTCGCCCGTTACCCCTGCGGCAAGATCGGACAGGAAATACAGCGCAGAGGAACCGACATCATCAATCGTGACATTACGGCGCAGCGGCGCGTTCAGCTCATTCCATTTCAATATATAGCGGAAATCGCCAATGCCCGACGCTGCCAGCGTCTTGATGGGGCCAGCCGAAATGGCGTTCACGCGAATGCCCTGCGGCCCCACGTCATTGGCCAGATATTTAACCGATGTTTCCAGCGCAGCCTTCGCCACGCCCATGACGTTATAATGCGGCATAACCTTTTCTGCGCCATAATAGCTCAATGTCAGCAACGACCCGCCGCCTTCGCCCGTTTCGGGATCGAGCGGCTTCATCAACGCAGCGGCACGCTTGGCGACAGCGGTAAAGCTGTAAACGCTGATGTTCATCGTCATCAGGAAGTCTTCCAAACCGACCTCAAAATATTTGCCGCGCAACGCCTCTTTATTGGTGAAACCAATGGCATGAACGACAAAGTCGATAGTTGGCCATTTGTCCGCCAGCGTTTCAAACGCGCGGTCGAGATTGGCCATATCGGCGACATCGCAGTCGATCAGGAAATCGCAACCAAGCTGCGTAGCTAATGGCCGCACCCGTTTTTCCATCACTTCGCCTTGATAGCTGAAGGCCAGTTCGGCACCTTCGGCATGCAAACGCTTTGCGATACCCCATGCGAGCGACTTGTCATTGGCAAGCCCCATAATCAGCCCGCGTTTACCAGCCATCAATCCGGTCATAATATCCTCATTCATCAGCTAAATTTGCTTTGGCTTGCCTTAGTCCATTTTCATGGGCGTTGGCCAGCGCCGCGTTCAACTGCGCCCCTGTTACCAAGCCAAGGCCGATCAAGTAAAAGAAAATCAGCGCCAGCATCACCCCTGCTAGGCTGCCATAAGCCAGATCATAATTGCTAACGCTCGACAGGAACATAGGCAGCAACGCGGTTAGCCCCAGCCACCAGATGCTTACAAAGGCGGCCCCAGGCCATTTTGGAAAATCGGCAGAGCGATATTTGGACGGTGTGAGGCCTGCGAAAATGACGTAAATCGCCGCACATAAAACGATAAAAGGAATGATACGACCCCACGCAAAATAGCTCGCCACCGTCTGCGCCGTGGGGATGTAGCGATAGACCAAATCTTCCGCCGCAGTGACCATCACCTGCGCGGAAAACGCGACCATCGCCAGAACAACCGAAGCGATAATCGCACCCAGCGAGCCCAAACGGTAATGCCAAAACGCGCGGCTGGGCGTTGCGCCATAAGCGCGATGCAAAACGTCGCGAAAGGTTTCGATAAGACTGGCCGCCGTCCACAGGCTGACCCCGGCGCTGAGCCACAATAAGGGGCCCGAACGCGCGGTCATGGCCGACTGAATGGGTTCGTGAAGGGCGTTGGCGACGCTGGGCGGCACAGTTTTAAAAAATGCGTCGATTAACGCAAGGCCAGACTCGGTTTGGCCAAAACCCCCCGCGATCGCAGCGGCCACGACGCAAAAGGCGAATAAAGACAGCAAGGACAGATAGGCAAAATTGCCGGCATGAATGAAACCGTCACTATACACGCCCATGCCAACGCGCTTGGCCACTTCCATAACCTGTCCTGGAAGGCCAAGCCGCGCAAACCATGTGGCTTCGCTTATCTCGGCATGCGTTGTCGCCGGAAGATGCGCCCGCGCCTCCGGTGACAGAGGCGAAATTTCAGACACCCATATTCTCCCGGACAGGGCTGTCCGAAACAACATCACTTATCCGCGCAAGTTCCGCCGGGTCTGTCGGCAAATATATCATGAGCGCCACAAGCTGATCGCCCCGCGCGCCGGTCTTAGCGGTAAAGCCGCGCCCCTTGATCCGCAGGACAGCACCTGAATTGGTGCGCGGCGGCACGGTCAACATCACGGCGCCATCAACCGTCGGCACTTTGACCTTACCGCCTGCCACTGCCTCTTTCAGTGAAATCGGCAGATCAATGCGGATATTGTCACCATCGCGCACCAAATGCGGATGCCTGCCAATTTTCAACGTTACTATCGCGTCGCCATGGCCGCCGGGGCCGGGCTGTCCCTTGCCGGGAATACGGATTTGCTGTCCCGCAACGATGCCAGCGGGCAGTTTGAATTCCACCGTCTTGCCATCGCCCAGCGTGATGCGTTGTGGCGCAAGCGTCGCGGCGTCCGTGAATGACACCAGATGCGCATAGGCGATATTCGCGCCCTTGGGCGGCGGTGCGTGCTGCGGACGTGGGCCGGGTCCAGCGCCGGGACGTGCACCGGCCCCGCCGCCAAACAGGCCATCAAAGATGTCGCCCAAGTCAATGCCGCCACTGCCAAAGTCGAAATTGCCACCTGCTGGGCCACCTTGGCTATAGCCGCCACCGCCGCCGCCAAAAGGATTACCCGCAAAGCGCGGCTGCCCGTTTTCGTCAATCTCCCCGCGATCATATTGACCGCGTTTTTTGGCGTCGGACAATAGATCATAGGCTTGCGTCACTTCGCTAAACCGGTCCGATGCCTTGGGATTGTCCTTGTTCTTGTCGGGGTGCAATTCCTTCGCCAGCTTGCGATAGGCGACCTTAATCGCCTTGTCGTCCGCGCCCTTGGACACACCTAATATGGAATAAGGATCTGCCATTCTTGTCCCTGTTATCTTGATACCCGTTCTAGATTGGCATTAAAGCCCCGGGATTCAACTTGGAAGCACTGCATTATTGGGTTTTTCGCCCTTTAATTGGCGTAGCAGAAGATAGAGCAGCAAGCCAATCGGCCCTGCCATCAAGGTAAAAACCAATATCGGGGCCTGCAGCCAGCGTGATATTTTATGCGCGTCGGCGTTACGCGCAATCCATATGCCGACAAACAGGTCAAAGGCCAAATAATGGATCCAGCCAATCGTTGCGCCGCCAGGCGAGTCGAACAGCGCCATTATGCCCGCCAAAGTCGTAAAATCTGCTGGCGGACGGCCCACAGGCCCACCATCCGAAATCCAGCCTGCCATCAACGGGATTATCAGGCCCGCATAAAGGCATGCGAGAAAGACCGAGCCTGCAAAAAACACTAAAGGGACAACGCGCTCGCGTTTGGGCGCAAGCGCCAGAACCGCCCAACACAGCAATGCCCATGCATTGGCGAACCCAAATATCATGTCCCAGTTCATTTTACCGTCTAGCCCCTTTTAACCCGCATCAGTCTAGCCTATCGGTGGATTATGGAAAGACCTGATCCCTATAGCCTGTTCGACGACTGGTTTGCCGAAGCGCGGACGAGCGAAATAAATGACTCCAATGCCATGGCATTGGCCACCACAGGGGCCAATGGCCAGCCGTCGGTGCGGATGGTGCTGTTAAAAGGCCATGGCCGCGATCTTGGCACGCATGGCGGATTTGTGTTTTACACCAATTTCGAGAGCCGCAAGGCCATGCAATTGTTCGATAATAAGAATGTCGCTTTGCTATTTCATTGGAAATCCTTGCGACGGCAAATCCGGATTGAGGGTGCGGCCAGTCCGGTCGATGATGCGACCGCTGATGCCTATTTCGCCACCCGCTCACGCAATTCCCAACTTGGCGCATGGGCATCGGACCAATCCCGCCCGCTTGCCGACCGCGCGACCTTTGAAGCACGCTTTGCCGAAATAGAGGCCCGTTTTGAAGGTCAAGACGTCCCGCGCCCGCCACATTGGTCGGGATGGATGGTCAGCCCGAACCGTATCGAATTTTGGCAAGACCGCGAATTCCGCCTGCACGAACGCTGGCTGTATGAACGGGATGGCAATGGCTGGACCACTGGCATGCTGTACCCATGACATTAGGCCATGGGCATAATCACCATCATATTGCGCATGGCGATTTAACCAAGCGCGCGGCCATAGCCAGCGTATCGGTAGCGCTGCTTCTGTTGGCGCTGAAGATATTTGCCGCAACCGAAACCGGCTCAGTCGCCTTATTGGCCTCATTGGCGGATACCGGCTTTGACGTTCTGGCATCGGTGCTGACATTATTCAGCGTCCGTTATGCCGCCATGCCCGCCGATGATGATCACCGGTTCGGCCATGGCAAAGCAGAGGCGCTGTCTGCGCTGCTTCAGGTCGTGTTGATTACCGTATCGGCCATATTGATAGCATGGCGCGCCATCGTGCGCTTAGGTGCGCAGGAACAGACCGCCCACCCCGAATATGGCATTGGCGTTTCGGTCATTGCCATCGTCGCAACTCTGGCCTTGCTGGCCTATCAACGGCAGGTGGTCCGCAAAACCGGATCGGTGGCGATTCAATCCGACCATGTGCATTATCAAAGCGACTTGTTGCTCAACGTGGCGGTGATCGTGGCGATACTGCTCGACACTATGCTGAATGTGCGCGGGGCAGATCCTGTATTCGGCATTGCGATTGCCTTATGGCTATCATGGGGCGCCTATCGCGCCGCACGTTTGGCGCTCGACCAATTGCTGGACCGCGAATGGCCGGAGGAGAAACGCCAGCGTTTCATTGATGTCGCGCTGCGCCATCCTGAATTGCGCGGCATTCATGATATGCGCACCCGTTCCAGCGGCGCACATGATTTCTGCCAATTCCATGTCTGGGTCGACCCGAATATGACCGTAGCAGCGGCACACCGCATCATGGATGAGGTGGAACAAGCATTGATGGACGCATTTCCGGGCGTTGAAGTCCTGATTCACCCTGACCCCGAAGGGCATAAGGATGAAATGGGCTATATCCCGGCGCAAACCATAGAACGTGGCGAGAAACATGACGACTGAACTGCCTTATTACCATGTAGATGCTTTCGCGGACCGTCCCTTCACGGGCAATCAGGCCGCCGTTATGCCGCTGACTGAATATTTGGATGACGCCGTGCTTCAGGCAATTGCGGAGGAAAATAATTTCGCAGAAACCGCCTTTTATGTGCCCGACGCAACGGGCGCGGCGGATTATGAACTGCGCTGGTTTACACCAGCCGTTGAAATTCGCCTGTGCGGTCATGCGACATTGGCAAGCGGCTATGTCATTTTAAGCCAAAACCCGGCGTTGGACCGCGTAACATTCCGCACGCGCAAGGCGGGGCTATTGGAAGTGCGCCGCCAAGGCGATGCTTATGCTGTTGCCCTGCCCGCCATTCCCACACGGCAAGTCGACAATGCAGAGATGATGGCCGCGATGGGTGGCAAGCCTTTGTCGATGCGCAGTAATCCCGACAGCTATAATATGTTCGTCTATGCCACCGCAGCCGAAATATTGGCGCTAAAGCCAGATATGAAGGCGCTGGCGACCTTGGGCGATGACAGCTTCACCGCCACGGCACGCGGCGACGACACCGACATCGTCAGCCGCGTATTCGTGCCCGGTGCAGGCGTAGATGAAGACAGCGTCACCGGCAGCGCCCATGCGGTCATCGCGCCTTATTGGGCATCAGTGCTCGGCCGCGACAGCTTCACCGCCTATCAGGCATCGGCGCGCGGCGGCTATTTGGGTTGCCAGCTAGAGAATGACAAAGTTTGGTTGTCAGGCCATTGTTTTACGGTAGTAAAGGGTATGTTCAGCTTGCGCTGACCATCAACGACATTCCATAGTTCAAAGGATCAAATATGCTCAAATCATTCGCCGCTTTGTCGGCACTCCTGCTTTCACCCGCTTTGATGGCGCAAGATGCACCACCGCCTCCGCCAAGCAGTGGCGGACCACAGGCAGAGCAGATTTTCGCGTTTCTCGATGCCAATAAGGACGGCTTCATTGCCAAAGACGAGGCGCAAGGCCCGTTGGTGCAATATTTCGCGAATATCGATGCCGATAAGGACGACAAGATTTCAATGGACGAATTGAAAGCCGCCATGGCCGCGATGCGTCCGCCTGAGGCCGCACAGGGCGGCAACGACTAATCACTGCCCCATTTGTAAGCAAATAAAACGCGCGGGAAGCCAATAAGCCTCCCGCGCGTTTTTGATTCCAATCTTGTTGTTAAGCTACGGTCGCCTTGCGGATTACGCCAGGGTTCGCAGGTGGCTCACCCTTTGGCAAAGCGTCAATATGCTCCATACCGCTGATCACTTGACCCCAGACGGTGTATTGACGGTCCAAGAAGCTGGCATCGTCAAAGCAGATGAAAAACTGGCTATTGGCGGTGTTCGGATCATTGGTCCGCGCCATGGAGCAAACGCCGCGCACATGCGGTTCTGCGTTAAATTCCTGCTTCAGATTTGGCTTCGACGATCCGCCCATGCCGGTGCCATTGGGGCAACCGCCCTGCGCCATGAAGCCAGGGATGACGCGGTGAAACTTCACGCCATCGTAAAAGCCTTCACTGGCAAGTTCCGTAATGCGGGCTACGTGGTTGGGCGCCAGATCAGGGCGTAGCTTGATAACAACGTCGCCGCTGTCGAGCGAAAGGGTAAGTGTTTCATCGGCCATATTGATATTCCTTCAGGCTTTTAAAATGGATGATGGCCGCCCTAGGGGATGCATCGCATAGGTGCAAAGCCAAAATCATTGCTTTTTGACGCCGCCTGCTTAGGAGAGGCGAATTCTTACTATAACGTCTCAGATGGAAAAACGGGAGGCCTGCAATTGACCAGCGACATCGCCAACCCGGCCATCATTGACCCCGAAATCGTGGAAACGCTGGACGAAGACAATCGCCTGACGCGCGACTATGTCGACCGCGTTCTCGACGCTGTTGACGACGGCGATCTCGACGCAGTGTACCGGCTTGTTGAACCCCTGCACGAAGCCGACATTGCCGACCTTCTCGAACTGACGCCATCCGAACGGCGCGGCGTCCTTGCCATCAGTCTTGGCGACCTGATGAGCGCCGAAGTGCTGGCCGAAGTGAATGATTATGTCCGTGAGGATATTATCGACGCCCTGCCCGCATCGCAAGTTGCCGGACTTGCAGGGCAGTTGGATACCGATGACGCGGTCGCGATTATCGAGGATATGGAGGAAGAGGACCAGCAAGCCGTTTTGGCCGAGCTGGCCCCCGAAGACCGCGCCGTCATTGAAGATGCGTTGTCATATCCCGACGAATCCGCAGGCCGTATCATGCAGCGCGAATTGGTCGCGGTGCCGGAACATATGACCGTGGGTCAGCTCATCGATTATCTGCGCGATCGCCAAGACCTGACCACCGAATTCTGGGAAGTTTTCGTCGTCGATCCGCAGCATAAGCCCGTTGGCACATGCAAATTGAGCTGGATCATGCGCAGCCAGCGCAAGGTGCCGGTCAGCGAAATCATGATGCATGAACAAACGCTCATTCCGGTCGATATGGATCAGGAAGAGGTCGCGTTACGTTTCCAGAAATATGCCCTGATTTCCGCCGCTGTTGTCGATGGTTCTGGCCGGTTGGTGGGTGTCATCACCGCCGATGATATTGTCCATATTGTGCAGGAAGAGGCCGACGAAGATATCCTGCGTCTGTCAGGGGCAGGTGAAGGCGACATTAACGAGCCGATTTCAGACAGCTATAAGGCGCGCGTGCGCTGGCTGATTGCCAATTTGGGCACGGCGATGGTCGCAAGTTTCATCATTGCGCAATTTGGCGCGGCAATTGAAACGATGGTTGCGCTCGCGGTTTTGATGCCCATCGTCGCGTCGATAGGCGGCAATGCAGGGACGCAGACTTTGGCCGTGACGGTGCGCGCGCTCGCCACCAATCAGCTGACCCAATCCAACACTATGCGCTCGATTTGGCGCGAAATCCGCGTGGCGCTGCTCATTGGTGCTACTGTTGCGGTTATTGCCGGTCTTGGCGCTGGCCTGATTTTCAGCAACTGGTTGCTCGCGAGTGTCATTGCGGCGGCAATATTGTGCAACATTTCGCTGGCTGGATTGTCCGGCGTCGCCATTCCGGTGCTGCTGGACCGGCTCGATCAAGACCCGGCGGTTTCAAGCTCCATCTTTGTGACGATGATTACCGATTCGATGGGCTTCCTCATCTTTCTGGGCCTCGCGGTCTTCAGCGGCCTTGCTGGTTAGCCGCGCCGGTCGCACATAATCCTTATGCCCTTGAACATGACCAAAATCGCCTTTGGCGCGCAAAGCCCGCAGCATCTGCGCGAACGGCTTGCGGCATATGCCCAAGACGGCGAAGTGCGGATTACCACCCGCTATTTACCCAAGCGCGTCGCAGAAATGGCGGGCGGTTCGCTTTATTGGATCCACACGCACATGATCATCGGCAGAAGCCCGATTATCGGCTTTATGGAAAATGGCGCTGGTCGGCATTGGATCCGCATTCTACCCCAGCTCATCACCGTCCGCTCCACACCCAAGCGCGCGCATCAGGGCTGGCGCTATCTTGAAGAAGCCAACGCCCCGCCTGATCTCGGCTCAGTAGAAACCGATGGCCGCGACGAAATGTCGCCGAAGATGTTGAATGAATTGATGAAAATGGGTTTGGTTTAGGCCACCCACATGTCAAGCGCTCTTGACTGACAAGCACTCTTTACAGTAAAGAGCTCTTTACATGATTCGGGGATGACGGATCATATTGAGGACATGCTTTGGAAAATAGATTGAAGGACTTGCGGACTGCGCACGGCTGGAGCCAGGGCGAGTTGGCGTATCGTCTTGGGGTTTCCCGGCAGACGATCAACGCAGTCGAAACCGATAAATATGATCCCAGCCTGCCGCTGGCATTACGCATGGCAAAGCTATTTGGGGTCGCCGTGGATTCCATATTTATCGATCATTGGGTGCCTTTGACAGGAGAGGAGTAACGATGACCACCGAGCCGCAAGTTCGTTCTGATGCCAAAACGAGAAAATTTATTAGGACCGCTCTGCAAATGATTGTGGCAGGTGCGGCTGGATTTTTCAGCGCGTTCGGCGTTGATCGCTTGGGAAGTGTGGACAAATTGTCTGCGGCCGGGATCGTAGCGTTAGGTTTGGCTTTATTCTTCGGCCTTCTAGGGGTGGCTTGCCTTGCCGCAGCGGCAAACCGGAAAGTTTTTATGGCCGTTCAACCTGAGACGGAAGATGATGACGGTGCAGACTTCGAACAAATGCGTTCGCTGATCTTCTGGTCCGCAATTTCCGCATTTCTTTATGCCGCAATACTCGCGCTAATTACGCTCGCGAGTATCAACGATGACGGCCCGCAACTCATGTCCTTCTGGAGCATATGTGCCCTGATGCTGGCCCAGACCGGGATATCGGTAATGCTGTGGACCAAATATGACGAGCTTTACCGTGACATAATGAAAGATAGCTCCGCCGCCACCTTCGTCATCGTCGAATTCGGACTAATCATTTGGGCCGCTGCTGCCATTTGCGGGCTGGCAGTTACATTTGATCCGCTGACCGTCATTGTTGCGATAATGGGCGTTAATCTGGCATCACTATTCTGGGTTTGCCTACGACGCGGTTTGACTTGATAGGCCGATCTTAAGCCGCCGCCCGCTTCGCGAACACCTTCTTAATCACATCGGCAAATGTCTCGGCGCTTTGGGCGCCGGGGACCATATATTTTTGGTCGAAGATGATTGCAGGAACGCCGGTGATATTCTGGTCGGCCCAATGCGCCATTTCTGCCCGTACGCTGGTCGTGAGCGCGGCATCGTTGATCCATGCCAAGGCCACATCGCGGTCCATGCCTTGCGCTTCGGCAATGTCGCACAAGACGTCGGTGTCGCTGACATCGCGGCGGTCCTGAAAATAGGCGGTGAACAAAGCCATTTTCAGCGCGGTCTGCGCGCGCCAGCCGCGCTCGCTGCCAAATATGGTCAGCAATTTATGCGCGTTGAAGGTGTTATAAATGCGCATGCCGTCGCCATAATTAAACGCAAAGCCGACATTGTTGCCGATGTCGGACAGCCTGTTCCGGTTGGCCCGGCTTTGTTCAGGCGTGCTGCCATATTTGCGCGCAATATGCTCGGCAGTATCTTCGCCTTCGGGCGGCATGTTCGGGTTGAGTTCGAACGGATGCCAGTAAGTTTCGGCGGCAATGTCTTGGCCGACAAGCGTCAGCGCCTGCTCCACTTGCTTCAGGCCAATGATGCACCATGGGCAGACCACGTCGGAGACGATGTCGATGCGCAGCGGCACGGCCTCAGCCATTATTGCGACACCCAATGGCGCAGCAGGCTATGCGCAATGGCAAAGGGTGGCGGGGCGTTGAAACGGCGGTCGGCGTCGCCCTTCAAAGCGGCAATCGCCTCCTCTTTGGTCACCCACATCGCATCTTCAATCTCGTCCGTGTCGAGCGTGAGTGCGTCCCCAAGCGCATCGGCGGTGCACGCAATCATCAATTGCGATCCGCCAAAGGGCCAAGGCTGGCTGGTAACATAACGCACAGCGCCGCAGGTCACGCCGGCTTCTTCATGGATTTCGCGGCGGACCGCCTCTTCAATGCATTCGCCGGGTTCCAAAAAGCCCGCCAGCGCCGAATAATTGCCGGGCGGGAAACGGGTCTGCCGCCCGACCAATGCCTTGCCTTCAAATTCGGCGAGCATGATGACCACAGGGTCAGTGCGCGGAAAATGTTCCTTTTGGCAATTGCCGCATTTGCGGCCCCAGCCTGCGCGAAACAGCATAGTCGCCGCGCCGCAGCGTCCGCAAAAACGATGGCCATTATGCCATTCGATCAGGCTGCGCGCCGTGCCGTAAATCGCGGCATCCCCCGCAGGCAGCGTCGACAAAGCGCGCCAGATAGCAGGCGAACGAAACGCATCGCCCGTCGCATCAACGACGGCCACGAAATGCGGCTTACCGTCGGACAGGCCAAGCAGGATAAGCTCCTCCGACCCCTCCAGCTCCGCCAAAGAATGCCAGTGCAATTCGCCTGCATCGGTGACGCGCGGATCAAGCCCGTCAAGGCCCAACACCCGCGCGCGCCAGTCGCCCAGCAGCAGGCCATAAGCCTCTGTATCATTGCGGATACGGTCCGCGCGGTCGAGCGGGGAGCCTGTAAAACCTGGAGCCATCATCGGATCAGCAACGCATCAAGCTGGCAGGCCCAAGTCCTTCAGGACCCATTTGGCGAAGTCTTGATGGAACGGATAGGCACTGCTTGGCATATATTGCGCCATGCAAACGGCGCGTAGCTTGCTTCTGGGATCGACAAAAGCCACCGTACCAGCCGCGCCGCCCCAGCCGAACACACCGTCATTCGCGCCCTTGCCGACTCGGCCACCCGCACCAAAGCCAGCGCCGTCGGCATAGGTGCCGTCGGTTGAAACCGCCGATGGTAGTAAATCGGACATGGCAAGTTTGGCGGTCGCCGTTGACATCACACGGACGCCATCCAGCTCACCATAATTGGCGAGCATGTTGAGGAACCGGTCATAATCGCGCGCAGACGTCACCATGCCAGCACCGCCAAAGGCAAAGGCTGGCTTGTCGAGATAAATGCTCGTCGATGCGGGATCGATGGGGAACAAGATGCCGTTCACAGGCGCGTAATTGGATACAAAGCGCTTGGTTTCCGACTTAGGCACTTGGAAATAGCTGCTCGTCATCTTCAGCGGTTCAAAAATGCGCGTTTGCAAAAACGCCTCAAAATCCATGCCGCTCGCGACTTCAATCACACGGCCCAGCAAATCGAGCGAGATGGAATAGCTCCATTTCGTGCCCGGCTCGGCAATCAACGGTTGCTTTGCAAGCCGTTCGGAAAATGTCTTGAGATCAGGGGTCGGCGCGCTTGTCGGCTGGCCCGGAATGGGAAAGCGGCTGACGATGCCCGGCGTAATGCCATTATCCAGATAGGCCTTCAGCAATGGGCCCTTGGTGACAATCGAATAGCCTAAGCCAGCCGTATGGGTCAGCAAATGCCGCAATGTTATCTGCGTCTTGGCTGGCACCGCATCCAGGCTTTTATCCGGATCGGTCAGTACGGTCATATTGGCAAATTCCGGCAAGAAGTCGGCAATCGGCTGATCCAGCTTCATCTTGCCTTCGTCGACAAGGATCATCGCGGCAATGCCGGTGACAGGCTTTGTCATCGAATAAATGCGCCACAATGTGTCGATATTCACCGGCGTCGTTTCGCCCAGCCCTTGCGTGCCCATGGCGACGACATCGGGCATCCCGGCTGCACGACCAATGGTGGCGAGAACACCGGGGAGCTTGCCCGAAGAGATATAGCTTTCAAACTGCGTCCGGATGGTCGGATATAAATCGGCCGCTTGTGCCCAAGCGCGCGCCGGCACAAATGCGCTTATCGCCCCCGCTGCGGCCAATTGGCCGCCCCATGTTAAAAACCCGCGCCGACCAATCATGGCCTGTCCGCTATCCTGCGTGTTCATATTCTCTCTCCTGCGTGCATCGCCGCCTCTGCTGCTTTTCTGAATAGGGTCGGCAGACCAGCCTTGTCGAGCGATTTTAATGGCCACCATTCGCCGTCTTCGGGGTCGTCTGCGCCTGCTGGCCATGACGTAACGGCAATGTCGAGCAGAAGCGAAAAATGCGTGAAAACATGTGACACTTGCAGTGACAATTTTTGCCAATTTGCAGGTGCAGGGGGCGTCCCATGGCCATCCAGTCGCGCCGTCCATTGATCATCTGGCAAAGCGCGCATGCCCGCCAAAAGGCCTTTGTCGCTGCGGCGCACCAGCCAGACATGTCCATCCCGCTCGATCCAATACACATTCCCTGTGCGCTGTGCTTTGGCGGCCTTGGGCGTTTTGGCAGGGTAAATTTCGGGATTGCCCAAATGTTTGGCATCGCAGGCAAAGGCAAGGGGGCAAATGAGACAAGATGGCGCGCGCACCGAACATATGCCCGCCCCTAAATCCATCATCGCTTGTGCAAAGTCGCCAGCGCGGCCATCGGGCGTAATGCTGTCCGTCGCCGCGCGAATAAGGGGTTTTGACTGCGGCAAAGGCGTCGAAATCGCAAACAAACGCGACACGACCCGTTCGACATTGGCATCCACCACAACCGCCCTTTGCCCGAACGCAATCGCGGCGATCGCGGCGGCCGTATAAGGGCCAATACCGGGCAACTTCAGTAATTCCGCCTCGGTCTGCGGCAAACGACCGTCATATTCCGCCACGACCACGCGCGCACATTTCAGCAAATTGCGCGCGCGGGCATAATAGCCAAGGCCAGCCCATGCCGCCATGACATCCGCATCCTGCGCCGCCGCCAGCGCCGCAAAATCGGGCCAGATGTGCGTAAACTTTTGGAAATAGGCCCCCACCGCCGCGACCGTTGTTTGTTGCAACATGATTTCCGACAGCCACACATGATACGGGTTGGCAAATCCCTGATCCGGCGGCGCGCGCCACGGCAGCGTCCGCGCGTGCACGTCATAATGCGCAAGCAAGCGCGCGGCGATATCCCCAGATTTATGGATGGCGTGTTGGACGGCGGACATGAAAAATGGCATGGATGAGGGGATGGACAAAGGCAAGTCACCACCACCGCCAAAAGGCACCAAAAAGGCGCTGACGCCCAAAACATTTCAACGCCCGCGCGGTGGCGAGGCAAAATCGGTATCGTCGCTCATGCCCGATATCGGCCGCGCCGCATTTCGGAAATTCGGCTTCGTGCAGAGCTCTGTCGTCAGCCGTTGGGACGAAATCGTCGGCGCACGTTATGCCGCTGTGTCCGCGCCGGAGGCGATCCGCTTTCCGATTGGCAAGAAATCCGACGGCACGCTGGAACTCACGGTGGAGGGCGCGCACGCGACTATGATCCAGCATGTGCTTCCCGAAATCATCGAACGTGTGAACCGCTTTTTTGGTTATGGGGCCGTAGCGCGGGTCAAAGTCCGGCAAGGCCCAGTCGCCAAGCCAAAGCTACGCCAGCCCACTGCCGCACCCATGCTGAAACCTGTGCCGATGGAATTGGGCGATTCCTTGCGCGAGATTGGCGATCCTGAACTGTTCGCCGTGCTCGAAAGCCTCGCAAAAAGCCTTGCCAAAGGCGGCGAGTGACAGCAAATGCGCAAGTGAAATTTCGAAATATAAGGTCCAACCATATGTCGCATATGAAAAAATATCTCGGCGCAGTTTTGGTGGGCGTAATGGCGCTGTCGACCGCGACCGTTGCCGCGCCTGCACCAAGCAAATGGCTGTCGACGGTTACGGTCACGGACAAGGGCGCGCATATTCTTGGCAACCCGGCTGCACCAAACAAAGTGGTCGAATATTTGAGCTATACCTGCGGCCATTGTGCAGATTTTGAAATGAAAGAAGCACCCGCGTTCAAAACGCAATTTGTAGCCACGGGCAAGGCCAGCCTCGAAATTCGCAACATGGTACTCAATCCCGTCGATCTGACTGCGGCCATGCTGGCGCGCTGCGGCGGTAAGGCAAAGTTCTTCGGTAATCAGCGGCACTTGCTGGCGACTCAGGCCATCTGGTCTGGCAAAACCAAAAACATCAGCGCCGCCACGCGCGACAAACTGAAAGCGCAAGATTATACAGGGTTCATGGTCAGCACCTTTGATGAAATCGGCCTTGGCCCCATCATGCAACAACGCGGGATCACGCCAGCGCAGGCCAAAACTTGCCTGGCCGACAAAGCGGCGTTGAATTTCATCATTGATATGACAGAAGCAGGCTCCGCGCTTGGTGTGCGCGGCACGCCAGCATTTTTGGTCAATGGCGTTTTGCAGGACCATATTCATAACGTTGCTGAATTACAGGCGGCAATGAAGTAAGCCGAGATTCCAGACAGAAGGATATCCTATGCGTATCAAGACATTCATTTTGACAACTGCCGCCGCCATGGCCCTTGCTGCTTGTGGCGGGGCAGATACGGCTGGCGCACCCAAGGGTGAACCGCTTGCCAAGGTTGCCGCCCCTGCCGATCAAGCGTGGGTCGATGTTGTCACCAAAACCGAATTTGGCGGCTATCAAATGGGCAACCCCAATGCAAAATTGAAGCTGGTGGAATATGGTTCAATCACCTGCCCCGGCTGCGCGCAATTTTCGATGCAGTCGTCCGAGGAATTGCACAAGCTGGTTAATGACGGCACTGTCTCGATGGAGTTCCGGCCATTTCTCGTGCGCGGTATTCAAGACATTCCCGGCTTCCTTTTGGCGCAGTGCAGCGGGCCAGAGGCGTTCTTCCCGCTGACCGACCAACTGTACGCCGAACAGGCGTCATGGCTTAGCAAAATTAGCACGGTGACTGAGGCGGACCAGCAAGCGATGCAGAAAATGTCGCCTGAACAAATCTCGACTTTGCTTGCCACGCGATTGGGCCTGATCGAATTTGTAAAATCACGGGGCATTAGCGAAGACCAAGCCAAAGCGTGCTTGACGGACAGGGCTGCGATTGACGGCCTGATCAAAACAACCGAGCGCGGGACGAAGGAAGACAATGTGTCCGGCACGCCATTCTTCTTGCTGAACGGTGCGAAGCTGGACGCCAGTTCATGGGTGCAAGTGAAGAGCAAGCTGGTCGAGGCCGGCGCACGCTAAACATGGCTTGGGGGAGCCATGACATTGCTTTAACCGCAACGGGGTTCGCCCCTTGCGGATAAAGAAGCTGAAACTTGTCGGCTTCAAAAGCTTTGTCGAGCCTGCTGAACTGCGGATTGAGAGCGGGTTGACCGGCATTGTCGGGCCAAATGGCTGCGGCAAATCCAACCTGTTGGAAGCCATCCGTTGGGTGATGGGCGAAAGCAGCGCCAAATCAATGCGCGGCGCTGGCATGGAAGATGTGATCTTCGCCGGAACCGCATCACGCCCGCCGCGCGATTTTGCTGAGGTCACGATTATGGCCGAACGCAGCGACGAAGGCGGCGACAGTGACAGTGACGAAGAGTTGGAAGTCACCCGCCGGATTGAGCGCGGAGCGGGCTCCGCTTATCGGTCCAATGGCCGCGATGTGCGCGCCAAGGATGTCGCGCTGATCTTCGCCGACGCCGCAACGGGCGCACATTCCCCTGCTTTGGTCAGCCAAGGGCGTATTGGCGCAATTATTTCTGCCAAACCGCAGGAACGCCGGCAGATGCTGGAGGAGGCGGCTGGCATCGCTGGCCTGCACGTCCGGCGCAAAGATGCCGAGCAAAAGCTGCGCGCGGCAGAGAGTAATTTGGCGCGGCTGGCGACCATCCTTGCCGATATGGACGCCCGCGCGAGCCAGTTACGCCGCCAAGCAAAGCAAGCCGAACGTTATCGCACATTGACCAAAGACATTTTGCAGGCAGAAGCCCGATTGATCTTTGTCCGCTGGCGTGAGGCCAAGGCAGCAGCAGATGCCGCACGCGCCGAGGCCAATATAGCGGCAAAGACGGTCGAGGACGCCGCCGTCGCTCAGCGCGTCCTGACCGAAAAGCAGCAAGAGGCTGTGCAACAGCTTGCCGATGCGCGGGCACTGGCGATGGCGGCGCGTGATGCGGCCAGTGATCTATCGAACAGGCTCGTGCAACTAACGGGCGAACATGAACGCATCATCCAGCGCCAATCCGACCTTGCAGCGCAAGCGGCGCGCATGGCCGAAGATGGCGCACGTGAAGGCAAGCTGACGCATGATGCGGCAGATGCGCTTGCCCGATTGCAGGCAGAAAGCTTCAAGCTGGCCGAGCAGATTAAAACGCAAGAGGAGGAGCGCCCTGCCTTGCTGCGCACGGCAGAAAATGCCGAACGGCAAGCGCGGGAGAGCGAAATAGCATTGGCCAATGCGTCGGCCGAACAAGCGCGCGCGGACGCCGAATTGCGCGTGGCCAATGCCGCGCTGGCGGCAGCAACAACGCGCGTAGTTCGGGCCGAACAGGCTTGCGCGCGGATGACATCGGAACGAGATGCTTTGGGGAATGAGGCGGAATATGCCGCATCCAAAAACCAAGCCGATGCGGACGTCCAAAGCTTGCAGACACAATTGCAAGCAGACAGTTATGCGCATGAAGCCGCCGAAGCGCAGCGCGCCGCTTTAATCTCCGCCCGCGATCTTGCCCAAGTCGCAATCGCAAGTGCCAAGGCTGAACTCGCCGCGTTATTGACCGAACAGAGCGCGCTGCAACGTTCCTTAACCAAAGGGCAAGGCAATAAGGCCATCGACCGTATATCGGTGAAGCCAGGCTATGAACGCGCTTTGGCCGCTGCACTGGGTGAAGATGCGGATGCGCGCATTGGCGGCGAGACGGGTCGCCGCTGGCTGGGCGGGGCGGCTGCGCTTGGCACCGTCGCCGACACCGCCCTCATTCATTTTGTCGACGCACCGCCAGAGCTTGCGGCGCGATTGTCTATGGTGCGCGTGGCCGAAACGGATGATGGCCAAGCACTCGCGCCTGGCGAACGTCTGGTGACGCTGGCAGGCGGGCTGCGCCGCTGGGACGGCTTTGCAACCGATGGCGACGGCGCGACGATTGCAGAACAATTGGTCCGCGCCAATCGTTTGGCCGAATTGGATATGCTCATCGCACCTGCCCAAGCCGCGCTCGATGCGCAGGCGCAAAGCATTTTGCAGATGACGGATAAGATTGAAGCGGCGCAGGACGCAGTCCGCACGGCTGCGGCGGCGCGTGTCGCCAAAGAAGGCCAGTTGCGCCAAGCATTGCGCGCAGTCGATCAAGCCGAAGACGCGTTGACGCGCCTAAAATCTGCAAAGGCCGCGCTTGGCGACCGAATGGCAGCCGCCGAGCAAGATCTGGCCGAGGCGCAAGCAGAGCGCACAACCGCCGACGCGGCACTTCATGCCCTGCCCGACGGGTCGCATCATGCCGCCCGCGTCCAAAATCTCGCTGCGGCCCACGAGGCCACCCGCGACCTGTTGGCGCGCAATCAGGCGGACCTGTCGGGGCTGGAACAACGCATAGCGCAAAGCCGCGAGCACCGCGCCGTGACGATGGTCGAGATTCGCAGCTGGCAGGAACGCGCCGGCGAAGCCGAACGCCGGATCGCCGAAATGAACACACGCAGCGCCGCCATCTCTAATGAGCAAGCAGAAATGGCGGGAAGGCCGGAAATACTGGCCCGCGACATCGCTACTTTGCGGGCAGACAAAGAGCAATTGGCCGAGAAGCTCACTGGCCTGCAAACCGCCGAAACGGCGCATGAAACAACGTTGCGCGCACTTGAACGCGAATTGTCGGTCGCCGCCGAGATGCTATCTGTTGCCCGCGAAGCCCGCGCAGGCGCGGAAGCCCGTGCCGAAAATCAGGAACAGCGCCGCGTCGAAATGGGCCGGATTTCGGGCGAAAGGTTCGAATGCCCGCCACCTGTCCTGCCCGAAAAACTGAACTTTGATGAAGATGCCATGGACGATGCGGGCATGGAATCAAACCGCCTCGACCGCCTACAAAACGAACGCGAGCGCATTGGACCCGTCAACCTGATTGCCGCAGACGAGCTGGCCGAACTGGAAATGCAGCAAGGCACAGGCCTTGCCGAAAGCGAAGAGCTTACCCTCGCCATCAACCGCTTGCGTGGTTCCATCGGCAGTCTAAATCGCGAGGGCCGCGCGCGGCTGCTGACGGCTTTTGAGGCCGTTGACGGCCATTTCCGCCGCCTGTTTTCGACCCTGTTCAATGGCGGCCAAGCACATCTGGCGTTGATTGACAGCGATGATCCGTTGGAGGCTGGTCTTGAAATTTTCGCGCAACCGCCAGGCAAGAAATTGCAGTCGCTCACTTTGCTGTCGGGCGGCGAACAGGCGCTCACCGCGGTCGCACTCATCTTTGGTTTGTTCCTCACCAACCCCGCCCCGATTTGCGTCCTCGACGAAGTCGACGCACCTTTGGATGACGCCAATATCGAACGCTTTTGCGACTTGCTGGACGCGATGACGCAAGAGACCGAGACGCGATACCTCATCGTCACGCACAATGCCGTGACGATGAGCCGGATGCACCGTTTGTTTGGCGTGACAATGGTTGAACAGGGTATCAGCCGACTGGTATCGGTTGACCTTGGGGGCGCAGAACAATTACTAGCCGCAGAATGACTTTGCATGGCCCCATCACCAACAGCTTTATTTCCCAACGCCTTCGGCTAAATTATGTTGACTGGGGTAACCCCGACGCACCGCCCTTGCTCTTGGTCCATGGTGGCCGCGATCATGCACGTAGCTGGGATTGGGTGGCCGAGGAATTGCGCCACGACTGGCATATCATTGCGCCTGACTTAAGAGGCCATGGCGACAGCGCTTGGTCGCCCGATGGCAGCTATGAAATGTCGGGTTTTGTCTATGACATGGCGCAATTGATCCATCAGCTAAATCTTGCCCCCGTCAGCATCATTGCGCATTCGATGGGCGGCAATATCGCGACCCGCTATGCTGGCCTCTTTCCAGATAATGTCCGCAAGATGGTAAACATCGAAGGACTGGGCCTGTCGCCAAAGATGCAGGCTGAGCGCGATGCCATCGGTATTCAAACCCGTTTCCGCCAGTGGATAGAGGATAAACGCAACGCCGCAGGTCGCACGCCAAAGCGTTACCTTAATATCGAAGCCGCGTATGAACGGATGAAGGCCGAAAACAGCTATCTGACCGACGAACAAGCGCGGCATTTGACGGTGCATGGCATCAGCCGCAACGAGGATGGTAGCTGGAGCTGGAAATTTGACAATTACCTCAATATCTGGGCGATCTTCGATATGCCGCGTGAGGATTTATTGGCGATTTGGCAGTCGATCACCTGCCCGATGTTGATGATGTATGGCGCCAATAGCTGGGCCTCCAACCCCGAAAAAGATGGCCGCATCGCGCATTTCCCGACGGCAAAGGTTGTGGAATATGAAAATGCCGGCCATTGGTTGCACCATGACCAGTTCGACCGCTTCATGGCCGATGTGCGGGCGTTTCTCTAACCAATCATAGCGCGTAAGGCAGCAATAGTATCCGCTTCGTCCGCTGGCTTATCACGGCGCAGGCGGGAGATGCGCGGGAAACGCATCGCGATGCCCGATTTATGCCGCTTGGATTCGTGCACCGCGTCAAACGCGACCTCAAGCACCAATGACTTCTCCACCTCGCGCACGGGGCCAAAGCGCGCAACCGTGTTGTTGCGAACGAAACGGTCCAGCCATTTTAGTTCCGCATCGCTGAACCCGGAATAGGCCTTGCCCACGGGCAATAAGGTCCCGTGGGGCGTCCAGCAGCCAAAGGTATAATCCGAATAAAAAGACGAGCGTTTCCCGCTCCCGCGCTGGGCATACATCATCACACAATCGGCGACGAGCGGTTCGCGTTTCCATTTGTACCAAAGGCCGACCTTCCGGCCTGCCAAATAAGGCGAATCGCGCCGCTTGAGCATGACGCCTTCAATCGCAGCTTCACGCGCACCAGCGCGTATTTCCGCAAGATGGTCGAAATCGCGTGCCGCGATGGTCGCGGACAGGTCGAACCGGAACGGCTCGAGACTAGCCGCGAAATATTCCAGCCGCGCCCGCCGCGCGCTCCAAGGCTGGCTGCGTAGATCCTGCGTCCCGTCGAACAAAATGTCGTATAGCCGCACGAACACTGGATATTCTGCCTGCATCGCGGCGGTCACATTTTTGCGTCCAAGGCGCTGTTGCAGCGCATTGAAACTGGCTGCCTCCCCCCCTTGCACATCGCCGCGCACCAATAATTCGCCATCGACCACGCCAATGCCGGTGAAGGCGGCGGCGATTTCCGGAAAGGCTGCCGTCACTTCATCGCCGCCCCGGCTAAATAACCGCGTCTCACCGCCGGTTGACGCAATCTGGATACGGATGCCATCCCATTTCCATTCGGCCACGAAATCTTCCAGATCCACATTTCCATCTTCCAACGGATGCGCGAGCATGAAGGGCCGGAAAAACGCGCTGTCGGCAGGGTCGGGACGCGCGGACTTGCCCTCGCCCCACGCAAACAACTCGGCATAAGGCGGACGAAGCGCGTGCCAGACCTCTTCAACATCATCCACAGACAGGCCAAAGGCCTGCCCAAAGGCGGTTTTGGCAAGCCGCGCCGATATGCCAACGCGCATGCCGCCTGTTGCCAGTTTCAGCAGCGCATAACGGCCATTGGCGTCCAGCCTGTCCATCAGTTCGGCCAGCAATAAGGGCGCACGCGCGCGGCTTGCGCTGTTGAGCAGGTCGATGACCTCCGAAACCGTTGGCGCAGCGGCATCAGCATGAACGTCCGACCACATCAACGCGACGGTCTCTGCCGTATCCCCCACATAATCCCGGCTCATGCGGAACAGCATGGGGTCAAAGCGTTCCTCGGCCATATTGCGGATCGCCGCCGATTTCACCGTCGCAATACTAAGCGTGCCAGCCAGCGCGGCCAATGCCCAGCCACGGTCTGGGTCCGGCGTATCGCGCAGATAATCGGCGATCAACCGGACCTTTTGGTCGCGCGAGCGTGTGTAGATCAGCCTGTCGATCAATGCGGAGAAAGCCTGCATCAGCTCTCATCCTCCTCTTCACGGCCAACCAGATCGAGCGCGCGTGCTTTCAATTGGTGCAGTTCACACCAGCGCCCAAGCGCATCGGTGCGGCCATGGGTGATCCATGTTTCTGTGGGCCGAAGCTCCAACAATGTGTCGGTCAGCTCGTTCCAATCGGCATGATCCGAAATGACCAAAGGCAGTTCCACATTACGCTGCCGCGCACGTTGCCGCACCCGCATCCATCCCGATGCCATGGCGGTTATCGGGTCGGGCAGACGCTGGGCCCATCGGTCATTCAACGCCGATGGCGGCGCAATGACAATCGCGCCTTTCATCTCTGCCTTGGCAAGGCCCGTCGCCAGTATGAGTTCACCCAAAGGGACATCATGCGCCGCATATAGGTCGCACATTTTCTGCATCGCGCCGTGAATGTAGATCGGCGCGTCATAGCCCGCGCGCCGCAGTTCCGCGATTACCCGCTGCGCCTTGCCCAAGGCATAGGCCCCCACAACAATACAGCCATCCAAATTGGCCTCACGCGCCGCCAGCAATTTGGCGATTTCCCCCGCAATTGGCGGATGCGTGAACACAGGCAGGCCAAAAGTTGCTTCCGTGATCAGGACATCGCAAGCCACCGCTTCAAAAGGCGCACAAGTGGGGTCAAAACGGCGTTTATAGTCGCCCGTGACAATCACGCGCTCGCCTGCATGTTCCAGCAGGATCTGCGCTGACCCCAGAACATGGCCGGCGGGGTGAAAGCTAATCTTCACCCCATTTGCCTCAAAACCATCGCCATAAGGCATTGGCGTGCCCATTTCGGTGCCATAACGCAGCGCCATGATCGCCAGCGTCTCTGGCGTCGCCCAGACCGCCTTATGCCCGCTGCGCGCATGGTCGGCATGGCCGTGCGTCACCAAAGCACGTTCGGCGGGGCGCGACGGGTCAATCCACATATTCGCTGGCTTGATATAAATGCCATGCGCATGTGGCTCTATCCAATGTTGGGCAACGGTTCGCGAGATAGTGACGGTCCTTTTCTACTGCCGGATATGGGGCGCGGCAGGGCCGATGTAAACCAATGGCCTCTGCAAAGGTTCGACTGACGCAGATGATCATTGGCGCGACCGCGCAAACAGGTTTCAGACCGCTGAAGCGTAAAATAGCAAGCAGGTTTCGGGAAATGCGTGGGGCAATTGCAATCCGTTGTGCATCAGCGCCGCGCCGCTGAATATGGCGCCCTCACCGGTCAGGTTCAACGTTTCAATCGCCGACGGCCCTTTCACCGCTTGCCAGTTGATGGGCCATATAAGCTGGAGCCGATATGGACGCTCCGGATCAAGACCGTCGAACTTCAAACGCCCCGGCAAAACCTTTGCATCGCTGGCGACATAAGCGAGCGAATAAAATGCTTCGGATTTATCGCGCGCAACGACGCCACTGGCGATCAACTGCGGCGCGCTGTCCAAACGATATAGGTCGCCTTCATGCAGCAAAGCACGGTGTTTTTTATGCAAATCTATGGCTTTTTTGAGCATATCAAGGTCTGCCGCACGCTCGGTTAGCAAATTCAGCTCAAGCCCCATATGCCCCATAAGTGCCGTCGCTGCGCGCATTTCCATCGATAGCCGCCGCCCCGTCACATGACATTTTGCGGGCCCTATATGACAACCAAGCACTTCGGGAGGCAGGAAAAAGCTGGCGCCGCGTTGGATTACTTGGCGGTCTAGCGCGTCGTTGCTGTCGGACGTCCAAACACGGTCACTATGCGCCAAAACGCCCATATCGGCCCGCGCGCCACCGGAGGAACAGCTTTCAATTTCAACATGGGGGTGCGCGCTGCGGACGCGGTCGAGCAAATTGTAAAGCGCCTGAACTTGCGCAAAAGCGCGGGCTCTGCCGTCTTGCCCACCGGGATGGCTGAGGTCGCGGTTCATGTCCCATTTGATGTAACTTATGTCATGATCGCGCAAAATCGCGTCAATGGCATGGAACAGATAATCGGCAACTTCGGGACGGCTGATATCCAGCGCCAATTGCGACCGGAATGGCACGTGTTCGACGCCCTCAACGCCCAATACCCAATCGGGATGCGCGCGATACAGGTCGCTGTCGGGGTTGACCATTTCGGGTTCGAACCACAGCCCGAATTCCATGCCAAGGCCCGTGACATGATCGACCAACGGACCAAGCCCATCAGGATAAACGTCCCGTGATACAGTCCAATCGCCGAGCCCCGCGCGGTCATGGCGGCGGCCACCAAACCAGCCGTCATCCAAGACAAAGCGTTCTACGCCGATCTGCGCCGCGCGGGTGGCAAGCTCTTTCAGCGTGGCGACATCATGGCCGAAATAGACCGCTTCCCAAGTGTTGTAATGCACCGGGCGGGGCTTGGCCCGCATGTCAGGGCGCAGCAATTTTGTCCGCACATATTCGTGGAATTTGCGGCTAAGCGCGCTGAGTCCGCTGTCACTATAGGCCGCGACAATTTCCGGGCTCGCATAACTTTCCCCCGGCGCAAGCCGCACTTCACCGGGCAACAGCAACGCGCCAAGGCTTGTCATCACCCGCCCGTCGGTAAGCGAGTCCACGCGCAGGCGATGGTTGCCGCTAAATGCCAAATGAAAACCATAGGCTTCGCCGCTGCTTTCATTGCTATCAGCAGCCGCCAGCAAGATAGCAGGGTAGCTGAAATGCGATGTCCGTCCGCTGCGGTTCTCGCGCAGATAGGTTGCTGCATTGCGCTGCACCCGCTCTTGCCTAAACTCCTGCGTCCAACGGCCCGTAAGGCCGATGATATCGGTCATCGAATCTGGTACAGGCAGGCACGCGGTCATCATATCGTTGAGATCAAGCGGCGTTGCCCCATAATTGGTCAATGTTGACTGGATGCGCAGCACGCCACTTACACCATCAAAATCAATCTCATATGCCAACCCAAGCCGCGTGCGTTCATCACGGCAAATGACCTTCGCGTTATGATCGCGCGTTTCAACCTTGACGACTTCAAATACACTGCCCCAATCCTTGCCATCCCGATGCGCGGCAAAGCCATGGAACATGGGATGGCCCAACCCCGGCTCCATTGCCAAGGACAAAGGCAAGGACATATCCGCCACGCCGTGCATCCCTTGCCGTTCGGAAAGACGGGCCAATTCAGCGACATCCACGCCCAAGGGCAAGGCCGCGCCCCAATATAAAACCGACAATGGCGCCCCCTTGGCGCAGGCCAATATCAAGCAGCTATCTGGCGCATCAAAACGCATGTGGCGCAAAATATTCTCTCCCTTGGTCGCAATTGCGACAATCGCGCACATTAGGCGCGTTGCCTTTTCAAACACATGCTCTAGTTTCGCAACCAACAAAAGCGCAGAGCAATAAGGCGCGTCAAGCAATGGGGGGATTGCGATGTTCCAAGCCAGTCAATCGGCTGTCCAATTTGGCATTTTTGTGGGCCTCATGGTCCTCATTGGCGTATTTACTTGGGCTAAAGTGCGTGGAAAAAATCACGCCAGCGGCGACCAGAGCAAAACCGACAAAGACATATTTCTGGCTGGCGGCGGGCTGAACTGGTTCTTCGTGGCTGGTGCGATTACGCTCACCAATCTTTCCACGGACCAATTGGTGGGCATGAACGGCAATCAAATGCTGTTGCTCGCCTGGTGGGAACTGGCGGGATTTGTAGGGTTGCTGATCTTGGCCTTTGTCTTTGTGCCGATATATTATCGCAACAATTGCACGACGGTCACAGAATTACTGGAAAAAAGATATAATGGCGGGAGCATACGCACCGTCATTTCGGCACTATTCCTCATCGGCAATGTCTTCATCTATTTGCCCGCTGTTATCTATAGCGGATCGCTGTTCATGCAGTCCTTATTTGGCACGGATATTCCCGTCATCGTCATCGCCACCCTCTTTGCGGTCGTTGGTGCGGCTTATGCGATTTTGGGCGGGCTGCGCGCGGTCGCGGTGCTCGATACTTATAGCGGCGTTGGCATATTGGCGCTGGCGCTGGCGGTGGTGATTTTGGCCTTGGCAGCGGTCAATTTTGACCTGTTTACCGGCGTTCCGGCCGAACGGGTATCGATGATCGGCAGCTTGGATTCCCCCATACCGTTCCATACTTTGTTTACAGGCATGCTGTTCATTCAGATATTTTATTGGTCCACCAATCAGAATATCACGCAAAAGGCCTTGGCCGCACCGACGGTGCGAGAGGCGCAGAAAGGGGTGATGGCCGCCGCGATTGTGCGCGTCCTCATCATTCCGCCAATCGTCGTCATCCCCGGCGTTGTCGCCTTCAAACTGTTCGGCGATGTCGGCGACCGGGCCTATGGCATGGTGGTCGCGCAAGTATTGCCAAGCTGGACCAGTGGCATGTTCGCAGCGATGATTGCAGCGGCCGTGCTGACAACTTTTTCGGCCGTCCTAAACGCGACGATTACGCTTTACACTGTCGATTTCCACCGCAAATTTATCAATCAAAAGACCAGCGCAATCACGCTGAATCGCGCAGTTGGTATTGGGGCAAGCATCATCGCGATTGCATTGGTGCCTTTATATGCTGGCGCCAGCAGCATCATCAACTTGCTGCAGGAACTAAATGGTTTGTCCTCCATGCCGATCTTGTCCTCCTTTATCGCCGGTTTGCTGTTCCGCAATGTGGATGCGCGCGCGGCGATATTCGGGCTCGTTTACGGTGTTGGCATTTATGCGCTGCACAATTTCATCCTTTATCGCCCCGATACCTTGTATGTGGGTGAGACATTTTATCAGCATTTTGGCATGCCCTGGCTGCATTATATTGACGTCATGGTGTTTGTGCTGGTTAGTTCGGTGCTGATGGCGCTGGCCGTAAACCGTCTGGTTTTCGGTAACCGCGCGATATTCATTTTATCCAAGGAAGGACGCGCATTGCGCGCAGCAGAGGCATGAGCGAATATATATTGGTCATTGACGAAGGCACAACATCAACCCGCGCCGTGTTATTCACCGCGGACGGAACCGCTGTGGACAGTTGCCAGCGCCCGCTCACGCAACATTATCCGCAACCAGGCCTTGTCGAACATGATGCAGAAGAAATTTGGAACCTAACGCTAGCCTGCGCGCAAGCGATGGTTGCCAAGGCGGGCGGCGCTGACCGGATCGCGAGCATTGGTATAACCAACCAGCGCGAGACTGTGGTGTTCTGGGACAAGCGCACGGGCAAGCCACTCGCGCCTGCTATTGTTTGGCAGGACCGGCGGACGGCGGACATTTGCGCCGCGATGAAGGCGCAAGGCGAAGAGCCCGTGGTTCAAGCAAAAACCGGATTGTTACTTGACCCCTATTTCTCGGGTTCAAAAATTGGCTGGGCGTTGGAAAATTGGCCGCAATTGAAGGATGCGGGCGCACATCTGGCGGTCGGTACAGTTGAAAGCTATCTTGTCTATCGGCTGACCGGCGGAAGCCATATCACCGACGCCAGCAATGCCGCACGCACCGCTTTGATGGCGATTGGCAGCGGCGGATGGGATGACGGGTTGATGGACCTGTTCGGCGTGCCACGCGACATCTTGCCAGAGATTACGGATTGCGCAGGCGACCTTGGCACGACCTTGCCGGAGCATTTCGGCGGCGCAATCAGCATATCGGGTATGGCGGGGGATCAACAAGCTGCAACCATAGGGCAAGGCTGCTTTGCCGTTGGGCAGACCAAGGCGACCTTTGGCACGGGCGCATTTGTGCTAACGCAAACTGGGACCACGTTGCGCCAGTCACGCCACCGCTTGCTCTCGACGATTTTGTACCAGTTAAATGGTGAACGTCATTATGCGCTGGAAGGGTCGGTATTTGTCGCCGGAAGCCTTGTGCAATGGCTGCGCGATGATCTGGGCCTGATATCGCATGCCGCCGAAACCGAACCGCTGGCGCGCAGCGTAACCGATAATGGCGGCGTCTATCTCGTACCTGCGCTTTCGGGGCTAGGCGCGCCGCATTGGCGTCCCGATGCCCGCGCCACGATCAGCGGCTTGAGCTTTACGGCGACAAAGGCGCATGTCGCCCGCGCCGCGTTGGAGGCGATGGCGCATCAGACCTATGACCTCAAAACCGCCTTTGCCGCCGATGGTGCCGACTGGGCAGAATTGCGCATTGATGGCGGCATGGTGGCAAATGACTGGATGGCGCAAGATCTGGCGGACATGCTCGCTATCGACGTCGAACGACCAGATTTTGTCGAAACAACGGCACTTGGCGCAGCGATGCTCGCGGCGGTTGGTTGCGGGCTATTCCCATCGCTTGAGGATGCGGCCAGCATGCGGGGCGGGGTAACGCGTTTTGCACCGATGCTTGGTGCAGAGGCGCGCGACGTCCGCTTGACTGGCTGGGCGAATGCACTCGCCCGCGTTCTGCAATGATGCGCTGACGCAAAGGGCTTAGGATCAGGACCACTCAATGCAGCTTCGCGGTTTGAGGCGCAGGAATGGATCCTGAAACAAGTTCGGGATGACGTGCAATGAAGGCACAAAAAAGCCGCCCTGTCTTGCAACAAGGCGGCTTTTTGTATGCAGCAATCAAACGATTTATGCGTCGTCGCTTGCCTCAGCCGAAAGGCCAGCAGCTTCAGCAGCAGCCTTGGCGGCGGCTTGCTCTTCGCGGCGCTTTGCATTGGCGGCAGCTTCGGCAGCATCGGCTGCGTCAGAGGCCACTTCGGCTTCAACCTGCGCTTCAATGGCTTCAGCAGCGATCTCAGCCTGTTCGTCTTCGAACATCTGGTTGAGAACATTGACGCCGTCCTTCTGCAACTCGGCTTCGTCGTCCGAACGGGCCACATTGACCTGAACATTAACGGAAACTTCGGGGTGCAGAACCACTTTGACACCGAAGATGCCAAGCGTTTTGATTGGGCGCTCAAGCACGATCATGCTCTTGGAAACCTTGGCGTCCTGGGCGACCAGACCGTCAACGATATCCTTGACCGAGACCGAACCGTAAAGCTGGCCAGTTTGCGAAGCTGCGCGGATCAGAACGATCTGCTTGCCTTCAACACTGCCCGAAGCCTTTTGAGCTTCATCACGGCGGCTTGCGTTATCGCTTTCAATTTTCGCGCGGTTGGCTTCGAAAACCTTGCGGTTAGCTTCGTTTGCACGGAGCGCTTTTTTGTTTGGCAGCAGGAAGTTACGAGCATAGCCGTCCTTCACGGTGACAACGTCACCAATTGCACCAAGCTTTTCAACGCGTTCGAGAAGTATGATATCCATGTGTCGGCTCCTTACTTCACGATGTACGGCAGAAGGCCAATGTGACGGGCACGCTTGATAGCTTGGCCCAGCTCACGCTGCTTCTTTGCCGAAACGGCGGTGATGCGCGATGGGACAATCTTGCCGCGCTCTGAAATATAGCCTTGAAGCAGGCGTACATCTTTATAATCGATTTGCGGCGCATCCTTACCCTGGAATGGGCATGACTTGCGGCGACGGAAAAACGGACGTGCCATGTTTTAAGCCTCCTGCTCTGCGCGCGGTGCGCGGTCTGGACGGTCGCCACGAGGGGCGCCGCGATCACGGTCACCACCACCAAAACCGCCACGCTCACCGCGTTCGCTGCGCTCTGGACGGTCGCTCTTGCGCATCATGACCGATGGGCCCTTTTCATGCGCATCCACGCGGACGGTCATGTACCGGATCACATCTTCGTTCATGCGTGTCTGACGCTCCAGCTCGGCGATGGTGTCGCCCGAAGCATCAATGTCGAGCATTACGAAATGCGCTTTGCGGTTCTTTTGAATCTTGTAGGTCAATGTACGAAGACCCCAGGTTTCGGTCTTTACGACCTTACCCTTATTGTCCTCTACAATCTTGGTGGCGTTTTCAGCCAGCGCATCAACCTGGGCCTGTGAAAGGTCCTGACGCGCCAAAAATACATGCTCGTAAAGCGGCATGGGCGTTTCCTTGTTCCTACCGATCGCTGACGCAGCACCATGCATACGCCCCTCCGGCCTTCTTAGTTTTCCGTCAGGCGGACCTGAACGAAGAGGCGCGCTTAGGGGGGATTGGTGCGCAATGCAAGCGATTCGGGGGATTGCGCAAATCTATAGCCAGCGCTCAGCGCCCTAGCCGACCCAACACATCCCCCGCAAACGCACTCAAAGTATCATCCCTTGCGCCCATGATGACAATCCGGTCGCCGGGCCTTGCCAATGCGACCATCCGGTTGCCGCAGTCTTCACGCGAAGGGACATATTCGGCATTGCGACCGGCTTTGGCGACTGCGTCGGTAATGCTTTGGCTGCCGATGCTTTTGTCCACAGTGCCGCCGAAATAGACGGGGTCGCACAGGAGCAGATGGTCATCCGCGCCCAAATTATCCGCAAACACGCCCGCAAGTTCCGCGCCCATGACGCGGATGGGGCCGTAACCATGGGGTTGGAAGAAGGCGATAATGCGGCCAGGAAACGCCTTCAACGTCGCGAGCGTTGCGGCGATCTTATCCGGATTGTGGCCGAAGTCGTCGATGACCGTGATGTCATTGGCCGTGCCAACAATGTCGAAACGGCGGGCGAGGCCACAAAAGCTCTCTACGCTGCGCACCGCTTGCGCGACGGACACGCCAAGCGCGACGCTGGCGGCGATTGCAGCAAGGGCGTTGGCGATATTGTGCCTGCCGGGGACAATCAGGGTCACGGGATGAGCCTCGCCCAATGCATGCAGTGTGAAACGGCTACCGAGCGGGAGGTCAGTGATGTCGGTTGCGCGGAAATCTGCGTCAGCGGCAAACCCAAAACTGACAGCGCCCTGCAATGCCATCGGCGCGACCAAGGCCACCGTCTCCGCATCATCGGCATTCCAGACACAGACTTTTGCCTTTTTGGCAAAGTCGCCGAATAGCTGCCGCAATTCTTGTAGGGTTTTGTGATCAAGGCTGACATTGTTCAGCACCGCAACTTCGGGCGTGAACAAAGCGATGGAACCATCGCTTTCATCGACTTCAGAAACAAAGACGCTGCCCTGCCCCACACGCGCGCTGGCAAAGGGCGCATCATCAGCGACGAAATTCTTCATCACCGCACCGTTCATGATCGTCGGATCAAGGCCAGCATCGGTCAATATCCAGCCGATCATGCCCGTCACCGTCGATTTGCCACTGGTTCCGCCGACAGCAACGCTTTGCGGGGCGGCGTTGAACAAATCAGCCAGCAATTCCGCGCGGGTCATGCGCTGGCAACCAAGCGCGTTAGCCTTAGCGATGTCCGGCACGCTGTCCTCAATGGCTGCGGACGCAATCAGAATTTGGTCGCCGTTTATCAGGCCACTGCCGTCTTGCGGAAACAGTTCGATGCCAAGGCTTTGCAGCCATGCAAATTTCGGCCCCAACCGGCCTTGGTCCAGCGCGCGGTCGGAACCGGCCACAATAGCATTTGTATCGCGGACAATGTTGGCCAAGGGCAACATGCCTGAACCACCAATGCCGCAGAAGAAATAGGATTTGTTTTTGTGCATCAGTGGCGGTTATGAGTTGGAACGAGTTTTTGCAATGGGACGCTGAACGCTCTGTTCCAAAACCACGTCGCACCAACGAAGGCGGATGCGACAAACGAAGGAAAGAGTGAAATATGCGGATAGCTATCTGCGCGCCATCAACGCCATTTACGCGCGAGGACGCAGCGCGCGTTTCTGCGCTTGCCGCCACCACCCACCCGAGCGCGGAACTCGTTTTCCACGACCAATGTTTTGCCGAGGCTAGGCATTTTGCCGGACCCGACGAAATGCGCAGCGCCGCATTTGTGGATGTCGCCAATGACCCAGGTTTTGACGCCGTCTGGTTCGTGCGCGGTGGTTATGGCGCTTGCCGGATCGCCCAAGACGCCGTTGCCGCGCTTAATTCAGCGGCGGCGGATAAAATCTATATGGGCTATAGCGACGCCGGCAACCTGCTCGGCGCGTTATATGCCGCAAAAATAGGCCGTGTCTGCCATGGGCCGATGCCAGCCGATATCCGGCGCGATGGTGGTGCGGCCGCCGTCCTGCGCGCGCTCGATTGGATGCTGCACGCATCGCCGCACGCGCTTGAACCACATATGCAGTCGGGCGAAGAATATGCGGCGTTCAATCTGATGACCTTGGCGATGATGGTCGGCACGCCGTTAATGCCTGCCTTGAAAAACCATGTATTGATGGTCGAAGAAGTCAGCGAATATCTCTATGGCTATGACCGCGCGTTTTTTCATGTGGCCAGCCATTTGCAATCCGCAGGGATCGCCGGATTACGGCTTGGCCGCGTCAGCGATGTACCCGAAAATGACCGCCCCTTTGGCGAAACTGCCGAGGAGATTGCCCAACGTTGGTGCGTAAAAACGGGGATCAATTATCTGGGCCGCGCGGATATCGGCCATGACGCAGACAACAGGATTGTACCGTTCGGGCTTGCAACATGCAGCGCCGCGCCATAGGCGATTTTGCACAAACACCGACCAACAGGAGCAGTTATGCGCGCATTTATTTTCCCAGGGCAGGGTAGCCAAGCAGTTGGCATGGGCAAAATCCTCGCGGAAGCCAGCCCGATCGCACGCGCAGTGTTTGAGGAAGTCGATGAGGCGCTTGGCCAACATCTGTTTCGGTTGATGTGCGATGGGCCAGAAAGCGATCTAACGCTCACCGAAAATGCGCAGCCCGCGATCATGGCGAATGCGATTGCAACCTTGCGCGTGCTGGAAAAGGAAGGCGGCGTTCGGCTATCGGAAAAATGCGATTTCGTCGCTGGCCATTCCTTGGGCGAATATACGGCCTTATTTGCCGCTGGTGCATTGCCTTTGTCGGTGACGGCGGCATTGTTGAAGCTACGCGGGCGCGCGATGCAGGCCGCCGTGCCGGTTGGCGTCGGCGCAATGGCCGCCTTGCTGGGCGCAGATATCGAAAAGGCGGAGAGCTTGGCGGCTGCGGCTGCAGAAGGGGAAACCTGCACCGTCGCCAATGACAATGACCCGTCGCAGGTCGTTATTTCCGGACATAGAGGCGCGATTGACCGCGCGATTGCGCTGGCGAAAGACCATGGCATTAAGCGGGGCATATTACTGCCCGTATCTGCTCCCTTTCACTGCCCATTGATGCAACCCGCCGCCGATGACATGGCAAAAGCGCTTGCGACGACGACCATCCACGCGCCTTTGGTGCCTTTGTTCGCCAACGTGACCGCTGCGCCTGTGTCCGACCCCGACACCATATCCCGGCAATTGGTGGAGCAAGTTACAGGCCGGGTCCGCTGGCGCGAGTCAGCGATTGCCATGGCGGAGGCCGGCGTTACCCATTTTACAGAGTTTGGCGGAAAGATACTGTCACCTATGGTAAAGCGCAGCGCGGGCGAAGACATCACCACATCAACTGTCATCAGCATGGATGACATCGAAGCCTTGTTGAAAGCGATATAATGACCGACCAAATTCTCCAGTCGCGCGATGGCGGGATACTGACCATCACGCTGAATATGCCCGAAAAGCGCAACCCGATTTCGGATGTGTCTGTCGTCGAACAATTGTGCGACGCGTTCATGGCGGCGGATCAGGATATGACTGTACGCTGCGTCATCCTGACCGGCGCAGGGACGGTGTTTTCCTCCGGCGGCGACCTTAAACAAATGCGCCCAGATAGTGGTGGCTTGCGCGCAGGATTGCCTGCAGAAACCCGCCGCAATTACAAATATGGCATCCAGCGTCTGCCGTTAATGTTCCAAGCGCTTGAGGTGCCAGTCATTGCGGCGGTCAATGGCGCGGCTATTGGTGCAGGGCTTGACCTTAGCACAATGTGCGACATTCGAATTGCCGCGTCTTCCGCCAAATTTGCCGAAAGCTTTGTGCGATTGGGCATTACGCCGGGCGACGGCGGCGCATGGCTGCTGCCGCGCATCGTCGGTTTTTCAAAAGCGACCGAGCTTGCCTTAACTGGCGATACTATCGATGCTGCCGAAGCGTTGCGCATCGGGCTGGTTACGCAAGTGGTGGATGATGCCGACCTTATGACCGCCGCGCGGACAGTTGCGGACAAAATCGCCGCAAACCCCCCACATGCCGTCCGCATGACAAAGCGCTTGCTGCGCGAGGGTCAGACGGCGGACCTTAAAAATATCCTCGAAATGTCCGCCGCAATGCAAAGCTTGGCACATGCCACTGCGGACAATGACGAGGCCATCACCGCGTTTCTGGAAAAGCGCGCACCCGAATTTAAGGGAGAATGATATGTTTGATCTAACCGGCATGACCGCGCTCGTTACGGGCGCATCGGGCGGGATTGGCAGCGCAATCTGTCACGCGCTTGCAGCGCAAGGCGCACGCCTTGCGGTGTCAGGATCCAATGTGGAGAAGCTTGAAGCATTCAGGGCAACCTTAAGCGGCGATCATGTTGCCGTGCCCTGCAATTTGGGCGACAAGGACAGCGTTGAGGCGCTGGTCCCTGCTGCGCTCGAAAAGCTGGGGCAGATCGACATTCTCGTAAACAACGCCGGCGTCACCCGCGACAATTTGACGATGCGTATGAAAGATGAAGAATGGGATGACGTCATCCGCATCAATCTTGAGGCTACATTTCGCCTGATGCGCGCCGCCACTAAACCCATGATGAAGGCGCGCTTTGGCAGAATTATTACCATCACCAGCGTTGTTGGCACCACGGGTAACCCCGGCCAAGCGAATTACGCCGCGTCCAAGGGCGGGTTGACTGCGATGACCAAAGCAATCGCGCAAGAACTCGCCAGCCGTAATGTGACGGCCAATTGCGTTGCGCCGGGCTTTATCGCCACCGCAATGACCGAAAGCCTGCCTGATGCGCAGAAAGAGGCGTTAAATGCGCGTATCCCCATGGGTCGCATGGGCGAAGGCGCAGACATTGGTGCTGCCGTTGCATATCTCGCTTCACGCGAAGCAGGTTATGTTACGGGCCAAACAATCCATGTAAACGGCGGCATGGCGATGCTTTGATGCATAAGCATCGCTTGCCACTTGCCAGCGGCTAATCTGCACATTAGGGCGATAGCTGAAATTCATCCTCCAAACCAATAAGGGGCACAAAAAATGAGCGATATCGCGGAACGGGTCAAAAAGATCGTAGTTGAACATCTGGGCGTTGAAGCCGACAAGGTCACAGAAGCTGCAAGCTTCATCGATGATCTGGGTGCAGACAGCCTTGATATCGTTGAACTGGTTATGGCGTTTGAAGAAGAATTCAACGTTGAAATTCCCGACGATGCTGCTGAAAAGATTGCTACCGTTAAGGACGCGATCGATTTCATCAACAGCAACGGTTAAGCCGTTACGCGCTTTATGTTGCGCGATAAGTTAGAAATTCATTCGGCTTTCCGGCTAGCGTCAATAGCGCTCCTGTCGGAAAGCCGTTTGCTTTTTGGCCCCTGTTCGCAGTATCGGGCCGTAAAGATTAGATTTTGGAGATAGCGCAATGCGTCGTGTAGTGGTCACTGGATTAGGTCTGGTTACGCCCTTGGGTGCAGATGTTGAAACCACTTGGGCCAACCTGATTGCCGGAAAGTCCGGCGCAGGCATGATTACGCATTTCGACGCCAGTAACCAGAAATGCCTGATTGCGTGCGAAGTGAAGGCAAAGGACCATCCATGGGGCTTTGATCCCGACAAGCGCGTGGACCATAAGGTCCAACGTCAGGTCGACCCGTTTATCATTTACGGTATCGATGCCGCCGGCCAAGCATTGGAAGATGCGGGCCTCACCGAATTGACAGAAGACCAAAAAGTCCGCGCAGGCTGCTCCATCGGGTCTGGGATCGGCGGTCTACCCGGCATTGAAAGCGAAGCGTTGTTGCTGGCGGAAAAAGGTCCAGGCCGCGTCAGTCCGCATTTCGTGCATGGCCGTTTAATCAACCTGATCTCAGGCCAAGTGAGTATCAAATATGGCCTCAAAGGCCCCAATCACGCCGTCGTCACCGCTTGCTCCACAGGCGCGCACTCGATTGGCGATGCCGCTCGGATGATCCGCGACGATGATGCTGACATCATGGTGGCTGGTGGTGCAGAAGGTACTGTGAACCCGCTGGGCATCGCAGGTTTTGCGCAGGCACGCGCGCTCAACATGAGCTATAACGACCGTCCAGAGGAGGCTAGCCGTCCTTATGACAAGGACCGTGACGGTTTTGTCATGGGCGAAGGCGCGGGCGTTGTCGTGTTGGAAGAATATGAACATGCCAAGGCGCGCGGCGCGAAGATCTATGCCGAAGTCGTTGGTTATGGCCTGTCGGGTGATGCCTATCACGTCACCGCCCCGCACCCCGAAGGTGACGGCGCGTTTCGGTCCATGCAGATGGCGCTGAAAAAGGCCGGCATGACGCCTGCCGATATTGATTATATCAACGCGCATGGCACATCGACCATGGCCGATACAATTGAGCTGGGCGCGGTAAAGCGCTTATTTGGTGATGCCATGGCAAATGTGTCGATGAGCTCCACCAAGTCCGCCATCGGCCATTTGCTCGGCGGCGCTGGCGCGGTGGAGAGCATTTTCTGCATCCTTGCGCTGCGTGACCAGATTGTGCCGCCAACGCTCAATCTCGACAATCCAGATGAAGGTACCGAAGGTGTTGACCTTGTTCCGCATGTCGCCAAGAAACGCGAAGTGAAGGCTGTTTTGAACAACAGCTTCGGCTTTGGCGGGACGAACGCCAGCCTCATCATGAAATTGGCTGAATAAACGATCATGCTCTTACCATCTTATCGCTCTCAACCTGTCATTCCAGCGCAGGCTGGAACTGACGATGGGCGTGAGAAGGGTTAATTGTGGCAAAACATTATGGGAAACAGGCAAGCCGCCGTTTGGCCAAATGGGTGGTCGTTGCGGCGGCGTTGCTGCTGGCCGTCATCGGCGGTAACTTCATTTATGGATGGACTGCGCCCGGACCGCTGGAGCGCGCGGCCACTGTAATCATCAAGCCAGGCTCAAGCATGATGTCGGCGGCACGGCAGCTTGAAAAAAGCGGCGCGGTCAAATCCGCCGACGCATTTGTCAGCCGGGCAAAGATTTTTGGTGCATCTAAAACCATCAAGGCAGGCGAATTTGTCATTCCGGCAAAGGCCTCCAATTCTGACATATTGTCCATCCTGACAGATGGAAAAACCGTGCAACGCATGATCACTATTCCCGAAGGCATGCCTTCGATTATGGTTTATGAACGCCTCATGGCCAATGCGCAGCTGACCGGAAGTATTTCCATACCAGCCGAGGGCTCGGTTTTGCCTGACAGCTATGCCTTTGACAAAAATGAATCGCGCGCGTCGGTCCTGAAACGCATGCAGGATGCCATGACAAAAACGATGGCTGAGTTGTGGCCAGAACGCAGTCCGAACGCGATGGTCAAAACGCCGTTAGAGGCGCTGACACTCGCATCGATTGTTGAAAAGGAAACGGCGCTTAAATCGGAATTGCGCATGGTCTCTGGGGTCTATTCCAATCGCTTACGCACGGGTATGCGGCTGCAGGCCGACCCGACGATCATTTACCCCATCACAAAGGGCAAGTCGCTTGGTCGGCGCATTCGCAAGTCCGAAATCCGGGACGTGAACGACTATAATACTTACGCTATGGCTGGCCTACCAAAAGGGCCTATTGCCAACCCGTCACGCGCCGCCATTGCCGCCGTTCTGAACCCGCAAAAGACCAGCGCATATTATTTCGTCGCTGACGGCAAAGGCGGACATATATTCGCCGACACATTGCAAGAGCACAATATGAATGTGGCAAAATGGTACGCCATCCGCCGCCAGCGCGGGGAAATGTAGTCCTTTTAGGATCCTGACCCTAGGGTCAGAACCTAAGGCTCCACAATGTTGAACGCGCCCGGCATGGGGTCAAGCGCGGCTTGAAGCTTCTCAATTACCGCTCTGTCGCCTTCAATCTTCAGTCCAGCGGCCTGTAACTGCGCTGCCGGCATTTTCAGGAACAATAAGGCCAAAAACAACTGGCGCGGTCCAGTGACCGTCACTGTAGGTGCGGCATGGGCATGACCCATTTCGCTGAACATCACCGAATTGCCAACCGTGACTTTCGCCGTCTCTTTTCGGTCAGAAATCACGAAATTCAGCGCCAGCGCGGCATTGCCGATGACATTCGGGTCCAACCGGGTCGACACCGAATCCAACAACAAACCCGTTGGTATCGCCGAAATCATATCGATGCTTTGCGCGTTAATGCCGGCCTTCATGCCTTCACGCAGTTCGCGCGCGCCCGTCAGGAACATGTTGCGCCAGATTGCGGATTCCGACTGATAACCTTGTTGTTCATAGCTGTCGGCAAGCAAGGCCCGCCCTTCAACATTTTTGGGTTCCGCAAACACGAGTTGGTTTAACAGGTCGGATGACCAACGATAATCGCCCGCTTTCATCGCCTTTCTCGCCTCTGCCACAAGCTTCTTTGCGCCACCCATCGCCGCCACCATCTTGGCGGCGCGAATTTCCGGCGGATGCGGATTGAGATTGGCGGGCACGGCATCATACCAACCCAGATAATATTGATAAATCGCCTTCGAATTATGGCTGTAAGTGCCGTAATAGCCCTTGTTAAACCATTGGTCACCAATCGCGGGCGGTGCTTTCAAAACTTCTGCGATCTCGGCTTGGGTCATACCCTTGTTCATCATGCGGACCGTTTGGTCGTGCAGATACCGATAATTGTCGCGCTGCCCCGCCAGCCAGCCCTTGACCTCCGACTGGCCAAAGCGCGGCCAGCAATGGCTGGACGCGATAACATCGCTCCGCTCACCATATAGGTTGACGGCTTCGTTCAGAAATACGGACCAGCTCAACGTATCACGCACTTTCGCCCCGCGCGGTGTCAGGATATTGTGCAGGCTGCAGGTCGCAATTTCAGCGGCCAGAAACGTACGCGCGGCTGGCAGATAGACGTTCATTTCGGCCGGCGCTTCTGTATGTGGCACCATTTGGAACTCCAACGTCACGCCATCAACTTCGCGCTGTTCGCCCGTTTTGCGAATGTCGATTGTGGGCGGGATTAGCGTGAGATCACCGCCGCCAATGCCCTTGCCGATGCCACTGCCCATTTGTCCCTGCGGGCCAGGCGTCAGGTTACTGCCAAATTGAAACGTTGCCCGCCTGCCCATCGCTGAACCAGCCATGACATTTTCAGACGCAGTCTCGGCCAGAAAATGCTCCGGCGCAATGATTGCAACCTTGCCCGCTTTGACGTCGGCTTCATTGACGACCCCGCGCACACCGCCGAAATGGTCGGCATGGCTATGGCTATAGATGACTGCAGTCACTGGCCGTGTGCCCAGCTTTTCATTCACCAGTTTTAACGCCGCCGCCGCGGTATCCCGACTGGTCAACGGGTCGATGATGATCCAACCTGTTTGGCCCTTGATCACTGTCATATTCGACACATCAAAGCCGCGCACTTGCCAGACATTATCGGTCAACGCATAGAGCCCATGTTTGCGCAATAGGCCCATATGCCGCCACAGGCTTGGGTTCACCGTATCGGGTGACTGGCCGTCAACCATCCAGTCATAAGAGCCAAGGTTCCAGACAGGCTTGCCATCCTTGTTGGTGATGACGGGGTCGGACAAAGTACCGATAAAGCCCCTGTCGGCAAAATCGAGGTCACGGCCATCTTCGACGGGAAGCTGCGCCGCGACACTGCGTTGCGCGGCAACCGTTGCGTCAGAGGCTGGCTTTGCATCTTGCGCAAATGCGCCTGTCGCTGACGCCGTGCTCAATAACGCTGCCCATATCATTTTGTGCATCTTGTACTCCCTCATATTTTGCACGCACGATGCAGCATTAGAAGCATCAGGTAAATCCGCTATTTGAGCGTGTAACGCCGCATCACAGAAAACTGTAAGGGTCGACGTCGATCCCAACCCGCACGCCGCGCGGAAATTGCAGGCCGCCAAGCCATTGACGGATGATATTCTGCACCTCAACCGAGCGCTGGGCATGAACCAAAAGGCGTTGCCGATAGCGCCCGCGCAACATGGCGAGCGGCGCTGGCGCAGGTCCATAGACAATCATTCCGTCCACCTGCGGTGCGGCGCCACCCACGGCGCGCGCGGCCTCAATGGCTTCACGCTCATCTTCGGACGAAATAATGATGGCTGCAAATCGTCCGAATGGAGGCGCACCAGCGGATTTGCGTTGTTCGGTCTCGGCATCATAAAATGCATCACGGTCACCAGCGACCAAAGCCGCTATGACGGGGTGGTTGGGGTTGCGTGTCTGAATGAAAACCTCGCCGGGTTTTTCGCCCCGCCCTGCCCGACCCGCGGCTTGCGCAATTTGCTGGAAGGTACGTTCGGCGGCGCGCAAATCTCCGCCCTCAAGCCCCAGATCCGCGTCGATCACCCCGACCAAAGTCAGTTCGGGAAAATGATAGCCCTTCGTCACCAATTGCGTGCCGATGATGATGTCCACTGCCTTGTTTTCGACCCGTGACACAAACTCCGCGGCCTTTTCGGGCGACCATAAGGTGTCCGATGTCGCAACGATGGTCCGCGCATGGGGCAATAGCCGGTTCACCTCGTCACTGATACGTTCCACGCCCGGACCGCAGGCGACCAAAGTATCGCTCTCGCCGCATTCCGGGCATTGTTCCGGCGGGGGCATGACATGGCCGCAATGGTGGCACGCAAGACGGCGCACGAGGCGGTGTTCCACCATCCAGCTAGTGCAGTTGGGGCATTGGAACCGGTGGCCACAGGTCCGGCACAAGGTCAACGGCGCATAGCCACGCCGGTTGAGGAACAACAGGCTCTGTTCGCCGCGTTCGACACGCTCTTCTAACGCCTTGAGCAATGTCGGCGCAATCCAATGCTGTGCGTCCGGCGCGTCGAGCGTCAGGTCGATAGCCTTGATTTCAGGCATCTTTGCCGCGCCAAAACGCGACGGAATTTCAAGACCTTTGTAGCGGCCAATGGCCACCATATGCCGCGATTCCAGCGCCGGCGTGGCCGATGCTAGCACCACCGGGAAGCCTTCAAAATGGCCACGCATGACGGCAACGTCGCGCGCATGATAGCGCACGCCATCTTCCTGTTTAAAACTGGTCTCATGCGCCTCATCGACGATGATGAGGCGCAAATTGGCAAAGGGCAGGAACAGTGCCGAACGCGCGCCCACCAGAACTTTGGCGCTGCCATCGGCGACGGCACGCCAGACACGGCGGCGCTGGGTAGACCGCAGATTGCTATGCCAGACCGCCGGCTCGACGCCAAAACGGGCTTCGAAGCGGGCAAGGAACGGCGCCGTCAACGCAATCTCGGGGAGTAGCACCAGAACTTGTTTACCCCGTCGTATCGCCTCAGCTACCGCCTCAAAATAGGTTTCGGTTTTGCCTGAACCTGTCACGCCATCGAGCACGAAGGTATCAAAGCCGCCTGCGCGAACCGCCTCGACCATGCTGTTAGCGGCCAACTGCTGCGCATCGTTCAGCTTCGGCGTGTCAAAGTCCGCCAACGGCTCAGGCAGCGGCGAATCGACGCTTATGGTTACAGGTTCGAACGCGCCTGCTTTGATCAACCCGCGAATGACGGCGTCGCTGACCCCCGCTTCTGCGGCCAGTTCGCGTACAAGGCCTTGCGCGCCCTCCAAGGCGTCCAGCGCGGCCGCGCGTTGCGGTGTCAGCCGCGCGGGCTCAAAACCTGTGCGGCGATATTCGATGATGGTTCCCGTCGCGGTGAACGCAGCCGAAGACGACAATACCATGCGCAAGACCGCCGCATGGCTTGTGAGATAATAATCCGCGACCCAGTTGATCAGGCGACGCAAGCCCCGCCCCAGTGGCGGACATTCCAATAGTTCCAGCACCGGGCGCAATTTGCTGGCAGCTATCGCCTCGTCGCCAAAAACATCATCATCCCAGATGACGCCTGGCAATTTGCGAGGGCCAAGCGGGACCATCACCACGCAGCCCGGTCCTGCGGTCATATCATCGGGCAGCCGATAATCGAGCGGGCCGATTGCTTGTGTCAACAAGACGACACGGACGCGGTTGGTGGGCAAGCTCATCACGCGCATATAGGCAATGCTGCAGCGAACGTCACCATCTGGATGATCATCTCCCACGATCGCAAATCTGGCACCATTAGGCCTATTGTTTTGGCCGAAATTTTGCCAAAAGACATGAAACCGAATCTCCAATCAGGAAATAGCCTCATGAAATTCTTTGCCGATACCGCTGACATTGCCGACATTAAGGATCTGGCAGCAACGGGTTTGCTCGACGGCGTGACCACCAACCCATCGTTGATCGCCAAATCCGGCCGGGATTTCATTGAAGTCACGCGCGAAATCTGCGCACTGACCGATGGCCCAGTGTCGGCAGAAGTTGTTGCGCTCGATCATGCGACAATGATGAAGGAAGCAGAAATCCTGCGGAAGATTGCAGACAATGTGTGCATCAAGGTTCCGTTGACCATCGACGGACTGAAAACGTGCAAGGCACTTACCTCTGAAGGCACATTGGTCAATGTGACCCTTTGTTTCTCTGCCAATCAGGCGCTTTTGGCAGCAAAAGCTGGTGCGACATTCGTGTCGCCTTTCGTTGGCCGCCATGACGATAATGGCTTTGATGGTATGCAGCTTATCAGCGACATTCGGTTAATCTACGACAATTACGCTTTTGGCACAGAAATCCTGGTCGCCAGCGTCCGGCACGGTGTCCATGTGCTTGAAGCCGCGAAAATTGGTGCTGATGTCATGACTGCACCGCCGTCGGTCATCAAAGGCCTGTTCAAGCATATCCTAACAGACAAGGGCATTGAGGGCTTTTTGGCCGATTGGGCCAAAACCGGACAGGCGATTGGCTGATTTTTTCAGCAAAAAATAGCATTTCAGCATCCGGCGTTATATAGTCTTATATTGCGATACAGCCCCCATGGGCTATTGTCCGTATAGTTTTTAAAGGCGGCCCGAATTATCTTCGATTCCGTAGAGGTGGGCATTTCGCCCGCCGGAGCCTAAAGATGATCAAGCCCGAAAAGGTATTCCCCATCGCCCACATCCATTATGAAGACGAAATCGGCGAGAATGGCAAAATTGTCGTTCCTGATGACGTTCAAGACGCCATTCGCACACTCATCCGCTGGTCAGGTGATAATCCAGAGCGTGAAGGTTTGCTCGACACCCCTGCGCGCGTTGGCCGCGCTTGGCGCGAATATTGCGGAGGCTATGCCGAAGACCCCGCAGCGCATTTGTCGCGCACCTTCCAAGAAGTTGGCGGTTATCATGAGTTGGTGTTGCTCAAGGACATACCCTTCCAGTCGCATTGCGAGCATCACATGGCACCGATCATCGGCAAGGCGTCGATTGCTTATATGCCAACCGACAAGGTTGTGGGCATTTCGAAACTTGCGCGTGTCTTGCACGGCTTTGCCCAGCGCCTTCAAGTGCAGGAACGTCTGACGGCGGAAGTTGCGAACTGCATCTGGGAAAATTTGAAACCGGAAGGCGTTGCCGTTGTGATTGAGGCGCAGCATGGATGCATGACCGGACGCGGCGTGAAGGTGCATGGCGTTGGCATGGTGACATCCAAACTCATTGGTTGTTTCCTCGACGATCAATCGAGCCGCAAGGAAGTTATGAGCCTGATGGGCTATTGACCCCGCAATAAAAGGTTTTCAGTTATTGTTGGCAATAGCGAACTTACCTATTTTTGGGGCATGATCTCCAACCATGTTCAGGCCGGATAACAGCGATATGCCTTTTCACATTCCTTCATTTGATATGGGCGCTTTCGTCCGTGCGACGCTGGCCGAAGATTTGGGTCCGACGGGAAGAGATGTAACGTCCGAAAGCGTCATTCCGGCGGATCTCCGTTTCGACGGCGTCATGGACAGTCGCGACGCCATAACCGTGGCGGGCCTGCCCATCGCAGTTGCGTTTTTCAAGGCGCTCGACCCGTTGATGGAGATAGAATTGCTGGTCGAGGAAGGTGCGCAAGTGCCAGCAGGTACCGACCTCATGCGCTTAAAAGGCCATGCACGAGCCATGCTTACCGCAGAACGTTCGGCGCTGAATACCGTGCAGCATCTGTCGGGCATTGCGACAATGACACGGCAATATGTCGATGCAATCGCAGGGACAGGGTGCATCCTTTTGGACACCCGCAAAACCATTCCCGGTCTTCGGCTGCTTGAAAAATACGCGACGCGCATAGGCGGCGCGACGAACCACCGTATGGGCCTTTGGGACGCGGCCATGATTAAGGACAATCATGTTGCCGTTGCAGGCGGCGTAGCTGAAGCTGTTGCCCGCGCCAAAAATGCAGGGGTTGAACGCATCATCCTTGAGGTGGATAGCATCGCCCAGATCGAACCTGGCCTAGCGGCAGGGGCAAGCCATTTGCTGCTCGACAATATGGACGCCAATATGTTGCGAGAAGCGGTCGCGCTCATCGCTGGCCGCGTGCCGACTGAGGCCTCGGGCGGGGTGACCTTGGAAACGATCCGCGCCAAGGCAGAAACCGGCGTCACCTATATCTCGGTTGGCCGCCTGACGCAAAGCGCGCCGGCTGCCGACATCGGGCTGGATTTTGCGCAGGCTTAAGCTTTTAGCATTTTTGGGTGTCGTGGCAGCGTTCCAACCGGCACCGACCATAGCGCAAGCGTGGCAATGCCAACCACCACGATTTCTCCCGCGTCCGGCCTTGGAATTGCCGCCGTCCGCTGCCATAACGCGCACGGCAATAGACGGCTATGTGCTGGCACTGAGTTGGAGCCCGGAATATTGCCGTGGGCGGATGCGCGACCCTGCAGCACGCTTCCAATGTTCGGGTGAAATTGGGGACTTTGGTTTTGTCCTACATGGCCTTTGGCCTGAAGCCAAAGGGGCCAACTACCCGCAATATTGCCGCGCGGTTGGTGTTCTGCCCAAGCGCACAGTCTCAGACAATATCTGCCTCAGCCCGTCCCCCCAATTGTTGCAGCATCAATGGGCAAAGCATGGCAGTTGCATGGCCACAAAGCCGGACGCCTATTTCGCAGCAGCGCGATTGCTGTTCAACGCAATTGAATTTCCCGACATGGCGCGACTGTCCCGCGAACCCGAACGCGGGACGCCTTTGACGGCGCAAGTGCTGGCTGAAAGAATAGCTGATCTGAACGATGGCCTGCCCGCATATGCCATAACCGTGAAGACCAACAATAAGGGCTGGCTGCAAGACGTGCGCATCTGTCTGGGCAAGGATTTCAAGCCCCGACGGTGTTCAGCATTGACGCGCCGCGCGCCTGCCACAGCGCAGATCAAAATCTGGCGCGGGCGTTAGGCCTAGCCCTCAATGATCCGCGTTGCCGGGTGATGTTTATCGAGATGTTTCTTGATGATCCGCAAATTCTTGCTGTTGGAACGCCAGACAAGATCGAACGCGTCGCCGACAAAGGGGATTGCACCAATCGCAGTATCCACACCGATATTGACGCTCATGCGGATAAGCTGCCATTTGGACATACCAAGATTGCGGCCTTCCCACACCATATAGGCGCCCATGGCCGCAGTCACGAGGTCACCCAACACAGGGACAAGACCAATCACGCTATCCAGTCCAAAGGGAATTTTAGTGCCCGGAATAAAGAAGGCACGCTCCAATATCTTCTCAAGCGCTTCGACACGGGCGCGCACGGCATGCGGGTCATTACCCATGCCTGGCAAATCCTTGGCAATACGCGCAAATTCTTCCTGCGAAATCGGCACTGAATTTACTCCTTTGTGCCTATGTCGGATCACGTCCAAGATATTGCAACAGGTGCCAACCACGACCATTGGCGAAATGGCCCAAAAGACCGGGCCGGACGACCGACCAGCGCAAGGGGTTTGCAATGGGGATGAAGGCAACAGTGGCCTGCAATTCTGCCTCTGCCTCACCCAATAACTGTGCGCGCATCGCGCTATCGGTGGTTCGGCGCGCTTCGGCCACAATTTTGTCTGCCCGCGCGCTACATATCGTGGCAAATTTGCACGATAGCTGATCCAGATACCATGCCGGACTTGATTGCTGGGCGGTGCGGTCAACGAGCAGCAAGTCATGCGGTCGGTCCAGCGTCACACGCTCAATATCAATGCCGACTGTTGCAAGGTCAGCCCGCAAACGCGCAAAGAATATCCGGCTGCCATAACCACGCGGTAAGGCAACCCGTAATGTGCGGAGCGCACCATTCGCCTTTTTCCAATTGGCGACGGTCGCAGCGGCCATCGCCCTGCGTTCTTCCATTGACGGCGCGGACCATGCCGGTCGGGCTATGCTCGCACGATTTGGTAAGCTTTCGGGAACCAAGGTGACCGTTTCCTGCCACGCCACAATGTCAAACGCTGTCAGCAATTTTGGGCGATCAATAGCCATGGCAATCGCCGTTCGATTGGCGGTGTCCGACAAAAATGGACCGTTATTGACCACGTGCAAACCGAATAACCCCGGAACCGCATCAAATTGGATGTGATCAGCCCGTATGTTTGCCGCATCGAGCAAGGGAAAGCTGTCAAACCGTCCGCCTTCGACAAGGTCGGTTTGTCCCAGTGCATAACGGGCAAGCACTGTGGATGCCGCACCGCGTTGCAATGTTACCATCGCATTGCCCAAGAACTTTGCGCCTTCGTCATCAGTTTCATTGTGCCGCAGCTGCATAACCTGCCCAAATTTCTTGGCCTGCATCGGGCCCGATCCCGCGCCTTTGCTCAGCAACCCGAACTCGGGCAAGGCCAACAATTCTAATAGATAGGGCATCGGGGCCGTCAGCCTGATTTCCACCACCTTGCCCGTCATGGCAACGACACGGTCAATCACACCCAGTTCGGCGCCAAGGCGCCCCTTACGCAATTCCCCGATCCGAGCAGTCAAAAGACGTGCAACTTCCCTAGACTCTATCTCACGCCCGTCATTCCACCGCGCTTTATTGAGGCGGAAGATATAACTCATGCCGTCTTCGGTCACGATCCAGCGATTGGCGAGGCCAGGCGCCACCCGTCCCTTTTCATCAAATGTGACCAACCCTTGCGCCGTTGCAGCCCGCAAATAAGCCGACGCCAAGGGCAGCGGCTTTGCCGATACATTGAAAGGCCGGGGACGGTCTTCGATCACATCAACCCGGATGCGTTCATTGTCGACGCCGTCGGCGCATCCGGAAAGTGTTGCCGACAATAACAACAACAAAATCGACAGCGAACGGATCATGTCGTCACCATAAGCCCTAAGTCCCCATGCACAATCTAAGATTCAACGATCAGAGCATGTGAACAGTAATATCTCGTTCGGCGCGGGCGGCAATTGTGCCGATATGGTCTTGTTCATATTTTCGATATTGGTCAGTTGCTCTGGGTCAGCGGTGCAGGTTTTAACGTCATAGAGCTGCCGTGCCGCACGGGCGGATTGCATCGCGTCATTGCCCGGCAAGAAACGTTCGATGCGGTAAATGTCGGTTTCTGGCGTGTAACTTATAACCGAAATTTGGGCGTCATTATTGGGTACAAAGCTGCGCACCCAACGACCTGCGCTTTCAACATATTGTGTGCGCCCGTTTACGCATCCGTCGGGCTGCCACGTAAATTCAACATCTGCAGTATCGGACATAGTGACGCGGCTGCGTTGGGGCTGCAACACGCAAATCTTCGCCTGCGGTTCGCCAGCAACGCGGCCTTTTCCGGCAACTGCATTTTTTGGTATGTCGGCAGTCAATGCAGCCCGGACCCGATCATCGACTTCGTCGAACGATGGGCGAGCGGCAAAAATGCCTACCGCCATGACCAAAAGCACGGCGCCGGCGGCAGTGGCGGATTTAAATCTATCTCGCTGTTCACGTTCGGAAAACTGCCACGCAGCTCCCCCTGCGACGGCGCTGAGCACCAGCAACAACCCAGCAAGCGCCAGATGGTTTTCCCGTTCGCCAATGACGGCATGTTCGGCGTCGCTGCGCACTTTACCTTCACGGCTGCGTTGCAGTTCGGCGGCAACGCGCGCCTCTCGCTCCATCGAGGCGCGTGTGGATGCCTCAAGTTCCGCCTCGGCGCGCGTCAATTCGGCGACTGACCGGCAATCGCCCCGCACGGAGCGGAACGCAACACCGCGATTGGCGAGAAATGACGACAATTCGCGCGCCGATATCGCGAAGTAAAATTCGGCGCCGCCATCGGTGGGTACCGATCCGAAACTGTTAATACCCAAAACCCGCCCGCAGGCATCGACAATGGGCCCGCCGCTATTACCCGGTGCAATGGGCGCCGTATGCAAAAGCGATTCAACGGACTTCGATGTCCGTCCAGATGAGACGGTTCCCCGCGTTTTAACGGGTTGCTGCGGGCGAAGCACATCGGCTTCGCTCTGCTCCAAGGCGACATCGACGCTCGCGGGATAACCAATGGCAAAGACGTCCGCGCCATCCTCTGGCGTTCCTGCAAAAATGCTTGCAGGAACAAGCGCCCCAGACGTCAGCTGCAACAGGGCAAGGTCTTTACCCGGCAGACTGGCAGAGACTCTTGCCCGATAACTTTGCGTGCCATCGGAGGGTACGATGACAATCTGCACGCTGTCATCAAAGCTGGCCATTTCAACGACATGGGCATTGGTGATGATTTTATCGCGCGCAACAGCCACGCCAGAGCCGATGCTGACAATGCTCTGCTGCCCTTCGGCAGAACTATATACGATGACCCGCACCACGCTGCGTGATGCGGCGCTGATGTCACTTGCATCGGCAAGTGCAGGTGCAGGCGCAACCAATAATGGAGACAGAAACAGGCACAACGCCGTAAAAAATCGCATGCATCTAGTCATGGCAGAAAAACACGCACATCAACGCGGCTCCGGTGCGGGGCGTTCCGCAGATGGGCTAGCCTGAATATTGGCACCATCGCGGTCAAGTGTAATTTCAAACGGAACGCCGTTGACATCGGTATTCACTGTAACGCCCTGCCCCTGATCGACGCGAACTTCCGAATTGCCGATGTCGATTGGCAATTCCTGCAATTCCAGCAGATCAAGTGGTGCAATCGGACCTTCCGGATCTGGCGTCTGCGGGGTTTTGGGCCTGTTCACTGGCGCGGCATTGCGGATAGATTGCGACATGAAATCGCGCCAAATACGCGCTGGCAAGCCGCCGCCGTTAACACCCTTGAGCGGACTGTTGTCGTCATTGCCGATCCACACCCCAACCACCAAATCGCCAGCAAAGCCGACAAATAAGGCATCGCGATTATCCTGACTGGTACCGGTTTTTCCATAGGCCGGAATCGAAAGCCGCGCGGCCCGTCCTGTGCCTTGCTTCACCGATGCCCCCAATAAATCCAGCAACATCCCGTGCATGCGCCCACTGAAAGAACGCGGTCCGGAGAACAACCACTCAATCCAGCCTTGTTCCTCTTGTTTAAAGGCGTGCGGTTCAACCGGCCATTGGTTGCCCGCCACGCCCGCATAAGCCGCCGTCAATTCCAACAAAGTGATGCCTGAACTGCCCAGCGCAAGGCTTGGATCCAAAGTGAGCGGGCTGCGGATGCCAAGGTCTTGCGCAGCTTTTTCCACCTCTTCGCCGCCAACTTTCTGGTACAGCCGTACGGCAGCGACGTTGCTCGATTGGGCAAAAGCTTGCTCCAAGCTAATATCGCCTCGGTAGCGCAATCCGGAATTTTTCGGGCGATAGCTGCCTTCATTAATGGGGGTATCGGCAATCATCGACTGCGGCGTCATGCCCGACCGAAGTGCGGCCAGATACACAAACAGTTTGAATGTTGATCCAGGTTGCCTTTTGGCCTGCGTTGCCCGGTTAAACGCCGACTGCTTGTAGCTTTTGCCGCCAACCATGGCGACGACCTCACCATTTGGACGCATCGCGACCAAGGCGATTTGGGCGTTACCCACGCCCGCACGGGCGACCACCTTACGCGCGATATTCTGCAAACGCGCGTCGAGCGTCGTGGTAATCCGCACGTCGGCATATCCGCTTTCGGTAAGCAGCCGCGCCTGCGGAATGGCCCAGTCGGCAAAATATGTACCCGTCGGTAATGTCTCGCGGACACGCACGTCAAGCCGCGCTACGGGGGTGGCATCCGCCTTGGCCTGGGTGATTGCCTTATTGGCCACCATAGCCCTAAGCACGAGCCTGGCGCGCTTTGCGGCACGTTCGGGGTTCTTGGTCGGGGCCAGACGTGACGGCGCTTGCACCAGACCAGCCAGCATGACCGATTGGCTAAGCGTTAAACGCTCCGGCTGGCGATAAAAATAATGCAACGATGCGGCCCGCAGGCCATAGACATTATCACCAAAATAAACGTTCGACAGATAACGTCCGAGGATTTCGTCCTTGGTAAGGCGTCCCTCAAGCCAGAAGGCGATAAGCATTTCGCGCGCTTTGCGGGTGAGGCTACGTTCGGGCGTCAGAAAGGTGAACTTGGCAAGCTGCTGGGTAATCGTGCTGCCGCCTTGCGTGATGCCGCTGCCAAAGGCGTTTGACCATGCCGCGCGCAGGAGGCCGCGCGGATCAATGCCCCAATGCGAATAGAAACGGCGATCCTCGATCGACAAAAAAGCCTGCACCACATGTGGGGGTAATTTGGTGACGTCGACAGGTGTGTCAACGATTGCCCCGTTGCGCGCGATGGGCGTGCCGTCGGACGCAAGCAATGTAATGCGCGGCGGCGCAATCGGCTGAAGCGATTTTGACAAGGGTGCGGTGACCGCGAGCCACAGCAAAAGCAGAACGAACATTGCGATCAGGCCCGCGATCGTTCGTCCGAGCCACCACCAACGCGTCTTGCCTAAAAACAGACGTTTAGCCGGCGCGGCAGTCGCTTCATTCCATGGCTGCGGATCATTGGGAAAACGCTGCGCATTGTTATCATCGAAAGCGGCCAGCCGACCGTCGATATCCGTATTTTTATCAGAAGAAGATCGCCGGAAAAGCATCGCGTGGCTGTATTATATCGATACAACGGTGAAGGCGAGTATATATTTGATGCACCGCGTCATCAGCCCATCATGCCCGACCGAGATCGCCCTTACCGATAGTTCCGCTCGCCATCTCCAACATCCGGTCGAGGCTCTTTTTCGCGCCCAATCGGACTGTCTCATCAAGCTCAATCTGCGGCGTCAAATCGCGCAAAGCGAGATAAAGCTTCTCCATCGTATTGAGCGCCATATAGGGGCAGATGTTGCAGGCGCAGTTGCCGTCTGCGCCCGGTGCGCCGATGAACGTCTTGCTTGGCTCCGCCTTTTCCATCTGGTGAATGATGTGCGGCTCCGTGGCGACGATCAAGGTATCGCCTTCCATCGTCTGCGCATATTGCAAGATACCACTTGTGCTGCCAACATAATCCGAATGGTCGATGATATGCGGCGGACATTCGGGGTGAGCGGCGACAGGAACGCCCGGATATTGGGCCTTCAATTTCAGCAGTTCAGTTTCCGAAAATGCCTCATGCACAATACATACACCCGGCCACAACAGCATCTCACGATTGAACTTGCGGGCAAGATATCCGCCCAAATGCCGGTCAGGACCAAAAATGATTTTCTGCTCTGGCGGAATTTGGCTCAGGATCGTCTCGGCGCTGCTGCTGGTCACGATGATATCCGACAGGGCCTTCACTTCGGCAGAGCAGTTGATGTAGGTCAGCGCGATATGGTCAGGATGGGCCGCACGAAACGCCTTGAACTTACCCGGCGGGCACGCATCTTCCAATGAACAGCCAGCGGCCATGTCCGGCAATATGACGGTTTTCTGCGGACTTAAAATCTTTGCGGTTTCCGCCATAAATTTTACGCCGCAAAAGGCAATGACGTCGGCATCTGTCTCTGCCGCGCGCTTGCTCAATTCAAGGCTATCGCCCACGAAGTCCGCCAAGTCCTGAATTTCGGGCTTTTGATAATAATGCGCGAGAATGACAGCATTTCGTTCTTTTTTCAGCCGTTTGATTTCTGCGAGCAGATCAAGGCCTTGCAAGTTTTCGCGGGGCGTTGGGGCGTTCATGCGGTACTACCTTTGCGATGCCGAACCTATTCCGGCAGCTGAATTGACCGCCTATGTGGTCGATTTAGGCGCGTGAAACAAGGCTAGCTTCCCGCTCTCATCGGTTTTTTTCGCATATTGGGTACAAGGCCTTGCCATGCCACTGGGGCTTCACGTTTCTGTGACGAGATGCCAGCCATCGCCTTGCGCCGCCACACGCCCCTGATTTTGCAAATCGATCAGATGCGCGAGGACAGAGCGACCAGCCGCGCCAATCAGGCGCGGGTCCAATCCCTTATACATGACCGCAACCATATTGGGGATATGCCCCTCATTGCTCTCCAGCAAGGTCATGATCTGGCGTTCGCGTTGGCGGCGGTGGCCAATCATACCACGCACAAGCTGACGCGGGTTGTTTACCGCCGGGCCATGGGCCGGGTAATAAACGCGGTCGTCGCGTTCATATAATTTCTGCAAGCTCGCCAGATAATCGCTCATGTCACCATCGGGCGGACTGACGACGCTGGTCGACCATTTCATCACATGATCGCCAGTGAACAACGCGCCGCTTTCCCGCAAAGCAAAGCAGAGATGGTTGCTGGTGTGTCCCGGGGTAGCAACGGCCTCTAGCGTCCAACCATCGCCCGAAATGGCCTCTGCGTCCTGCAGGATGCGGTCCGGCTGGTAATCTGGGTCAAAGGCACTATCGGCGCGCGGGCCATCATCGCGCAGCACAAGCGGCGCGCAACCAATGATCGGCGCACCCGTTGCGGCTTTCAATGGCGCGGCGGCAGGCGAATGATCGCGATGGGTATGTGTACACAGGATGGCCGTTACTTTTGCATCGCCCACTGCGCGCAAGATTGCCTCCACATGGCCCTCGCCATGAATGTCGGCAGGGTCCCCAATGCTTTGCCCGCTCCCGACGGGGCCGGGGTCGATAATAGCGACGTCGGTCTTATCACCAACGATCCAGGTCTGTGTGCCCGTGTAGGTATATGGCGATGCATTGGGCGCTAAAACGCGCCGAACAAGCGGCTCATGCTGCTCAATCTCGCCTGCTTTGATGGTGTCGGGCCAATTCATTCCGGCGATATGGCGCAATATGGACAAAAGAGAAAGGGGTGCTTTCCTATGTCGCCGCGACCGAGTTATCAAATTTCTGGAAACGGGCACGAACGGGCCGGTTGATCATGGCCTTACAGCGCCTGTCGTTGCTTGATTGACCCAAAACTTTACCCAAAAAAAGGCCGGAACCCGATGTGGATTCCAGCCTTTTCATTTTAAAGTCTGCGGTTCAGCTTATTTCGCGCCGAAATTGATTTTCGCTGTTAAGCCAAAATAACGGTCCGCCTCGCGGGGGATGATGTAGCGATATGCACCGCCGGGGCCACCCGATACGATCGAAGATGCAAAGCTCTTGTCGAACAGGTTTTTAACCTGAAACGCCAAGCGCCAACCGCCATTGGGGTCAACCAAAGCAGCGGACACATCGACAATGGCGTAACCTTCTACGGTCGAACCAAGGCGAACCGCTGGGTTCGCACTCGCTTCGTAAATTTGGTCGGACTGACGGGCAATCTGGCTTGCCAGTTCGATATTCGCAAAGCCCGAAGTTTCGATGTCATATTGCGCACCAAGCGACATTTTCCATTTTGGTGCATTCGCCAGCGGCGTGCCCTTGGCGACCAATTGTGATGCATCAGCACCCGGCGGCAGACGGAAATTCTCGACCTGTGCCTTGTTGTAAGCAATGCCACCCGAAAGGCTGAAGTTCCGCAATGGCGTCGCAACAAAATCAACCTCGAAACCTTCGGTCGTTACCGAACCGGCGTTTGTCAGGCGTGTGGTCCGCACACCTGCTACGAAATCTGGGCTGTTTGCCTGATAATTGTTATACTTGGCATAATATGCCGCGATGTTAACAATCAAATCGCCGTTAAGAAGGGTATTTTTCAATCCCACTTCATACGCGTTGACCGTTTCTGGTGCGATAACACCCGCGCCCGGCGTCGTCAGATTATAGAAGATGTTATAGGCTGGGCCCTTATAACCACGAGTGTAGCTTGCATAAGCCATATTGTTTTCCGTGAGATCCGCCTGAATGGCTGCCTTACCCGAAAGGTTATTGTTGCTGGTGCTGGTGGTGAAAGGAACACCGTTTGACGCGCCTGCAACAAAGCCAGTAGCTGGCGCTGTTGCCACAAGACCATTATTGTAAATACCCGCGTCAAAATTTCCTTGCACACCTGGGCCTGCGAGCGAGGTCCGGCGGATATGGTTTACATCCAATTCGTCATGTGTGTAGCGCAGGCCACCAATCAAACGCAGGCTGTCGGACAGGTTGATCGTCGCCTGTCCAAATGCCGACATATTTTTGAACGTAGAACCAAAGTCAGCCGTACCAGCAGGGGTCGTGATCGTCGACGCGCCTGCCGCCGTTGAACACGGCACGAGGCCCGGCACAACCGCAGCCAGCGTTGATGCTGAACATGTGATCACAGTGCGCGTAAATGTCCGGTCTGATTCCGCCTTCGAATAATATGCCCCGACAACATATTCGAGGAATTCGCCGGTCGGCGAAGCAATCCGAATTTCTTGGCTAAAGGTGTTCGATGTTTGCGGCCCATTATCGTGCAATTGGTTCAAACCGACATAGGGCCGGTCAAGCCAGTCGCCATCGCGGATTTCGGTATTATCCCAACCACGATAGCTGGTGATCGACGTCAGGCTATGTTCGCCCAATTCGACATCGGCTTGCAGCGCAATGCCCCAGCTTTCTTCCTTAGTCGCGGTGACCAGGTTTTGCCGAATGTTGCGTGAATCCGAACGGTCGAAACCAGTTCCAACCAGCGCTAGAGCGGCAGCATTGGTTGGCGTGTTGCCAATAATCTCGGCACAGCAATCATCATCGGCTTTACGGTAATCGGCGCGCAGCGTCAGCATGACATTCTCGCTGACGTCGGCCTCAATCGCACCACGAACACTGTAATGTTCATAGCCATTGACCTTATTGCCCGTGGTCAGATTGTTAACGTTGCCGTCATAGCTTCCGTAAAATCCGGTAAAGCGCGAACGCACATTGGCGCTCAGCGGCAAGTTAACCGTCGCACGGCCGCGATATTCAGATTTCGTGAAGAATGAACCTTCAACCGTCGCGCCATATTCAGCTGTTGGACGCTTCGTCACGATGCTTACTACACCGGCCGATGCATTCTTTCCGAACAATGTGCCCTGCGGTCCACGCAACACTTCGATCCGCTCAACGTCGAACAAATCTGTGAAGCCTTCACCAGCGCGGCTCAAGACAACGCCGTCGAGAACAGCAGCAACCGATGGTTCCGCAGCAATCGAGAAGTTGATGGTGCCCACGCCGCGCAGGAACAATGCCTGGTTCAGTGATGTACCCGCCTTGCGGAAGTTCAAGCTTGGAACGAGATATTGCGCGTTTTCAAGCGTTATGCCGCCATTATTGGCAACAGCCTCTCCGCCAACAACCGATACGGCGAGCGGAATATCCTGCAAACGCTCTTCACGCTTTTGCGCGGTGACGATGATTTCTGCATTGGCCGAATCATCTTCTGCCGCAACGGTCTGTGCCATCGCAGGCAGGCTGACACCCGCCATAATTGCGGCGCTTGCGAACAACGAAGCGCGGATGAAAGACGTTTTCTTAAATTCAGAACTGAACATCATATACCTCCATAAAAATGGCCATCCGCTTCTCAACCAAATCACTTGAGTTCGTTCAAGCAATAAAAGCTACCCAGGGATATCCCTTATCAACGGCGCATTTGTTACCAGATTGACTCAATATGTCTAGCGGTGTCATATAGCGACATTATTTAAGTCGGGACTGTTGCAATACTGCCATAGTGCCAGTTTCGAAATCGCGAGAGGGTCATAAGTTGCCATTTACAGTGATCATGCAATCCGACGGCTTTGACCTGCTGCGCGATGGCAATTGCATGCTTTCACATCGCGCAGGCGCTCCCGTTATCAGCATTGGCGTTGGTTCGCCGGACCTTGAAATGGTTCGTGGCAATTTTCGCATCGACGACATCGTTGAAACACGATTAATGCTGGATTGCTGTGCGCAAGTCGACGGCTATATCCGGCTTTGGAACGCAAAGCGGCCTGATATTGTCGCAACGCTGATGCTTGCGGAGCAGGCACAGCAATCCATCCTTAAATTTCGTTGCACAGACCCAGCGTTCAATCGCCTTTGGATAGATATGCAGTGCGCAACGTCCGAAGCCTTTTGGGGCGGCGGGGAGCAAATGTCTTATTTGCGGCTGAACGGGCGTCGCTTTCCTTTCTGGACATCGGAGCCTGGGGTAGGTCGCGATAAGTCGACCGCGCTTACGCAGACTATGGATGCCGATGGCTTGGCGGGCGGGGATTATTGGACGACCAATTACCCGCAGCCAAGTTGGGTGAGCAGTGCGCGTTACGCGGTGCACCTCGAAACGGCGGCTTACTCCGTACTTGATCTGACGGAAGCGGGCCGGGTTGGCATTGAATGCTGGTCGGCCAATATGGATTTGGAGCTATTCGACGCGCCATCGCTGCCCGATCTGGTGACCAAATTGTCCGACCGTTTCGGGCGGCAACCGCCTTTGCCCGACTGGGCAATTTCCGGCGCCATTATCGGCCTTAAGGACGGCGTGGACACATTTGACCGCTTCGAGAGTATAGCTGCCTCTGGCGCGGCCATTACGGGGCTGTGGTGCGAGGATTGGGTTGGCATCCGCCAAACAAGTTTTGGCAAGCGCTTGTTCTGGGACTGGAAATGGAACGCCGCGCGCTATCCAGATCTTCCTGCGCATATCGCTTCGCTGGCGCAGCGTGGCATCCGTTTTCTCGGCTATGTGAACCCCTATCTGGCGGTGGATGGCGCGTTGTATCAAGAAGCTTTGGCCAACAATTATCTCGCATTGCAGCAGGACAGCGACACAGCCTATGCTGTCGACTTCGGCGAATTTGACGCAGGCATCGTGGATTTCACCAATCCCGACGCCGCAAACTGGTTTGCAGACCGCATCATTGGCCAAGAAATGCTCGATTTCGGTCTATCAGGGTGGATGGCCGATTTTGGCGAATATCTGCCAACCGATGTGCGCTTGTTCGACGGATCTGACCCGATGGAGGCGCATAACCGCTGGCCCGTTTTATGGGCAAAGGTAAACGCCGATGCCATTGCCTCGCGCGGCAAGACAAGTGACGCGACCTTCTTCATGCGTGCGGGTTTTTCCGGCGTTCAGGCGCATTGCCCCTTATTATGGGCGGGCGACCAATGTGTCGATTTCTCGCGGCATGATGGCATCAACACGGTGATAACGGCTGCTTTGTCGTCCGGCTTGCTGGGCAATGCTTATCACCATAGCGACTTGGGCGGCTATACCAGCCTACACGGCGTGGTGCGGACGGCAGAGCTCATGCACCGCTGGATCGACCTTGCCGCCTTTGCGCCCGTGATGCGCAGCCATGAAGGCAACCGCCCGGCGGATAATCTGCAACTCGACAGCAGCCCCGAAATCCTCAGCCATTTTGCACGGATGAGCCAAGTCCATAAGCAGCTTGCGCCTTATGTGCGCGCTTATTGTGATGAAGCGGCGGCAACTGGCCTGCCGCTGCAACGGCCCATGTTCCTGCATTATGACGACTGCGCATATTACGATATTCAGGACCAATATTTATATGGTGCTGACATGATCGTCGCACCGGTCGTTGAGCAAGGCCAAGACAGCCGCTCTGTGGTGATACCCGATGGCGCTTGGGTCCATCTGTGGTCCGGCAAGCCTTATGCCAAAGGCACGCACAACATAGCCGCGCCGAACGGCCACCCCCCCGTTTTCACCCGGGCCGACAGCAAATATGCGGACCTATTCGCTTCCATACGTACGGCGTTCGCTGAATGAACCCGCGCGCCAACATACGCGATGTCGCAAAGCTAGCCGGCGTGGCGGTCAAAACCGTCAGCCGCGTGCTCAACGACCATCCTTATGTCAGTGCGGCGACCAAGGCCAAAGTGGATGCCGCAATGACGGAACTTGGCTTTAGCCCAAGCATCGCCGCGCGCATATTGGCGGGCACCAAATCCGGACAGATTGCCCTAATCTACGACAATCACAGCCCTTATTATATGCACCAGATCATGCAAGGATGCTGGGACCGTTGCCATCAAGAGGGCATGCGCTTGATCGCGCAGCCGGTGGATGTTGCCGACCCAAACGTCGGTGAACAGGTGCTGGGCATGGTGCGGCAAACGCATGTGGACGGCGCGATACTCTCCTCCCCCGTCACCGATTGCGTACCTGTGTTGAACGCGCTTGAGGCGCTTAACATTCCCTTTGTGCGGATTTCGCCGGGCACCAACCATGCGCTGACCAGTTCGGTATTCATGGATGACATGCAGGCCGCCGACGACATGACGACGAAGCTCATCAACATCGGGCATCGGCGGATTGGCTTTATCAAGGGCCACCCAAATCATAAGGCAAGTACGGAGCGACAAGCCGGTTACGAACGTGCGCTGGGGCGCGTCGGCATATCTGTTGATTCTGAGCTGCTTGCCGAGGGACGGTTTGATTTTGAAAGCGGCGTATCGGCCACGGAACAGTTCCTGTCTCTGAAGCATCCACCCACCGCAATTTTCGCATCGAACGACGACATGGCATCGGGCGTGCTGGCGGTCGCGCATCGGCGCGGTATTCAAATCCCAGAGCAGCTTTCGGTGGCAGGCTTTGACGATACTACGCTCGCGCGCGTTGTCTGGCCGCCCTTGACCACGGTACGCCAGCCCGTCCGCGATCTCGCATCGACCGCCGCCGACCTGTTGTTTGGCGAAGGCGGGATTGAGCACCGTCGCCTGCCGCACGAACTTATCAGCCGCGAATCCGTGGCGCCTCCTTATTCCCCTTCTCCAAAAAAGAGCAAAAAATCATGACGCTTCCTTCTCCTTCTCCTACCCGTCCATTGGGCAACAGTGGCATAGAAATCTCGTCCCTCGCCTGGGGCATGTGGCGCTTCGCCGGGTTGGAACTGTCCGCGGCCCGCGCTGCCATTGAGGCTGCGTTTACGGCCGGCATCACCCTGTTTGACACCGCCGATATTTACGGTTTTGGCGAACAAGGTTTTGGCAAGGCCGAAGAATTGCTTGGCCACGTATTTGCGCAAGCCCCTGAATATCGCGACCGCATGGTGCTGGCGACGAAGGGCGGCATCACGCCACCAACGCCCTATGATAGCAGCGCGGAATATCTGACAAAAGCCATTGATGACAGCCTCACCCGTTTGCGCACTGACCGCATCGACCTGTGGCAAATTCACCGGCCAGACGTGTTGACCCATCCACAGGAAATCGCACGCGCGATTGAAGACGCGCATAAAGCAGGCAAAATTCGCGCATTTGGCGTGTCCAACTTTACGCAAGCGCAGATTTCGACGCTGGCACAATTTAGCCCAGTTCCCATCGTTTCGACACAACCCGAACTGTCGCCGTTGCGGATCGACACGGTCGAAAATGGCGAGTTGGATCAAGCGATAGCGATGAACCTTGCGGTGATGGCATGGTCGCCTTTGGGTGGTGGCCGCATTGGCGACCCGCAAAATGCGCGTGAGCAAAATGTCGCTGCTGCGCTTTCGGCGGTTGCGGCGGCGCATGGCGTTTCGCGCACGGCGGCGGCCTATAGCTGGATCATGGCGCACCCCGCCCGCCCCATCCCGATTGTCGGTTCACAAAACCCGGCGCGCATAGCCGAAGCCGCTGATGCGTTCAAAATTCAATGGACCCGCGCGGATTGGTACAGCGTCCTTGTGGCCGCAAGAGGAGTGCCGCTGCCATGAACAAGCCTGTCGAAGTGAGCTGGTTCTCCGCGCTTTGCGATGACGACTATGAATTTCTGGGCGTCCCCGACACCAATCTGGCGTCCAGCTGGGAACATTGCCGTAATATCGTTTTGGCTGCCGAAAAAGGTGGGTTTGACAATATCTTGCTGCCATCTGGCTATACCCTTGGCTTAGACACAACTGCCTTCGCCAGCGCAATTGCGGCGCTAACCTCGCGGATCAAATTGCTGATGGCTGTGCGCATTGGTGAAAGCTGGCCGCCCCAGCTTGCGCGGCAGATTGCGACGCTGGATCAAATTTCGGGCGGGCGGTTGAACATCAACATCATCTCGTCGGACTTGCCCGGCGATAAGATGGATTCCGAACCGCGCTATCGCCGTACAGTTGAGGCGATGCAGATATTGAAGACATTGCTAAACGGCGAACATCTGTCGATTGACGGCGAGCATTACAAAATCGACATCGACCCGCCGCGCATGAAAACCGTTAGCGGTAAATGCCCGCCGCTCTATTTTGGCGGTCTGTCACCAGCCGCAAAGGACGCCGCCGCCGAAGGTTGCGACGTGTATCTGATGTGGCCCGAAACGGTGCAGGGTGCCAAGGATTTGGTCGACGACATGACCGCCCGCGCCGCGAAATTCGGCCGCACGCTAAAATATGGTTTCCGCGCGCATGTCATCGTCCGCGAAACCGAAGCAGAGGCGCGCGCTTATGCCAACCGCTTGCTGTCCAAGCTTGATGCTGATCAGGGCGAGGCGATCCGCAACAAATCGCTCGACACCCAAACCTTCGGCGTTGCGCATCAGGCCGAATTGCGTGCGCAAGCTGCGGCCAATGATGGTTATTTAGAGGATAATCTGTGGACCGGCATTGGCCGCGCCCGTTCAGGCTGCGGCGCGGCAATCGTTGGCGACCCTGACCAAGTGCTTGCCAAGATTAACGCCTATCGCGAAGTGGGTATCGAGGCGTTCATATTGTCCGGCTACCCGCACATCAACGAATGCGACATGTTCGCGCGTTATGTGTTGCCCAAGTTGGATCATGGGCGGTTGGAAGTTTAGTCGGCTTGCAAAACGGAAAACCGTGTCATTCCCGCGAAAGCGGGAACCCATGGCCTGACGGGTCAGCCTAAACCGACAGATCAGACCATGGATTCCCGCTTTCGCGGGAATGACAAAGCGTTACTTCACGTGGCTCAGATGCTTCAACCCACCCCCGACCCCTCCCGCCTGCGGGAGGGGAGAAGTGGTTACTCCCCCAATCCCGCCATACGTTCTGCTTGATCCTCGGCAATCAATGCGGCGACGAGTTCGGCTAATCCGCCGCCCTCCAATATTTCAGGCAATTTATGCAGCGTGAGATTGATCCGATGGTCGGTCACGCGGCCTTGCGGGAAGTTATAGGTGCGGATGCGTTCGGAACGATCGCCGGAGCCAACCATCGCCTTGCGGGCTTCGGCTTCGGCGCCTTGGGCCTCTTCACGTTCTTTTTCATACATGCGGGCGCGCAGGACCTGCATCGCCTGTTCCTTATTCTTGTGCTGGCTGCGCCCATCCTGACACGTCACCACAATACCCGTGGGCAAATGGGTGATACGCACGGCTGAATCCGTAGTGTTGACATGCTGCCCGCCTGCACCCGACGCACGATAAACGTCGATTTTCAGGTCGCGCGCCTCGATCTGGATATCCACTTCCGTCGGCTCAGGCAGAACCGCCACGGTCGCTGCGCTGGTATGAATTCGGCCGCCGCTTTCGGTCACGGGCACGCGCTGCACGCGGTGGACGCCGCTTTCATATTTCAGCTTGGCGAACACGCCTATGCCCTTAATCGCGACGACCACTTCTTTGAAACCACCGACGTCGGAGGTGCTGACCGATATCGGCTCAATCTTCCACCCCTGCCCGGCGGCATAACGTTCATACATCCGATAAAGATCGCCCGCGAATAAAGCGGCTTCGTCGCCGCCCGTGCCCGCACGAATTTCCAGCATCGCAGGTCTGTCATCGGCAGAATCGCGGGGCAGCAACGAAATGGCGAGCGATGTTTCCGCGTCCGATAATTGCTGCGTGACAACATCCAGTTCCTCAACCGCCATCGCATGTAAATCAGGGTCGGAGCTATCCTGCGCCATAGCACCAAGCGTTTCGATTTCCGCACGCAAGCGCCGGACTTCGGCGGCAGCCTTGGCCACAGGCTCCAGCTCGGCATATTCGCGTGAGGCAGCGACAAAAGCGTCGCCTTCCAACTGCCCCGAAGCCATGCGTGCCTCAAGCTCAGAAAAACGCGATTCAATCTGCGCAATACGGTGCGGGGAGATTTTCACAGGGCCAACCCCAATACCCCAACATTGTCATTCCCGCGAAAGCGGGAACCCATGGTCTCATGTTTCCGCGCACGACACGATTTTGGTTCGCACGAAGACACGAAGACAGGGAGCAACCTCTTTATCCCTTCGTGCCTTTGTGCGAACCATTTTTCCGATAGACGTGATAGGCCCCAGCCTGCGCTGGGGCGACGGGAGTACCGGCATACGGACGCCATAAATCCAACATTGTCATTCCCGCGAAAGCGGGAACCCATGGTCTTATACTTCCGCGCGCGATACGTTTTTAGTTCGCACGAAGACACGAAGACAGGGCGCAACCTCTTTATGCCTTCGTGCCTTTGTGCGAACCATTTTTCCGATAGACGTGATAGGCCCCAGCCTGCGCTGAGGCGACGGCGATAAAATGGCGCATTCCCCCCTACGTCATGCTGAACTTGTTTCAGCATCCATCGTGCAACCAAGACCTGGGGAATGAGAGGCAAAATGGACCATGAACCAAGTTCAGGGTGACGGCGAACATTCATGGCAGGACGGATCATTCGCCGTCGCCACTGGCAGTCTGATAACCGTCAGGGACATGCGCCAGAGCTTTGGCAACCAAATCTCTCAATGCGTATGGAGACCCCTGAACATGCGTGATGTGCAATTGCTGGCCGGGCCGAATGAACAGCAGACCGTCAACGCCGGCTTTCCGAGCAGCTTCGATTTGGCGTTTTGGATTGGTTTTAAATGAGCGGAATACTGGTACCCCCTCACGGCGAAGTTTATCGGCTACGCGCTGGGCTTCCTCGTCTAGTTCTGGTGCATCGGCGACGACCGCAAAAGTCATTTCGCGACCTGTTGGCCCCTCCACCAACATCGCCAACCGCTCAATCCCCGCAGCCCAGCCGACCGCTGGCGTCGCAGGGCCACCGAGATTCTCAATCAAGCCATCATAACGCCCGCCGCCCAGCACAGTGCCCTGCGCACCCAACCGGTCTGTCACAAATTCAAACGCGGTGTGGCGGTAATAATCGAGGCCGCGCACCAAAGCCGCGTTGCGCGTCCACGCGACGCCTGCGGCATCAAGGCCCGCTGTGACGGCGCCGAAGAAATCCTGCGCTTCGCCCGATAGATAATCGTCAATGACGGGGGCGGCATCGGCAACTGGGCGGTCCTTGGGGTCTTTACTGTCCAAGATACGCAAAGGGTTTTTCTCCAGCCGCGCTAGGCTGTCTTCGGACAACGCGCCCTTATGGTCGTTGAAATAGCCAACCAACGCGGCACGCCATGCGTCGCGGCTGGGCGTGTCACCTAGGGTATTCAACTGCAATGTGACGCCATCATCTACGCCCAATTCCTTCAACAACTGGTCCGCCATGACGAGCAATTCGACGTCCGCCGCTGGCTCTGCCGCGCCAATGATTTCGGCATCGATTTGGTGAAATTGCCGATAGCGACCTTTTTGCGGGCGTTCATAGCGGAACAATGGCCCATGCACCGACAGCTTCATCGGTGCAAATTGTTGCCAGCCATTGGTCAGATAGGCACGTGCAATCCCCGCCGTGAATTCGGGCCGAAGCGTGATGGAATCGCCGCCGCGGTCTTCAAACGTATACATTTCTTTCGATACGACATCGGTCGCCTCACCCAGGCTACGCGAAAACACGGCTGTTGGTTCCATGACGGGCAGTTGCAGACCCTTAAATCCATACAGCCTGCGCACGCGTTCAAAGGTCGCGACCACATAAGCGAAGCGTTCCTCGGTCTCACCGAACATGTCTTGTGTGCCGCGCACGGCTTGGGGTGTCTGTATCTTTGCCATAATAAAGCGCCCTAGCGGCTAATTGCTGTGAGTGGAATAGGGCTGGACGCAGCGCGGCGCGTTCGCCAAAGTTAGCGTTATGAATCCATATATATTTTCGCGCACACTTGCCGCATTCGCCCTTTCCGCCAGCCTCATTTCGGCAGCATCCGCCCAAAATAGCGCGCCGCAGCCCGTTCCGATTGTCTCAACGATTCCCGATCCGCAGGACCGCCCGTTGCCAGCGCCAATGATATTGCAGGTGGACGCAACTGACATTGATCGCGCCATTTTCCGCGTGCAGCAAACCATAAATGTGGAAACGGGCAAGCCGCTCATCTTACTCTATCCACAATGGCTGCCCGGCAAGCACGGGCCGCGCGGTGCCTTGTCCGAAATGACGGGCCTCATGATCCGCTCTGGCGGCAAGACGCTGCGTTGGACGCGCGATCCGGTGCAGGTATATGCATTTCACGTCGATGTGCCGCAAGGAACCACCTCGGTTGACGTTGAATTTCAATTCACATCACCCATCCGCGAAAGCGAAGGCCGGATCGTTGTCACGCCCAATATGATGAACGTGCAATGGGAACAGGTCGCCTTATATCCCGCAGGACATTTTACCCGCGCCATTCAGGTGCAACCATCAATCACCCTGCCTGAGGGATGGACGGGCGTTGCCGCGCTTGATGGCGCCAAGATAACGGGCAACCGCATTGATTATGGCATCACCAGCTTCGAAACCTTGGTCGACAGCCCGATGTTCGCTGGCCCGCATTATAAAAAATGGGATCTGGGGCATAATGTCACGCTGAACGTCTGGGCAGATGACGCGAAGTATCTCGCGGCAAAGCCAGAGCAGATTGCGGCGCACCGCGCCTTGGTTGATGAATCTTTATTGTTATTCGGGTCAAAGCATTTTGACCGATATGAATTTCTGCTTGGCCTGACCGAAGAGCTGGGCGGTATTGGCCTTGAACATCACCGCAGTTCGGAAAATACGCGCGAAACCGATTATTTCACTGAATGGGATGATAATATGTCCGAACGCGGTCTTTTGCCGCACGAATTCGTACATAGCTGGAATGGCAAGTTCCGCCGCCCTGCAACAATGTGGACACCCGATTATGCCACGCCCATGCGCGACAACTTGCTTTGGGTATATGAGGGTCAGACGAGTTTTTGGGACTTGGTGCTTGGGGCCCGCGCAGGACTTCAGTCCAAGGAAATGGTCCTTGCCGAATGGGCCAAATATGCCGGATTTTATGCAGAACAGCCGGGCCGCATTTGGCGTTCGGTTGAAGACACCACGCACGACCCCATCTTCGGCGCCCGCAAACCAAAACCCTTTGCCAGCCAAGCGCGTGGCGAGGATTATTATAACGAAAGCTCGCTTATCTGGCTCGACGCCGACATGACCATCCGCACATTGTCCAAAGGAACCAAATCGCTGGATGATTTTGCCAAAGCCTTTTTCGGGGTGCGTGATGCCGATTGGGGCGTGCTGACCTATGATTTTGAAGCGATCGTGCGCACCTTGAATGCCGTGCAGCCTTATGACTGGGCCAAGTTCCTCGACACGAAATTGCGTCAGCCAGGCCAACCCGCGCCGCTGGCGGGCATCGAAAAGGGCGGATATAAGCTCGTTTGGAAAGAGGAGCCCAATATATTCGACAAAGAGTTGATGAAAGAGGGCAATAACTTCAACCTTACCCACTCGCTGGGGATAAGCTTGAACAAGGATGCCAGTGTTACCTCGGTTTTATGGGAGAGCCCTGCGTTTAAGGCGAATATCGTCAATGGTACCAAAATCATTGCGGTTAATGGCTATGCGTATTCAAAAGACGGTCTGACCACCGCAATTAAGGCAGCGAAGGACGGAAAAACCCCAATCCGGCTCATCGTCGAGCGCAACAAACGTTTTGAACAAATAGACATCGCCTATTCGGGCGGTTTGCGCTATCCGCACCTCGAAGTCACAGGCCAAGGCAAGACGGCGATGGATCATCTGCTCAGCCCGCGACGGAACAAGCAATAATAACGTGAAAGCATTCTCCCATGCGTATTGACCTCATCCCTGCGGGCGACAATGTACCCGAAAACCTCAACGTCCTGATCGAAGTGCCCATTGGCGGCGAGCCCGTTAAATATGAATTCGACAAGGCATCAGGCGCTTTATTCGTCGACCGCTTCCTGCACACGCCCATGCGCTATCCAGCCAATTATGGCTTTGTACCGCACACTTTAGGCGAAGATGGAGATCCTTTGGATGCGCTGGTCGTAGCCCGCTCCCCCATCATTGCAGGCGCGGTTGTTAAATGCCGCCCGATTGGGGTGTTAATGATGGAAGACGACAAGGGCGGCGACGAAAAATTGCTATGCGTTCCAGTCAACGAAACCTTCCCTTATTATTCCGACGTCGTGACCTACAAGGATATGCCGCCTATTGTCCTGCAACAGATCGAGCATTTCTTCACCCATTACAAAGACCTAGAGCCTGGGAAATGGGCCAAGCTGAATGGCTGGGGTGATGAAACGGACGCAAAACGCATCATTATAGAATGCGTTGAACGTGCGAAGGAACAAGGTGTATGAAACGGATTGCGTTGGTCGGCATAGCGTTACTGACGCTTTCGGCCTGCGCAACACCCGAAACCCGCGTCCGCACCGCCTTGATGAATGCGGGGCTATCGAAACCGATTGCCGCGTGCATGGCCGACCGGATGGTCGACCGGCTTTCGCTTATTCAGCTGAACAAGTTGAACGGTCTGAAGAAACTGCGCGGGCAAGATATGCGTAAGGTGACCATGGAGGAATTTTTGCGGCGCACCCGTGCGTTGCAAGACCCTGAAATATTGGGTGTCACAACGTCCTCCGGACTAATCTGCGCGGTGAAGGCTTAGGGCCAGCTGACCCTAACCCTCACCGCCGATTTAGCTGAAGGCCTTTAGTAGCATCGATAGCCAATTTTTGTCCGCTGCGACAGGCGCAGGCGGTGCGAAGTCCCCGCATTCCAAACATCTCGCCTGAACGCCCTTTACGCCCGTCAGCATGTCGAGGTCAGTTGCGACGCGTTGCATGAACAGACTTTGCTGCCATGCGGCATGGGCAAATATATCCATCGGTGCGTTTGCTTGTGCCTGCTTCGGCATCAAGCCCTGAAGCAGCGTATCGGTAAAGCTGGTGGGCGGTTCGATATATACCGCATGCCAACCATCCGGCTTTAACCCCGCCCGCTTTGCCGCCTCCGCCAGAGCATCATTCATATTGCCTGACCGATCAACCAAGCCAAGCTGACGCGCTGTGCCACCGGCCCACACACGACCTTGTGCCACGGCGTCCACCTGCTCCGGTGTCTTTTTGCGCGCTGTGGCAACACGGGTCAGAAACTGGCGATAGCCATTTTCAATCGCGCTTTGTGCCACGCGGTCAAATTCGGGGCTGAAGCCGTTTAGGACATCAGGCTCACCTGACAATGGCGTCGTCTTGACCCCGTCGGCATTCACACCGATTTTCGCAAGGCCCGCCTCGGCGCTTGGGATGACCCCGAAAATACCGATAGAGCCCGTGATCGTTGAAGGGTCCGCAAATATCACATCGGCGGGCAACGAAACCCAATAGCCACCGCTGGCCGCCAGATTGGCCATGGACACGATAACCGGAATATCCTTGGCCTTAGCCGCGGCAATCGCGAGGCGGATTTTTTCCGACGCCATCACTGAGCCACCGGGCGAATCCACGCGCACGACAAGTGCCTTCAAATCCTTGGTATCAAGCGCCTCATAAATCAACTTGCTGATGGTATCGCCAGCAGCTGAACCGGGGTCGCCCTCACCATCGACGATGGTTCCCGCGACCATCACAACGCCAATCTGCTCTCCAGCCGATGGCGCGCCATAACTGGCTAGCAACGCGTCCATATGTGTATGCGCAAAGCCGCCGGTCGTTTTCTTTTCATCCGCGCCCACTTTGCTGGCGATGAATTTTCCAAAGGCAATTTTATCGCCCAGCTTGTCGACCAATTTTGTCGATAGCGCCAACTGGCCAAGGTCGCCCTTTGCCCCTTCAACAGCATTAGCAGGATTGGTCAGCAATTGATCCAATTGCGCTTGAGGACGAGCTTTGGCGACGTCGGCTTTCCATTGGCCCCACACCTCATCATACACGCCCTTGATCGCCATTTTCGATTCAGGCGACTGGTCAGACCGCATAAAGGGTTCGACGGCGCTTTTGAACGTGCCCACGCGATAGATATTGGCCTTTACCCCCAATTGGTCGAGCAATCCCTTATAATAAGGCTGCGATCCCCCTGGGCCTGCCAATAGAGCGCCGCCAAGCGGGTCCATCCAAATCTGTGTTGCATGCGCGGCCAATTGATAGCTGTCATCGGTATATGCGGTTGCAAAGGCATAAACCGGCTTGCCCGCCTTTTTGACGGCATCAATACTATCTCCAATTGCAGAAAGGCTGGCTTGTCCGCCGCCCATGAATCGTTCCATGTCCAACACGACCAGCTTTACGCGCGCGTCACTTTCGGCAAGCTTCAACGCGCGAATGATGTCGCGTTGACGGATTTCGCCGACAGGGGCCGACGACGAAGTGAGCGCCGTCAACGGGTCAATGCCAGCCGGCTGTTCGGCCACCACGCCATCCAGCTTGAGCAGCAACGCACCATCACGGACCATCGCCGGGTTCGGATTTGCATTCAACAACGCGAAGATGGCGGCAAAGAAAAGCGCCAGAAACACCAGCACAAACAAGTCCTTCACACCAACCAAAATTTTCCAGCTGACACGCATAAACTGCATTTTTCGATATCCTAAAAAATCCTATGATTAATGTAAGCATTTCAGCAGCAATTGCCACTAATGTATGAAAAAAAACCTTTATATGGCGAAATTATAACGGTTAGAAGCAGCTGAAATGGGGTCAGCAAAAGGCGTGGAGCAAGACACGCAACAGAAAAGGGCCGCTGGCGTTAACCAGCGGCCCTTAAACATGGGTCAGCGGTCGGACGCCCGCTGCCGGAAGTTGCTTTCATGCCGTGACCGGCATCGCTGATGTGCTCAGCGGCCGATCTCCCGAACGGAATTATCCGACCTCTTAACTGAACCATGAGACATCGGATCACCTCCTTTCGTTGAATGGAATTTGCTTGCATCAAACATTTATCTGCCCTCCGCAATTGTGAAGGTGAATCAAACCCTGCTTACAAACAAGTCTTGTAATAAAATTTTTTTCTGCCAAAAATTATGGTTCTGCGCCGCAAGTAATCGCGTCGTGATTAACCCCGACAATCTTCAACTATTCGCGCGATTTCCGCCCATGTCGGCAGAATGACGGGCGGCTGCCCATCGATTTCAACCAACACACGGCCACGGCTAAAGGCCATGGCATCCAGAATTGGATCGGTCGTCGCGATTTCGGCCGCTAGATAGGCTGGGCCTGCATCACTTGCCGTTGCCGACACGGTTTTTGTCATGGTCGATGTGCGGATGACCATCTGCGTGCCGGGTGCGGATACTTCGCGTGATACTGTGACCCGGCGGTTCTCTGCATCGCAGCGAAAGTTGAGGGTCGCGTTGCGTCCCGGCGCGCCGAACTGCGCAACCGAATTGCGACCATCGCGGCGGTAGGTCCAGTTACCAGGCGTAAAGGGCCAGTCATTCCAATCGCCGGTCAATCGCAGCGGCGGCAGCGCTGCTAATGGTGGTGGCGCGGAAACAATCTTTGGCGCAGCGGGAGGCGGCGGCGCAACGCACGCGGCGAGGGCCAGCACGGCGAAGAGGGTTATGAGGCGCGTTTGCATTGCTTTGTCTTATGGCCAAATCCTCCACGCTGCGCTAGCGCATTGCGGCATGGCGACCAAAAAAACACGATTAGATCAAATCATCCTGGATCGCGGCCTTGCCGAAAGCAAGACCCGCGCGCAGGCGCTTGTGATGGCAGGCCATGTTTATATTGGCGACGCCAAGGCGCAAAAGCCCGGACAGCAAATCGCTGAGGATGCCGAGATCAGCGTGCGCGGCAGCGACCATCCATGGGTATCCCGCGGCGGCATTAAACTTGCACATGCGCTTGAGGTGTTCGCCATTGATGTCACCCACAACATCGCTATCGATGTGGGGTCATCGACGGGCGGCTTTACCGATGTGCTGCTGACTAATGGTGCAGCCCGCGTCTTCGCCGTCGACTGCGGTACAAACCAGCTGGCGTGGAAACTACGCCAAGACCCGCGCGTCATTGTCCATGAACAAACAAGCGCGCGCATCTTGACCGACGTACATATAACCGAACCGGTTGACCTCATCGTCTGCGACGCCAGCTTCATTGGCTTGGCCAAGGTGCTTGCGCGGCCATTATCCTTCGCCAAAAGCAAGGCGCAGCTCATCGCGCTCATTAAGCCCCAATTTGAAGCAGGCCGCGAAGAAGTGGGCAAAGGCGGCGTCGTGCGGGACGCAGACGTGCACACACGCGTTTGCGACGAGGTAAAAGCGTGGCTAGCTAGCCAAAATTGGACAGTGCATGGCCTGACGACCAGCCCTATCACTGGGCCACAAGGCAATGTCGAATTTCTGATATGGGCGCAAAACGCTTAAACCCATATTCATACCACAGCGTCTTGTTTAGGTTCGAGGTTTAAGCCTTGTACATGCCATTGACCCGCGCTGCGTAACGCTCGCGAATGACATGACGCCGGATTTTCATGCTTGGCGTCATCTCACCATTATCGATGGAAAAGGGCTCATCTGCAAATTCGAACTGGCGCACTTTTTCGGTGACAGAAACATCCGCATTCACGCGGTCCACAGCAGCGCGCACCGCCGCGCGAAATTGCGGATTGGCTTGCAGGTCGGCAAAGTCAAATTTTATGTCCTGCGCCTGCGCCCATTCCACTGCCCATTCGGGATCTGGCACGATGAGGCCAACAATATAAGGCCTTTTGTCACCAGACACCATCGCCTGCAATATCTCGGGCTGAAGCGTCAGCATGCCTTCGATCTTTTGCGGCGCGATATTGTCGCCCTTGTCGTTGACGATCAGGTCTTTCTTGCGATCGGTAATCGCAATGCGGCCTTGGTCATCAATATGGCCAATATCACCCGTGTGCAGCCAGCCATCAATGAGAACGCGATCGGTCTCGGCTTGGTTACGCCAATATCCCTTCATCACCAAAGGCCCGCGCACCAATATTTCGCCATCCTCGGCGATTTTGACCTCCGTGTTTTTCAATGGCGGCCCAACGGTGTCCATTTTGATGCCTGTGCTTGGACGATTGCAGCTGATGACCGGGCCGGATTCGGTCTGGCCATAGCCTTGCAGCAGGGTAATACCCAAGGATTGGAAGAACACCCCAATGTCGGGGTTCAGCGGTGCGCCACCGGACACCATGGCTTTCATCCGGCCGCCAAAGCGCGCTTGGATTTTTGGTTTGATTGTGCGCGACAAAATCAATCGCATCGGCGCATCAACCAGACGTTTGCGCCCGGAATAATCCCGCTCTCCGATGGTCAGCGCCTTGTCGAGCAGATAACTGGGCAGCTTACCTTGCTTTTCGACGGCCTTGATCATCCGTTGGCGCAACACTTCAAAAAGACGCGGGACCACCACCATGACTGTGGGCCGTGTTTCTTCGATATTGGAGGCCAGCTTCTCTAGCCCTTCGGCATAATAGATTTGCGCGCCAACGCCAATCGGCAGGAATTGCCCACCGCTATGTTCATAAGCATGCGACAAAGGCAGGAACGACAAGAAAACTTCTTCTTCGTCCAAGCCAAAATCTTCCCGCAGGACTGCCGCTGCGCCGTCGGCGTTATGCAAAATTGCACCATGATGCTGCATCACGCCGCGTGGTGCCCCGCCTGTGCCGCTGGTGTAAATGATGCAGGCCAAATCGTCGCGGGTAACGGACGCCATAGCCGCTTCGCTGGCGCGTACGTCAGCATCGGTACCGTTGACCATGTCGGACCAACGATGCACCGACAATTGCCCCTGTTGCATCGCTGGCTGGGGGTCCATAGTGATAATGAACTCTGCCTGCGAAGACCGCAGCGCCGCTGGCGTCAATGTCTTGGCAAGCTTGGCCGTCGATACGATGACGGCGCGCGCATCGCTATTGTCCAATATATGCTGGTGGTCGCGCTCGGTGTTGGTGACATAGGTCGGCACAGTCACGCAACCTGCCGCCATGATACCCAAATCCGCGATGCACCATTCGGGGCGGTTTTCCGACACCAGCATGACCCGGTCGCCCTTTTGAAGCCCCAATTGACGCAGCGATTTTGCAAAGCCGGCAACTTGTCGCGCAACGTCCGACCAGCTGATCGAATGCCAGGCATCGTCCTGCTTTGCCCATAAAAATGGCGCATTCCCGCGATGGCGCGCGCGCGCAAAAAACATTGTTACAAGATTAGGGAAGCTGTCAAAGTCGTCAAACTGTTCAGCAGCCATATATGCTCTCCTGCAAATTTTCCGCCATGCTATGGCCTGTTTTGTTATCCTATTTGCGGTAGCGCCACTCGCAATCTGGTGCAATGCGTGTCTTTTACCCAACGCTGGGCAAAGGCACTTCCGCAGCGGCGGGGGGCCGGATGATCGTGACCTTACCCTTTGCATCTATGGTCGCCGATGTCCCTTCGCTCCGCGGATCTGCGGCACCTGTCCAAGCGCCGTTAAGATATTGCGCGCCGTTCACCTTAGACCCGAGGTCAGCCACACGCACTTTTTGTCCGAACGTGGCAATCTGCTCCGCCATTGCGGCAAGCGGGGTGTCCTGTTCCAACTCCAACTGACCGCCACCAAAATAGATATTCGGTAATGCTATCGCTTCATCAAGCGGCAAACCGAAGTCCAGCACACCAATCAGCGTTTTGGTCACATGCATGATGATCCGCTTACCACCGGCCGAACCAAGCGTCAGTACCGCGCGACCATCACGGTCAAAAACCATCGTCGGCGACATCGAAGATAAAGGCCGCTTTCCGCCAGCAACGCGATTTGCCACTGGCGCTCCGTCTTTTTCAGGGGCGAAAGTGAAATCCGTGAGTTCGTTGTTCAAAAAGAACCCACCTGCCAAAAGCTGACTGCCAAACGGTCCTTCAATTGTGGACGTCATATTGGCGATGTTACCATTTGCATCGACCGCAGTGAAATGCGTCGTGCCAGCAACTTCACTCGAAATCGCGGCAGTGCGGGGCGCAGCACCGGGTGGCTTGCCTGCAGGATAGTCGCTACGCGCTTTTTCCGGATCAATTAGCGCCGAGCGTTCCTGTATATATTCGGGGTTCAAAAGTCCGGCGACCGGCACGTCGACAAAGACATCATCGGCCAGATATTTTTCGCGGTCTGCATAAGCCAGTTGCATCGCTTGGCCAATCAGATGCCAGCTTTTGGGGCTATCCTTGCCCGTTGCCGTCAAATCAAAACGCTGCAACGTACCCAAAATCTGAAGCACGGTGGTTGCGCCCGACGAAGGCGGCGCCATGCCGCACACAACATAGACCCGATAGGGCGCGCACACAGCCTGCTGTTCTTTGGCACGATATTGCGCGAGATCGCTCATCGTCATGTCACCGGGGCTGAGCTTGCTGGTGGTGACAGCCTGCACAATCTGGCTTGCAATCGGCCCTGTATAAAAAGCGTCAGGCCCTTTTTTTGCCAACAGCTTCAACGTTGCTGCAAGTTTTGGATTTTTAAGCTTCATGCCTGCCGTAACGGGCTTGCCATTACGCCAATAAATCGCGCGGGCTTCATCGAAATTCGGCCACAGCCGTTGAATGCCCTGCAACCGTGACTCTAAGGTTTTGTTGACGATGAAGCCTTTATCCGAAAGGCGGATTGCTGGCTTAAACACTGTCACCCACGGCAGCTTGCCCCATTTTTGGTGCGCCTGTGCCATCAACTGTATGTTACCGGGCACGCCAACCGAATGCCCTCCTTGAAACGCCTCAAGAAAGCTCAGTGGCTTGCCATCTGGTCCAACAAAACGGTCGGCCTTCGCCGCCGCTGGCGCAGTTTCCCGTCCGTTTATCGTCGTCAACAGGCCCTTCGCGCTGTCCTGATACAATAAGAATCCGCCGCCGCCGATGCCGCTCGACTGCGGTTCAACTACGGTCAGCGCAAGCATCATCGCCATCGCCGCATCCGCAGCAGAACCGCCTTGGCGGAGCATTTCCATCCCCGCTTCTGTGACACGCGGATCAGCCGACGACGTCACGCCGACATTTTGGGCGGTTGCAGCTTGGGTGAAAAGGATGGCTGATGCGGTGAACGCGAGCAATGATTTTTTCATGCCCCCAACTTAGCCGCCTTGTGTGGATAAAGCCAAGCGCAGATTTATCCGTCGACGCCAATGGCCTCAGCTATGTTGGTAAACCCGTCGGCCTGCAAAAGGCGCACAAGCTGTCTATTGATCCTGCGCGCGAGGCCGGGACCTTGATAGACCAAAGCGCTGTAGATCTGCACCAAAGACGCACCGGCGCGGATACGGGCATAAGCATCTTCAGCTGACTTGATGCCGCCCACGCCAATCAGCGGGAGTTGCCCGCCGCTTGCCTTGCGGAAATCGATCACGCGCTGCTGCGCCATATCGCGCAAGGGCACGCCCGAAAGTCCGCCTGCCTCACCTGCGTGCCGTGATGCCAGCGCAGGGCGCGATATCGTTGTGTTCGAGACAATCAACGCAGCGATGCCCCGCGATAGCGCGACGCCAACAATATCATCAATGTCCGCAGGTTGAAGATCTGGGGCAACTTTCAAGAACACAGGCGTGTCCCGCGTCCGCGCCGCCATCACCTGCGCCAGCAGGTCATCCAGCGCGGCCTTGTCCTGCAAGGCGCGAAGGCCAGGCGTATTGGGCGAGCTAATATTGACGGTCAGATAATCCGCCAGCGCCTCCATATTACGCACACCAATGACATAATCCGCCACACGGTCGGCACTGTCCTTATTGGCGCCAATATTGATACCAATTGGTCCTGTCCGTGCATTTTCAGGAATGTTCCGCAGCAGCGCAATGGCCGCCTGCTGCCCTTCATTGTTAAAACCCATACGGTTGATGACCGCTTCATCCTCCAATAGGCGAAACAGCCGCGGCTTTGGGTTGCCCTCTTGTGGTAACGGGGTCAGCGTCCCCACCTCAGTAAAGCCAAAACCCAGTCGCAGGATTTCAACCGGAACCTCTGCGTTTTTGTCATAGCCAGGGGCAAGGCCGACGGGGTTCGCAAATTGCAAGCCCGCAAATGTCTGGGCAAGGACTGGGCTATCCGAACCAAGCGACGGAAGCGGCATAAGCTTTAGCGCGGTCAGCGACAGATTATGTGCGGCCTCGGCATCAGCCTTGAACAAAAAGGGGCGTGCAAACTGGTATAACATGACCGAGTCTATTCACGAGTATCACGCCAGGTGCAACGCTCCGTTAGCTGTGCGGCGGGACTTTTTCTGAACACTTTGGCCGAAATTGTCAAATCAACCGGCACGCAATGACGATTTTATGCTATCCTAATTTTACATGTCATTGCAATTATAACGCGCGACCCAAGGGCTTTGCTGTCGAAAGACAAAAGTCCTTTTCCTATAAAGACCCGCTTTTTGCGGGTCTTTTTTTGCCTCATGCCCTGCGCTTGTAAACACAAAGCTATTCATGGATTGGGGAGGGTTTTTTCTTTTACACACGCAGCGGTGTTATCTTCGGCTGCAGGAGCTGATGGCTTTGCCTTGCGCCTACGCAAATTGGCACGCAACGCTTCACGCAGCCGCTCTGCCTTGATCCGCTCTTTGTCCTCTGCATCTTTTGCCAATGCCCTTCTCCTTTGTGCGCGCTGTCGCTGTGCCGCGCGATGCCAAATGGCAAGCTGCGACGCAAGCCGCTTGACATTAAGCCCCAGCCTTCGCATAGGGCCGCACCTTCGGTATTGCTGCTGTAGCTCAGTGGTAGAGCGCGTCATTGGTAATGACGAGGTCGGGAGTTCAATCCTCCCCAGCAGCACCAGAAAGTCCCCAATATCGTCAGCGATTTCAGGCTAATAGCTTTGCTCGATAATTGTCGCGTAACTTCGGTCACTTGTGCGGGCTAGCTTTAAGGGTGCTACACCAGAGACAGGTTGCAGGGGCTCGATCTCACCAAAAAGCTGCGGATATCTCCGAGGCCCTATTTCGTGGCACCACTTTTGTTTTGGGGCGGCGCTAGATAAACCCTAGAAATTGCCGCTGCTGCTGCCACTCCATCGGGATATCTGCACAGCGCATCAGGTGGCGGGCGGTGAGTTGAACAGGCTGCCGACCATCGAGAATGGCGGTTATGATGTCCGGTGCCAGCCAAGACATTCTCGCAAGCCGATGCAAGTGCCGTTTCTCATAACGTGCTATTGCTGGGATTTCTTCGCCGGTCAGGAGATGCTCTCTTGCTGCAAAACCCTGAACCACGAGCCGAATGAGGGTCGCATCAGCATGTTTGTCATTGGCGGATTCGCCATCAGGCGACAGAGCAATCCGAAGCTCATTTCCTCGGCGAACCATTTATGCAGGCGTCGATATCGTAGCTGCATCTTCGTCTCCGATCACAACGTCGATCCGGTCGGCGGCAACATTCACCTTCACAAGACGGTCGATCAATATCGCACGCAACTCGCTCGTTGTAATATGATCAAGGCTGTCAGCTAACGCAGCTTCGGCTTGGTAATTGGCCCGCCATTCAACCTTGCATGTTGATGCATCGGGTTCCGCCGGCTTTCTGAGATATGCCTTAACTGTTTTAATGACAATCTGATCGAGTGGGCCTGCTGGCAATCTGCAGATGGTCGAACGGTCTTCGCCTGGTTTGAACCGGGTGACATAATAACAATATTGCTTCGACCCCTTCTTTCCGCGTGACGGCGACATTGGCCTGCCATCCGGATCAGTGACAAGGCCTGCCAAAAGACTTGGCGACTTTGCATGCTTCGATATGAGCTTATCGTGAGTGTTACCCGCAAGCATGGCCTGGACGCGATCAAAGGTGTCGTTATCGATTATCGGATCATGCTCACCTTCATAAACAGCATCCTTATGCTTGATCTTGCCAATGAACACGGGGTTCTTGAGCAAGAACCCCAGTGGTCCCTTTCCAAAGCAGACATTGCCGATGGTACCACCCGCCTTGCGATGGCGCGTACGGGTGCGCATGCCGCGTCGTGCGAGGTCATCTACCAGTGCCGGAACGGATTTGAGCTTAAGATAGCGGTTAAAGATATAACGAACGTCTTCTGCTTCCTGAGGCTCGATGAGTAACTTGCGGCCTTCAACACGATAGCCATGGGGAACCGTTCCACCCATCCACATGCCTTTACGCTTGGATGCGGCAATCTTGTCACGGATACGTTCGCCTGTGACCTCGCGTTCGAACTGCGCGAACGATAGCAATACGTTGAGCGTCAAACGACCCATGCTGTTGGTGGTGTTGAATGCCTGTGTAACGCTCACGAACGAGGCGCCTTTTGCATCGAGGATCTCGACGATCTTTGCAAAGTCCGCAAGCGACCGGGTCAGCCGATCAACCTTATAGACCACAACAATATCGACCTTGCCTGCCTGTATGTCGTCGAGCAGTTGCTTAAGTGCTGGACGGGTCATGGAACCTCCTGACCAGCCGCCGTCATCGTATAGTTCGCCAACTTGTTCCCATCCCTCGCCTGCCTGGCTCAATATATAGGCCGCACATGCTTCGCGCTGCGCATCGAGGCTGTTGAAGTCCATCTCCAGCCCCTCCTCGGTCGATTTACGCGTGTAGATGGCACAACGCTTGCGTTTAGGTGATATCATCGCCCTACTGCCCTTCGCCGTCGCCTAGTGACTAGGCCAAAGAACCTTGGCCCGGACCAATGGGCCCCGGTGATGTCGCCTGCGATCTGGGTGAGCGATGCATATCTCCGGCCGTCGAACTCAAACCCGTCATCAAGAACCAGTACCTGATGCATTTTTCCACGCCACGACCGCACCAGACGGGTTCCAGGCTTTAGGGAAGGCGCAATCACCGCTCCTTCATCATCCTTACACAGCCTCTTTATCTGGCGTTCAATGTCACGACGGGTGGAGCTGGTCAGGCTTCCCTGCCCACGCTCCTGCAACCGATAGGCGATAGCGCGCCGGAGCAGATTGGGTCCGATGTCCGGTGCCACGTTCCGATAGACCTCGCGCCATCGAGAACGCAGTTCGGCAGGCTTCATGGTGGAGAGGCGACCCAGTTCACAACCGAGACCGTTTGTCAAAACCACCACCTTATGCTTCGTGCGATGATGATATGCGGTAGCGGCGAACGCCATCCACCTTGTCGCTATCGATAACGTGCCCCTTCTTCCTCAGGCCGGTCAGATATGCCCGCGTCGAATGCGGCAGCCAGTTTGCAAGTGTCGCAAGTTCTACGAGCGTGGCACCGCAATCCCGGTTCAGCAGATCTAAGATTTGTTGAGGCTTGGAGGGAACTGTGATTGTTTTGCTAACCTCAAGCTTTTTGGTCTTCGTCATGGGTGGTTCTCCTTAATCGACGCAGCTTCATGCTACCCCACCACCCAAAGCCCGGCTGAATGCCCAGCCGGGTCTATCGCCGCCTTATATCGGGGCGCTTGAACATGAGCAGCAATGCTCGACTACGCGCAGAAGTCGAATGGATTGTGCGCTCAATAGGCAGAAATTTAGATTATTTGATCAACTAGAGCCGTCATTGCGACTAAGTTAGCTATGCTAAGCCTCGCCGCAGTGCGAAGCTTAGTTTAGGCATTGAAACGGATGTCTGCTTTGCGCCCAATATACGCTATGAAGCTTAGCATGTGGTGGCACCAAAAGGGGACATATATTTTTTGAACTGGGGGCAGCCCTGGAAATCCACTGACGACCAAAATTAGGCAAGCCTGTACACGGTATCTATCTGACGGCAGAAGCGATTCCGGAAAAAGCCAGGCGCCTTACAGCGTCTGTTTACTCCTAAACTAGAAGCTGCATTATTACATTTCTTCCACAATAGAAAAATTTTGCTCTATGCAGTGCTATTGCAATCGTGATCTGTGTTGCCTGACAACAACATGCCTGTTCCACAAACGATCAATATATTTGTATTTACCTATAGGCGTTTCATATCCATGAAAGGGGTGGTATGTTTTCTGAAATGCTAGAAAGCGCAATAGATACGCTTTCCAAAGTGCTGGATCCCAACGGTCCTGCCCAGGCCGCGACTGCGAATAGCTTCACGCCAACGGACTTTAGCGTCCACTTCTTTTTGCAGTTAGCTATCATCATATTAACCTGCCGGATCGTCGGCAAACTGGGCCAAAAATATCTTGGTCAACCCCAGGTTGTTGGCGAAATGATCGCGGGCGTGATCCTCGGCCCATCATTATTTGGCTATTTTTTCGCGGATGCACAGGCCGCAGTTTTCCCCGGACCGACTAAAAACGTGCTATATTCGGGCGCACAACTGGGTGTCGGTTTGTACATGTTCTTGGTCGGCACAACGTTACAACTGGACCATTTCAAATCCAAAGCAAAAAGCGCGATAAGCGTATCGTTAGCTGGCATCGTGGTGCCGTTTTTGATTGCAATATGGCTAACCCCATGGCTGCTGACTGTTCCGGGTCTATTTACACCCGGAATTTCGCAATCAAGCGCGACTTTGTTCATGGGCGCCTGCATCGCGCTGACCGCGTTTCCGATGTTAGCGCGCATTATTAACGAACGAGGGCTAGCGAAAACGTCGCTCGGCACATTGTCACTTGCCGCCGGCGCCTTTGACGACGCTGTATCTTGGTGTGTGCTGGCAGTGGTGCTGGCAACCTTTGGCGCGGGCCCCGGAGTTGCCGTTCTCGCAATAGGTGGCGGGCTGCTTTACGCCACGTTCATCATCCTGTTTGGTCGCAAAATTTTCGCGCCGCTGGGCCGGATGGTCGAGCGCGAGGGCGAAATGAGCATGACTGTGCTTGGCATAACCATCGCTGCATTCTGTCTGTCCGCGTTCATCATGGACGCAGTTGGCATCCATGCAATTTTCGGCGGCTTCATTCTGGGGGTTGTTATGCCGCGCGGCCTTTTCGTTGAAGAGTTAAAGAAGAAGGTTGAGCCGCTTGCCGTCGTTCTGTTGCTACCGATGTTCTTTACCTATTCAGGGCTCAACACGCGCATGGATATGGTCAATACGATTCCGTTACTGCTGATCGCACTGGTCATTCTGGCGGGATCAATCGTCGCCAAATTTGGAGCGTGCTATGTCGCCGCGCGGGTTGCTGGCGAAGACAATCGCACCGCATTGGGTATCGGCGCTCTGATGAACTCGCGTGGTTTAATGGAACTCATCATCATCAACATCGGCCTGCAAAAAGGCATAATCGGACCGACATTATTCTCGATGCTGGTGCTTATGGCGATTGTCACCACGATGATGGCAAGCCCATTGTTCGAGTTGGTGTACGGCCGAAAAGCCCGTGAATCAGGCGAGCTTGGAGCACTAGAACAAAAGGATGTGGCTCTGGCCGATTGAACCCCAGTTTGATTAGGAAAATTGCCTTTTTCAAGCAGGGGCTGGGCAATATCGGTTCAGATATTCGCCATGTGAAGGCATATGCTGGACCACAAACTGGATCGATTTTTCCATTTCGTCAATTTCGCGCCGCGTATTTGGTTCTCTCACCGCGTCTGCCATGGCGTTGTGCCCGCCCATCTTGATGCCCTGCCCCATCATGACAGCGGCCCAGCTGGTTTCGGTAAATAGCTCATCATCTTCGCGGAATATTTGCCCGTTTTGGCGGAAAAGCTCGACCTTCTCGGTGAGGCTGTCGGGCACGGGCATGTTGCGGCAATAGTTCCAGAACGGACTGTCGTCACGCGTTGTGCTGTTATAATGAAGGATAAGGAAATCGCGAATGCGCGCATATTCCTTGCCGGTCAGGCGATTGAACGCGTCTTCTTGCGCTTGCGTCACCCCATCGAGAGACAGCAACGCAATCAGCTTGTTAATCCCTGTATTCACAAGATGCAGCGAGGTGGATTCAAGCGGCTCCATAAAGCCCGATGCCAGACCAAGCGCGACAACATTCTTGTTCCAAAACTTTTTACGTCGACCGGTTACAAAGCGCAGGAAATTTGGTTCAGCGCCGGGTTTTCCAGCGATGTTGTTGACCAGAATGCTATGTGCCTCATCATCCGACATATATTCATTGCAATAGACATGGCCGTTGCCGTTGCGGTGCTGCAAGGGAACCTGCCATTGCCATCCCGCCGAATGGGCAGTTGCGCGGGTGTAAGGCAATGGTCCACTGCCATCTTCACGCAAGCATGGCAGTGCTACCGCACGGTTGCAGGGCAGATAATTGGACCAATCGTCATACCCCGTTTTCAGCGCCTGTTCGATCAACAGGCCGCGGAAGCCGGAGCAATCAATAAACAGATCGCCCTTCAACACGTCGCCATTTTCCATGGTCACCGACGATACAAAACCGCTTTCATTGTCTAATGTGACATCAGAAATCTTACCTTCACGGCGGACAACGCCGCGGGTTTCTGCATAATTGCGCAAATATCGGGCGTAGCGCCCGGCGTCGATATGATAGGCGTAGTTGACGGGCGGCAAATCGTCGCGTTGATAATCTTCCGTTCGCGCAAAGCGCCCGAAATGCGCGGCCATCGTTTCGACGTTGAAAACCTGAATGGGGCGCTTGTCGCCCGCTTGCTGATATTTGTGCCACACATGGTGAAATGAAATGCCATCGACCTGATAGCCATAATTGCCAAAGGGGTGGATATAGCTGTCACCAATCTTGCCCCAGTTGACGAACTGAATGCCCAGCTTGAAACTGCCTTGGACCATGGAGAGCATGTCGCGCTCGTCGATTTCGAGCAAACGGTTAAAGTCCAGAAACGGCGGTATCGTCGCCTCGCCAACACCGACGGTTCCGATCTCTTCCGATTCGATCAGCGTAATCGCCACGGGACGACCCGCGCGAATACGGGACAGCGCAGCAGCGGCCATCCAGCCCGCGGTTCCGCCACCTACGATGATAATGTGATCGATTGCCATCCGACTTCTCCCTTAAACATCCTGCGTAGTGATATAGACCAGAACTGCAAATTGTGAACGTTCATTTTATCTATTGTGAACGCTCTCAATTGTGGATATGTATTTCGATAAAGGGGGAATTCATACCCTCCGAATCGACATCAGGGAGGATCATTTGGCACGCAAATCTTTATTCGGAGCATCGCGATCGCAGCGCCTTGCTGTTTTGACGACGGCATCCAGTATTGCACTATGCGCAGCGCAGCCGGTTTTCGCACAAACGGCTGACCAGCCCGCAGAAGCTACGAAAACCGCTGAGGATGAAGACGCGATCATCGTGAGCGGCTACAAAAAGTCTCTCGCAGACTCGCAGAGCATAAAGCGTGAAGCCGACACATTTGTTGATGTTATTACTTCCGAAGATATTGGCGCGCTTCCCGATCGTTCTGTTGCAGAAGCATTGCAGCGCGTTCCTGGCGTCAACATCTCGCGTTTTGAACAGCGCAATGACCCCGACCGCTTTTCGGTTGAAGGTTCAGGCGTTGTTATTCGCGGATTGCCATATGTTCTGTCGAACCTGAATGGCCGCGAAATCTTTTCGGCCAATGGTGGCCGGGAATTGTCGTTCAATGACGTTTCGCCTGAGTTATTGGGCCGTGTCGAGGTTTTCAAAAACTCGACCTCGGACATGTTGGAAGGCAATATCTCTGGCTCCGTCAACCTTGTGACGCGCAAGCCGCTCGACAAACCGGGCTTTCACGTCGCTGGCGCGATTGAAGGCAATTATGGAGACATGGCAAAAAAATGGTCGCCGGGCTTTTCCATTCTGGGTTCAAATACGTTTGAGACAGGCATCGGTACCTTTGGCCTACAACTCGCGTACAGCCAATCTGAGCTGGCAACCCGCACCGACGCATCGCAAATTACCGATCCTTGCTATCGCGACCGTTCGCTGACTGGCCCTTGTATCCGTGTACGTCCCGTCGGATCTGGCGGTTTCGGCAGCGGCACGCCTTTGAACGCGTCCAACTTTCCGCCTGCAAATTCCGTTTTTGTCCCGAAAGGTGCCGGCGTTCGCACAACCGACCTGAACCGTGACCGCAATTCATTTTCGGCGGTTGGTCAGTGGGAAAGCAATGACGGCCGTGCTGAGGTCACAGTTGAATATCTGCGCGCAGAAACCGAAGCGACTTTGAATGAATTTGCAGTAATCGCGTTGGTCAATGATGATGGACTTTTCCCTGTACTCGCGCCGGGCACAACCGCGATCTATGACGATAATCAATTCGTCGCAGGCACATTAACCCAGCTCCAGCCATTTACCGGTGGCCGTGGTATTCCAACTGAATTGCTGCGCTTCCAACGCGAAGACACAGCAAAGACAGAGGATTTTTCAGCGCACATTAAGTTAAGCCCGACTGATCGACTTCGCTTCAACTTTGAAGTACAGCACATTAAATCGGACCGTACTGAAGACGGCTTCATCTCTGCAATGCAGACCTATTCCGATGTGCGTATCGACAACCGTGGCAGCACGCCGCTCGTCGAGTTTCTGCAGCCAGGACTCGCCACATCGCCGTCGAGCTATTTCAACGATCCGAGCAAAACATTTTACTGGTTCCTCCTCGACAATCAGGTGAAGAACGACGGCGAATTGACCAGCATGCGCGCTGACGCCGAATATGACGTTAGCGATGCCGGCTTTTTCAAAAAAGCGCGTTTCGGCGCACGTTGGGGTGACCGTAACCGCGTAACCCGCAGCGCGAATTTCTCCAACTGGGGCAATTTGGGCGCGCCGTGGACAGGACGTGGCGGTAACTGGAACTGCGGCGACTTCCAAGCCTTCGGCTGTGGCGGCGCTTATGTTCGCGACTTCCCGAACTCGGCCAATCTGCGTAACCCATTTGGTGACAGCTTCCAGCGCGGTAATGCGCCGGTTCCGCTTGGGGAGGGCTCTGCCTTCTTCTTCGGCGGCGACAATATGGTCGCTGATTATCTGAGCGGCGCCATCCGGACGCAGGCAAATGCGATTACCGCTTACACCCTGACACCGAACGCATGGTTCCCGATTTCAGCACGTTCAGCCAATCTTCCCGGTGGTCCATGGACAGCTGGTGAAATTTCGGACGTCGAAGAAAGCACGTCCGCTGCCTATGCGCGCGTTGATTTTGGTGCCGACTTTGGTGGCACAACACTCAGCGGCAATATCGGCTTGCGCTATGTCAGCACCAAGGTGAGAAGTGGTGGTTCGTTCAGCCTGCCGACGCCTGAGTTCTTCGACAATAACGGCAACCGTGATGGCATAGTCCAACTGGCGGAAGTGCAGGGCTCATGTGCCTTTATTCTCGCCAATAATATCACACCGGTGCCGGGCTATTGCGGCTTGTCGGCCGCGCGCCAAGCGACATATGCGTCGTTGTTTACAGGTGAGGTCATTTCCGACCCGCTCAACATCCGCTACACAAACTGGCTCCCCAACTTCAACGCTAAACTTGATTTTGGCAATGGTGTCTTGGTGCGTGGCGCAATCTCCAAGGGTATTTCCCGGCCAGATCTGTCGGCGTTCACATCGGGTGGTGGCGCATATGACAACACCAACAATCTGCGCGCCGGTGGCCTTTTGGCCACGGGTCCGTTGCTTGCCATTAACACGGGTAACCGCTTCCTGCGCCCTGTTGAATCGGTGAACTATGACCTCTCTCTCGAGTGGTATTGGGCAGACATCGGCTCGTTGACGGTATCCGGCTTTGTAAAGGATATCAGCAATATCGTGAATAGCGGCGCCATAGTGCGTCCCTTTGTCACGCCGAAGGGCGTCAACACCGATATTCTGTTCAACACACCGGTGAATAGCGATGGTGGAACATTGAAGGGTGTTGAAGTTGCGTATCAGCAAACTTACGATTTCCTGCCTGGCCTCTTAAGCGGCTTGGGCGCCGGTCTGACATATACCTATGTTGATGCGGGCGATTTCAACAACGCTTCGCTCGGTTCTGAACAGAGCCCGCTTTCGGGCGGTCTGCCGTTGGCTGGCGTCTCGAAACATACGATCAATGCCGTCGGATTTTACGAAAAAGGTCCGTTGTCATTCCGCTTGGCGTATAACTGGCGGTCTGAATTTGTGCAGACGCCGCGCGACGTTATCTTCCCGTTCTCGCCCATTTACGGCGAAGCAACAGGCCAGCTTGACGGATCAATCTTTGTTTCTGTGACGAAGCAATTGAAACTCGGTATTCAGGCCGTGAACTTGCTTGATGAAGTCACACAGACATCACAAGTTATCGATTTTGACGGCACCCGCGCAACGCGCTCGGCGTTCCGGAACGATCGGCGCTTCACTTTCCTTGCTCGATTTGAATTCTAACACTTAAATATCCGTGTTGCGGAAAAGCGGGCCCTGGTCATATGACTTGGGTCCGTTTTTCTTTCAGCCCGCGTTTCAGGAGAAAGCCATGCCGCCCAAAATTACCTTGCTCGGTGCTATGATCGGTTTGACGGCGTGCTGGACAACGGCAGCCAAAGCACAAGCTTCAGAAAATAACTGGACACTTGTGTGGGCCGATGAGTTTGATGGCAGCAAATTGGACCGCAAAAAATGGAAGCCCGAAAAATCATGCTGGGGCGGGGGCAATCAGGAACGGCAATGCTACACGGATAGGTCCAAAAACATTAAGGTAGCCGAAGGAAATCTGCATTTAATCGCGCACAAAGAGACGTTTACCGGTCCAGATCTGCCCCCTGAATTTTCAAACAAGCCTTATCCTAAAAAGACGCAGGAATATACCTCCGGCAAAATCCGAACGCTTGGCATTTCCAGCTGGAAATACGGCAAAGTCGAATTTCGCGCGAAGCCACCAAAGGGACAAGGAACCTGGCCTGCCGTCTGGATGATGCCGGCCAACAGCGTCTACGGGGGCTGGCCACTATCGGGCGAGATCGATATCTTGGAAGGCGTTAATCTTGGCGCGACATGCAACACATGCACGGGCGGTGTTGGCGAGAACCGAATGATTAGTGCGATCCATTTTGGCGATTATGCACCAAAAAATAAATTTCATGATACGCGTGTGGCGCTGCCGTCAAACGCTTTGCCTTCCGATGACTTTCACATCTGGACGCTCGAATGGGGCGAGGGCGTGATGCGTTTCTATCTCGATGGGCAGAAATATTGGGAACGGACAAGTGCTGATTGGGAAACAGCTTCTCCATTGGCGAAATCAAACCCTGTTGCGCCTTTTGACCAGCCCTTCTACATAATGGCTAACCTCGCCATTGGTGGCGGCCTGTCAGAGAAGAATAACGATAAAGGCGTTGCATCGAATGTAACACCAGCTGCGTTTTTGATCGACTGGATCCGCATCTATCAATGCAGCAGCGATAAGGAAAAAGGTCTGGCCTGCATGCAGGGCGACAAAGAAAGTAAGTAAGTTATGGCGAGACGCCGCCAGGCCGTCACAATTAAACATGTAGCAGCCGATGCAGGGGTTTCCCTGCAAACGGTAAGCCGCGTCATCAATAATGAGCCTAACGTCCGGCCTGCCATGCAGGAACGAGTGCAGGGGTCCATTGATAAGCTTGGTTATGTCCCGTCCATCGCCGCGCAACGGATGAGCGGATCACGTTCGTACCTGATCCTTGCCATCAACGACCGGGAACGCACAATTGCCGATTGGCGGAACCGCCAAGGGTCGGACTGGGTAGACCAAATGCTTTTGGGCGGCATGCTAAAATGTGCCGAACATGGATACCGGATGATCTTTGAACTGGTCGATACCCACAATGATCATGTCGAGCGCGAATTGGGTGCAGCCATTGCGGCGCTGCAGCCAGACGGCGTCATCTTGACGCCACCGCACTCTGAAAACCCGCTCATCACCGGATTTCTTGCCAAACGCAAAATCCCCTTCGCTCGGATCGGATCGATCATATCAGGGCCGGGAATAGCGATGACGATGGATGACGAGGGCTCGGCCCGACGTGCAACCGAACATCTCATCGCGCTTGGCCATAGCAGGATTGGTTTCATTGCTGGCCCTAAAGAATATGACCTGTCCAACTGGCGTATCGACGGGTGGCGCGAGGCGATGACCACCGCCGGCTTTTCCTGCGATGCGTTATGCGTCAGAGGCGATTTTGGATATGATAGCGGTGTGCTGGCCGCAAACGCGCTACTCGATTTGGAAAACCCGCCCACGGCGATCATCGGCAGCAATGATCAAATGACGCTTGCCGCTTTGGACGCGGCCAAGACGCGTGGTTTAAACATTCCCGGCGATTTATCCCTTATCAGTTTCGACAATACGCCCGTTGTGCGTTTTACCATGCCCGAACTCACTGCTGTTGATCAGCCGATTGCCGCAACCTTTTCGAAGGCGGTGGAGCTATTGATTACCAATGGTGACGCGCCCGTGCCGCATCAACCGGTTGTTATTGAAGGCAGCCTTATTGAGCGAAGCAGCACCGCATCGCCGCCTACACATGGTCGCGCCTAAATCAGTCGATAGCAGCCGGCAGTCGGCAACTTTCATGTATTTGTACGCGCTCGCCGTATCCGGGGGCGCCGTCGCCTATATGCCGTTTCTGACGATATTGCTGCCGCTGCGCGCGACAGACATCTCCGGTACGGACGCCCTCGGCATGTTGGCGATAGCGGCCTTTCTGGGCGCTATCGCCGCAAGCGTGGCCAATATCGGCTTTGGATGGGCCAGTGATAAAACTGGCGCCCGAAGCCCGTGGATATGGGCTGGATTAGCCTTATCAACGGCTTTGCTCCTCGCCACAGCTTACGCCAAGAACCCAGCAGTTTTGATAGCCATGATCATCCTCTGGCAAATTGGCCTGAATATGATGCTCGCGCCTTTAAGCGCGTGGGCCGGTGACACCATTCCCGATTCCCAAAAGGGTTTTCTTGGTGGTCTATTGGCGTTAGCGCCCGCAATGGGCGCGCTTTCCGGCGCATTTGTAACAATGAACAATGCTTTCCCATCTGAGCACCGTGAAATCATTATCGCGATGTTGGTGATAGCCATGGTCAGTCCGGTGCTGATTTTTGGCAGACCGATATCGATATCGGGGTTGAACACCGCGCCGACGGATCAAACAATTGACGGGGAACAGAGCGCCGTAACACGGCACGCCGCCGTTAAAATGTGGATTGCGCGCTTATTGATACAAATTGCAGAAGCGTCATTATTTGCGTTTCTCCTTTTATGGTTCCGCAGCGTCGATCCTGATTTCGGCGAAAATAAAGCCGCGAGTATCTTTGCGCTTGTTCTGGGTACGGCTGTGTTTTTAGCGTTAGCTGTTGGCCGCTGGTCCGACCGTACAAACCGGCCCATTCTGCCGCTCATGTGTGGGGCAGCGGCGGCAGCGGCCGGACTGATCATCATGTCGGTTTCGTCATCTTTACCAGTCGCCATCACCGGCTATGTGGTCTTTGGCTTGGCGAGCAGCCTTTTTCTGGCGCTGCACTCAAGCCAGACGTTGAGGGTGCTCCCCCGTCCACAGACGCGCGGACGGGATTTGGGCATTTTCAACCTGACGAACACCGTGCCATCGCTCATAATGCCATGGCTGATACTGGCGTTGGTACCCAGTTATGGCTTTGGCAGCCTATTTCTGCTGCTAGCGGGGCTGGCGGTCATTGCGTGCCTGTTATTGGCAACAATGCCGCGCCAGCATGCGCGCGATTAGGCAGGCTTACGCGCGTAGATTCCGAATGCCGCGATTATCACATAGCAAAGCATGGGTAAGGTGAACGCTATGGCGAGACTTCCGGTTAAGTCAGCGATGATGCCCGTGAACAGCGGAACAATAGCGCCGCCGACGATGGCGACGTTGATGATGCCAGAACCATCGGCAGCTCGTGACCCCAGCTTTTCACAGGCCAGCGTGAATATCGTCGGGAACATGATCGCATTGGTCAGGCCCACGGCCAACAAGGAATAACCCGCAACTTCGCCCGTGGTTTGTGTGGAAAAGATCAGCAGTGCAATTGCAGCAACCGATACAGACGCCAACACCTTCCCCGGGCTAAGCACACGCAACACCGCAGACCCGATGAACCGGCCCACCATTGCGCCGCCCCAATATAGGCCAATAAGCTTTCCAGCGTCCTGTTCGGGTAGCGCCATGACATGATCTTGCATCAAATAATTGACGATGAGCGAACCAATCGCAACTTCGGCGCCGACATATAGGAAAATGCACAATGCACCGAAACCGAAACGAGGCCGCTTCAACAAGTTGAGGCCAGCCAAGCCCTCGCTAGCCTCATGCTTTTCGCCCTTCAGCGCATCGCGAAACAGCCATACCACTGCGGCAACAATCGCCAGTGCCACGGCAATACCCAAATAGCCGTTCACAATGGCTTGGCTCTCTGCAGTGCGATAGGCGTCAAGCTCCACACCGGATAGTTGGTCAGCGGTTACCGTCGCGAGGCTGCCGAGGATAAGGATCGAACCAACGATTGGGAAAACTGTGGTGCCAAGCGAATTGAACGCCTGTGCAAAGGTCAGGCGGCTGTGCGCTGTTGCAGGCTTACCAAGCATGGAGATCAATGGGTTGGAAACCACTTGGACAATGACCACACCGCTTGCCAACACAAACAATGCCAAAAGGAATACGCCATAAGTCGCGGTCTGGCTCGCTGGAATGAACAACAGGCAGCCTGCCATCATCGTCAAAAGGCCGGCAACCGCGCCGCGCATATAGCCGATTTTCTTAACCAGACGTGCGCCGGGAATGCCGATAACGGCATAAGCGGCAAAGAAACAGAACTGCACAAGCATCGCCTGCGTATAATTGAGCGTAAACAGCTCTTTTAACTTCGGGATGATAACATCATTGAGGCTGGTGATGCCGCCGAAGATGAAGAACAGCCCCATCACGAACAATTGCAGTTGCGGTGCGTCGATATGGGTATCGCCATTATCTGCTGACGCAGATGCGCCGGGTGCCAATGCCATCTTCTCTCTCCCTTGGTTTTAGCGCATTTTGCCGGGGCAGGACGCGCCTTTCTTAGTCGTTTCGATATGAATGTTGCGAATTGTCGCAACAAGGCCTTTCGCCGCCTGCATACGTATAGGGGAACCGACCGCCTCCAACTTCGCGCCAGCCGCGGCAAAGCAACGCAGCGGAATGCGGGTTTGGGTGGGCGTTCCCGTTGGCAATGCGCGCATCGTGCTTTTTATATCAAGCGCAGCGCCACCAAAGGACAGCATGACTGAACCGGTCGCTGGCTGATCAATTCGCCAGTCGATGAGCAGCGACCAGTCTTCCTTCAACGGCTTGCTCAAGTCGACAGCAGGCCCGTTGACAACAAATGCACCATCGGCGTTCCAAGTGAATTGCCGTGCGTCTTCCTGCGCGGACATGTCGACAGCCCGCGCGCTAATCGAACCATCCATCTGCAAATTCCAAGGTGCGGGCACCTTGCCACGGACGAAATATTGCGTGGCGATGGTCAGAGATGACAAATCGACACGCGGGTCTTCGTTAACCGGAGGAAGCTTGTTAGATTGCGTGTAATCGAGGCCATAACCCAGCGGGAAAAGCGGCGCATCAATTGGTGACCGCGCATCTGTTGGCCAACTGAAAGGCAGGCGGCCAGTGAAGTCACGCATCGGCTTTCCGTTTGCGCCGGCCACCAATACATCGGCGACACCCCGGCCTTGCGTACCCGGCAACCATGCAGCCACAAAAGCGTCGGCCTGGTTGATAAGCTTGCCGGTAAACATCGGCCGTCCGGATAGGAACAGGACCACCACAGGAATATTCTGTGCTTTAAACCGCGCTAACATCTCGTCTTCTGCAGGCTGGGGCCGGAATGCGAGGTTTGGCACATCGCCTTCAAACTCGGCATAAGGTTTTTCGCCGAGGACAATGATCGCCACATCGGGCTTCTTTTCAAAAATGCCCGTTGCCGAAATATTAGCCGTGCCGCCGCCTGTTTTAACCGCTTCCGAAATTGCACGGCCAAGCGTCTGACCGTTGATGAAATCGGCGGCAGTGGTGTCCGCGCCTTGCCAGCTAATCGTCCAGCCGCCGGCCTGCATCGCCATATTGTCAGCGCCGGAACCGGCGATCAGGACATTGCTACCATTGCGAATGGGCAGAACGCCATCGTCATTCTTTAGCAGCACCAGTGATTTCGATACCGCCTCGCGCGCAAGATCGAGATGCTCTTGCTTGCCAACCAGAGATGTTTGCCCCCGCAACGTCGGCGCTTCGCCCATGAGGCCAAGCTTGTATTTCACGCGCACGATTCGCCGCACCGCATCGTCCAACCGGTCGGCAGGGATCCGGCCATCCCGCGCCGCTGCCAGCGTCGATGCAAATAGCCCCTTCCAACTGTCAGGCGCCATGAACAAGTCAAGCCCGGCATTAATGGCCGCAGCGCAGTCGGTCGCGGAACAGCCTGCCACTTGGCCATGTCCATTCCAATCGCCAACAACCAGCCCGGCAAAGCCCATCCGGTTCTTCAAGACATCGGTCAGCAGAGAGGCATTGCCATGATGTTTCGCCCCGTTCCAGCTTGAAAAGCTCGCCATAACGGTCAGTGCGCCGGCGTTGATCGATGCAGGATAGCCCTGCGCATGTTTTGCGACCAGCTCGGTTTCGGTGATCTGGGCATCGCCTTGGTCGCGGCCGTCCATTGTGCCACCGTCCGCAAGGAAATGTTTGGCGGTTGCAGCAACATGCGTGGCATCCAACGGCGCACCTGCAACAAGATTGCCTTGCAAGCCTATGGTCATCGCACTGGCATACGCCGCAATCAGCGCAGGATCGGAGGAATAGCCTTCATAGGTTCTGCCCCAGCGCAAATCTTGCGGTGCGGCGAGCGTTGGCGCGAAGGTCCATTCAATCCCGCTGCCTGAAATCTCTGCCGCCGTGGCTTTGCCAATGCGTTTGATTAGGTCGACATCGCGGGCCGCGCCTAGTCCGATATTATGTGGAAAAATGGTTGCCTGCGGCAGGTTTGAATGCCCGTGGACCGCATCGACACCAAATAATATGGGTACACCGGCGCCTGATTTACGTGACGCATCCCGAAACGCACTAACCAGTTGCGCCCATTTTGCAGCGTCGGCGCGCTCGTCGCCATAAGGCCCGGAATTACCGCCCGCAAGGATCGAGCCAAGCGGATATTGCTTTAGATCCTCAGGCGTGATTGCGCTGATGTCAGCCTGAATTATTTGACCGACCTTCTGCTCCATCGTCATTTTTGAAATCAACGCTGTTATCGCTTCTTCGGTTTTAGTATCGGTAATCGCCGCAGGACTTTTGGCCATTGGCCAGTTGGCAACATTTGCAGTGGTCTCAGCAAATGGCGCCGCCGGCGTAGCAGTCAGTGGGTGCGTTACCGCCGAAACACATCCCGCCGACACGAAGGCCATCAGTGCCATCGATCCCCTTAACCGCATCAAACCCACTCCAGAACTTCGTTGTGAACGTTATCAGGATTTGATGGCAGCAACGGTGGGAGAAATCAAGCATCATCATGATGCGGTGCAGCCAAAAGCGGATAGTCTGCTTCCAGTCCAATTGACGACGTTTAAAGCGTAGCGAGAAAATCCCGAAAGCCGTGATTTGTAAAGGTCATCGCACATAGCTGGAAGTGGGCCTAGAGCGGAAGGTCTGCTTTTATCATTGTGGTTGACCACTGCAGACGAGCGTTTCAGTAACTCAGTAGCAACGCAGATAAAACTGTTTAGAGGTCGCCAGCATATTTCGAGGAATAACAATCGCGGTTTCTGGATGCACAATCAGCACCAATCAGTTTGCTATTCTTTGTCAGAACAGGGTTAATTTAAACGAAAATCTTACGCTATTTTCCCGCCATCGAGAGGACAACCCCATTCTGGCGAGGCCTCGCCATTGATTTAAGGCTTACGGTGTCACCAAGTCGTTCACTTAACATTTTTACGCGCCCTAGGATAATTTCGGCGCCATTTCCTTCGGCCAGCGCTGGACTGCCGCGTACGCGACGTCCATTATAAATGAGGCCGCTGTAATCAAGTTGGACGGGCCATAATTTTGCTTGCGTCACCCGGCCATTTTCAATTTGGAGGTCAGCAACTAAGGATTGCCATGCCTCAGGTCCGTAGGCGTCGTCGGCCTTTTCCGATTGAAATATAAATGACGATAGTCCGTGGAACAGAGGTGCATCCTTGTAATACTCGATACCTTGTAATTCTGGCACACCATGAGCAACGAAAGTGCATGCGCCTGCATCAATGGCGGCTTTCGCTAGAGCGCGCTGCCACATAGGGGTATCAGACTTTTGCTTTTCCCAATGATGATTATGCAAGTACGCAATTACACATGCGCCGGTGCTCGCAGCAATACGAATTGCAGCGAGGTAACGCTCTACATCTAATGGTGTAAGCGCACCGTCAGGCCCGCGTGCGAGCTCATTGACGCCCGGGCGCGTTATAGTTGCCGCAGCTCCATCGCGGATCGCGCCTGACGCTGCAGCGACAAGCGCGACTGAACCGCTTCCTTTCAGGAATGCAGGCCTACTTGCGGCAGCGAGATTCCGGCCGGTGCCCGCGAAACTTAGGCCGCGTTCATCCAAAGCTTGGATAGTCGACATAATCCCACCCGTGTTTAAATCCCATGCGTGATTGTTGGAGGTAGCAAAAAGGTTCACGCCCAACGAGGTCAAGCAGTCTATAACGGAGGGATCACCCACATGAAGCACTTCGCTATTGGCAGGGCGCGTAGATGTGCCAGCTAAAGGCCCGGATATCACGGTTTCTAGGTCAGTAAAGACGGCGTCCTGACTGCGTAGCAACTTGCGAAAAGTTGCGCCATGCTGCCAACCGATGGCGCGAATATCGGTCTTGATGAGCGACTGGCCTAGCAAAGAAATACGCACTGGGCGCTTCGATTTCATCGCAGATGCGGCAACGGGCAGAAAAGCTACTGATATACCTGCGCCCAAAAATTGGCGTCGAGAATGAGACATAATTGGCAAGGTCATTAGTACCTCCATCACACCATCATACAAAAGCGAGCAAAAAAATCGCAAGGTCATGCAAGTTTGTTATGACCGTATTCCGACGGGTCATAAGCTTTTCTATATTATGCCTCGCCGTTATTGCCTAATCGTGACCGTAAATGGGGAATATTCTATCATGAAATCTGATCGCTCAGCAAAAACGCGCCGTCCTTCAAAAATAATGATCGCAGCTGGTATCAGCCTGGCAGCGTTAGCGTGGCCAACTATGCTTTCGGCACAGACCGACGAGGCGCCCGCAGCTAAAACCGAAGCAGTGGCCGAGGACATCATTGTTACAGGTTCGCGTATCAACAGAAGGGATGCAGACTCTGTTGGACCGGTACTGACGCTTACTTCTGACGACATCGCTAAATCAGGGACGTCATCGGTAGGCGAGTTGCTGCAGAAACTCCCATCAGCAGGTGTCAGCCTCAATTCGAACGGCACGCAAGGAACCTCCTACGGCGCGAGCTCGATCAATCTTCGCTATCTCGGTGGTGGCGAGGGCAGCGGCAATCGCGTTCTCGTTCTGGTGGACGGGCACCGTTGGGTAGACGGCGTCGGTCAACGCGGGTTCCGTGATTTCGTCGACCTCAACACGATGCCTCAGGGCATGATCGATGGCATCGAGGTTCTGAAAGATGGTGCTTCTGCTATCTACGGTGCCGATGCCATAGCCGGCGTCGTAAACATTAAAACAGTTCAGCCCTTTGATGGGTTGCGCGGTTCCGCACGTGCAGGTGTCACCAGCCATGGCAATGGAGATGGCGCTGAATTGTCGAGCGTACTTACGGGTGGCAAGACATGGGAACGAGCATCAGTTGTTCTGTCCGGCAGCTATTTTAAATCACGGCCCATTCGTACAGATGCGCGCGCGCTAACAACATTGACTTTGGTTCCCCAGACCGCCCTTGGAACAAGCCCGAATGGGCTTTTCATCCTACCCGGTTTATCCAACAATACTTATTTCGGGACACCTGCGGGGTTTGCCAGCAGTGCAACGCCTGCGGTATTCAATAACGGCACTATTGGCGCAGGGAATTTAGCGGATAACGCATTTCGTCCAGGTGCCTTGCCTGGGGATTTTTATAATACGCAAGCTCAGGGAATTTATTCAACTGGTCCCTCCGAACGCTACGGCATTTACGGACGGTTCGATTATGAACTGACCGATGAAGTCGCCCTTCGGCTTGAGGGTATATACAACCGTCGTAAGTCCAGTCAGCTATTCTCACCGGTCCTGCTTGACGTTGGTGGAAGCGCGGGAACGGTTCGCGGATTTTCTATTCCGAACAATCAAGCATTTAATCCGTTTGGCACAACAAACGGTGTTCCAACAGCGAATGCTCTGGCCTTCGCGTCAAATAGTGCTTGGCGGATCCGTAAGGTAATGACTGACGTCGGCAACAGAAACAATTCGCAGGATGTTGAGACCGTGCGGCTATCGCTTGGCCTCGATGGTAGTTTCATGATTGGTGCGGGTGAATGGCGCTGGGACGTTTTTGGTTCCTATTCGCGCAACAGCATCGATACCATGGCGGAAAATGGCATCAATTATGACAATCTGTTTTTAGGCCTTGGTTCACCTACAACCTGTGCAGCAACGTCTGGCTGCGTCCCCATAAACTTGTTCTCACCGATGACAGAAGCACAGGCGGCTTATGTTCGCTACACTACGCGCGAATATAACCGAACAGAACTTTACAACGCGGCTTTTAACGTCACCGGCAATCTGTTTGAGTTACCAGCCGGCCCATTAGCCTTGGCTGTCGGCTACGAATACCGCCAGAACCGCGGGTTCGACGCGCCAGATGCATTCGTCAATGCGCCATCACGTTTTTTGTCTTCGCAATACACCTCTACCACTTCGCAAACGCGGACGACCACTGTCGGAAGCTATGATCTGCACGAGGGATATGCAGAGTTGAATGTACCTTTGCTGCGTGATCAGCCCTTGGCTGAGAGTTTGGAGCTAAGCCTTGCTGGACGTTATTCCGACTATTCAACTGTCGGAAGTAAAGTGACGCTAAAGGCAGGTCTCGGGTATCGCCCAATTCAGGACATTTTGTTCAGGGGAACCTATTCACAAGGGTTCCGAGCACCCTCCATACTCGAGCTTTATCAAGGTGCCCGTCAAACCAGCTTTCAAGGTACCGATCCGTGCAATGGCGGCGCTAGTGTGAATGCGTCGCGACCCGGATGCGCAGGTGTGCCAACAGGGTACAACCAAACCAACTTCAACCTAAATGGCTTGATACCCGGCGTAATCAGCGGAAACACATCGCTTAAACCTGAAACTGCAGACACGTTCAGCGCAGGCGTTGCCATCTCTCCTGACAGCATACCAGGCCTATCGCTGACGGTAGATTATTATAAAATTGAAATTAGCAACGCCATTGCATCGCAATCAGCAACCCAAATTTTGCAGCTTTGCGCTGCACGCGGGGACGTTTTTTGTGACCTGGTGCGCCGAGATACAGGCACTGGAGCCATTTTGGAATTGCTTCAGGGCGCACAGAATTTGAATTCGATCGAAACCGACGGCGTTGATGCGACGCTACGCTATGATTTCAATACCAACGCTGGCCGTATTTCGGCAGTTGTCGATGCGTCTTACCTAAACTCTTTCAAAACGACTGCGCCTAACCCAGCAGGAGGGGTACCCATCGTCGATGAGCGCGCAGGTAAAGGCGACGCACCGCGTTCGACCTATCCGCATTGGAAGGGCCAAGCGTCGCTTGGTTGGACAGGTGATTCAGTCGATGCGACACTACGTGCGCGGTATATTGGATCTTCGTCAGATGCCGTAAATTCCGTGAAAAACAGCAAGACCAAAGCTATAGTCTACACGGATTTCGAAATGGGCTTCCAAGTCGCTGACGATGCAGCACGCTTCACCATCGGTGTGAACAACGTTTTCGACAAGGCTCCGCCCGCCTCCTATGCAAATGCGCCCATCAACTATGATATTTATACATATGATGCGCGCGGCCGGTTTATTTACGCGGGCTTCAACATAAAAATGTGAATGAGGTGATCCCGGCCGCAGCATGATAAGCTACGGCCGGGCGATCTCGCCGCTTGTATCAAGGTTATAGGATATTAGAAAAATGCCAGCGGACATCGGTGCACGCAGTTGGCTCAATAGGGTTGAGCGTTGGGGCAATGCCTTACCCGACCCCGTATTCATATTCCTTGGTCTTATTGCTACCCTGATGTGCGCGTCAGTTGCAGCAAGCTACGTGCAGTGGCAGGCTGTAAATCCATTAACCGGAGAATCTGTCGTCGCAAAAAGCCTTCTGTCCGCAGACAATATCCGAAAACTGCTCACAGAAATGCCGGACACGATGGCACATTTCCCACCATTAGGCTTAATTCTGGTTGTGATGTTAGGCGCTGCGGTAGCCGAGCGGTCTGGTCTGTTCGCTGCGCTTATGTCGCGCGCCATGCGCAACATACCGGTCGGATTTCTGAGCCCAGCCATCTTTTTGATTGGCCTGTTTTCACACCATGCAGCTGATGCAGCCTACGTCGTGCTTATTCCCTTATCAGCAATTATTTTTGCATCAGCAGGAAGGCACCCACTTGCCGGTATGGCAATCGCCTACGCCGGCATTTCGGGCGCCTTTGCGGCAAATCTCGTGCCGGGGCAGTTTGACGTTTTGATGCTGGGAATTACCAAATCAGCAACAACACTGCTAGTACCCGACCACAGTTTGAATCCTCTTGGGAATTGGTGGTTTACCGCCGCGTTGGGAATAATCTTGGTGCCGATCGCATGGTTCGTAAACGACCGTATCGTTGAACCACGCCTTGGAACATGGACCGGTATTGCACCAGGGGAAGACAGCACACAGGTTGCTAATCCTGCCGCCGACCGCCGGGGCCTGATATATGCTGGGTTGTTTGCCTTATGCTTGGTCGTCCTGTTCACCCTTTTGGTAACAATACCCAATTACGCGCCACTTGTGGATGCAACAGCCCGAGGACCTGCCCGGATGCAGCCGTTTTATGCCGCCCTCGTCGCAGGGTTCATGCTGCTGTTCCTTGGCAGCGGCTGGATTTATGGCGCAACGGTAGGCACCGTGAAATCACATCGCGACGTTGTGCGAATGATGAGTGAAGGATTAGCAACACTCTCCCCTTTTCTCGTGATCGCTTTTTTTGCAGCGCATTTTATTGCAATGTTTAGTTGGTCGAACCTGGGACCCGTCATAGCAATCAATGGCGCTAACTGGTTGCGCACCCTTGAGCTATCGACACCCATGCTACTGATCTTGTTGCTGTTGTTGTCTTCAGTTTTTGACCTTTTGATCGGATCGGCGTCAGCAAAGTGGACGGCGATGGCGCCAATTGTAGTGCCCATGCTTATGCTGCTCGGAATATCGCCGGAAATGACAACGGCCGCATATCGAATGGGCGACTCGATCTTCAACATCGTCACGCCGGTAGCCTCGAACTTCGTCCTTGTGATGGTCCTGGCGCAAAGGTGGAACAAAGATTTTGGTGTTGGGTCGCTGATAGCTTTGATGCTGCCATTTTCGGTGGCGATTGGGCTAGTTGGCCTGTGCCTTGTTGGCATTTGGACGGGCTTGGAATTGCCTGTAGGCCCAAGCGCGCCCTCAACCTTCCAGCTGGCACCGCGGTGAGCGATACTGTGGGCGTCACTATTTTATCCAATATCATGGTTAAAATGCGCGATGGGACGCATCTTGCGACGGATGTGTATCTTCCTGAAGCTGATAAAACAAAGCCGGCCTCTGTTCTGTTAGAACGAACGCCATATGACAAGCTTGGTACCAATCATTCCGACTTTAGCAGTCGCGACCACCAACCCCTGTCAAAGCCGGAGATTGCAAAAAAGTTTGCAGAGCGGGGATATGTATTCATTCTTCAGGATTGTCGTGGCCGGTATCGGTCCGAAGGCGTTTTCCAGAAATATTTGTGCGAGGCCCAAGACGGAGCAGACACCATAGACTGGATCATCCAGCAGCCTTGGTGCAACGGTAAGGTTGGCACTTTGGGCTTATCATATGGCGCACATGTGCAGGCTGCGTTAGCAAGTTTAAATCCCCATGGCCTTCGCGCAATGTTCTTGGACTCAGGCGGCTTCTCAAGTGCATATCATAGCGGGATCCGACAGGGTGGTGCGTACGAACTAAAACAACTGACCTGGGCAATGAAGCACGCACTGCTCTCACCCGAATCTGATGCAGATCCTGCACGACGTAGTGCGCTGGAGAAGGCGGACATCCGAGATTGGCTTAGCGTGGAACGATGGCGCAAGGGGCATTCACCGATCAGTGCAGCGCCTGAATATGAAGATTTCATTTTGGAGCAGTGGAAAAACGAGACCTTTACGGACTTCTGGAAACAGAGCGGTATTTACGCGCGCGGGGCATATGACACATTCGCCGATGTACCCATGGTGCATATGTCGAGTTGGTATGATCCATATGCTTTGACAGCCATCGAAAACTTTACGGAATTGTCCGCACGCAAAGTGGGACCAATCAAACTTATCATGGGTCCGTGGACACACGGCAAAAGATCGGTGACTTTTGCAGGCGACGTCGATTTCGGAGAAGCCTCGACGTTTGATGCGCAATTTGGTGATTATGTCGCGCTGCGGGCAAAATGGTTTGATTATCACCTTAATGCTTTGGGTAGCGAGCCACTTCCGCATTCTGTATATTTTTTCCAAATGGGTGGCGGATCAGGCTGTCGTTTACCCAGTGGGCGGCTCGACCATGGTGGCCGATGGCAGATCGCCGAAAGCTGGCCTTTGGCTGAAACGACCATACACTCCTTTTATATACAGCCAGATGCATCTTTGGCTGAAGCCTCGCCACTCCAGTCACATCAGTTCACTTATATCAGCGACCCCTATGATCCGGTGCCGACCATCGGCGGGCCTATTGCTTCGGGTGCACCGGTTATGGAGGCAGGAGGCTTTGACCAGCGCGAAAGGCCTGATGTCTTCAAATCCAGCCCACCTTTTCGCGCGCTGTCCGATCGGCCGGACATCTTGATATTTGAAACCGATGCCCTGACGGGAGACCTGAATGTCACAGGTCAGGTTGTTGCAGATTTGTTTGTCAGTTCGAACGCAGTCGATACTGATTTCACGATCAAAGTCGTTGATGTGTATCCACCGAGCGACAGCTATCCCGAAGGCTATGCGCTCAACATTGCGCATGGCATTCTAAGAATGCGGTTTCGGGACTCTTTTGAACAGCCGGAACCGATGGAAAGCGGCACGGTTTATCAAATCAGCATTCCTTCTTTCCCAATGAGCAATGTGTTTTGTGCCGGCCATCGCCTTCGGATCGAGGTTGCGAGCAGTAATTTCCCGCATTTTGATGTTAACCCTAACACCGACTGGCGTGTGGAGGGCTTAACGCCATGCTTAGCGCATAACAGCGTGCATGTAGGCAAACGGCATCCATCCACTATCTACATTCCTGTAATCCCTGCTACTAGGTAGCAATGCGTAAACCCGTTAGATCTGAAGTTGGCCAAGCTGACAAAGAAGTAAGTTTTCGTTCGCTTCGTGTTTTTGCGGAAATCATGCGCACCGGGTCGGCAACTGCAGCCGCCAAGCAGTTGTCTCTCTCACAGCCTGCGGTCAGTAAGCTGATTTCACAGTTAGAGACCAAGGTTGGATTTGACCTTTTCTATCGAGACCGCGGCAAACTCGTTCCAACAGCGGATGGAACAAAGTTAATGCAAGAAGTCGACCTGACGCTGGCCAGCCTTGATCGCTTTAACAGTCTGGTGCGTGACATTGCGGGTTATTCAGCGGGAACGATACGCGTCGTTGCACCGCCCAGCTTTGCCGAAGGCGTGTTGCCCGATATTGTTTCACGTTTTCGTGATCGTTTCCCCGGGGTAGAATTCAGCATCGATTCGCGAAGCGTCGGTACCGCAAGATCCATGATCGCTATGCGCTATGTAGATTGCGGGTTCGTCAAATTACCAACGGACGAGACCGATCTTGAGTTAGATGAAATTGTAACCAGCGGGTCACTTTGCGTCATGCGGGAGGATCATCCACTCGCTAATTATGATAGCATATCGCCCACTGACATAGGTCTTCACCCATTAATTCTTCTAGGGGCGGGTGGATATTGGCGCGCACAAGTTGATGCAGCTTTTGCTTCATGCGGTTTAAAGCCCGTTGTCGCCATAGAGACCCACACTCATGGATCAGCATGCGCGCTTGCTGGGCGCGGAAACGGATTGGCCATTCTCAACGACCTGCTTGTTAGGCCCTACATTCAAGCTCCGTTAGTTACCCGGCCCTTCACCCCTCCCATCACCCACACATATGCGTTTGCCGTGTCCAACGTGGCAAGGCCATCACGATTAACCGAAGAGTTTAAAAAAGAAGCTCTGTCCTTTTTTCTAGAACGACCGCAAAACTCTTTGAGCGCGGAGGGTAAATAAGTTCCTTTTAGTAGACTGAATGCATTTGCTTTCGGCGTCTTTACAATTTGGGTTGGGTGTAAGGCGGCCATTAAAGCTCCGGCTCAACGAACGGTCGAAAAATGCGGTAACGGTTTTGAATGCGGCTGGTAAAGATTTTTGATATTCCTACTTGCAGGTACAGTTTATTCAATGTCCGCTTTCAGCGGCATCTGGCGGGAGCTGGAATGACTTACATTGGGCGCAAAGCGGACCTTCCTTTTGGTATACGCGAACGTTCTTTTGAGCACCGGCATCACACTCCACATATCCTCGCAAACTGCACGCCCCGCGATCCTATATCGAAGTGCCAGCTCAAAAACTGGCTGATAGAGTCGACCTGGTCATCATGACGGCCATGCGGAAAGCTCGCGATCTCGGCCCGAAGATCCTCAAGCCAAGGCAGCCACACATGACCAGCCTCGATGCGGGCTGATTGCGCATGCAAACGGGTGATCTTGTCATCCTTTGGCAGGAACGCGGTGGGATAAGGCGTGCCATGATGCTCGGTGCGCAGCTGCTGGATGAGGGATGTTCCTGACCCTTTATCTTCAATGATGATATTGCGGGCTTTCCATTGGGTTGCCTGTTCTACAATGCGCCGCTTTAGCGATGGAAAATCTCGCCGCGCCCGATCGACATCGAGAAGATAAAGGTCACCCCCTGTCACACCCCATGTTGTGCATACGCTAAAGTCATGCTGTTCGTCCGCTTTTGAGGCTGTATCCCATGACTGGCAGATGGTCATTGCATGTTGCGGCGGCGGAACCGCGTAGCGCTTGAACCAGGCCCACTTCACAACTTCGCCATCGGGTGGAACTGGGCACTGCTGATACTGCGCCGAGAAGATCGTCGAGCCTAAAGCCAGCTTGAGCCCTTCAAGGACCGCCAGCGTTTCGCGCGCCGGGTGGAGTATCTCACCTGCCTTGCGTTCATATACCTTGCCTGGTCCTATCGGGATCTGCGCATCCATCTCGGCAATCGCTGGCAATCTAAGTGTAACCCAATCGTCGAGTCCATCTAGGTAACCTGCAAGGTCATCCATGTGCAGGCGCTGCTGTACAAGAATGATTGCGTCGTTCGCCTTGTTGTTAAGCCGGGACAGTAGGGTCCTACTGTACCAACCATTCACAGCCTCACGCTTTGTCTGCGACATCGCATCTTCAGGCTTAAGCGGATCATCAATGATAATGAGGTTGCCACCGCGACCAGTAAGTGTTCCTCCAACCGATGTTGCATAGCGGTAACCGCGCCTG